>Ga0209793_1000406_pt1 | contig 52865 bp, 55 predicted proteins | sample EBPBio122009_DNA_FD_185863 | JGI IMG/M metagenome (GOLD analysis project Ga0209793, IMG submission 185863) | Wastewater treatment Type I Accumulibacter community from EBPR Bioreactor in Madison, WI, USA - Reactor 1_2/2/2009_ DNA (SPAdes) (version 2) | ecosystem: Engineered > Bioreactor > EBPR >... | reverse complement strand
GCCGGGCGCGGGCCTGATGTTCGGGCTGCACATCCCGGCCGAGGCCGCGCCCTTCGTCGCGCTGACGATCCTGGCGGCGATGTTTGTCCTGTTCGTGCTGGAGCGGACGCCGGTGGAGGTTACGGCCATCGGCGGGGCGGCGCTGATGCTGATCCTGGGCATCCTGCCGGTGAAGGAGGCGACCGAGGTGCTGGCGAACCCCGCGCCCTGGACCATCGCGATGATGTTCCTGGTGATGGGCGGCCTTGTCAGGACCGGCGCGGTCGAGGCGGTGGTGAGCCTTGTCACGCGCCATGCGGGGGACCGGCCACGGACCACGGTGGTGGTTCTGCTGGCCTCGATCGCGGTGGCTTCGGCCTTCATGAACAACACGCCGCTTGTCGCGGTGATGATCCCGGTGGTGATGCAGCTGGCGCTGAAGATCGGCATGGCGCCGTCGAAATTGCTGATCCCGCTCAGCTACATCACGGTGCTGGGCGGCATGATCACGCTGATCGGCACCTCGACCAACATCCTGGTCGACGGGGTGGCGGTGAAGGAGGGCCTGCAGCATTTCAGCCTGTTCGAGATCGCGCCTCTGGGGATTGCGGTCACGCTGGCGGGGGGCGCGTTCCTGGCGCTGTTCGGCAACCGGCTGTTGCCGGAGCGGCAGTCGATGGGGGTGCTGCTGAACGACCGGCGCAAGATGAAGTTCTTCACCGAGGTCGCGGTGCCGGAGGACAGCAGCCTGATCGGCCAGCCGGTGATGGACATCGACCTTTTCAAGCGCGACGGGGTGCGGGTGATCGACGTCCTGCGCGGCGATGCGAGCCTCAGGCGCGACCTGGCGCCGGTCGCGTTGCAGGCGGGGGACCGGGTGGTCCTGCGCACCGAGATGACCGAGCTGATGGGCCTGCACGAACGCAAGGACGTGCATCTGGTGGACAAGCTGTCATCGGTCAACACCGAGACGGTCGAGGTGCTGATCGGCCCCGGCTGCCGGATGGAGAGCCACCGGCTGGGCGACCTGCGGCTGCGGCGGCGCTATGGGGTCTATGTGCTGGCGGTGCACCGGCACAACCAGAACATCGGGCGCCAGCTCGACGACCTGATCGTGCGGGTGGGCGATACGCTTCTCCTGGAGGGCGCGGTCGAGGATATCCAGCGGCTGGCGGCGGACATGGACCTTCTGGACGTGAACCGGCCCCGGGTGATGGCCTACCGCCGCGCCAAGGCCCCGATCGCGCTGGCGGCGCTGGCGATGATCGTGGTCGTGTCGGCGCTGAACCTGGCGCCGATCCTGCCGCTGGCGCTGATCGCGGTGGCGGTGATCCTGATCACCCATTGCGTCGACAGCGACGAGGCTTTCGGCTTCGTCGATGGCCGGTTGATGGCGATGATCTTCGCCATGCTGGCGGTGGGCGAGGGGCTGGACCAGTCCGGCGCGGTGGAGATGATCGTGAACGGCGTGGCGCCCTGGCTGGCGGGGCTGAGCCCGTTCTTCCTGATCCTCGCGGTCTATCTTCTGGGCCTGGTGCTGACCGAGTTCCTGTCGAACAACGCGGTGGCGGTGATCTATACGCCGGTGGCGATCCAGCTGGCCGAGCGGCTGGGCAATGACCCGCGGCCCTTCGTGGTGGCGGTGATGTTCTCGGCCACGCTCGCCTTCGCGACGCCGGTGGGCTACCAGACCAACATGATGGTCTACGGGCCGGGGGGCTACCGTTTCAGTGACTTCACCCGGGTGGGGCTGCCCCTGAACATCATCGTCATGTTGGTCAGCTGCGCGCTGATCCCGCTGATCTGGCCGCTGTGAGGGCGGTGGCGCACGGGGTTGCCCTTGCCGCATCTGCGGGTGTAGAGGGGCGCATCACCGAAATGGGACCGAGGTAAGGCCATCATGGCAGGCCATTCGAAATGGGCGAACATCCAGCATCGCAAGGGCAAGCAGGACAAGCTGCGCTCCAAGGCGTTTTCCAAGCTGTCGAAGGAAATCACCGTCGCGGCCAAGATGGGGATGCCCGACCCCGACATGAATCCGCGCCTGCGACTGGCGATCAAGGCCGCGAAGGCGGTGTCGATGCCGAAGGATGTGATCGACCGGGCGATCAAGAAGAGCCAGATGGGCGACGGGGCGGATTACACCGAGATCCGCTATGAGGGCTATGGCGTGAACGGGATCGCGATCATCGTCGAGGCGATGACCGACAACCTGAACCGCACCGCCTCGAACGTTCGCAGCTATTTCACCAAATGCGGCGGGAACCTGGGCACCACGGGCTCGGTCGCGCACAGCTTCGACCGGGTAGGCGAGATCTCCTATCCCGTTTCGGCGGGGTCGGCGGATGACGTGATGATGGCGGCGCTGGACGCCGGGGCCGACGATGTCGAAAGCGACGAGGACGGCCACTGGATCTATTGCAAGTTCGAGAACCTGTCCGAGGTTTCGGACGCGCTGGAAAAGGCGCTGGGGGAATCGACGGAATCGAAGCTTGTCTGGAAGCCGCAGACCCTGACCGAGGTCGACCTCGACACCGCGCAGAAGCTGACGCGGCTGATCGACCTTCTGGAAGAGGACGACGACGTGCAGGCGGTGACGCACAATTTCGACGTCTCGGAAGAGGTCGCGGCGCAGTTGTAAGCCCGGGGCGGGGCGGTTCGATCTTCCCTCGACCTTGACCAGCCTCGCCATCTTCTGCAGCCTTTGCCCGATCGTCGGAAGGCAGCGTTCATGTCGAAGGTCCCGTGGAGAGCCGCTATTTGTGTGGCCTTGATAGGCCTCGGAGCCGGAGCTGGGCTTCGGGCCGAAGAGTCTCCCCGATACTTCCCGCCTGAGACATGGAGTTCGCTAGAGGCCTTCCATGAGAACTGGTTTGGCCCGCAGCTTGCCGCTATGGGGCAGGAACCGCTTTGGTTGTCCAAGCCCGACGCCGGTGAAGACTGGGTGCTTCGTTTGTTGGTTCTGCCGTCCTTCACGGGTGCCACGGCCTTTCGCGTGGACCACAGGGCTAGCGGTGAATATTACTGGACAGCGCTGCGGATTGGTGGGGCGGGTGGCTACGAGCCGGGGCCACCCCTGCTGGCAGTCGAGGGCGCTCTTCCGATCAATACGTCCGACAAGCTTGAGCGAGTGTTGAAGAAGCTGGATTTCTTCGCGATGGCTTCTGAGGTCCTCGACAGCAAACGTGTTTGTCTCGATGGGACGATGTATGTTCTGGAGATGCGGCAAGCTGGCGATTATCACGCCATCATGCGCCACGAATGCGAGATAGGAGAAGATGGACCGCTGTTTCGGTTGATCCGACTGGTCGAGGACTTCTTCTACATCTTCGGACCCACCGTCTCGGACGCGCCGCTTCCTACCGATTTGAGCTTTCGACGACCGCGTGCCCTTTCTTTCGATAGCCGGGGCTTCGCGCCCGAAGGGCTCGATCTCGGTACGCCTTCGGAGGACTGACCTGAACCGGCGCGATGGGCTCAAACCTTGACCATCCCGGCCCCTGCGCCTAAAGCGCCGCGAATGACCGACATCCCCATCTCCCGCCGCAACTTCTATGGCCGCATCCACGGCAAGACCCTGCGGGCCAGCCAGAAGGGCTATCTGGCCGAGGATCTGGGTCAGCTGACCCTGCGCGGGGTGACGGTGGAGGAGAACCCGGGCCGCACGCCGCTGGATCTGTCCTTTGCCGGGGGCGGGCCCTTGTGGCTGGAGGTGGGCTTTGGCGGCGGCGAGCATCTTGTCCACATGGCGGCGCGCAACCCCGGCGTGACGATCCTCGGGGCCGAGCCTTTCGTGAACGGCGTCGCCATGCTCCTGGGCAAGATCCGCGGGGCGGGGGTGTCGAACCTGTGGCTGCATCCGGGCGATGTGCGCGACCTGTTCGATGTGCTGCCCGATGGCTGCCTGTCGAAGGTCTTCCTCAACTATCCCGACCCCTGGCCCAAGGCCCGCCACCACCGCCGCCGCTTCGTGACGCTCGGCTACCTTGCGCCGCTGGCGCGCATCACCGCGCCGGGGGCCGAGTTCCGGGTGGCGACCGACATTCCCGACTATGTCCGCCAGACGCTGGAAGAGGTGCCCCCCGCCGGGTTCGATCTGCTGCGGCAGGCGGGGCCGGGCGAGGCCTGGGAGGACTGGCTTTCCACCCGCTACGAACAGAAGGCGCTGCGCGAAGGGCGGCAGCCGCATTACCTGACCTTCCGGCGCAAGGGGTGAAGGGGCTTGCTGGCAGGGGCCGGCTGCGGCTAGGCTGCCTCCATCGACCGAGTGGCAACTAGGGTTCCGGGCGCTTCGCCGCAGGACCGAGCGTTGCAGAGACCGGGGTGTTCCCGGCTGCACCCAAGGGGAAAAAGCCCAGGGGAGGAGACGTCGAGATCAACCGCGCCGCCCGAAGCAAAGTCGGGGCGCATAAGGGGGTCTCAAATGACGCTTGCCTCGCTTTTCCTTGTCGTCCTCGCCGCTTTCATCCATGCCGCCTGGAACCTTCTGGCCAAGCGCGCCGCGCCTGTCGGTCCGGTCTTCGTCTTCGCCTACAACCTGGTCGCCTGCGTCGCCTATGCACCCTGGGTGCTGTATCTCATGGCGCGGGGCGGCATAGACTGGACCTGGACCGGGGCGGGCTTCATCCTGCTCAGCGGGCTGATCCATCTGGGCTACAGCCTGTGCCTGCAACGCGGCTACCAGCTTGCCGACCTGTCGGTGGTCTATCCGGTGGCGCGCGGCACCGGGCCGATGCTGTCGACCCTCGGCGCCTTCCTGATCCTGGGCGAGACGCCCAGGGCAAGCGGGCTGGCCGGGCTGGTTCTGGTGGTGGCGGGCATCCTGATGATCGCCACGCAGGGCAGGCTGGCCGCCTTTACCCGGCCCGGCGGGCAGGCGGGGCTGAAGTGGGGCATGGCGACCGGCGGGCTGATCGCCTGCTACACGGTGGTCGATGCCCATGCGGTCAAGGCGCTGGGCATCGCGCCGGTGGTGCTGGACTGGGTCTCGAACCTGCTGCGGTTCTTCCTGCTTTTGCCGCTGGTCCTTGCCGATCCGCGCCGCGCCGCCAGGGCGATGCGGGGGCATTGGGGGCTGGCGCTTGGCGTGGGCGTCCTGTCGCCGCTGTCCTATATCCTCGTGCTGGTGGCGCTCTCTGGCGGTGCGCCGCTCAGCCTGGTCGCGCCGATGCGCGAGATGTCGATGATGGTCGGCGCGGTGATGGGGATGCTGATCCTGCGCGAGGCGGTCGGGCGCTGGCGGCTGGCGGGCTGCGCGGTGGTGATCGCCGGGGTGATCCTGCTGTCGCTGTCCTGACCGCCGCGCCCCATGGACCGGCCCCGCCGCTTGCGCTATCAGCCATCCCGGAACGCAAGGGGAGACGACGATGTCCGGCCATGGTGATGCGCAACCGATGAAATCCCGCAAGTCCGGGCCGTTGCGGGGCGTGGCGGAAGTGCCGGGCGACAAGTCGATCTCGCATCGCTCGCTGATCTTCGGGGCGATGGCGGTGGGCGAGACCCGGATCACCGGGCTGCTGGAAGGGCAGGACGTGCTGGACACCGCCAAGGCGATGCGGGCCTTCGGGGCAGTGGTGACGCGCCACGGCGAGGGCGCCTGGACGGTGAACGGGGTGGGGGTCGGGGGCTTCCGCGAGCCGGAGGATGTGATCGACTGCGGCAATTCCGGCACCGGGGTGCGGCTGATCATGGGAACGATGGCGACGACGCCGATCACCGCGACCTTCACCGGCGATGCCTCCTTGCGGAAGCGCCCGATGGGCCGGGTGACGGACCCGCTGTCGCTGTTCGGAACCCGCGCCTGGGGACGGCAGGGCGGGCGGCTGCCGATGACCGTGGTCGGTGCGGCGAACCCGGTGCCGGTGCGCTATGCCCTGCCGGTGGCTTCGGCGCAGGTGAAGTCGGCGGTTCTGCTGGCCGGGCTGAACGCGCCGGGCGAGACGGTGATGATCGAGAAGGAACCGACGCGGGACCATTCCGAGCGGATGCTCATCGGTTTCGGCGCGCGTCTGTCGGTCGAGAAGACCGGCGAGGGCCATGTCATCACCCTGACCGGCCAGCCGGAACTGCGCCCGCAGGTGGTGGCGGTGCCGCGGGATCCGTCCTCGGCCGCCTTTCCGGTCTGTGCCGCGCTGATCGTCGAAGGGTCGGACATCACGGTGCCGGGGGTTTCGCAGAACCTGACCCGCAACGGGCTTTACCTGACGCTGGTCGAGATGGGGGCGGAGATAGAGTTCCAGAACCCGCGCGAAGAGGGCGGCGAGCCGGTGGCGGACCTGCGGGTCCGGTTCAGCGGGGATATGAAAGGGATCGAGGTGCCGCCCGAGCGCGCGCCGTCGATGATCGACGAATATCCGGTGCTGTCGGTGGTCGCGGCCTTCGCGACCGGCCGGACGGTGATGCGGGGGGTCAAGGAACTGCGGGTCAAGGAGAGCGACCGGATCGACGCGATGGCGCGCGGGCTGGAGGCCTGCGGGGTGCGGATCGAGGAGGACGAGGATACGCTGATCGTGCACGGCATGGGACCGGGCGGGGTGCCTGGCGGGGCCACCTGCGCCACCCATATCGACCACCGGATCGCGATGTCCTTTCTGGTCTGCGGGCTGGCGGCGAAGGACCCGGTCGGAGTGGACGACGGCTCGCCGATCCAGACCTCGTTCCCGGTGTTCGAGGGGCTGATGCAGGGGCTTGGGGCCGAGATCGCGCGGGGCTGACCTCGGCCCGCCTGCCGTCAGAAGACGTTTAGCAGGTAGAGGATGATGATGATGGGGATCGGGATGCCGATCAGCCAGGCAAGCGCGCCTTTCATGGGGGTTCTCCTTCGGGTTCGGTTGCCGGATCAACGCGGCTGACGCGGGGCGGTTCCCTCGGGGCGGTCCACACGTGGACAGGAAAGGTCAGCCGGTTGTTCAATGGCTTGGCTGCGGTCATCAGGGCCATGTCAAACCATGGCGGTGCATGGTCAGAACATGCAAACGGGCGCGCCAAGACGGCGCGCCCCTTTGTCTTTGGGGGCCGTGAAAGACCGCTAGACGCGGCCCATCAGGACCAGGATCAGCAGGATGACGACGATCACCCCCACCGCGCCGGAGGGGCCGTAGCCCCAGCCGCTGGAATAGCCCCAGTTCGGCAGCGCGCCGATGAGGACGAGGATCAGGACGACGAGCAGAATAGTGCCGAGAGACATGGGACGGGCCTTTCGCATGGGGGGCCGGGCTGGCCCTGCTGGCGGAAGAACGCCGACGGGCGGGGGATGGTTCCGTAGGGGAAGGCCTTCGTCACGCGATCGAAGAGGGCGATGACGCCCGCGAGGGAGGGGCGCGGTTAAGAGGCCCGGGTCTTTCGCTTAGGATACGGCGCTTGCCCCGCTGCCGGGCCGCTATTGCAGGCCCAAGTCGCGAGACGTGTTAGGGTGGGGGTCTCTTTCGCGTCGAGCGGCCCCCTTCGGGCAGGCGTGCCGGGATCATGGCGCGCGAGGATCAGGCCTGATCGGAGCCCCAGTAGGCATACATCTGCTCCAGCGCGGTCAGGGGACGCAGGCGCGGGGTGGGCAGGGTGACGACTTCGGGCGAGAAATAGGGCTCCAGCGTCGGCGCGGTATCACGGCGGGGCTGGCGGAACGGGTGGATGGACATGATCTTCAAGCCTTTCAAAAGGCTCCTCCCATGCCGCCAAGATAGACCCCCGCGGCTGCGTTCCCAAGGCATTACGCTGCATGGCAGCAATGCGCCTGCAGCATGGGCTACCAGAGCAGGACGGCCAGCGAGTAGAACAAGAGAGCCCCGATGGTGCAGGCCACGGCCAGCGAGCCGAGGTCCTTGGCGTGCTTGGCGAACTCGGACCAGCCGGGCGACAGATGGTCGACCAGCACTTCCAGCGCCGTATTCAGGGCCTCGACCGCGATCAGCCCCAGGCCGAGGGCGATGAGCCCGAGGATTTCGCCCGGCGACGCCTTGAACAGCAGGAGCAGGACCAAAAGCCCCGCGATCAGCGCCAGCTCCTGCCGAAAGGCGCTTTCCCGCGCCAGCCGCCGCAGCCCGCCCAGAGAATAGCCCGCAGCGGCCAGAAAATGCGCGATCCCGGATTTGCGCGGGGGCTTTTCCTGCACCGTCATCGTCAGCCCGCCACAGCCGGACGGCAGGTTCCGGCCAGGTCGAGCCTGGCATCCTTCGCCGTGGTCGTCACATCCAGCATCCCCAGCACCGTCGAGAACAGGTTGTCATGGCTGACCGGGTCCGCAGCCCTTGCGGCAAGGCACCCCTCGTCCAGCGCCAGACTGTCACGGAAGCGCTGCGACATCCAGAGCACCATCGGCACCCGGGTCTGATACTCCGGCGCCATGAACCGGGGTGTGCCGTGCAGGTAAAGCCCGCCCTCGCCCAGGGACTCGCCATGGTCCGAGACATAGTACATCGCCGGGATCACCCGGTCGGAAGCGTCCAGAAGGTCGATCACCTGCGCCAAGAACCAGTCGGTATAGGCAATGGTGTTGTCATAGGCGTTGACGATCTCCTCGCTGGAACAGTCGGTCAGTTCGGCCGTCTGGCAGGCGGGCTTGAACAGTTCGCGGTCGGCAGGGTAGCGCAGCCAGTAGCTGGGCCCGTGGCTGCCGATCTGGTGCAGGACGATCACGGTGTTGCGGGTTATGGTGTCGGCCTTCTGCTGCAGGTCCTTCAGGAAGACACCGTCGATGCATTCCGGAAAGCAGAACTTTGGCCCGTCGTCGGGCTGCATGGTCCGCGAGAAGACCCGGTCGGCGATATTCTTGTCGCCGGTGTTGTTGTCCCACCATTCCACGGCGAATCCGGCATGGGCCAGCACGTCCAGCAGGTTCTCGTGGCTGAGGCCGCCCTCGTAGGAATAATCCGCCATCCCCAGGGGCGAGAACATGCAAGGCAGCGAGGTCGCCGTCGCCGTGCCGCAGCTGGAAGCATTGGGGTAGTAAAGGATGTCGCGCCGTGCCAGCTCGGGGTTGGTCGCGCGCCCGTATCCGCCCAGCGACCAGTTCTGCGCCCGCGCCGTCTCGCCCGCGACGATGACCATCAGCACCGGCTTTCCGGCCTTGGCGAGATAGGGTCCCGGCGCCGCGTCGCGCCCCGTCGGCTGCACGACGATTTGCGTCGACTTGGCCATCATCCGGGCATAGCGCAGGGCGCCGCTCATCGGGGCGAGGGGCTGGACCGAGCCCATCAGCTCCTTGTCGGCGCGGAGCACGGTGGAATAGGCCTTGAGATTGGTGAAGAGCAGGCCCGCCAGCAGCGCCACCGACAGCACGCCGACCAGCCCGTAGCCCGCAAGCGCCCGCCCGAGGCGCGCGCGGCGGATGCGGACCCACAGCACGAAGGCCGCAGGGAGGACGCCGTAGAGGACGACATGCAACCCGAATTGCAGCGTGATCAGATGCCGCGATTCCGCGAAGGTCGTGGTCATCGCGTTCTGGATCATCTCGCGGTCGACGACGACGCCCAGCACGTCGACATAATAGGAGCTGACGGCGGCGATCATCAAAAGCGCCACCAGGACCGGCTTCTGCATCCGGCGCACCGCAAGGGCCGAGACCACCAGCAGCATCAGCGCCCAGACCGCCCCGGCGAAGGTGATTGCCGCAACGGGCCGTCCGTCGAAGATCCGGAAGAGATGGTCCCAGAAGGTCCGGTTGCAGACCGCGAGGAGATAGGTTGCGACAAGGGCGTTCAGGGCGAACGGCGAAAGCATGGGGCGGGCCGCTTTCGCAGCCTGAGACGGCAAGGTCATGCAGAAGTCCTGGGAAACGGGCCTCACATGGCCCGATCCCAAGATAGCGGGTTGCGATACGGCAGGCTGTAAGCGGGCGCTTAAACCGGCAGCCGCTGCCGCGATTCAGGCGCATTTCCTCGTGAAGCGGCGGGCTTGGCGATCAGGTGATGGCTTCCAGCCGTTCCTTCGACATGTCGCCCGGCACGATGGTGATCGGGATCGGCAGGTTGCCGGAGTTGCGGCTCAGCGCCGTGACCAGCGGGCCGGGGCCGGACTTGTCGGTCCCCGCGCCCAGGACCAGCACGCTGATCTGCGCGTCTTCGTTCACCAGGCTGAGAATTTCGTTCACCGGATCGCCCTCGCGCACCACAAGCTCGGGGTTGACCCCCTGCTTGTCGCGCATCCATTTGGCGAAGACCTCGAAATGCGCCTCGATCCGCTCGCGCGCCTCGGCCCGCATCAGATCGGCGACGCCCATCCAGGTCTGGAACTCTTCCGGCGGCACGACCGACAGGATCGTCACCCCGCCCCCGGTATGCGCGGCCCTCAGCGCGGCATAGCGCATGGCGTTCAGACATTCGCGGCTGTCGTCCAGCACGACCAGGAATTTCCGCATGACTCTCCCCTTTGACGGCACGAATATCGCTTGGGCAACCGTGGGAAGGCAAGCCTTACACGTGGCTTGCCCGCGCGGCGACCCGGGGATACAGCCGCCACAGCGTGACGGTGCGCGTCGCGTTCAGCACCATCAGCGCGGCCCAGAGCCCGTGGTTCCCGGCCCAAGGCGTCAGCAGCAGCAGCGCCAGGACATAGACCGCGACCGAGGCGAGCATGGCGCGCAGCATGTCCCCGGTCAGCAGCGCACCGATGAAGATGCCGTCATAGGTCCAGGCCCCGGCGCCGATCAGGGGGGCCGCGACCAGCCAGGGCAGATAGGCGCGGGCGGCTTCGCGTACCTCAGGCGCCGTGGTCATCAGGTCGATGATACCGGGGCCGGCAAGCGCAAAGGCCAGCGCCAGCGCGATGGCGCCGCCGAAACCCCATTGCAGGCAGATGCGCCCCGCCGCCCGCGTCGCGGTCACCGACCGCGCGCCGATGGCCTGGCCGACCAGGGCCTCGGCGGCGAAGGCGAATCCGTCCAGCGCATAGGCGGTGATCTCAAGGAACTGCATCAGCACCTGGTTCGCGGCCAGCGTCACATCGCCGAAGCGCGCGCCGAGAAAGACGAAGCTGGTGAACGACAGCTGCAGCAGGATAGTCCGGACCATGATGTCGCGGCTGACGGAAAACATCCGGCGGATCGCGATCCGGTCGCCCAGCCGGGCCAGCCCGTCGCGGAGCGAAGGCCCGAAGGCGTCGCGCGCCAGCCACAAGGCCAGCGCCAGCCCGGTCCATTCGGCGATCAGCGTGGCCAGCGCCACCCCCGGCACGCCCCAGTTCAGCCCCAGCACGAACCAGAGCGACAACAGGATGTTCAACCCGTTCTGCCACAGCTGCAGGATCAGCACCCCCCGCGTCCGCTCCAGCCCGACCAGCCAGCCGGTCAGCGCATAAAGCGCGATCGTCGCGGGGGCGCCCCAGATGCGGATCGCCAGATAGTCACGGGCCAGCGCCTCGACCGTCGCGCTGGCCGGGGCTATCCCGAAGGCCGCGCCGAACAGCAGGGCCTGCGCCAGCACCAGCGCCAGCCCAGAGACCGCCGCAATGGCCAGCGCGCGCAAGAGGACCGCCGAGCGCTCGCCCCTGTCGCCCGCGCCCTGCGCCTGTGCGACCAGGCCCGAGGTCGACATCCGCAGGAATCCGAAGGCCCAGTAGAGCGTCGCCAGGATCACCGCGCCGATCCCCACCGCCCCCAGGCTTGCCGCGTCGCCAAGCTGGCCGATGACGGCGGTGTCGACCGCGCCCAGAAGCGGCACCGTGGCATTCGACAGAACGATGGGCCCCGCGATCCGCAGCACGCGGCCGTGGGTCATGGCGCTCACGGTTTCGGTCCGGCGGGGGGCATCAGGAAATGGCCGGTGGCCTGCGCGAAAAGGCGGGCGCGGTTGTCCTGCCAGGCCTCGACATGGACCGAGGCATAGCGCCGCCCGGACCGGTTGACCCGCGCCCGTGCATAGGCGTCGCGCGGCAGACCCGCGCGCAGGTAGTCGATGGTGAAGTCGATGGTCTTGGGCAGCCGCAGCGGCCCCTCGGGCAAGGCGCCATCGGCCTCGACCCCGTCCCAGAGCGTGCTCCAGGCCAATTCGATCATCGCGGCGATCTCCAGGAAGGCCGCGGTCGCGCCGCCGTGCAGCGCGGGCAGGCGCGGATTGCCGATCAGGCTTTCGTTGAAGGGCAGGACGGCGGTCAGCTCATCGCCGCGCCGGTCGAACTCCACCCCCAGGAAGCGGATATAGGGCACGCCCTCGACCAGGGTGCGCAGCAGCCCCTCGCGGCGCCGCTTGATCACATGGACCGGCTCGGGCGGCTTCATCCCTTGCGCTCCACCGTGAAGGCCCCGGTCGCCATCGCCACCGGGCGGCTTTCGTCGTCATCGGTGGCGACGGCCCGCACGAAGGCCACGCTGCGGGTGACATGGTGGCACTCGGCGCGGGTGCGGATGGTCTGGCCGGCGGTCGCCGGGCGCATGTAGTCGATGCGCAAATCCAGCGTCGCGGTGGAAAAGCCCGCCTGCGGATGGCTCATCACCGAGGCGCCGCAGGCGGTGTCCATCAGCGCCGAGACCGCGCCGCCATGGATCACGCCTGTCGTCGGGTCGCCGACCAGCCGCGCGTCATAGGGCATCGCGATGGTTGCCGTGCCCTCGGCGATGGCTTCCAGCCGCATCCCCAGCGCCTTGCTGTGCGGCAGGGCCTCGATGAACTGGCGGGCGATGATCTCGATGTCGGGCATGGGGTCTCCGGTCGCGCGCATCAAATCGCCGCAACCGGGGGAAGGCAACCCCCCGGATACGGTTGCACCGGGGCGGGCCTGACCCTAGGCTGACCCTTGGGAGGATTGCGCATGACCGACACCCGCCTCAGCTTCAAGGAGATGTGCGCCCGGTTCGACGTCACCCCGCGCACCCTGCGCTATTACGAATACATCGAGCTTCTGGCGCCCGAGAAGGAAGGCCGCGCGCGCTTCTATGGCCCGCGCGAGGTGGCGCGGATGAAGCTGATCCTGCGTGGCCGCCGCTTCGGCTTTTCGCTGGAAGAGATCCGCCAGTGGCTGCTGATCTACGGCAAGAAGGGCGAACGTCCGCAGCTGGAAGCCTGGCTGCAACTCGCCGACCGCCAGCTGGTCGAGCTGGAGAAGCAGCGGGCCGAGCTGGAGACCTCCATCGCCGACCTGCGCGCGCTGCGCGAGACGGCGGTGCAGGAAATGGGGCGGCTGCCGGACTGAGCCGGACCGCCCCCACTTTCCCCTAATGCGCCAGGAAGATCGGCACTTCCGCGCTTTCCAGCATGTAGCGTGTCGCGCCGCCCAGGATCGCCTCGCGGAAGCGCGAATGTCCGTAGGCGCCCATCACCAGCATCTCGGCATCCACGTCGCGCACCTGCCGGGCCAGGACGTCCGACACCCGGGGCAGGGTGCGCGCCAGGACCGATACCTCGGCCCGGACGCCGTGCCGGACCAGAAGCTGGCACAGAAGCCCGCCCGGGTCCGACCGTTCCGCCCCATGCGTCGGCGGATCGACCACCACGATCTGCACCGTGTCGGCCCGCTTCAGGAAGGGCATCGCGCGCCGGGCGGCCACCAGCGCCTCGCGGCTCTGGTTCCAGGCCAGGACGATCCGCTTCGGCTCGGCCGATTTCATGCCCGCGGGCGGCACCACCAGAACCGGCGACATGCCCTCGAAAAGCGCCGCCTCGGTGATCGCCTCGTCCTCGACGCCGCGACCCTTGCCATAGGGCAGCGGCAGGATCACCAGATCGCTGTAGCGCGCCCGGGCGGCGACGACGTCGGTCAGCGCGCCCAGCTGGGTCACGACCGATTCGACCGAGAACCGCAGCGACGGCGCCTGCGCATTCAGCCCCGCGTTCAGCGCCGCTTCCGCCTCGCGCGCCTCGACCTCGGCGCGGTCCATCGCGGCGGCGATCACCACCGCGCCCGAGCCGACATAGGAATAGCCGACCTGGGTCCGGTCGACGCCGAGCGCAAGCGCATCCAGATGCGCATCCATCGCCTGCGCGATCTGCGCGGCGGCGGTGACGGTGCTAGGCACGCCTTCGGTCGAGCAGGCAACCGTCAGGAGGGATTTGTAGGCCATTGTCATCTCCTGTGGGAACATGCCCGCTAGAATGCGCCTTGCAGAACCGCGCGCCTTGACCGAGGTCAAAGTCCCGACAACTTGGAATTGACCCAGATCAAGGCAGCTTTCCCCGCTGCGCCGCAGAAGTCATCATGTCGAAAAGTGTGGCGGGTCCAGAGAATCATGTCTGGAGAATCGCCCGCGCATGACAGGACGAAGGGACGCTAACCATGTGGGATTACCTAAAACTTGCCGCGCTTGGCCTCGTCGCGGTGCTGGCCGCGATCGCGGCCAACTACGGCCATGACCTAGCCTATCAGGTCAACGCGATCGAAGTGATGCTGGCCGCGGGAATCGCCTTCCTCTGGGTGGTCCGTTCGGCGGGCGATCCGAAACCGAACCTGCAACACGAATATTTCGACAGCGTGGTTCGCGCCGGCGCCATCGCCACCGCCTTCTGGGGCGTCGTCGGCTTTCTGGTCGGCGTGGTCATCGCCAGCCAGCTGGCCTTCCCGCAGCTCAACTTCGAGTTCCTGCAAGGCTACGGCAACTTCGGCCGCCTGCGCCCGCTGCACACCAGCGCGGTGATCTTCGCCTTCTGCGGCAACGCGCTGATCATGTCCTCGTTCTATGTCGTCCAGCGCACCTGTGCGACCCGCCTGTTCGGCGGCAGCCTGGGCTGGTTCGTGTTCTGGGGCTGGCAGCTGGTCATCGTGCTGGCGGCGTCGGGCTATGTGCTTGGCGCGACGCAAAGCAAGGAATACGCCGAGCCGGTCTGGTACGTCGACCTGCTGATCACCGTGGTCTGGGTCGCCTATCTGGTGGCGTTCATGGGCACGCTGATCAAGCGGAAAGAGCCGCATATCTACGTCGCCAACTGGTTCTACCTGTCCTTCATCCTCACCATCGCGATGCTGCACATCGTCAACAACCTGGCGATCCCGGTGTCGGTCTTCTCCAGCAAGTCGGTGCAACTTACCGCGGGCGTACAGGATGCGATGATCCAGTGGTGGTACGGCCACAACGCCGTGGGCTTCTTCCTGACCGCCGGCTTCCTGGGCATGATGTACTACTTCGTGCCGAAACAGGCCGAACGCCCGGTCTTCAGCTACAAGCTGTCGATCATCCACTTCTGGGCGCTGATCTTCCTGTATATCTGGGCCGGTCCGCACCACCTGCACTATACCGCGCTGCCCGACTGGGCCTCGACCCTGGGCATGGTCTTCTCGGTGATCCTGTGGATGCCCAGCTGGGGCGGCATGATCAACGGGCTGATGACGCTGTCCGGCGCCTGGGACAAGCTGCGCACCGACCCGATCATTCGGATGATGGTCGTCTCCATCGGCTTCTATGGCATGTCGACCTTCGAGGGCCCGATGATGTCGATCAAGGCGGTGAACTCGCTGTCGCACTATACCGACTGGACCATCGGCCACGTCCATTCCGGCGCGCTGGGCTGGAACGGGATGATCACCTTCGGCGTCCTCTACTATCTGGTGCCGCGGCTCTGGAACCGCGAGCGGCTCTACAGCCTCAAGCTGGTCTCCTGGCACTTCTGGCTCGCGACCATCGGCATCGTGCTCTACGCCTCGTCGATGTGGGTCACGGGCATCATGGAAGGCCTGATGTGGCGCGAGGTCGATGCGAACGGCTTCTTGGTGAACGCCTTCGCCGACACCGTGGCCGCGAAATTCCCGATGTATGTGGTGCGGGCAGCCGGTGGCGGGCTCTTCCTGACCGGGGCGCTCATCATGTGCTGGAACCTCTGGATGACCGTGCGGGCACAGCCTGCGCGCGTCACGCAGAACTCCGCCGTTCCGGCAGAATAAGGAAACGGGACAATGGCTTTTCTTGACAAGCACAAGGCAATCGAAACCCACGCCACCCTTCTGATGGTGCTCAGCCTTCTGGTCGTGACCATCGGGGGGATCGTCCAGATCGTGCCGCTCTTCTATCTGGAGAACACCATCGAGAAGGTCGAAGGGATGCGTCCCTATACGCCGCTCGAACTGGCGGGGCGCGAGATCTACATCCGCGAGGGCTGCTATGGCTGCCACAGCCAGATGATCCGCCCGATGCGGGACGAGGTCGAACGCTACGGCCATTACTCGCTGGCGGCCGAGTCGATGTATGACCGGCCGTTCCAGTGGGGGTCCAAGCGCACCGGTCCCGACCTGGCGCGCGTCGGCGGGCGCTATTCCGACGAATGGCACCAGGACCACTTCCAGAACGCCAAGTCGGTGGTGCCGGAATCGGTGATGCCGCCCTATGGCTTCCTGGCGGACAACATCATCGACGGGAAATACATCCAGGACTCGGTGGCCACCAACCGGCTGACCGGCGTGCCCTACACCGACGAGATGGTGGAGAACGCGCTGGCCGACTTCACCGCCCAGGCCGATCCGATGGGCGATTCCTCGGGGCTGGAGGAACGCTACGGCAAGGACGCCTTCGGCACCGCGATCAACGTCCGCAACTTCGACGGCCAGCCCGAGCTGACCGAGATGGACGCGCTGATCGCCTATATCCAGGTCCTCGGCACCATGGTCGACTTCTCGACCTATACGCCCGTGGCGAACAGGTAAGGGGGCGCAGATGGAAACCTATTCCTTCCTCCGCCATGTCGCCGACAGCTGGTTCCTGCTGATGATGACGCTGGGCTTCCTCGCGCTCTGCGTCTGGGCCTTCCGGCCCGGCGCCCGCAACGCGCATCAGGAGGTCGCCACCTCGATCTTCCGCAACGACGACCATCCTGCGGACGATCACCCTGCCCAAACTCGCAAGGAGGCCTGAGGCCATGTGTGCCAAGCCAATCAAGAAAGAGCCTCGGCAGGTGGAAACGACCGGCCACAGCTGGGACGGCATCGAGGAGTACAACAACCCGCTGCCGCGCTGGTGGGTCTGGGTGTTCTACGCGACCATCGTCTGGGGCATCGGCTATACCGTCGCCTATCCCGCCTGGCCGCTGATCTCGGGCGCGACCCCGGGGCTTCTCGGGGCCAGCACAAGGGCCGATGTCGAGGTCGAAATCGCGGCGGTCGACAAGGCCAATGCGACGATCAAGGACAAGCTGGTCGCGGCCGATCTGAATGCCATCGGGGCGGACCCCGAGCTTGCGGGTTATGCCGAACGGGCGGGGGCCGCGGTCTTCCGCACCAACTGCGCCCAATGCCATGGCTCGGGTGCTGCCGGGTTCGAGGGCAAGGGTTATCCCAACCTTCTGGACGACGACTGGCTCTGGGGCGGCACGATGGAGGATATCCACACCACCGTCACCCACGGCATCCGCAACACCACCGATCCCGACGCCCGCTATTCGGAAATGCCCAAGTTCGGCACCGACGGCATCCTGGACGAGACCCAGATCGCCCAGGTGGCAGAGCATGTGCTGGCCATCTCGGGGCAGGATCATGATGCCGCGCTGGCCGCCGCGGGGGCGACCGTCTTTGCCGACAACTGCGCCGCCTGCCACGGCGACGACGGCAAGGGCGACCGCAGCCAGGGCGCCCCGAACCTGACCGATGCGATCTGGCTCTATGGCGGATCGCGCGAGAAAATCATCGAGACGGTGACGAAAGCCCGCTTCGGCGTCATGCCGAACTGGAACCAGCGCCTGAGCGAAGACGAAATCCGCGCGGTGGCCTACTATGTCCACAGCCGGGGTGGTGGCGAGTAACTGAAGTCATGAGTAGGGAAAGGGGGCCGTCCGGCCCCCTTTCTCTTTCGGGGCGCGTCAGCCCATCGCGCTGCCGCGCACGGCCCGGTCCTTCGCACGCCGCCGGTCGACCCCGTTGATCCAGATCACCAGCCCGACGCCGGTGGCGATATAGACCGCCCCGGCCAGAAGCACGACCTCGCCCGGTATTGGGCCGATGTCCGCCCGGTTCAGAAAACCCGGCCAGGAGGTTGCCGGGAAGGGGTGGACGATCAGCTTTCCGACATAGGCGACGGCCTGGATCAGCAGAATCCACAGGTAGTTGGACCGGACCCGGCGCGCGATCGCGACCATGTAGCTGACGTGATATTGAGGGTTCCGGTAATCATTGGCCAGAACCGACTGCCAGTCCTGTTCGGTGTGCAGGTCGCCGTCCACCAGCATCGGCACGTAGAAATGCCGCTCGATCCATCGGGCCCGGGCCCGCCAGACGTTGAAGAACCGGTAGCGGCGTGCTTCCAGCGACAGGAAGAACAGTACCAGCACACCGACCAGCACCAGCGGCAGGGGCGATGCGCCGGGAGACGAGTAGGTGATGGACAGGGCGACGCCCAGCGTGACCACAGACCAGTTGGTCGTCGTGTCCAGCCGGGTTCGCCAGACCGTGCTGCGATAGACCTCGCCCCGGTAGAGATGCGCCAGCGCGCCGATCTCGGCTGCCGAAAATTCCTCGGTCGTGACGATCCTTCGCTTGTCGGACATATCCTTTCCTCCCCCGCCTGCGACGTCTTTCGGCAAGCATGTCAGGGGTGGTGGTCCGGGTCAAAGCCGACGGCGTTCCGGGCCGGACTGGCCCCCCCGCGGTAGCCCCGATCACGCCGATTTGCGCCGCATTGCCGCATTCCCCCGGCGGCCACGACTGCCTAGTTGATGCAGGTCAAGGCCCGCCCGCCCGGAATGACCCATTGCAGGCGGGATGATAGACTGGCCCGGCCAGTGAAGGAGCGCCCGTGACCACCCCCGATTCCTCACCCAGCCTCTATGCCGCGCGCGAGCCCGTCTTCCCGCGCCGGGTGAAGGGCACCTTCCGCACGCTGAAGTGGTGGATCATGGGGATCACCCTCGGCATCTACTACATCACCCCCTGGCTGCGCTGGGATCGCGGCCCCTCGCTGCCCGACCAGGCGGTGCTGGTCGACCTCGCCAACCGCCGCTTCTTCTTCTTCATGATCGAGATCTGGCCGCACGAATTCTACTTCGTCGCCGGCCTTCTGATCATGGCGGGCCTCGGCCTTTTCCTCTTCACCTCCGCCGCCGGCCGGGTCTGGTGCGGCTATGCCTGCCCGCAGACCGTCTGGACCGACCTTTTCATCCTGGTCGAACGCTGGATCGAGGGCGACCGCAACGCGCGCGTCCGGCTCTACAACCAGAAATGGAACGCCGAGAAGGTCCGCAAGCGCGCGATCAAATGGACGGTCTGGTTCCTGATCGGCCTCGCCACCGGCGGCGCCTGGGTCTTCTACTTCACCGACGCTCCCACGCTCCTGCACAACCTCGTCACCGGCCAGGCCCACCCGGTCGCCTATATCACCATGCTGGTCCTGACGCTGACCACCTTCTTCTTCGGCGGCTTCGCGCGCGAGCAGATCTGCATCTACGCCTGCCCCTGGCCCCGCATCCAGGCCGCGATGATGGACGAGGACACGCTGACCATCGCCTATCGCGACTGGCGGGGCGAGCCGCGCGGCAAGCTTGGCACCACCACGGGCGACTGCATCGACTGCATGGCCTGCGTCAACGTCTGCCCGATGGGGATCGACATCAGGAACGGCCAGCAGATGGCCTGCATCACCTGCGGTCTCTGCATCGACGCCTGCAACGACGTGATGGACAAGATCGGCAAGCCGCGCGAACTGATCGGCTACCTCGCCCTCACCGACGAAACCCGCGAACGCGGGGGCCAGCCGCCGAAAAGCGTGTGGAGCCACGTCTTCCGCCCCCGCACCGTGCTTTACACCGTGCTCTGGGCCGGGATCGGCATCGGCCTGATCGTCGCGCTCTTCATGCGTTCGCCGATCGACCTGAACGTGACCCCGGTCAGGAACCCGACCTACGTCACCCTCTCCGACGGCTCGATCCGCAACGCCTACGACATCCGGCTCCGCAACATGCACGGAACCGAGGCGCAGTTCAGCATCGCCGTCACCTCGGACGCCTTCGTGACCCTCTCGCTGGAGGGACGGGACGGCCTGACCGTCACCGTTCCCGCGAACGAAACCAAGTCGCAGCGCATCTACCTTACTGCCGCGCCCGGCACGCGGGCGGCAGTGGACGACCGCAGCGATGTGCGGATCTGGGTCGAGGAGCTTGGCACCACCAACCGCGTGCATCATGATACGATCTTCAACGGCAAGGATGACGGCAATGGCTGAACTGACCGGCAAGCATGTCTTCGCGATCACCGCCAGCGCCTTCGCGGTGATCATCGGGGTCAACGTCCTTCTCGCCGTCAAGGCGGTCAGCACCTTCCCGGGGCTGGAGGTCGACAATTCCTATGTGGCAAGCCAGGGCTTCAACAGCCGCAAGGCCGCGCAAGAGGCTCTGGGCTGGACCATGACCCCCGGCTACGACAGCGGCCGGATGACGCTGGCCTTCCACGGGCGCGACGGCCTTCCCGTCGCGGTCGAGGATCTGCAGGTTCTCGTCGGCCGCACCACCGAGGCCAGCGACGACACTTTCCCCGCCTTCACCCGCGACGGCGATCTCTATGCCGCCGAGGTTCCGCTGCACAAAGGCAAGTGGATGGTCAAGGTCACCGCCAGATCCGCCGACGGAACGCTCTTCGAACAGCGCTCCGAGCTTTACGTGCGGGGCTAGGCCATGGCGCTGGCCGAAGACTTCGCGGACAGCGGTCGCGCCCCGGTCTCGGCCTGCCCGGCCTGCGTCGTCGTCCCCGCCGCCGAACGGATCGCCGCGCTGCGTGCCGACCGGGCGGGGCGGATCGTCCTGTCGCTTCCCAACGCCGGCGGCGCGCAGTCGATCTCTACCGTCGAGGCCGCCGTTCAGGCCGTTCCCGGCGTGATCTCGGCCCGCGTCAACCTGACCCTCAAGCGCGTCAGCGTCGAGGCCGAGCCTTCCGTGACCGCCGCCCAGCTGATCGAGCTTCTCGCCAGCCACGGCCAGGAGGCGCATGAGCTCGACCCCGGCCTTCTCTCCGTCACGGAAACCGACCGTCAGGGGCGCGAACTGCTGATGCGCCTTGGCGTCGCCTTCTTCAGTATGATGAACGTCATGCTTCTGTCGGTCGCGGTCTGGTCGGGGGCCGAGGATGCGACGCGCGACCTCTTCCACTGGATTTCCGGGGCCATCGCGCTGCCGACGGTGATCTTCGCCGGCCAGCCCTTCTTCAAATCCGCCTGGGCCAGCCTTCGTCAGGGCCGCCTTGGCATGGATGTGCCGATCTCGCTCGCCCTGATCCTCGCCTCCTCGATCTCGGTCTATGAGACCGCGATGTCCGGCCATCACGCCTATTTCGACGCCGCCGTGATGCTGGCCTTCTTCCTGCTTCTCGGTCGCTACCTCGACCACCGCACCCGCGCCGTGGCCCGCTCGGCGGCCGAGGAACTGGCGGCGCTGGAAGTGCCCCGCGCGGTCCTTTTGGTCGACGGCGCCGAGCTGGAAATGCCCATCGCCGAGGTGCAGCCCGGCGATCTGGTCCTTGTCCGTCCCGGTGCGCGGATGCCGGTGGACGGCGTGGTGATCCATGGTGCCTCGGAACTCGACCGCAGCCTCCTGACCGGCGAAAGCCTGCCCGTCCCGGCGGGCGAGGGGACGGTGGTCAGCGCGGGCGAGGTCAACCTCACCGGCCCCCTGACCGTGCAAGTGACCGCTGCGGGCAAGGAGTCGAGCCTGCACCGCATGGCCGATCTCGTCGCCGTCGCCGAAGGCGCGAAGACCCGCTACACCAGCCTAGCCGATCGCGCCTCGCGGCTCTACTCGCCCTTGGTGCATATCCTGTCGTTCAGCGCCTTCGGCTACTGGATGTGGGCGACCGGCGGCGACGTGCGCTATGCGATCAACATCTCTGCCGCCGTGCTGATCATCACCTGCCCCTGCGCCCTTGGCCTTGCCGTTCCTGCGGTGATCACCTCGGCCTCCGGGCGGCTTTTCCGCAAGGGCCTCCTCATCAAGCACGGCACCGCGCTGGAGCGTCTGGCCGAGGTCGATACCGTCGTCTTCGACAAGACCGGCACCCTGACCCTCGGCGCGCCCGAACCTGTGGCGCTGGCCGACCAGCCCCGCGACGCCGTGGCGGTCGCCGCGGCCCTGGCGGCAGGCTCGTCCCACCCGCTCGCCCGCGCTCTGGCCGATGGCGCGCGTGCGCTGGGCCTTGCGCCTGCCGATGTGACCGGCATCCGCGAAATCCCCGGCCAGGGCATCGAAGGCGCCTATCGCGGCGCGCGCGTCCGCTTGGGCCGCGCCGACTGGTGCGGGGCCGAGCCTGTGGCTGCGACGGCGACCTATCTCGCGCTGGGCGGCGAGACCCGCGCCTTCTCCTTCACCGACCGCCTGCGCCCCGGTGCGGAAGCTGCCGTCAAGGCGCTGAAAGCCGCTGGACTGCAGGTCGAACTTCTGTCGGGCGACGCCGAGGCTCCGGTCCGCGACCTTGCCGACCGTCTGGGCATCCCGCGCTGGCAGGCCGGAGTCCTTCCCGCCGAGAAAGCCGCCCGCGTTGCTGCGCTGGCCGCCGAGGGCCGCAAGGTGCTTATGGTCGGCGACGGGCTGAACGATACCGCCGCCCTTGCCGCTGCGCATGTCTCGATTTCCCCCGCCTCGGCGCTGGACGCCGCGCGCGTGGCCTCGGACATCGTGCTTCTGGGTCAGGACATCGCGCCGATTTCCGATGCTGTCCGGATCAGCCGCCAGGCAACGCGACGGATGATCGAGAACTTCCTGATCTCCGGCGGCTACAATGTCATCGCCGTGCCGCTGGCGCTGATCGGCCATGCCACGCCGCTTGCCGCAGCACTCGCCATGTCGCTGTCCTCGATCACGGTCTCGCTGAATGCGATGCGGCTGAAGTAATGGAGATTCTGGCGATCCTGATCCCGGTCTCGCTGCTTCTGGGCGGCATCGGCCTTGCCGCCTTCTTCTGGGCGATGCGGACGAAGCAGTTCGACGACCCCGAGGGCGACGCGAACCGCATCCTCACCAGGGACTGGGACGACCGCCCGAAGCCGTGAGACCCCGCCCCGGACTTGATCCGAGGCCTCGGCCTGCGAAACGAACGGTATCCTGACGTGAAAGCGAGGTCCCGGGTCAAGCCCGGGACGGGGTTAACGCCATACGAACGGCGCAAGCCAAGCCATTGAATTCCTTGGTGGCCGAAACCTGCCCGCGCGCGGGCAGATCAGGCGATCGTCACGCTCGCCGACTGCAATCCCTCGATCTCGACCTTGCAGGTATCGCCCCGATTGAGCGGCCCCACCCCCGCCGGGGTGCCGGTAAAGATCAGATCCCCCGGCGACAGGCTGACCATCTGCGACAGGGCCGCGATGATCGAGGCCGGGGTCCAGATCATCTCGGAAGTCGAGGCTTCCTGCCGCACCGCCCCGTTCACCGAACAGCGCAGCCGCGCCCCCGGCAGCGGTCCCGGCCGGATCGCCCCGACGACGGCAGATTTGTCGAACCCCTTCGCCATGTCCCAGGGCCGCCGCCGTTCCTTCGCCTCGGCCTGCAAGTCGCGCCGGGTCAGATCGTTCCCCGCCGCATGCCCCCAGATCATCGCCTCGGCCCCTTCCTCGGAGACCATCGCGCCCCCCTTGCCGATGGCCACCACCAGCTCCCCCTCGTGATGGAGGTTCTGGGTCGCGGGCGGGTAGGGAATGCGAGAGCCGGATTCGACGACCGCATCGGCGGGCTTCGTGAAGAAGAACGGCGCCTCCCGTTCCGGGTCGCCGCCCATCTCCTTCGTATGCTCGGCATAGTTCCGGCCCACGCAGAAGATGCGGCGGACCGGGAAGCGTTCGGGGCGGCCGGTGACGGCCAGGGTCACGGTCGGCAAAGCCGGGAAGACCAGGGCAACCATCGTCTCAACCTCCCACGGTTTCGCAAGGCACGGCGCGGGCCGACAGCCGGCGGCAGGCCAGTTCTGCCTGCTCTGCGGTCAGCCCCATGAAGCTCGCCCGCCACTTGCCGCCCGATTGTGCGGTCTTGCGCAGGCCCTCGTTCAGTGTGGCGCTTTCCGCCAGCGCGGTCTTCAGCAGCGCCTTCTCGGCCTCGTAGCGCGAGGAATATTCGCCGACATTCACCCCGTAATGCCGTCCGCCCGAGGTGGACATCACGACGACTACTTCCTCGTCCGCGTTCGCCGCAGGCTCGGCGGTTTCCACCGCGTCGAAGATCGGCGCGCTGCGCCGGGTGGCCGGGACCACCGCCGCCAGCTCCACCGGAGCAGGCGCGGCGGTCGCCGGGGCGGCCACGGTTTCCACCCCGGTCACGTCCGTGAGCAGGGTCTCGGGATCGGCAGCCGCGATCTGGGTGCCGGGGTCGGTGACGACCAACTCGGGTTCCGGCGCGGCTTCCGCGACTACGACCTCCTCCACCGCGGGGGCCGCCGGCTCGGCTGCCGGATCAAGGGTCGCCAGCTGGACCGTCATCCCTTCGGGGCGCGCTTTCGGCTTCATGGCCGCGAGTGTCGGGTCGATCTCGGCCACCGCAGCAGCCTCTTCCGCGGGGGGCAGGGCTGCGAGCTGCGTCTCGGCCGGAGGGGCGCCGGAACTCAGCGCCGCCGCCTGCGCCTCGAACGAGCCGGGCGCATCCGTGACGACGCCGGTATCGGCTGCGGCGAGGGCGACGGTTTCCTCGGGCTTGGGCGCGAGCGCTTCAGCCACGGGCTCGACCACCGCCTCAGGCAGATCGGCGGCCGCAAGGGCCAGTTCGGTGTCTGCGGCGGGTGCCGGTGCTGCCACCGCCATCGCCTCGGCCTGGAAGTCCAGCGTCCCTGCCGGGGCAGGCTCTGCCGTCGCCTCGGCCAGGGCGCCGTCGATCCCCTCGGCCATGGCAATCGCGATTTCGTCCGGCACGGCCGGGATCCCGGGCCGGGCCTTGGGACGCGGCGAGGTCTTCACCTCACCCGAGACCCGCACGATCTTGCCCGCGCCGCCCTGGGCGTCGATCTCGTCGATCCCGGTTTCGACCGAGGCCATCAGCGCCTCGTCCAGCGGCGCGGCTTTCGGCGGCTTCTCAGCGACGTTGTTCTTCGCCTTGCCGAAGCCGATGTCCATCAGCTCGGCCATCTTGGCGTTGCGGTTGGCCGACGAGGTGCCGCCGAAGACCGTCGCGATGATGTGCTTGTTGCCGCGATGCGCCGAGGCGGTCAGGTTGAACCCGGCGGGGCCGGTATAGCCCGTCTTGATCCCGTCCGCGCCTTCGTAGCTGTCGAGGAAGCGGGTGTTGGTGTTCGCCACCTGCGCGATCCCCGCATCCGCCGTCCGGCGCGAGAAGATGTGGTAGTATTGCGGGAAATCGTAGAACAGATGGCGGCCGAGCGTGTTCATGTCGCGGGCGGTCGACAGGTGGCCCTCGGCGGTCAGGCCGTTGGCGTTCTTGAAGGTGGTATTGGCCATCCCCAGCTGCCGCGCCGTCCGGGTCATGCGTTTGGCGAAGGTCTCGTGATCGCCGCCGATATGGTCGCCGAGCGCCGCCGCTGCATCGTTGGCCGATTTGATCGCCGCGGCGCGGATCAGATAGCGCACCGCGATGGTCTGGCCCGGCTTCAGCCCGAGGCGCGAGGGCGGCTGCGAGGCGGCGTATTTCGTCACCGTCACCTTGGTGTCGAGCGAGAGGCGCCCGGCCTCGATTTCCTGGAAGACGATGTAGAGCGTCATCATCTTGGTCAGCGACGCCGGGTGCAGCCGCGCGTCGGCGTTCTTTTCGTAGAGCACCTCGCCGGTGCGCCCGTCCATCACGATGGCCGCGAAGGGCGCAGCCTGAAGCGGGGACGTCACCACAACGGTGCTGACGATGAATGCCAAGAAAACAGCGTTAAGAATCCGCCCGAGAAGCGATGCCACGTCGCCCACCCTTTGCCTGCTGGCCCGGATTTTCCGGTGCCGTTATTCTGCCTCGGCGGGAAGGCTAGCACAGGTCTGGGCATCCGAAAACCCAAAAAATCCAATGGCTTTCAAGCGATAGTTCATGCGGTGGCGCGGGCGCAGCACAAATCCGCCGATCCGGGCATATCTTGGGGTTGGAGACCGCACGCGCCGCTAGTTATGGGGTGCTTTGCAGCCGCTTCACCAAGGCGGGCAACTCGCCCATTTCCGCGATGCTGTGGAAGCGGCGGTGGTCGGCCGGGGCAAGGGCGGCCTCGAAGGCCCATTCGTGTTCGTGCGGCACATGCACGCCCCAGGACCCCGCGTTCAGGGCCGGGATCACGTCGGACTTCAGCGAATTCCCGACCATCATCGCCTGATCCGCCCCGGTGCCATGCCGGGAAAAGGCGGTGCGATAGGTCGCCTCTGTCTTGTCCGACACGATCTCGACCCCGTCGAAAAGGTCGCCCAGGCCGGACTGCGCCAGCTTCTTCTCCTGATGCAGAAGGTCGCCCTTGGTGATCAGGACCAGGCGGTAGTCCTTGGCCAGAGCCGTCACCGTCGTTCGGACCTGCGGCAGAAGCTCCATCGGATGTTCCAGCAACTCGCGCCCTAAAGCGATGAGGTCGGCGATCACCGTGGCAGGGACGCGGCCTTCCGTGACCTCGACCGCCGTCTCGATCATCGACAGGGTGAAACCCTTCACCCCAAAGCCGTAATAGGCCAGGTTCCGCCGCTCGGCCGCCTCCAGCCGTTCGGCCAGACGATCGGGCGCGGCATGGTCGGCCAGCACCTGCAGAAAGCGCCCTTGGGTCAGGCGGAAGAACGCCTCGTTCTGCCAGAGTGTGTCGTCTGCATCGAAGCCGATGGTGGTCAGCATGGCCGCCCTCTTTTCGTTCCGGCAAAAGAGGCTATATTTCAGAGGTCAGTTGCAACCCCGAATCCCTTCAGCCCGGAGCATGGTTCCCTTGTCGATCCGCCCTTTGACCATGTCCGACAAGACCGATGGCCCGGGGAATGACACGCGGGTCCTGACCAAGACGAAGACCAAGACCGAGCGCCCGCCGCTTTACAAGGTGCTGCTCCTGAATGACGACTACACGCCGATGGAGTTTGTCGTTCATGTGCTGGAGCGCTTCTTCGGTCTGAACCATGCCCAGGCCTTCGAGATCATGCTGACGGTGCACAAGAAGGGTCTGGCCGTCGTCGGCGTGTTCAGTTTCGAGGTGGCCGAGACCAAGGTGGCGCAGGTGATGGATTTCGCGCGTCGCCACCAGCATCCGCTGCAATGCACGATGGAAAAGGAATGATCCTGCGTGCCGTAAGAAGCGGCCCCTTGCCGAGGAGCTTGGGGGCCTGAGGCCCTGCCCATGCGTTCTGCCCGTCTGTCCCTGGCGCTGGAAACCGGCGCGCTGAGCCTGCCGCCCACGGGTAGGATCGCGGTCTACCGGCCCCGGATCGGCGATGACCTGTCTGCCCTGCCCGAGGGCCGGGTGGTGGTGCTGACCGGCTTCAAGCCCGACCATGACCATTTCGGCGCACGCTATCTGGTCGAGCCATCGGCGCCCTATGCCGCAGCCATCGTCTGCCTGCCGCGTTCGCGCGAAGCTGCGCGGGACCTGATCGCCCGGGCGGCGGCGGAGGTGGCTCCGGGGGGCTGGATCGCGGTCGACGGGCAGAAGACCGACGGGATCGATTCGGCACTGAAGGACCTGCGCAAGCGGGTGGATCTGTCGGAAAGCCTGTCGAAGGCGCATGGCAAGCTGGCGTCGTTCGTGGCGGGGGCGGACCTGTCGGACTGGCGGGCGAAGCCGTCCAGGGTCGAGGGGTTCCAGACTCTGCCGGGGACATTTTCGGCGGACGGGCCGGACCGGGGGTCGCTTCTGCTGGCCTCGGCGCTGCCCGCGAAGCTGGGCGGCAAGGTCGCCGATCTGGGGGCGGGATGGGGGTTCCTCGCGGCCGAGATCCTCAAGCGGCCCGGTGTGAAGAAGCTGGACCTGGTGGAGGCCGAAGCCGATGCGCTGGACTGTGCCCGGGTCAACATCCCCGACCCCCGCGCCCGGTTCCACTGGGCCGATGCCACGACCTGGCGGCCCGAGACGCTGCTGGATGCGGTGGTGACGAACCCGCCTTTCCATACCGGCCGCGCCGCCGACCCCGCGCTGGGCGCCGCCTTCATCCGCGCCGCCCGGCGGATGCTAGCGCCCGACGGCAGCCTCTGGTTGGTCGCCAACCGCCACCTGCCCTATGATGCCGTGCTGGCGGACTGCTTTCTGGAATTCAGGGAGGCTGCCGGTGACGGCGCCTTCCGCGTGATCCATGCCATCAAGCCCAGACGCGATCCGCTTCGGGCCAAACCGTAGAGGCCGCCCATGTCCTTCTCCGTCTCCGGCAAGACCGCCATCGTCACCGGCTCGGCCTCGGGCATCGGGCTGGCTATCGCGCGGCACCTGCTCGACAAGGGCGCGAATGTGATGTTCGCCGATATGGACGAGGGGCGGCTGGAGGACGAGATCGGCGAAGAGGCCCGCGCCGAGGGGCCGGTGCGGATGTTCGCGGGCGATTTGACCGAGAAGCTGACCATCGCCAACCTGCTGTCGGCCACCGTCGACGCCTTCGAGCGGGTGGACATCTTGGTGAACGCCAGCCGCCGGATGGCGGTCTCGGAGCTTCTGAACCCCGAGGCGGACGGGGTGGAGGAGTTGTGGCGGCACAATGTGCTCTCCTCGCTTCGGATGTCACAGATGACGGCCAAGCGGATGATCCAGCACGCCCAGCGGGCCGAGGTCGAGGAGGGGACGATGTTCGGCTCGATCATCAACCTGTCCTCGATCGCGTCGCAGGCGACGCGGCCCGAGCTTCTGGCCTATTCGATGGCTTCGGCGGCGATCGACCAGATGACCCGCTCGCTGGCGGTGGCCCTGGCGCCGAAGGGCATCCGGGTGAACGCGGTCGCCTTCGGCAGCGTGATGAGCGCGAGCCTGCAAGCGGCTCTGAAGGAGAACCCCGGCTTTCGCGACGAGATCACCGGGGCCACGCCTCTGGGCCGGATCGCCGCCCCGGCAGAACTGGCCGAGGCGGTGCAGTTCCTCGCCTCGGATGCGGCGGGCTTCGTCACCGGCCAGGTGCTGACGATCGACGGCGGGCGGGGCCTTCTCGACGCGGTCAGGGCCCCGGCCCATTGATCATTCCGGGTATTGGGCCTTGCAGGCAGCGATGACCTTCTCGGCCTGACGCGCCAGACCCTTCCGCTTCTCTTTCAGGCTGGCCAGCGTCCGCGCCTCTTCCTTAAGGTCGATGGCCTTGGGCCGCTGCTCAAGTTCCGGCCGACGGTCAAGGCACATGCGCGGTGGCGACGGGGGCTGGCCCGGGGCGGTGCGGGGACCGGGGCAGGACCGCCAGTATTCCTCGTAGACGGTGATCGTCTCATAGGCATAGCCGCGCTTCAGGTTGCCTTCGGACTCCTTGATCAGCCGGTCGACCGTGCGCAGATCGCGCGTGTTCTGGTTGATGCACTGTTCCTGCGGGGTGCCGCAGGCGGCGAGGGCGGCAAATGCCAGAAAACTCAGCCGTTTCATCGGTTCCTCCTCATGCGGTGGAAAGCGCCGCGCGGGGATGCTAGGCATTTGGATGCCAGCATCCGAGGACATGACCATGACCGATCCCACCGACAGCCGCAACGCCGTTGCTGCCGCATGGTTCCGCAGCCTGCGCGACCGGATCGTCGCCGCCTTCGAGGGGCTGGAGGACCGTTTCGCCAAGGGCCGGCCCGGCCGGTTCGAGGTGACGCCGACCTCCCGCGCCGAGGGGGGGGGCGGAATCATGAGCGTGATGCGTGGCGGCGAGGTCTTCGAGAAGGTCGGGGTCAACTGGTCGGAGGTGCATGGGCAGTTGGGCGAAAAGGCGCAGAAGGCGATGGCGGCGCGGGGGGTGCCGGGCATGGACCGCGACCCGCGCTTCTGGGCCAGCGGGATCAGCCTGGTCGCGCATATGGTCAATCCGCACGCGCCCGCCGTCCACATGAACACCCGCATGTTCTGGACGCCCGGGGCCTGGTGGTTCGGCGGCGGGGCGGACCTGAATCCTTGCATCGAATATGCCGAGGACACCGCGCATTTCCATGCCGGGATGCAGGCGGCCTGCGATGCGCATTCCCCGGACTACTATCCGAAGTTCAAGGTCTGGGCGGACGAGTATTTCTTCGTGCCCCATCGTGGCCGGGCGCGGGGGGTGGGGGGCATCTTCTTCGACGACCTGAACACCGGCGACTGGCACCGCGACTTCGCCTTCACCCGCGCGGTGGGCGAGGCTTTCCTGCCCGCCTTCCTGCCGGTGACGGAACGCCGCGTCGCGACCCCCTGGAGCGAGGCCGACCGCGAGGTTCAGCTTCTGCATCGCGGGCTCTACGCCGAATACAACCTGGTCTATGACCGGGGCACCAAGTTCGGGCTTGAGACCGGGCATGACGCGAATGCGGTGCTGATGAGCCTGCCGCCGGTCGCCAAGTGGTATTGAGGGACGGGAAATGGCAGATATCACGGTGAAGGCGGCCTATGGCTCGGTCGTCGAGGACGAGGGCCAGCTTTTCGTGGGCTTCGCCGCGGGCGAGGATGCGGACGAGGGCTATGTGCTGTTCCGGCAGGATCTGCGCGGCGGGCCGGTCTGGTTCGAGGCGAGCGACGAGACCTTCGGGGCGGAGGACGCCATCGAGGCGGTCGTCGCGGGACCAAAGGGGTTCGAGGTGACGATCCGCGAGGAAAAGCGCGCGGCCTATGGTTTTGCGGCGACGGTCGCGGTCAGGGTCGGGCCTGCTTGCGAGGACGGGGTCGAGGCACTGGCGGCGCTGAAGGAGATGCTCGGGTCGCTCTGGCGGGACTAGCTCGTCGCGTGTCTTCGACTTCTCCTCGCGGCGACGAGGGGCGGTGTCACCGAGGAGCGTTCGCGTGAGCCCAGACTGCGCGGCGGATGCGGGCGACCTTGTAGGCGTCGAGCACCGCCATCGCCCAGACGAACAGCCCGCCCGCCATCTTGCCGACAAAGGAGACTTCCGGCGCGGCGGTCTTCAGGGTGAAGGCGCCCAAGAGGATCGCGAAGCAGACGAAGACCAGCCCGCGGACCGGCTGGCGGTTCAGGACCTGTCCCATGCCGGGCAGGACCACGGCCACGGCAAGCACGAGATGGGGGTTCAGCGGCGGCTTCATGCGGGGTCTTTCGTCAGCGTCAGGATATCGTCGCGCAGCCCGGCCAGCCTGGTGAGCAGCGGCTGAAGCCGGTTGGGGGACAGCGGGGTGCGGCCCATTTCGGCCTCGCGGAAGATCAGGAAGCGACCGCGGTCGGCTTCCTCGGCCAGGATCACGATACGAACGCCTTTGGGCGACAGGACCAGTTCCTTCACGCGAGGGTCCTGGAACAGGTCGGCATGGCGGGCGATCAGGTCGGGCGGCGGGATGCGGGTGGCATCGTCGCTGCGCACCGCGACCTCGACCGGCAGGCCGGGCGGGGTGGGCAGTGACTGCCGCAGCGCAGCGAATCGGGTGAAGGGCTCGTTGCCGGAAGGCCGGGCCATTAGGTCGAGCGTGGCTTGCATGGGCAGGGGTTCGGGCAAAGTGATCATGACCCAGAGCGCGGGCAGCTTGCGGAAGGTCAGCGTGTCGGGCACGGCCTGCAGATCGAAGGCCAGCCCGCCGCGACGTCCGGTCATCCGGGGAAAGCCGGTGGGTTGCAGCCGCGCCTCGCCGCCTTCGAACAGCGGTTTCACGGCGTCGAAATATCCGGCGCGGGTGGCGGCGCGGATGCGGGTTTCGCGATGAAGGCGGAGGGCGAGCCAGAGGCCGAGGGCGGCGAAGGCGAGGCCGAGTGGAATGAGTGGGGACATGGGAAAAGGCCCGCCCTTGTGCAGGGCGGGCCGCTGTACCTTCAGTAGCCCCGCGGTTTCGGCCAGGGCATGGTGAACTGCGCCCCCCGGTTCACGAAGCGATAACGCCAGAAGTGGAACCAGAGCGACACCACGATGTAGAAGCCGATCATCGCCACCAGCTGCGTCCCGTAGCCCAGGAACACCGCGAAGAAAGTGACCCCGCAGATCCCCAGAAGCGTGAAGGCCGGGATCGGGTGGAACGGGTGCTCATATCCGCGCTTGATCGTGTCCAGCGGCCATTTCCGCCGGAACAGGATGATGTTGAGCGGCATGAAGGTATAGCCCAGCAGGCCCGAGAGGATCGAGAAGGTGATCACCTGGTCCAAAGGCGCGCCGAGGGCGAAGATCAGCGCGATCGGGACCAGGAACACGATGGAGCGGTAGGGGGTGCGGTATTTCGGGTGAACCGCGCCGAACCAGCCAGGCAGGTACTTGTCGCGACCCATCGCGAACCAGGCCCGCGAGGCATCGTTGATGCAGCCGTTGGCGCTGGCCAGCGTGGCGAAGAGCGTGCCGAAGCCCAGAAGCCAGACCAGCCCCTGCGACCCGGCCAGCTGTGCGGTCGAGAACAGCGGCGCCACCGCGCCGTTGACGCCGTCGCCCAGGAACTCCCAAGGCAGGACGCCCGAGCAGATATACCAGGTCAGCGTTGCAGCGATGAGCAGCGTCATGATCCCGGCCAGCGTCCCGAAGGGCAGCGAGCGGGCGGGGGACCGCACTTCTTCGGCGGCCTGGGTCGTGCCCTCGATCCCCAGATAGTACCAGAGGCCGAAGTGCATCGCCGCCAGCACGCCGATCCAGCCGTAGGGCAGTTCGTGGCCCTCGAAGAGCGCGGCATGCTCCATGATCCCGCCGCCCAGGACGCCCGAGGTGGACAGGAACAGGATGATGATCGCGCAGAAGGCGATGGAGGTGATGACCAGGTTGAAGGTCAGCGTCGCCAGCACCCCGCGATAGTTCAGCCAGGCCAGGAAGGTGATGACCAGCACGATGAAGGGCCGCTGGTCCAGCTCGGTGGTGTGGCCGGTCATCCGTGCCACCTCGGAGAAGAGATAGCCCGCGGTGATCGCGTTGGCGGCTTCCAGCATGGTGTAGGCGAAGACAAGGTAGAGGCCGACGTTGAACGCCATCAGCGGCCCGATGATGTGCTTGGCCTGGGTATACTGGCCCCCGGCCGAAGCGACGGTCGAGGTGACCTCCGAGTCGATCATGGCGACGCAGGAATAGAGGATGCCCGCGAACCAGCAGGCGATCAGCGCCGCATAGGCGCCGCCCTTCCCGACCGAGAAGTTCCAGCCCATATATTCGCCGACCAGCACGATGCCGACGCCGAGTGCCCAGACGTGGGCTGGGCCGAGGACGCGCAGCAGGCCGACCTTGGTGCCGTGCGGCCCCATGCCGTCCATGGTTTGCGAGGTGATGTCTACATCGGCCATCAATGCACCTTGTGTTCTTCGGCCATGGCCTCAAGCTCGCCTTCACGCGAGGAGGTCAGGACATCTTCGGAAAAGGTCGAATCGGTCTTCAGCCAGTCGACCAGCATGTGCAGGCCCAGGAGCGCAGCCAAGCCCCAGGCGCCGTATTCAAGATAGCTCCACAGATCCATGGCGGCTTACTCCCCAAATTTCTCGGAAATGACCTCGCGATACTCCACTTCGGAGAACCGCAGGATCAGGAAGTAATAGAGCAGGATGACCGCGACCATCACCAGAAGCGCGCCGACCGAGAAGGAATAGTCGAAGCGGGCGAGGATGAGGTCATGGGCGGTCTCGGGGGTGTAGCCGAGCGCCTCGTACTTGGCGGCCTGCGCCGCATTCTGGCCAAGCGCCTCCCAGGTGGCGTTGGCGACGGGCGCGGCCACGGTCTTCGCGGCGCCGGCCATGTTCAGCCACAGCGGGATGAACAGCGCTCCGACGGTCAGGACCACCAGCACGATCACGTCGAACAGCTGGCTGGCCTTGCCCTGTTTCGGGGGTTGATAATGCGCCATCGTCAGCTCCTCCTGCCTCTGGCTTCATCGAGGAACTTGATGTCGATGCCATACATGAAGTCGCGATCCTCGCGGTAATGGCGCAGCATCGCCAGGATGGCGGCGGTGTTGAAGATCAGTACGACGGCCCCGCCGATCAGCAGAAGCGTGCGCGCGCCGCTGGACGGTGCCAGGTCCCAGGTGGCGATCGCGACGAAGATCACCGCGAACCACAGGCCGACGACAAACGCCCATGCCACCAGCACGTCACGTTTGTGCATCGCCTCAATCCGCTGATTAAGGTCTCCCACAGTTTTCCTCCCTTGGGCTCTTATGTGATCCGTGCGACGCGGCCCCGACGTCTTTCCCTGCACGGCAAAAAAGTTTTCTTATGGGAAAGCCACCCGCGACAGTCTGTCAAGAAAAACCACGGTCCGGGCCGGATTTTCCCGACAGGTGAAAAATGTTTCTTACCAGTTGATAGGTTCAAAAGACGGTGCTAGCGTCATCGGCAACCATGTGAAGGAGACGAATCCATGTGTGGCATCGTTGGACTTTTCCTCAAGGACCCGAAGCTTGAACCCCAGCTGGGCGCCATGCTGACGGACATGCTCATCACCATGACCGACCGCGGCCCCGACAGTGCCGGGATCGCGATCTATGGCGGGGGCAAGGACGGTCTGGGCAAGATCACCATCCAGTCGGCCACCCCCGACAAGGACTTCAAGAATCTCGACGGCGATCTGCACGACGCCATCGGCCAGCCGGTCACGCTTCTGGTGAAGTCGACCCATGCCGTGCTGGAGGTTCCGCTGGACCAGATGGGGGCCGCGCGTTCGGCGCTTGCCCATCTGCGCCCGGGCGTCAAGGTGATGAGCGCGGGCGACTCGATCGAGATCTTCAAGGAGGTGGGACTGCCCAAGGATGTGGCCGCCCGCTTCGAAGTGTCGAAGATGAAGGGCACCCACGGCATCGGCCACACCCGGATGGCGACCGAATCCGCCGTCACCACCATGGGCGCGCACCCGTTCTCGACCGGGGCGGACCAGTGCCTGGTGCACAACGGGTCGCTGTCGAACCACAACGGCCTGCGCCGCGAACTTATCCGCCTGGGCAAGACCTTCGAGACCCAGAACGACACCGAGGTCGCCGCCGCCTATGTCAGCCGCAAGCTGGAAGAGGGGCAGTCCTTGGGCGAGGCGCTGGAATCCGGTCTGGATGATCTGGACGGCTTCTACACCTTTGTCGTCGGGACCAAGAACGGCTTCGGCGTCGTCCGCGACCCGATCGCCTGCAAACCCGCAGTCATGGCCGAAACCGACCAGTATGTCGCCTTCGGGTCTGAATACCGGGCGCTCGTCAACCTGCCGGGGATCGAGGATGCCCGTGTCTGGGAACCGGAACCCGCCACCGTTTACTTCTGGGAGCGTTGAGAGAATGCAGAGCTTCGATCTGGGCAAAGAGGGCCTGCGCGCCTTGAACAGTGCGCTGCACGGCCTGAGAGGCCAGACCAACATGACCGACTGGGAGGTCATCAATCCCAAGGGCTCCCATGCCATCGCTGCCGGGGTTGACGCCCCGGTGGACATCACCGTGCGCGGTTCTACCGGCTACTACTGCGCCGGGATGAACAAGCAGGCGACGATCCGCATCAAGGGCTCGGCGGGCCCTGGCGTGGCCGAGAACATGATGAGCGGAACCGTCATCATCGACGGTAACGCCAGCCAGTATGCCGGGGCTACCGGGCGCGGCGGGCTTCTGGTCATCAAGGGCAATGCCTCCAGCCGCTGCGGCGTGTCGATGAAGGGGATCGACATCGTCGTCCACGGCAACATCGGCCACATGTCGGCCTTCATGGCGCAGTCGGGCAATCTGGTGGTGCTGGGCGACGCGGGCGAGGCGCTGGGCGATTCGCTTTACGAAGCCCGGCTCTTCGTGCGGGGCAGCGTGAAGTCGCTGGGCGCGGACTGCATCGAGAAAGAGATGCGGCCGGAGCATTACGCCATCCTGGAAGACCTGCTGAAGCGGGGCGAGGCGGACGGCAAGGCCAAGCCCGAGGAATTCCGCCGCTACGGCTCGGCCCGGAAGCTCTACAACTTCAACATCGACAACGCAGCGGCATACTGAGGCAAAGATGAGCGATTTTCCCCATACCCCGCCGCGCTTTTCGGCCACCTTCACCCCGGCCGTCAACGCCGAGATTCGCCGTGCGGCAGCCTCCGGCATCTACGACATCCGTGGCGGCGGCACCAAGCGGCACCTGCCGCATTTCGATGATCTGCTGTTCCTCGGCGCCTCGATCAGCCGCTATCCGCTGGAAGGCTACCGCGAGAAATGCGCGACCGATGTCTGGCTGGGCACCCGCTTCGCCAAGAAGCCGATCCACCTGGACATTCCCGTCACCATCGCCGGGATGAGCTTTGGTGCCCTGTCGGGTCCGGCGAAGGAAGCCCTTGGCCGCGGTGCGTCGGAAGCCGGGACCTCGACCACCACAGGCGACGGCGGCATGACCGAGGAAGAGCGCGGCCATTCCAAGACGCTGGTCTATCAATATCTTCCCAGCCGCTACGGCATGAACCCCGATGACCTGCGCCGTGCAGACGCCATCGAGGTCGTGGTGGGGCAGGGCGCCAAGCCCGGTGGCGGCGGCATGCTGCTGGGTCAGAAGATCTCGGACCGCGTGGCCAACATGCGCAACCTGCCCAAGGGCATCGACCAGCGTTCGGCCTGCCGCCACCCCGACTGGACCGGCCCTGATGACCTTGAGATCAAGATCCTCGAGATCCGCGAGATCACCGATTGGGAAAAGCCGATCTACGTCAAGGTCGGTGGCGCGCGCCCCTATTACGACACTGCACTGGCGGTGAAGGCCGGCGCCGATGTCGTGGTGCTGGACGGGATGCAGGGCGGCACGGCGGCAACGCAGGACGTGTTCATCGAACATGTCGGGATGCCGATCCTCGCCTGCATTCCGCAGGCGGTGAAGGCGCTGCAAGACCTGGGGATGCATCGCAAGGTGCAGCTGATCGTCTCGGGCGGGATCCGGACGGGTGCCGACGTGGCCAAGGCCATGGCCTTGGGCGCGGATGCGGTGGCCATCGGCACCGCGGCGCTGATCGCTCTTGGCGACAACGATCCGAAGCTGGAAGCGGAATACCAGAAGCTCCAGACCACGGCCGACGCCTATGACGACTGGCACGAGGGCAAGGACCCGGCGGGGATTACCACCCAGGATCCGGAGCTGATGAAACGCTTCGACCCGATTCTGGGCGGGCGGCGGCTGAAGAACTATCTCAAGGTGATGACGCTGGAAGCGCAGACCATCGCGCGGGCCTGTGGCAAGAACCACCTGCATAACCTCGAGCCAGAGGACCTGTGTTCGCTGACCATCGAGGCGGCGGCCATGGCAGGGGTTCCCCTGGCGGGCACCAGCTGGATACCGGGACGGAACGGCGGCTTTTAAGCCGCCGTTTCCTTGAACAACAAAGAAAAGACTTAGGGAGCTACAAGAATGGCGAAGGACCTTGCCAAATGGGCCAAGGATAAAGGCGTCAAGTATTTCATGATCTCCTACACCGACCTGTTCGGTGGTCAGCGCGCGAAACTTGTGCCGACGCAGGCGATCAACGACATGGCGGTGGACGGTGCCGGGTTTGCCGGGTTTGCGACCTGGCTTGACCTGACGCCAGCGCACCCCGACATGATGGCGGTCCCCGACCCCGAGGCGGCCATCCAGCTGCCGTGGAAGAAAGAAGTGGCCTGGGTCGCCGCGAACTGCGTGATGGAAGAAAAGCCGCTGGCCCAGGCCCCGCGGAACGTGCTGCGTCGCCTGGTCGACGAGGCCGCGAAGGAAGGGCTGCGCGTCAAGACCGGGGTCGAGCCCGAGTTCTTCCTGCTCAGCCCGCAGGGCGACCGGATCGCCGACCCCTACGACTGCGCCGAAAAGCCCTGCTACGACCAGCAGGCGATGATGCGCCAGTACGACGCGATCTCGGAAGTCTGCGACTACATGCTCGACCTCGGCTGGGAAGCCTACCAGAACGACCATGAGGACGCGACCGGCCAGTACGAGATGAACTGGAAGTATGATGACGTCCTGCAGACCGCGGACAAGCACAGCTTCTTCAAGTTCATGATGAAGTCGGTGGCCGAGAAGCACGGGTTGCGCTGCACCTTCATGCCGAAGCCGTTCAAGGGCCTTACCGGCTCGGGCTGCCACGCGCATATCTCGGTCTGGTCGCTGGACGGCAAGAAGAACGCCTTCGCCGACAACTCGAAGGAACTGGGGCTGTCCGACCAGGGCCGCACCTTCCTGGGCGGGATCATGAAGCACGCCTCGGCGCTGGCGGCGATCTGCAACCCGACGGTGAACAGCTACAAGCGGATCAACGCGCCCCGCACCTCGTCCGGCGCGACCTGGGCGCCCAACACCGTGACCTGGACCGGCAACAACCGGACCCACATGGTCCGCGTTCCCGGCCCCGGGCGGTTCGAGCTGCGGCTGCCCGATGGCGCGGCGAACCCCTACCTGATGCAGGCGGTGATCCTGGCGGCGGGCCTTGACGGGGTCCGGACCAAGGCCGATCCGGGACGGCGCTACGACATCGACATGTACCAGGACGGCCACAAGGTGAGGGGCGCGCCGAAGCTGCCGCTGAACCTGCTGGACGCGCTGCGGGAGTACGACAAGGACCGCACCCTGAAGGCGATGATGGGCGAGGAATTCTCGGCCGCCTACATGAAGCTGAAACACAAGGAGTGGAACGACTACTGCAGCCACTTCTCGGCCTGGGAGACCCAGAACACGCTGGACATCTGACCCATGCCCACGCTGGGCAGCTGTGCCGTGCCCAGAAATATCAAGGGGTTATGTAGGCGCGCTCAGCGCTTCTTAACCTCTTGGCAGCGGGCTTTCCGGCCCGTTGCGACGCTTCCTTACCTGACCTGAACCCCCAACTTGCCCCGGAGCGATCCGGGGCTTTTGTTTCTGTCGGGAATTTTGCCCTGAGGTAAAATTTCTTGACCCAAGTCAAAGCATTCCCGAGCATGAATGGTTAGTAGACTGTAGAAACCCAGATGAAGGATGGATGCGATGACAAGCAAGATTCTCTGCCCGACCGACGGAAGCGATCACGCGACGATCGGCGTCATTCTTGCGGCGGAAGTCGCCAAGGCGACTGGCGGCCACCTGACCATCTGCGCGGTCAACATTGCGCATGGCGGGGTGCGCGGTCCGACGATCAGCCACTGGAAGGCGGATGAGGTTGCGAAGCTCTTGGCCGATGGCGAGGCGCTGGCCCGCAGCGAAGGCGCGACCGATGTCGGCGTGACCGAGATCGTTGCCCGCGAAGCCGCCCCGGCGATCATCGCCTATGCCGAGCAGAACGGCTACACCCATATCGTCATGGGCACCGGTGACAAGCGCGGGCTGCAGCGGCTGGTCCTTGGCTCGGTCGCAAGCGAGGTCGCCACCCGCGCCCATTGCACCGTGACCATTGCCCGCTGACCCCGCTTGCGCCTAAATTCTTGCAAGGGTTGTGATCCTGGACCCCGGAGCTGCCAGCTTCCGGGGTTCAGTGTGTTTACCAGCAGGAAGAAGATTTGACACAGACGCAAATTTATCTCTAGGCTGCAGCAAAAGTCGTGCCCTGCGCGTCAGAAAAAGACTCAACATTCGGAGGTAGACCATGAAGAAGAGAGTTGCCGTCATCGGAGCGGGCCCGTCGGGCCTTGCGCAGCTGCGCGCGTTCCAGTCGGCCAAGGCGAAGGGCGAGGACATTCCCGAGGTCGTCTGCTTCGAGAAGCAGTCGAACTGGGGTGGCTTGTGGAATTATACTTGGCGTACGGGCTTGGACGAACATGGCGAGCCGGTCCATTGCAGCATGTACCGCTACCTCTGGTCGAACGGCCCGAAGGAAGGCCTGGAATTCGCCGATTATTCCTTTGAGGAGCATTTCGGCAAGCAGATCGCCAGCTATCCGCCGCGCGCGGTGCTGTTCGACTATATCGAGGGCCGGGTGAAGCGCGCCGGCGTGCGCGACTGGATCCGCTTCTGCTCGACCGTTCGGATGGTGAAATACAACGAGGCCAAGGGAAATTTCACCATCACGGTGCATGACCTGAAGGCCGACCGGATGTACGAGGAGGAGTTCGACAACGTGATCGTGGCGTCCGGCCACTTCAGCGTGCCGAACGTTCCGGAATACCCCGGCTTCGACAAGTTCAACGGCCGCGTCCTGCATGCGCACGACTTCCGCGACGCGCGCGAGTTTGCGGGCAAGGATCTGCTGTTGCTGGGGTCGTCCTACTCGGCCGAGGATATCGGATCGCAGTGCTGGAAATACGGCGCGAAGTCGATCACCGTGGCCTATCGCAATGCGCCGATGGGCTTCAAATGGCCCGACAACTGGAAGGAAGTCCCCAAGCTGGAGCGGGTGGACGAGACCACGGCCTATTTCGCCGACGGAACCTCGAAGAAGGTCGATGCCATCATCCTGTGCACCGGCTACAAGCACCACTTCCCCTTCCTGCCCGACGACCTGCGGCTGAAGACGGCGAACCGGCTGGCGGCGGCGGACCTGTACAAGGGCGTTGTCTGGGTCCACAACCCCAAGCTGTTCTACGTCGGGATGCAGGACCAGTGGTTCACCTTCAACATGTTCGATGCGCAGGCCTGGTGGGTGCGCGATGCGATCATGGGCAAGATCAAGATCCCGACCGACAAGGCGGTTCTGCTGAAGGATGTCGAGGACCGGGTGGCGCATGAAGATGCGGGCAAGGATGCTCACGACGCGATCCACTATCAGGGCGACTATGTGAAGGAACTGATCGCCGAGACCGATTATCCGTCCTTCGATGTGGACGGTGCCTGCGAGGCCTTCTTCGAGTGGAAGGAGCACAAGAAGCAGGACATCATGGCCTTCCGCAACCATGCCTACAAATCGGTCATCACCGGGACGATGGCGCCGATCCACCACACGCCCTGGAAGGACGCGCTGGAAGATTCGATGGAAAGCTACCTGCGCAACTGACGCAGGACCCAGGATCAGGGAAGCGGCGTCGGAGACGGCGCCGCTTGCTTTTTGAGCGCCGTCTGTGACCGAAACTGCGATCAGAGGGAAACATTCTTTCGCAGGGATCAAATTTTGCTCGCTATGACTTTGCGCCCGTGCTTTTCTGCGCGGCGTCAGGTCGCAGGGGAAGCCGCGTCCTGAGCCGATTCTGCGCCGGACAGAGGGGAGGACTGGGGAAGACCGCAACTGATGTCCGCACATTGAAGACAGCACCGCACAGCGGAACGAAGGGTAGGCAGCAAGACCTGCCCAAGGGCCGATGTGGCGCCTAACAGGAGAGAGGGAATGACGACTGAAACTGGATCGGGCCAAATGGTCCGAGCGCTGACGTGGAAGGGTGCCTTCTGGGTTGCGGCCGGGGTGCCGCCGCTGGTGCTGTTCTCGATCGGCGGGATTGCCGGAACCACGGGCAAGCTGGCCTTCATGGTCTGGATGATCTCGATGGTGATGGGCTTTCTGCAAAGCTTCACCTATGCCGAGATGGCGGGGATGTTCGGCAACAAGTCGGGCGGTACCTCGGTCTATGGCGCGACGGCATGGCTGCGCTATGGCAAGCTGATCGCGCCCCTGTCGGTCTGGTGCAACTGGTTCGCGTGGTCGCCGGTGCTGTCCCTGGGCTGCGCCATTGCGGCAGGATATATCCTTAACGCGATCTTCCCGATCCCGTTGGCCGACAGTCAGCCGGTGCTGGACTGGATGGCCGCCAACATCGGCAGCTACACCGCCGAAACGGCAAGCGTCGTGCAATATATGGCGGACAACGCCGGCACCACCGCCGAACAGGCGATTCAGGCCGTCGCCTCGGGCGATGGCGTGCACGCGCTGACCCCCTGGTTCCGCAGCTTTGAAGCCGCCGCCATTACCATCCCGGGGTTGGGGACCCTGCACTTCAACTCGACCTTCATCATCGGCGTGGTTCTGATGCTGATCATCCTGTTCATTCAGGAAAAGGGCATCGCCTCAACCGCAAGCGCGCAAAAATGGCTCGCGGTCGTCGTGCTTGTTCCGCTTTTGCTGGTGGGCCTGGTGCCGATCCTGACCGGCTCGATCAACTGGATGAACGTGACCAATCTGGTGCCTCCCACGGCCGCCTACTCGGGCGTGGACGGCGAGTGGAACATCGGCGGCTGGACGCTGTTCCTGGGCGGTATGTATATCGCCGCATGGTCGACCTACGGCTTCGAAACCGCAGTCTGCTACACGCGCGAATTGAAGGATCCCAAGCGCGATACCTTCCGCGCGATCTTCTACTCCGGCCTTCTGGCCTTCGTCTTCTTCTTCCTGATCCCGTTCTCGTTCCAGGGGGTTTACGGGGTGGAAGGCATGCTTGCGAGTGGCATCGTCGATGGCACAGGCGTCGGCGAGGCGATGGGCAACATGATCGGCGGGGGCCCGGTTGTCACCCAGATCTTCGTGATCCTGATGATCCTCGCGCTGTTCCTGGCGATCATGACCGCAATGGCGGGCTCTTCCCGCACGCTCTACCAGGGGTCGCGTGACGGCTGGCTGCCCAAGTACCTGGGCGAGGTGAACAGCCACGGCGCACCGCGCAACGCCATGTGGACCGACTTTGCCTTCAACGTCGTTCTGCTGGCGCTTGCCTCGGACGCGGGTGGCTACTTCTACGTCCTCGCGATTTCGAACGTCGGCTACATCATGTTCAACTTCCTGAACCTGAATGCGGGCTGGATCCACCGTCTCGACTCGGCACATATGGACCGCCCCTGGAAGGCGCCCACCTGGCTGATCGGGCTGAACACCTGCCTTGCCTTCGTCAACGCGCTGTTCCTGGGTGCGGGGGCAAAGGTCTGGGGTTACGAGAACGCGCTGTGGTCGGGGCTGATCTTCGCCTCGTTCATCTTCCCGGTGTTCTGGTACCGCCACTATATCGTCGACCAGGGCAAGTTCCCGAAGGAAGCCTATGACGACCTTGGGCTGCCGTATGGCGAGTTGGGTGAGCGCAGGGCAGGGATCCTTCCCTATCTGGCGCTGGTCGCCGGGGCGGCGGTTGTTCTCTGGGCGAACTGGTTCTTCGTCCTGCCGGCCTGACCGCGCGGAAAAACCGGAAAAGCCGCCTTTCGGGGCGGCTTTTTCTTGCGAATGTGTTTTCTGGTAAGAAATTTTGTTGCATTTCATTATTGCTTTCTGGCGGGAATCACCCGAGACTGGACGGAAATCACCATGCTTCAGGGAGCCTGACGATGACCAATTCCTGGCGTTTCTCGACGCTGATCGACCGCCACCGCGCGCTTGGGTCCAACCTCGAAGACTGGAGCGGGATGGGAACCGCCTGGTCCTATTCCAAGGGCGACCCGGATGCCGAATACATGGCGATCCGCACCAAGGCCGGGCTGATGGATGTCTCGGGCCTGAAGAAGATGCATATCACCGGCCATGCGGCCAGCCATGTGATCGAACGCGCGACGACGCGGAACATGGAAAAGCTGATGCCGGGCCGGGCAGTCTATGCCTGCATGCTGAACGATGCGGGCAAGTTCGTCGATGACTGCGTGATCTACCGCATGGGGCCGAACAGCTTCACCGTGGTGCATGGCTCGGGCCAGGGGCATGAGCAGCTGACCATGGCCGCCAGCGGCCGCGATGTCTCGGTCCGCTTCGACGACAACCTGCACGACCTGTCGCTGCAAGGGCCGCTGGCGGTGGACTATCTGGAAAAACACATCCCCAATGTCCGCCAGCTGGGCTATTTCAGCCATATGCCGACCAGCCTCTTCGGCAAGCCGATCACGCTGTCGCGCACCGGCTATACCGGCGAGCGTGGCTATGAGATCTTCTGCCGCGGCCAGGATGCAGTGGAAATCTGGGACCGCATCCTCGAGGAAGGCGCCAGCATGGGGATCATCCCCTGCCGCTTCACCACGCTGGACATGCTGCGGACCGAATCGTACCTGCTGTTCTTCCCCTTCGACAACTCGGAAATGTATCCGTTCGAGAACGAAGGCCCCGGCGATACGCTGTGGGAACTCGGGCTCGACTTCACGGTTTCACCCGGCAAGCAGGGCTTCCGCGGCGCCGAGGAACACTACCGCTTGAAGGGCAAGGAGCGTTTCAAGATCTCGGGCCTGAAGCTGCAAGGCAAGAGCGTGCCGGGCAACGGCGCGCCGGTGTTCAAGGATGGCAAGCAGGTCGGCGTCGTGACGCAGGCGATGTATTCGCCGCTGAACGACTGGACCGTCGCCATCGCGCGGCTGCCGGTTGCCGATGCCAACAACGGCACCGAGCTTGAGGTGCGCTGCGGCACGCATGGCCCGATCAAGGCCAAGTCGGCCCCGCTGCCGTTCTACGATGTGGACAAGAAGCGCCGCACCGCCAAGTGACCAACCTTCGGGGCCTGCCCTCCGGGCGGGCCCCTTCTGCCAGGGAATCCCAAGCCGTGAAGACCTTGCTGACCCCCGTGGACGCCCCTTCGATCCGAAGCCGTCCGGTCTATGCGGCCCTTGAGCCGCACCCCGCTAGCCTGCACCTGATCGTCGCCGACGGTGAAGGGGCGGGTGCGGTGGTGGACCTGCTGGCGAAGGCGACCGATCGTTCGGAAATGCTGGCGGCGGCGCATGTGATGTATTGCCCCGGCCCCGACGGCCGCGACCAGTCGGCGGCGCTGGAAGGCCTGGGCGTGGCGCAGTATTTCCGAGCTCCCTCCATTCCCGCGCTGTTGCCGCGGCTGGCGCGGGTGCTGTCGGCGGCACATATGGGAACGCAGTTCTATCTTGCGGGCTCCGAAGGGCTGATCGGCCAGGCCGAGCGCGACATCATGAACACCGGCTTTCCGCATGCCTCGGTGCAGAAGGAGCAGCGCGGCTCGACGGTGCGGCGGGTGCAATGCGTGCATTGCAAGGGCATCACCGAAAACGTGGCGACCGATCCGTTCAAATGCAGCCATTGCGGGCTGAACCTTTTCGTCCGCGACCATTATTCCCGGCGGCTCGCGGCCTTTCAGGGGGTGAATATCGACGCGGAAGACCCCGGTCTGGTGCCGGAAAGTGTGGTGAGGTTCAAATGAGCGGGGTCGCGAAACTCCAGGTCCGCGTGGCCGAGGTCGTCGAGGTCAACGAGCTGATCAAGCGCTTTCGCTTCGTCAGCCGCGACGGGTCCGACCTGCCGGCCTTCTCGGGCGGCGCGCATACCGTGGTCGAGATGGATGACCATGGCACGCGCCGACTGAACCCGTATTCGCTGATGTCCGATCCCGAGGACCGGACGGGTTACGAAATCTCGGTCCGGCGGGATGATGTCGGGCGCGGCGGGTCGCTGTTCATGCACCGGCATGTGACGCCGGGGATGGAGATGACGCTCTCCTATCCGGTCAACCTGTTCGCGCTGGACAACCGCGCGAAGAAGCATCTGATGATCGCGGGCGGGATCGGGATCACCCCGTTCCTCGCGCAGATCGCGCAGCTGTCGCATTTCGGCGGCCGGTTCGAGCTGCACTATTCCGCGCGGTCGAAGCCGCTTGGCGCCTATATGGACCGGCTGACCGGGGCGCATCCCGACCGGGTGCACTGCTATTTCGACGACCAGAAGCAGATGATCGACCTGAAGAAGGTCCTGGAAAACCAGCCCATCGGCACGCATCTCTATGTCTGCGGGCCGAAAGGGATGATCGGCTGGGTGTTGTCCACGGCGGAAAGCATGGGCTGGCCGAAACAGGCGCTGCATTCCGAGGAATTCATCGCCCCCGGCACCGGCCTGCCCTTCACGGTAGAGCTGACAGTCAGCGGCAAGACCATCACCGTCGGCCCGACCCAAAGCCTGTTGGAGGCGATGGAAGCCGCCGGGGTGGATGCGCCCTACCTCTGCCGTGGCGGGGCTTGCGGGCAATGCGAAACGGCCGTTCACAAATGCGACGGCACCATCCTGCACCGCGACCATTGGCTGACGCCCGAGGAGCAGGCTTCCAACACGAAGATCATGCCCTGCGTCAGCCGCTTCGAGGGCAAGACCCTTGTCATCGACCGATAGGAGAATCGCATGAGCCTTGACTTCAAGACGGGTGCCTTCAACGATTTCTTCCGGGACGAGACGTTCCGCGGGGACTTTACCTATCGCAACTCGAACCCGCGCCGGTTCCCGTTCCCCTTCGACCGCGACGACTACATGTATTCGGTCAACATGGAACCGCATGTGCCGGGTCGCCCCGGCTCGGTCTTCGAGCATATCCTGGACGTGGACGAACATTACGTCGCCGAGATGATCGACCGCTCCAAGGTGCTGGCGGATGACCCGCTGCGCTGCCAGTCGTTGCCGCATATGACGCTGGCCGGTTGGGACACGCTGGAACTGGTGATGGAGTCCAAGGCGCGGGATTATCCGCAATGGTTTTCGCTGACCAAGGACGGCAACCGCTGGCATTGGGTGAACCGCCCACTGGGAATTGAACAGTCGTTCACATTCCTGGACGAATCGACGCTGCCCTATCCGCCCTTCGAATACATCATGCGCCAGACTCAGGGCGACTGGACCCTGCAGGACGAACGCGACGGCACGCTCTGGATGGATGCGGGGATCGCGACCTCCCAGGCCGACTGGTCGGTGGATTTCGACGTGGGCATGAACTTCCACGAATGGCACGCGCCCGTCCCGCTGGCGCATGAGAAGGGCGTCTTCGACCGGGCGCTGAAATTCCTCTTGAAGCTCCAGCACGGTGCGCCGGTGCGGCGGTTCAACTGGACGATGACGGTGAATCCGCTTCTGGATACGGCGCCCGAGACCTATCCGAAATGGGGGCCGATGAAGGCCAGCCTGACGCCGGAGAACCTGGGCCAGAAGCAGCACCTGCGGGTGGAGTTGCAGACGCTCTACCGTCTGCCACGGTCCAACGCGATCGCCTTCGACATCCGCTGCTACCTCGCCAGCTTCGACGAGATCGTGACGGTGCCGAAATGGGCCCGCCGGTTGCACCGGGTGGTGCGCGACCTGCCGGACGAACTGGCGACCTACAAGGGCTTCATCCGCAACCGCCCCGCCATGGTGGAATGGCTGTCCAAGTACGACGACGGCGCGCCCACCTCGCCCGGCTGGTGGCCCGATGACTGAGCGCGGGCCGCTCCGCCTGGGGTTCCTGATGTTCCCCGGCTTCCCGATGGCCTGCCTCACCTCGGCCATCGAGCCCCTGCGTGCCGCGAACGAGATCACCGGGCGGCGGGAGTTCGTCTGGTCGCTGGTCGCCGAGGCGTCGAGCCCGGTCCGCTCCAGCGCCGATATCGGCTTCGAGCCTGACGTGACGCTCACCAACTTGGAGACGGTGGACCACCTCTACCTTCTCTCGCCTCCCACCGCCGAATATGCCGATCCGCGCCGCAGCCCGGCGAAACTGCGCTGGCTGGACCGGACCGGGGTCACGCTCGGCGCCTTTTCCGGTGGTATCTTCCCGCTGGCCCGCGCGGGGCTGCTGGAGGGGCGTCCCTGCTCGGTCCACTGGTGCTACGAGGCGGCCTTCAAGGCCGATTTCCCGGCGGTCGAAGCGCGTGAGGTGACGATCCTGCGCGAAGGGCGCCGGATCACCGCTTCCGGCGCGGGGGCGGTCTTCGACGCCATGCTGCGCCTGATCGAAGAGCGCCTGGGCCGCGATTGCATGACCGAGGTCGCCTGCTGGTTCCAGCACCCCTTCGTCCGTGATGCCGACGCCAGCCAGAAGGTCCCCGTCGCTCGCGCGGGCGGCACCACGGACAGCCTGCCGGTGGCGATCCGCGAGGCGATCCATCTCTTTGAGACCCATGTCGAGGACCCGCTGCGCATCCCCGATGTCGCTGCCGCCGTGGGCCTGTCGGGCCGACACTTCGAGCGGATGTTCAAGCGCGAGACGGGGCAGAGCCCCTTGCGCTACTACCACCATTTGCGGCTGATGAAGGCCCGCCAGCGGGTGCTCTATTCCAACGACAGCTTGCGCGAGATCGCCGCCTCGGTCGGCTACATGACCTCGAGCCCGATGATCCGGCACTATACCGAGTTCTTCGGCGTCTCCCCCCGCGACGAACGCCGCCTGACCCAGACGATGCGCCGCGCCCCGGTGCGGGTGGAAGCGGCGGAGTAAGGAGCGAGGCCGGGCAAGGGTTCACTTACCCGCCTTGCAGCCCCAGCACGGCAATCCCGGTGAAGACGGCGCCGATCCCCAGCCATTGCACCGCGCGGACGCCTTCCTTCAGGAACCATGCGGCGAGGAGCACGGTCAGCACTCCGAACAGCGAGGATGTGACAGAGGCGTATTCCGCGCGGGGCAGGGCACCGGCGGCGGTCACAAGGCCGAGGGCGACGGCATCGAAGGCCCCCATCAGAGCGAGGAGCCAGGTCTGGCCGGGCGAGGGACGGACAGGCGCGCGGAGAGCAAGGGCCAACAGAAGAATCGAGGCCAGCGCAACGAGGCGGCCGATGAGCAGCACCGGAAGCTCGCCTCCCTGCCGCGTAGCCTCTTGTCCCAGGGCGAAGGCGGTGGCGAAGCCCAAGGCGCTGAATGCGGCCCAGCCGAGGGCGACGGCGGGGGGCGCGGCATAGCCCTCGGGCGCATCGTCGCGGGCGGCCGTGGCGACGATGGCGATCCCCAGGACGATGGCGGCGACGGCAAGCCAGTCGGTCCGGGTGACGGGCTGGCCCTGGGCATGGGCGACGATCAGGGACAGCATCGGAAAGGCCCCGATCACCGGCGAGACCAGGCGGACAGGGGCAAGGCTGAACGCCTTGTAAAGCGCCCCGCCCGCCACCGCATAGGCGAGGCCATAGCCGACCGAGATCACGAGGGCGGTCCCGGTCATTGCCCCCCAATCGCCCCAGATCAGCACGGCGGGGGCGAGTACCAGGCTGCCGGTCATGAACACCGTCGCGATGATCGGCAGGATAGCCGCACCCTGGCTGACTTTCCGCGCCAGAAGATCATGCGCCGCCCAGATCAGGGCGGCGGTCAGGCCGAAGCCGAGTGCCAGCATTTCAGCGCCTTTTCTCGTCCTAATGCTTGTGTCAGGCTCACCCTGACGCTATTCTTCTGGATGAACAAGTTTTATCCTTGTTAAACTTTCCGGGCCGAACGGCCTTGGGTCCGATGATGGGGTGCGCGATGCTCGATTCGATCTATCCCAATGTAGTTCCGGGCCCGCCGCGGCCGAGCCGGATACTGACGCCGCAGGGCTTTTCCCGCCATCACGGGCAGGAGCGGCTTGCGGTCCCCGGCGGTGGCGCGGTGCTGTTGCAGATCATGGTGGGCGACCGGGTCGTGGTCATCAACGATGAAGGCGGGCAGCCGGTAGAACTGGTCGCGGCGGCGAAGGATGGCCGGATCGACGCGATGCTTCTGGGGCAGGCCTCGAACTCGGGCGCCGAGGGGCTGAAGGCGATGCTGGCGCAGGGCGATGCAAGCCTGCGGCGCCTGCGCAAGGGTCTGGAGAGCCGCCATATCGATCTTGCGAAGGCCGGAGCGATTCGCCTCTTCGGAGGGGAGACGCCTGCGGGGACGCAAGCCGAACTGACCGCGCTGGACGAGGGCTGGCTGGTCATCGCGGCCCCCGGCCTGCCGATGGCGCCTGAGGCACAGGATACGGCGACGCCGGTCACGGTTCTCGTCAGCCGCGCAAAGCCCCGGATGATGGGGCAGTATGACCTGCCCGATCCGCTGGCCGACCCGATCCTGGACCTCCGGGTGAAATCGGCGACGGCGGAAAGCTATTTCGTCAAGGCCGGCGACTATATCCAGATTCTCGACGTCGATGGCCGGCAATGCACCGACTTCCAGTGCTTCGATGCGCGCAAGCTTGAGAAGGGCCTGCAGCACGCGCTGGACGTGACGACATCGCGCACGCTGATGGGCCATGCCTATTCCATGCCCGGCCTGCATTCCAAGTATTTTGACCAGGACTGGGTGCCGCTGGTCGAGGTTGTGCAGGATACCGTAGGGCGGCACGACGCCTTCGCCATGGCCTGCGCGGCGAAGTATTACGACGACATCGGCTATCCCGGCCATGTCAACTGCTCGGACAATTTCAACAAGGCGCTGGCCGGATACGGGGTGGACGCGAGGCCGGGCTGGATGGCGGTGAACCTGTTCTTCAATACGAACATCGATTCACATGGCGTCCTGATCAGCGATGAACCGTGGAGCCGCCCGGGCGACTATGTGCTGTTCCGCGCGCTGACCGATATCGTCTGCGTGAACTCGGCCTGCCCGGACGACACCTCGCCCGCCAACGGCTGGCATCTGAGCGACATCCACGTCCGCACCTATTCCGGGGCCGAGACATTCAGCCGCGCCATCGCCCACCGCACCACGCCGCAATCGGAGCCGAAGATGACCAAGGAAACCGCGTTTCATGACCGCATCTCGGCGCGGACGCGCAATGTGGTGGAATACAAGGGCTACTGGCTGCCGCAGGTCTATTCGCAGAACGGCGCGCTGGAGGAATACTGGGCCTGCCGCGAGAAGGCGGTGGTGCTGGATCTGTCACCCCTGCGCAAGTTCGAGGTGACGGGCCCGGATGCCGAGGCGCTGATGCAATGGTGCGTCACCCGCGACATGAAGAAGCTGAGCCAGGGCCAGGTGGTCTATACCGCGATGTGCTATGAGCATGGCGGGATGATCGACGACGGCACGGTGTTCCGGCTGGGCCGCGACCAGTTCCGCTGGATCGGCGGGGACGATTATTCCGGCCTCTGGCTGCGCGAGCAGGCCGAGAAGCTGGGGCTGAAGGTGATGGTGCGGTCCTCGACCGACCAGTTGCACAACCTAGCGGTCCAGGGTCCGAACAGCCGCGAGATCATGAAGCGGATGATCTGGACCGCGCCGCATCAGCCGACGATCGAAGAGCTGGGCTGGTTCCGCCTGACCGTGGGCCGTCTGGGCGGCCCGAACGGGGCGCCGGTGGTGGTGTCGCGTACGGGCTATACCGGCGAGCTGGGCTTCGAGATCTTCTGCCACCCGAAGGACGGCTCGGCGGTCTATGACGCGGTCTGGGAAAATGGCGGCGATCTGGGGCTGAAGCCCATGGGGTTGCAGGCGCTGGACATGGTGCGGATCGAGGCCGGGCTGATCTTCGCGGGCTACGATTTCAGCGACCAGACCGACCCGTTCGAAGCGGGGATCGGCTTCACGGTGCCCTTGAAATCGAAGACTGACGATTTCATCGGCCGCGAGGCGCTGATCCGGCGGAAGGAACACCCCAGCCGCAAGTTCGTTGGCCTCGACATCGATTCGAATGTCGATGTGGGCCACGGCGACTGCCTGCATGTCGGGCGGGCGCAGGTCGGGGAAGTGACCTCCTCGATCCGCTCGCCGATCCTGGGCAAGAACATCGCTTTGGCGCGGGTGGATCTGGCGCATTCCGAGGTCGGAACCGCGCTGGAGGTCGGCAAGCTGGATGGCCAGCAGAAACGCCTGCCGGCGGTGATCGTGCCGCTGTCGCACTACGACCCGAAGAAGTCCCGTCCGCAAAGCTGAGAGGGTATGCCATGCAGCCGATGATCGACCGGATCGGGGGGGAACCGCAGGTCCAGCTGCTGGTGAACCACTTCTACGACCTGATCGAGACCCTGCCGCAGGGCAAGACCATCATGGAGATGCACCAGAAGGGCCACGGGCTGGCCCATGTGCGGCCCGAGCAGTTCAACTTCCTCTGCGGCTTCTTCGGCGGGCGGCGTTATTACCACGAGTTGCACGGCCACATGAACCTGCGGGAAATCCACGCGCATGTGGAGATTCGCAAGCAGGATGCCGAGGATTGGCTGGCGGTCATGGACCGGGCGATGGTGGAAACCAACGTGGCCGAGAAGGAACGGGGAGAGATCATGGCGATCTTCCGTCGGGCCGCGCTGATGCTGGTGAATGTGAACTGACCCTCGTCAGAGCGTTCCGTCGCGCAGCGCTTGGACCTTCTGCCGCAGGTGGAGGTCGGCAAGGATCACCCGGCCGTCGCTCACCAACTGGTCCCGCAGCGCGAGCGGCAGGATCTGGGTGCGGCGGTAGAACTTGTCGATCTCTTCCGGGCTCGCTTCAGCAAGGAAGGCCTGCAGCTCGGGACGGAACTGGTAGGCGCCCTTGGTCATCCTGAAGGGCACCGCGGCCAGCCAGGCGGCCTTGTCCTGCGCGTGGAAGTGCAGGAGCTGCATCTCGGGGTGCCAGTCGGGTGTCTTGACGAATTCCTTGTCGATCATGACCGTGTGAAGGCGCGGCAGAAGGCCGGGGACGCGCGTCCGGTAGATCACCTTTCCCACGCTGTGTGACAGCATCCCGTCGCGGATCACCTTGCGGTAGGGGCCAAGGGCCGCGCGGCGGCGCGGCCAGTATTCGTGGCGCAACGCGCCGCGGAACTCACGCGCGGTATAGATGTCGTCGGGCAGGAGAGGATCGTGCATCGCCTCGAAGGGTTCCAGCTTCATGACGATGGTTTCGGGCGGCGTGGCGTCGAGGATCGCGGCGACGGGGCGCGGGGCCAGGAGGAACTCGTCCACGTCGATATGGACGATCCAGTCGCTCGAGACCTTCTCGCGGTAGGTGAACCGGGCGTTCTGGGCCTGGCGGTTCTGGTGGGCGGGCGGGCGCTTCTTGCCGACGCTGGCCCAATGGGCGTCATCGCAAGGCGTGACGGTGACGCGGGGGTGATGGGCCAGGGGCTGGGGGATCGGCTGATCGGGATCGTCGAGGAAGAGCCAGAGGTGATCGGCCCCGAGCGTCAGGTGGTAGGCAGCGAAGGCGAGAAGCTTTTCCTCGGGGGCCTTGACGGTGGCGACAAGGCTCCACGTCGCCATCAGAGCGCGTCCAGAAGCGCGGGGGTCGGCCAGCCGTCAGCGGGCAGCCCGAGGCGGGTCTGTTCCTTCTGCACCGCCGCGCGCGTTCCCGCGCCGAGGATGCCGTCGATCTTGCCGACGTCATGGCCGAGGGCGGCAAGCTTTTCCTGCAAGGCGGTCATCTGCTCTGGGTTGAGCGCCGGGTCGGGGTTGCCCGCCGCATAGGGCTTTGCGCCCTCGATCCTTGTGGCGAAATAGGCGGCGGTGGTGACGTAGACGAAGCTCTTGTTCCATTCGAAGAGCACGCGGTAGTTCGGGTAGACGAGGAAGGCCGGTCCCTTGCGCCCCTGCGGCAGGAGGATGGAGCCGACAAGGCCCGGGGCGAGCGGCCCGTTGCGGGGGGTGACGGCAAGCGCGGCCCAGTCTTCGCTGGGCTTTTCGGTATCGAGGCCGGTCAGCGCCCAGTCGAAACCCTCGGGCAGGGTG
>Ga0209793_1000405_pt1 | contig 53427 bp, 49 predicted proteins | sample EBPBio122009_DNA_FD_185863 | JGI IMG/M metagenome (GOLD analysis project Ga0209793, IMG submission 185863) | Wastewater treatment Type I Accumulibacter community from EBPR Bioreactor in Madison, WI, USA - Reactor 1_2/2/2009_ DNA (SPAdes) (version 2) | ecosystem: Engineered > Bioreactor > EBPR >... | reverse complement strand
GCTGCCGCCTCGCGGATATTGACGAAGGCCGTGGCGCTGGATGCCTGATCCACGAGGAGGATGCGGCCGGTATCGAGCGGTGCGGCGAAGGCGAGCGGATTGGTGCAATAAACCGGCTGCCGACCGCCCGCGCCGGCCATCAGGGCGGGACCGTTGGTGGCCGCGAGCGTAACGAGACCTTCTTCCGCAAGCCGGGCGGCGTACCAGCCGAGTTCGCCGGTTGTGTAGCTGTTGTGCAGGGCGAAGGCCGCAAGGCCGAAGGTTCGCGCCTTGGAGGCCAGTTCCTCATGGGCGAGCGAGAAACCGTGCTGCGCCACGCCGCCCATGGCGTCGCATTTCATGATGGCCGGCACCGGCGAGGTGATGAGCGGTTCGGCACGCCCCTTGATCCGGCCGTCGATGAGGCCCCTGAGGTAATCCGTAAGGTGCTGGAGGCCGAGGGCGCGCTTGCCGGCCATCTCGGCGTCCAGCGTGGCACGGGCGAGGGCGGTCGCCGCCGCTTCCGCCATGCCGACGCGCATCAGCGCGGTGCGGGCGAGGTCCATCGCTTCGGCGGGGGAAAGGGTGACGTCACCGGGCATGCGGTCAACCTTCTCTATGGAATTTGCCGACATCATCCAGACCGGCGGCCGCTTCGTCAACCGTCGAAAAAACGCGAGACCACCCGTTTACGCCTCATGGGGCGCACGGTACATCTTGCCCGATACGAACAGGAACCGGAGCGAGAACGCATGACAAGGACCCGCAGGAAGGCCGACGACTGGTGGCGCGGCGCGGTCATCTATCAGGTCTATCCCCGCTCGTTCCAGGATACGACCGGCGATGGCATGGGCGATCTCAGGGGAATCACGAAACGGCTCGGCCATATCGCCTCGCTCGGCGTCGACGCCATCTGGCTCTCGCCCTTCTTCAAGTCGCCGATGGCGGATATGGGCTATGACGTCTCGGATTATTGCGACGTCGATCCGATGTTCGGCACGCTGGCGGACTTCGACGCGATGCTGGCCGAGGCCCATCATCTCGGCATCAAGGTCATCATCGACCAGGTGATCTCTCACACCTCCGACCAGCACCCGTGGTTCGTCGAAAGCCGCTCCAGCCGCTCGAACCCGAAGGCCGACTGGTATGTCTGGGCCGATCCGAAGCCGGACGGCACCGCGCCCAACAACTGGCTGTCGATCTTCGGCGGGCCGGGCTGGGAATGGGACGGCGTGCGCAAGCAATATTACATGCACAACTTCCTGACCTCGCAGCCGGACCTCAATTTTCATAATCCCGATGTTCAGGACGCGCTGCTGAAGACCGTGCGCTTCTGGCTGGACCGGGGCGTCGACGGTTTCCGCCTCGATACGGTGAATTTCTATTTCCATGACCGGAAGCTGCGCGACAACCCGCCCCACGAGGCCAATCCCGACGACGTCGGCCTCGATGCTCCGGACGTGAACCCCTACGGTATGCAGACGCATCGCTACGACAAGACGCAGCCGGAAAACGTCGATTTCCTCCGGCGTTTCCGCGCCTTGCTCGACGAGTACGAGGGGCGCATGACGGTGGGCGAGGTGGGCGACGGTGCGCGCTCGCTGAAGACCGTCGCCGACTATACAAGCGGCGGCGACAAGCTGAACATGTGCTATACGTTCGATCTGCTCGGGCCGGATTTCACGGCCGACCATATCCGTCGGTGCGTGCAGAGCTTCCAGCGGGCGGTGACGGATGGCTGGGTCTGCTGGGCCTTCTCCAACCATGACGTCAACCGCCATGTCAGCCGCTTCATCGAAGCGCCGGAGGAGCGCGAGCGGGTCGCCAAGCTGGCGATCACGCTGCTGTCGACGCTGCGCGGTTCGATCTGTCTCTATCAGGGCGAGGAACTGGGTCTCACCGAAGCGGAGCTTGCCTTCGAGGACCTGCGCGACCCCTATGGCATCCGCTTCTGGCCGGCCTTCAAGGGGCGCGACGGGTGCCGCACGCCGATGCCCTGGCGGCATGGCGAGGCCCATGCCGGTTTCAGCACCGCGAAGCCCTGGCTGCCGGTGCCGGAGGATCATGCCCGCCTTGCGGTCGATACGCAGGAGAAGACCGCCGGCTCCGTGCTCAACCACTACCGCGCGACGCTCGCCTTCCGGAAAGAGCATGAAACGCTCCATGACGGCGACATGGCTTTCCTCCACTCCAACCAGGACATCCTTGCCTTCACGCGAGAGAAGGGCGGCGAAAAGCTGCTCTTCGTCTTCAACCTGACGCGCGGGAAAGCGGAGTTCATGCCGGCGAAATCGCTGGTGCTGGGGGATCCCGTGCCGGTGCCCGGTTTCGGGGCCAGGCCGAAGGATGGGGTGATTGCGCTGGATGGGCTGGATATGGCCTGCGTTCGGCTTTAGAGCCTATAGCAAAAGTGAGCCGTAATTTTGTGTTCGGAATGATGTGGAAATGTTCTAGCGTTTACGCCCGACGAGCCGATCGTATTCGGCGTGTGAACCTATCCAGAACCAGATGAGCGTTTCGCTTGCAGGATCCTTGACCGCCAATGCTCGCCAGGCAAGCCCGACCCGGGCGGACCAGAAGCGGCCAACGGATTTGAGCTGAAGGGAGGGGTGGTCGGGATTTGCCTTGAGTAGCGCGAAGCTTTTGTCAGCCTGTTGGCATATGGGCGGAGGCAGTGCGTCGTAGCATTTCCAGAATGCTTCCGTTGCGTGGTGCTTCAAAGTGGTCGTGTCCGTTGGCTGCGGAACTGTGTGAGGGCCAGTTCTGCAAGTTCGTCCAGCGTACCGTTAGCGACATCCTCCGCCATTTCACGATCCCACCGTTCGGCTTGAAGCGCTTCGAACCATGCGGAAAACCGTTCGAATTCCTCCGGGCTGAGTTCCGATACGCTTTTTTCAATCTGCTCCAGCTTTGTCATGCCGATGTTCCTTTCGTACATATTGTACGGGAAGGAGCGTTATTCGGAAAGCCTGGCCTCACTCGATCAGCGCGAACCGATCCACATCCACCATCCCCCGGTCTGAAATCTTCAGGTGCGGGATGACCGGCAGCGGCAGAAAGGCGAGCTGGAGGAAGGGCTCCTCCAGTGTGGCGCCGAGGGCGAAGGCGGCGTGGCGCAGGTGGTGCAGGGTGTCGCGGACGCTCTCGTAGGGTTCGAGGCTCATCAGGCCGGCGACGGGCAGGGCGATCTCGCCGGTCACCCTGCCGTCCTCCACCACGACGAAGCCGCCCTTGATCTCGCCGAGGCGATTTGCCGCCAGCGCCATGTCGTCCTCATCGACGCCGACCACGCAGATATTGTGGCTGTCATGGCCGACGGTCGAGGCGATGGCGCCCTTCTTCAGGCCGAAACCCTGCACGAAGCCGTTGGCATGATTGCCGTTCTTGCCATGGCGCTCGATGACGGCGACCTTGATGATATCCTGCGCCAGATCGACGGTTGTCTGGTTGCCCTTCGCCGGCAGGCGGTAGCGGCGATGCTCGGTGATGATCTTGCCCGGCAGCACGCCGATCACCGGCGTTTCACCCTCCGTGACGGGAACGGCGAAATGGGCGGCGCTGACGGGCCGCGCCTTGACGCTGTCGAGACCGACCGGTTCGACTGCCTTGCGGGTTGCGAAGAGGGCGTCGTCCACTTTGCGGCCAGCCGAGAAGACCATCCCGGCCTTGCAGTTCTCCAGCGTGTCGATGACGACGAGGTCGGCGCGCCAGCCGGGGGCGACGAGGCCGCGGTCGCGCAGGCCGAAGGCTTTCGCCGCGGAGATGGAGGCGGCGCGGTAGACGGCGAGCGGCGCACGGCCATGGGCGATGGCCGTGCGGATCATGTAGTCGAGATGGCCCTGCTCGGCGATGTCGAGCGGGTTGCGGTCGTCGGTGCAGAGCGCGAGGAAGGGCGAGAGCCGCTCGGTGAGGATCGGCATCAGGGCGTGCAGGTCCTTGGAGACGGACCCCTCGCGGATGAGGATGTGCATGCCCTTGCGGATCTTCTCCAGCGCCTCCTCGGCCGTCGTGCATTCATGCTCGGTGCGGATGCCGGCGGAGAGATAGCCGTTGAGGTCGTTGCCGGTAAGCAGCGGTGCATGCCCGTCGATATGGCCGCCCTGGAAAGCCTCCAGCTTGGCAAGACAGACGGGATCCTTGTGGATGACGCCCGGAAAATTCATGAATTCGGCAAGGCCGATGACCTTGGGATGGTTGCGGAAGGGCAGGAGCCGCTCGATGGGAAGATCGGCGCCGGAGGTTTCGAGATGCGTCGCCGGCACGCAGCTCGAAAGCTGCACGCGGATATCCATGATCGTTTCCAGTGCGCTGTCGAGGAAGAACTGGATGCCCTCGGTGCCGAGGACGTTGGCGATCTCGTGCGGATCGCAGATGACGGTCGTCACGCCATAGGGCAGCACGCAGCGGTCGAATTCATGCGGGGTGACCAGCGAGGACTCGATGTGCAGATGCGTATCGATGAAGCCGGGCACGACGATGCGGCCGGAAATGTCGATCTCCTGACGCCCCTTGTAGTCGCCGTAGGTGCCGACGATGCGCTCGCCGGAAATGGCGATGTCCGAGGCGACGAGTTCGCCCGTCACCAGATCGAGGAACTGGCCGCCCTTGAGCACGATATCGGCGGGTTCGCGTCCGGTTCCCTGATCGATGAAACGTTCCAAATTGCGCATGGCTGCCTTCTCCGAATCCTTGTCGGAGAACACTAGCATGCCGTGGCGGGAGGAAAGAGCCGGAAAGGCGAATCTTCAGGTCGGGAAGATCACCGTGAAGGCGAAGCGCGTATGCTCGCCCGGGCCGAGCAGGGTCGTGTAGGGCCTGTCCCTCAGTTCGCGCGGGCCTTCGTAGAGCGCCGCCGTGCCATGCCACGGCTCCACGCAGAGGAAAGGCGCGCCGGGCTTCGTCCAGAGCGCCAGGTTCGGCAGGTTCTCGAAATGGAAGGTAAGGCTCGGGCCGCCCTCGGCGGCATAGGTGAGGCCATTGCCCGCCCCCTCGGGGAAGACGAGGGCGTCGTCTTCGAAGAGATCCTGCGCAAGGGTCAGCCGGCCGGCCTGGAAGGGGGAGGTGGTCCTGTCTCGCGACAGCAGGCCCTTTTCGAGGGGCTGGCGCTCCGGTTCGCCCGCATTGTCGAGGATGACGGCATGCGGCCTGCCCTGCGCGCCCGGCAGCGGCCAGCGGAAGGCGGGGTGGAAGCCGCAGCCGAAGGGCATCGGCGTTTCGCCGCGGTTTTCCACTTCGGCGGCGACGGTGAGGGCCGGGCCGTCGAGGCTGTGCGCGACGGCGAGCCTGAAATCGAACGGATAGGCCGCGCGCGTTTCGTCGGAGGCTTCCAGCACGTAGCGGCAGGCGGTCGCCGCCGCGTCGTCCAGCGTGAATTCCCGCCGCCGGGCAAAGCCGTGCTGCGCCATGGGGTAAGGCGCGCCGTCGATCAGCAGCGTATCGTCGGGCGCCTTGCCGACGATAGGGAACAGCACCGGCGAGCGACCCGTCCAGAAGGTCGCATCCCCGTTCCACAGCCAGCCGGCGCCATCCCGCGTGGTGGCCGATTGCATTTCGGCGCCGAGCGAGCAAATCTCGACTGCGAGGAATTCGTTGGCGATGCGGGTGATGGTCGGCATGGTGCAGGCCCCAGGTTTCCGTGCGGCACAATAGCCCCCAAACGGCCCGCACTTGCAAGAGCCTCGGTGGGGTGCCAAAGGCTCTTTCCGACGGAATGGAGTAAGCGATGCAGCCGGCACCGACCATAAGAAAAGCCGAGGCGTCCGAGATCGGGGCGCTTGCGCGGCTCTGGCACGCGGGCTGGCAGGATGCGCATGCCGCGGTCCTGCCGCCGGAGCTTGCCCGGCTGCGCACGCTGGAAAGCTTCGAGGAGCGGCTGGGCGACATGTTGCCGGATGTCCGCGTCGTCGGCGATCGCGGCGCGCCGCTCGGCTTCTGCGCCATCAGGCATGACGAGCTGGACCAGCTCTTCGTTGCGCCGGAAGGGCGCGGCGCGGGTATCGCGGCCGTACTCGTGGCGGATGCGGAGGCGCGGCTTGCTGCGCATGGCGTGGAGACGGCCTGGCTTATCTGCGCGATCGGCAACCATCGTGCGGCGCGCTTCTATGAAAAGTGCGGCTGGCATCTTGCGGCCACGGCCGTCCATCGCCTCAGCACCATTGCCGGTCCTTTCGATCTCGAGGCATGGCGTTACGAGAAGCGCCTGGTCCCCTGAACCGGATGCCTTTTCGGCGTATATGAAAACGGCGGCCGAGGCCGCCGTTTCCGTCTGCCGGGCGGGCCGGGTCAGATATTGTTCTGCAGGACCTCTCTAAGCTTGCCGAACAGCTCGTCGATATGGTGTTTCTCGATGATGAGCGGCGGGGAGAGTGCGATGATGTCGCCCGTCGTGCGGATGAGCAGGCCCTTCTCATAGGCCTTCAGGAAGGCGTTGAAGGCGCGCTTGGTCGGCTCGCCGGGGATCGAGGCAAGCTCGACGGCGCCGATCAGGCCGACATTGCGGATGTCGATGACATTCGGGCAGTCCCTCAGCGAATGCAGGCCGTCCTCCCAGTAGGAGGCGAGATCCGCGGCGCGGGTCAGGAGACCCTCCTCGCGATAGGTGTCGAGCGTGCCGAGAGCGGCGGCGCAGGCGATCGGGTTGCCGGAATAGGTATAGCCGTGGAAGAACTCGATCATGTGCTCCGGGCCGTTCATGAAGGCGTCGTGGATCTCGGAGGTCACGAAGACCGCGCCCATCGGGATCACGCCGTTGGTCAGGCCCTTGGCGGTGGTGATGATATCCGGCTTCACGTCGAAATACTGGGCGGCGAAGGGTGCGCCAAGGCGGCCGAAACCGGTGATCACCTCGTCGAAGATCAGGAGGATGCCGTGCTGCGTGCAGATCTCGCGCAGCTTCTGCAGGTAGCCCTTCGGCGGAATGAGCACGCCCGTGGAGCCGGCGACCGGCTCGACGATGACGGCGGCGATGGTCGAGGCGTCATGCAGGGTGATGATGCGCTGCAATTCGCTGGCGATGTCGCCGCCATGTTCCGGCTCGCCGCGCGAGAAGGCGTTCTTGTCCGGGAAATGGGTATGCGGCATGTGGTCGACGCCCGTCAGCAGCGTGCCGAACATCTTGCGGTTGGAGACGATGCCGCCGACGGAGATACCGCCGAAATTGACACCGTGGTAGCCGCGCTCGCGGCCGACCAGGCGGAAGCGGGAGCCGTCGCCCCTGGCGCGGTGATAGGCGAGTGCGACCTTCAGCGCCGTCTCGACCGATTCGGAGCCGGAATTGGTATAGAGCACATGGTCCATGCCCTCGGGGGCGATGTCGACGAGGCGGTTGGCCAGCTCGAAGGCCTTGGGATGACCGAGCTGGAAGGCGGGGGCGTAGTCCAGTTCGCCGGCCTGCTCGCGGATCGCCTCGGTGATCTTCGGGCGGCAATGGCCGGCATTGACGCACCACAGGCCCGCCGTGCCGTCCAGAACCTGCCGCCCGTCATGGGTGGTGTAGTGCATGTCCTTCGCGCCGACGAAAAGGCGCGGCTCCTTCTTGAACTGCCGGTTCGCCGTGAACGGCATCCAGAAGGCGCGCAGGTCGTTGGGGGTGTTGAGGCGGTTGGACATGCGGTTCTCCATGATCCTTGGAATGCCGGGGTCTCTTGGATGCGGGGGACTATCCCGGCGATTTTTACCCGGTGGTCAAATTATCAAGGCCCCGGGGGCCGTCAAGGCGCATCAGGAGCGGCTTTCAACGCAAAACGCCCCGGATTCTCATCCGGGGCGCATGGAAACGGGTGATTCGTCCGATTTCAGGCGATGCGCAGCTTCTTTTCCGCTGCCGCGCCGCCTGCCTTGTAGATGCGGTCGAGGGCTTCGAGCACGGTCATCACGGCGTCGGACTTGCTGGAGTAATAGATGGTCTGGGCGTCGCGACGGGTGGTCACGAGATTCTGCGCGCGCAGCTTGGAAAGGTGCTGCGACAGGGCCGACTGGCTGAGGCCGACCTGGTTGGCCAGGGCTCCGACGGCGATCTCTCCGCCCACGAGCACGCGCAGGATCAGCAGGCGCTTCGGGTTCGCCATGGCCGAAAGGAAATCGGATGCAACCTCGGCCTGTGCGTGTTCTGCGTCTGAAATCTTTTCCATCTGAAACTCCTTTGGGCGTTTCCGCTTCAAATCACACGATTTTCTATCAATCCGCTTGTTAGCATATAAACAAAAGCACCCTCATCAAGAGCAAGAAATCGGGGTAGGCGCGTGCTTGACGACAGCCCGATTTCCTGCTCGCGCACGGCGGAAAGACGAAAATGCGGGCGTTCAGCCCGCCGCGCGCGCTTCCTGGAGCAAACGCGCCAGCTCGCCGCGAAGTTCCCCTGCCCGATCAAGTTCGCGTGAGAATTCCAGGCGCTTGAGTTTGTCGCCGCTTCCAAGATCGACGCCCCCCGCGTCGAGGCCGACGATGATCCACTCGCCGTCCTTCGCGCCACAGTAGTGGCGGGCGTAGATGGTGGCGGCCTCGGCGTGGTCGCTGTTCATGTGCTCCACCGCGCCGGTCTCCATCTCGGCGAGCGCGGCGCGTGCGGGCGAACGGATCAGGAGATCGTCCGGCGTAAGGATGAAGGCCTTGCCGAAGCCGCCGTTGAGGTTCGCGCGCTCCGGCACGAGGCGGAAGAAGGTGAAGTCCGGGAAGTCGACATAGAGCTTCGCCTTGGGATGGCGGCGGATGAAGCGCTCGCGCAGGGCCATGCGTGCCTCGCTCTCGCGCGGCACTTCCTCGGCCCGGCAGAGGACGGTGAGGCGTGGATGGGCGAGGGGATCGCCCTTGCCCGGCTCGCCCGCCAGCAGTGAGGCGCGCGGATCGGCCCTCAGCGCCTGGGTGTGGAAGGAGAGGGCGGAGACGAGGATGACGGGCGTGCCGTCGGTGTCGGTGCCGGTCAGCGTTCGGGTGGCCATCGGAAAACCGGTCTCGGGCTCCAGGACGGCGAGGGCGCAGCTTCGCGCCGAGCGCAGCAGGGTTCGGGCGAGGCGGCGGGCCTCGTCGTCCGTTTCGCGCAGAATGCTCGGCTTGTCCTTCTCGGTCATGATCGGCTCCATATCGAATGCAAAAGGGCGGCGCACCGGAAGAGGTGCGCCGCCCTATCTAATCCGAACGGGGCCGTCTGTCAGCCGCGGCGGCGGTGCCGCGTCAATCCGTTCACGATATCCTGCGCGTTGATCGTCCCGACGACGGTGCCGTTGTCGACGACGCCGACATTGCCGGGCGTGCGGGACATGGCGTCGAGGATGTCGACGAGCGGGGTCGCGGGCGTTGCCGTCGCCGTCACGCCGCCGTCGCCGGACGGGCCGTGCTGCATCACGTCGCCCGCCGTCAGCATGTTGATCGGGTTCATGTTCTGCACGAAGTCCGCGACATACTGGTTCGCCGGGTTCTTGACGATCTCCTGCGGCGTGCCGCACTGGATGATGCGTCCGCCCTCCATGATGGCGATGCGGTTGCCGATCCGGAAGGCCTCATCGAGGTCGTGGCTGACGAAGATGATGGTCTTCTTCAGCCGGCGCTGGAACTCCAGAAGCTCGTCCTGCAGGCGCGTGCGGATCAGCGGGTCGAGGGCCGAGAACGGCTCGTCCATGAGGAGGATCGGCGCGCCGGTCGCAAAGGCGCGGGCGAGGCCGACGCGCTGCTGCATGCCGCCCGACAGCTCGTTCACCTTGCGGTTGGCCCATTTGGTGAGGTTGACCAGTTCGAGCTGTTCGGCAACGCGCGCCTTGCGCTCGCTGTCCGGCACGCCGGCCAGCTCCAGGCCGAAGCCGACATTGTCGGCGACGGTGCGCCAGGGCAGGAGGGCGAACTGCTGGAACACCATGGAGACGGTGTGCATGCGGAAGTCGCGCAGGGCCTTGGGCGTCGACCCGTAGGGGTTCACGCCGCCGCTGCCGGCCTTCACCTGCACCTCGCCGCGCACCACCGGGGCAAGCCCGTTGACGGCGCGCAGCAGCGTGGACTTGCCGGAGCCGGAAAGGCCCATCAGCACGAGAATCTCGCCCTCGGTGATGGAGAGCGTGGCGTCGGCCACGCCGAGCACGAGGCCGGTTTCGGCGCCGATCTCGTCGCGGCTCTTGCCCGCGTCGACCATCGAGAGGGCCTTCTGCGGGTTGTCGCCGAAGATGATGGAGACGTTGTTGAAGACGACGGCGTCGGTCATTAGGCGTCTCCCTCGTCGGAGGAGCGGAAGAGGCGGTCGAGGATGATCGCGAGGATCACGATACAGAGGCCTGCCTCGAAGCCCATGGAGATGTTCACGGTGTTCAGCGCGCGCACCACGGGAACGCCGAGGCCCTTGGCGCCGACGAGCGCGGCGATGACCACCATCGACAGCGAGAGCATGATGGTCTGCGTCAGGCCCGCCATGATCTGCGGCATGGCGAAGGGCAGCTCCACCTTGCGCAGCACCTGGCCGGGCGTCGCGCCGAAGGCCTGCGCGGCCTCGACCAGCGAGGGCGGCGTCGAGATGATGCCGAGGCGCGTGAGGCGGATCGGCGCGGGAATGGCGAAGATGACCGTGGCGATCAGGCCCGGCACCATGCCGAGGCCGAAGAGGATCAGCGCCGGGATGAGGTAGACGAAGGTCGGGATCGTCTGCATCAGGTCGAGGATCGGCCGCAGGATCGAATAGAACCACGGCCGGCGCGCGGCGGCGATGCCGAGCGGCACGCCGACGACCATGCTGACGCCGGTCGCCGCGAGCACGAGCGCCAGCGTTTCCGTCGTTTCCTTCCAGTAGCCCTGGTTCACGATGAGCAGCAGGCCGAGGAGGGTGAAGAGCGCGACGCCGACCGAGCGGCGGAAATACCAGCTCGCGCCCGTGACGAGCAGGATGAGCGCCATGGCATAGCCAAGCTTGCCGCCGGCGCTGGCGAAGGGACCTTGCAGCAGGAAGAGCACGGCGTCGATGCCCGCCTGCAGGAAGACCTTGAGGAAATCGAACAGTCCCTTGCCGTTGGTCGTCAGCCAGCTGACGGCTTCCTTGGCGATCGGTCCGATCGGAATTTTGGAGACGGTGAGCCAATCCACGGTGGAAGTCCCTGGCTGGAGTTTGACGATGCGCGATGCATTCCCGAAAGTCCGGTCCCGCAGGCCCGGGCAGATACCTCTGCTGGAATAGCAATATCCGCAGACAAGTAGGGCGGGAAAGTTTCCTCCCCGCCCTATTCTGGTCTGTTAGAGACCGAGTGCCGTTTTTGCGGCTGCCAGGGCCTCGCCGCTGCCGTCCTTGGTGGTCACGCCGGCGAGCCACGGCTCGATGGCGGCCGGGTTGGCCTTCAGCCATTCGGTTGCGGCCGTTTCCGGATCCTGCCCGTCGTTCAGGATCTTGCCCATGATCTGGTTTTCCATTTCCAGCGAGAACTTGAGGTTCTGCAGGAACTTGCCCACGTTCGGGCACTCGGCGACATAGCCCTTGCGCACATTGGTGTAGACCGTCGCGCCGCCGAAGTTGGGGCCGAAGATGTCGTCGCCGCCGGTGAGGTAGGTCAGCTTGAAGTTGGCGTTCATCGGGTGGGGTTCCCAGCCGAGGAAGACGACCGGCGCGCCTTCCTGCTCGGCGCGGGCGACCTCGGCCAGCATGCCCTGCTCGGAGGATTCGACGACTTCGAAACCGGTCAGGTCGAACTTGTTGGCCGAGACCATGTCGATGATCAGGCGGTTGCCGTCATTGCCCGGCTCGATGCCGTAGATCTTGGAGCCGAGCGCTTCCTTCTGCTTGGCGATGTCGGCGAAGTCCTTGATGCCGAGTTCCGCGCCCTTGGCGTTGGTGGCGAGCGTGTACTTCGCGCCCTCGAGGTTCTCGCGCACGGTCTCGACCGTGCCGTTGTCGCGGAACGGCTTGATATCGGCTTCCTGGGTCGGCATCCAGTTGCCGAGGAAGACGTCGATATCCTTGTTGCTGAGCGAGGTGAAGGTGACGGGCACCGAAAGGACGGTGACTTCCGTCTCGTAGCCGAGGCTCTTGAGGATGACGCTCGCGGTCGCGGTGGTGGAGGTGACGTCCGTCCAGCCGACATCCGAGAAGCGAACCTTGCCACAGCTTTCCGCTTCGGCCGCCGAAACGTGGGCGACGCCGAGCGCGAGGACGGAAACGGCTGCGGCAAGCAGTGTCTTGAATGGTGATGCGGTCTTCATTTATTGCTCCCCTTATGATTGATGGTTTAGCCAATCATCAAAACGATATGCTTTCAAGCACTTTGGCGTAGCCGGAAGCCCCCGGGCCGTCCAATTAATTTCACGCCGGTTCGCAATTGTGCACATGGATGTCGCAAAGGACGGGCCGCGCTGTTTTCTGTGGTTTTCAGCCCTTTCGGCTGGAAAATCGCCGGTTCCCGGGCCATGACGCGGCAACGGAGACAAACCATGGCCAAGCTCTATTTCAGTTATGCGACGATGAACGCGGGCAAGTCGACGCTGCTCCTGCAGGCGCCCTACAATTACCGGGAGCGAGGCATGCGCACGGCGATCTTCATCGCCTCCTTCGACGACCGCGCCGGGCAGGGCCGCATCTCCTCGCGCATCGGCCTTTCCTCGGACGCCATCGCCTTCGATGGCTCGGATGACCTCTATCGCCATATCGAGCAACTGAACGGCGACGGGGAGGGCGAGATCGCCTGCGTCTTCATCGACGAGGCGCAGTTCCTTTCCGAGGAGCAGGTCTGGCAGCTCGCCCGCGTGGCCGACCAGCTGCACATTCCCGTCATGGCCTATGGGCTGCGCACGGATTTCCAGGGCAAGCTCTTTCCGGGGTCGAAGGCGCTGCTCGCCCTTGCAGACGAGCTTCGCGAGGTGCGCACCATCTGCCATTGCGGCCGCAAGGCGACCATGGTCGTGCGCCTCGGCGCGGACGGCAAGGTGGCGAAGGATGGCGCGCAGGTGGAAATCGGCGGCAATGACAAGTACGTTTCCTATTGCCGCCGCCATTGGGACGACATCATGAACGCCGAGTGAGGCGGCGGCGGAGAGGCTTGCGATGAAATATCCTGCTGTGCTGGCGGCTGCCGTCCTCTGTCTTGCCGCTCCCGCTTTCGCCGGCGGCGATGTGGCGGCGGGCAGGACGGTTTTCCGGAAATGCGCGACCTGCCACACGACGGAACCGGTGAACCGGGTCGGGCCGACGCTTTCGGGCATTGTCGACCGGCCGGTGGCGTCCGTTGCCGATTACAGCTATTCGGCGGCAATGACCGGGTTCGCGGAGGGCGGCAAGCGCTGGAGCGAGGCGCTGCTGGCTGAATATCTCCTGTCGCCGCGCGCCATGGTTCCGGGCACGGCCATGACTTTCGCCGGCCTGAAAAAGAGCGAGGATATCGCCAACCTCATCGCCTATCTGAAGAATCCCGCCGCGCAGTAGGCATGAGAAATAATTCCCCGCCTGTCTTGCGGCGCGCCGGTGCTGTCCCACATGTTCTGCGGGAAAACCCGCTGGCAGGTTCCTATCTGCCTGAAATCGTATAGTGTCGCCGCGAAAGAATAAATCGGGCGGCGCAGACGTTCGCCGTGGAGAGCTCAAGGGGAAAAGGCATATGGCCACACTTCAGAACTTCGATGCTGAAATCGACAAGACCCGCAGCGTCGTCAACGAGATGCGCGGCAAGCTGGAGCAGTCCGGCGTTGTGCTGGAACAGTTCGCGAAAGCCGACACCAAGCTCGGCGACGTCAATTTCGACATCGAGAATGCCCGCATCCAGGACGTCATCGCCCAGCAGAAGGTGATGGAAGGCAATATCGCCGACCTCATCATCGGTCTCGAAGACGCCACGAACGTCTTCGGCACCGAATTCGAGAGCATGAAGAGCTATACGGGCTACGAGAAGTTCATCGGCATCTTCTCCAAGCAGAAGATGCAGCGCATGCGCACCGACCGCGTGCGCAACATGTCGCTGGCCGGCAACCTCCAAGAGCTGCTCTCCAAGTCCGACACGATCGTCGGCATCCTCAAGGAGCAGAAGTCGATCCTGGACCAGCGCTACAAGACTTCCGAGACGAGCCTCGTGCAGGTGATCGAGCGCCGCAAGGGCACCATGGCGAACCTGGAGGCGACGCAGAACCGCATTGAGGAACTGAACCCGCTCCTCATGGACCTCGAAAACCGCATCGCCGCCTCGACCGAGCAGAAGACCCGCACGGACCTCGAGGGCGAGCGCTCGGCGCTGGCGACCGAGTACAACCAGATGCAAGCGAAGGAACAGGAGCTTCTGGCCGAGAGCCAGACGCTGGAGCGCTACACCTCCATGTTCCAGACCTTCGTGGATTCGCTCAACAACCAGATCGCCGCGCAGAACACGCTGATCAACAAGCTGACCATCGATACCGAGCAGCGCATCGTGCTCTACAAGGCGCTGGAAGACTCGCTGAAGACGGCCGCCCAGCAGGACGTCGCGCACAAGATCAACACGCTCGGCTCGCAGGTCGACACCGCCGCGGAAGAAACCATGGCCGGCATCGGCTCGGCCGCCCAGCGCCATATCGGCGACCTTCTGGAGATGCACGAGAAGAACATGCTGGCGACGCAGGATATCCAGCGCCGCAAGAAGCTTGCGGACGACGCCTTCGCCCGCCGCTTCCAGTCGGTGATGGACAAGCACAATACGGCCAACTACGTGAAATCGTGATGGTTGCAGGCATCCGATTGCCCCTCACCCTAACCCTCGCCCCGCTTGCGGGGAGAGGGGACTTGCCCCACGCAGCGTTGGATATATGGGAAATCGGCTCGGCACGTTTCCTTCTCCCCGCTTGCGGGGAGAAGGTGGCCGGCAGGCCGGATGAGGGGCCGTGCTGCGTTTCTTGCGGAAGGCTGCCATGAACATCCCCGCCGACAGCGCCGTCGCGCAGTATTTCTCCACTATCCGCGCCGCCCTCGGCGGCCTCGAAATCTTCCTCGGTGATCGCAACTCGCCGCTCTACCGCAACAGCGTGGTGGGCGAGGTCGTCATGCCCTATCTCGCGCGGCTGAAGGCTTCCTTCGCCTGCTGGGAGAACCGCATCGGCTTCGTGCAGCAGTTTCGCGTGTCGCGCGCCGAGAGCGGCTTTCCCGTCTTCCAGAACGTGCTGGAGCTGGAGAACGACCGCCAGAGCGCCGAAAAGCGCCTCGCCGCGATCCCCAACGCCGACCAGCTACGCACCGAGATGGCGGATTTCATCCTGCGGCAGAAGGCGTTCCCGACCGACCTGCAGACCCGCATGGCCGAACGACTCTATCTCGAACAGATCGGCAAGGGCGACATCTTCTCGCCCTTCGTGCTGCCGGAAACGATCCGCGTCGCGGTGAACCCGAAGACGATGCGACCCTATTATGTCGTCTGCTGGGGCGCGTTCGACGGCACGGCGACGCTGCCGATGGTCTATATGGCGACCATCGAGGATTCGTCGGAAAACGTCGTCAAGATGCTGGTGAGCGGTGACGGCAAGCTCAATCCTGATGTGGATATCCCCCTGCCGGTCGGTGGACTTCTCAACCCCGAGCTTGCCAGCCGTTTCGACGATTTCGCGCTGAAGAACAGCGCCTATTCGCTGACGCCGGCCACCATCGCGACCAATCTCGACAGGGATTTTCCAACGCTGCACCCCAAGCAGCTTCGCCGCTTCGTGCTCGGCCCGTTCTATTCGGCGGGCATCACGGAGAACAATGCGCGGGTCAACGATATCCTCTCCAAGGTGCGCAAGCCGGAGAATGCCTGGCTCCTGACCTGGACGGTGCAGGAGATCTTCTCCAAGGCCGAGCGTCCGGCGCAGAAGGGGTTCTGGAGTTCCACCCCGGCGCAGGAGGAGTTCCATATCGAGACCGACGACCTCGAGGCCGCCCGCATGGGCGTCAGCGCCTACGAGAAGCATGCGCTCGTGCCGCACGACGCCTATCAGGCGCTCTATGCCGCGGGCGAAACGCAGGGCATTTTCGGCGCCTACAAGGTGCATGTGATTTCAGGAAACCAGGTAATCAGCGAGGGATGAGATGAGCCTCAACGCCGGACTGACGACGATCCACGAGGACGATATCGCCAGGCACCAGGCGATCGCGCAGAGCCTCGTTTCCAAGCTCGTCATCCTCGAAAGCGATGACGGCAAGAGCGGCGCCGCGCTTGCCGGCACCGGCCGGCGCTTCGTCTCGACGGTCTCGACCGCCGGCAGTCGCCGCACCCGCGAGGTGGAGCTGGCGAAGACCATCCAGTCCGTGCGCGCCGCCGATCCGCTGCTCTCACCGCAGCAGCATGCCGTGCTCTATCGCGCGCGCCGCGGCCTTCAGGTGGCGCTCGCCGTGGCGGATGCCTTCTCCCGCCAGACGAATCTCGAAGGCCTGCAATCGCGCAACCTCGCCGCGCCTTTGGCTGGCGACGAGGCGAACCAGTTCAAGGCCCTGCTTTCCGCCTCCGCCTACATCGCCGCCTTCACCTTCGCCGCCTATCTCGGCGCGACGCTGCCGGGCGAGGGCGAGCCGGTGGAGGATGGCGGGGAGCCGGATTATCTTTTCGACACGCCGCAGGATGCGCTCAAGAGCATGGTCGCCGGCCTCGACCGTACGCTTGCCGGTGCGCCGGACGATGCGGCGCTCATCAGTCGCGCCCGCGCCTTCTCGCGTGTGGCCATCGAGGGGCTGATCGGCCGCCGCGCGCGTTTCACCGGTCTTGCCGGCTTCGAGAACGCGCATATCCGTATCGAGCAGGACGATTTCACGCTGTCCGGCTTCGACGTCGCGCCGGGCCAGAAGCGCAAGCCGCTGGTCATGACCTTCAAGAAGCCGAACGAGATCATCGGCAACCACATCGCCAAATACCAGGCGATGAAGCTCGCCAAGATGCTTGTCGCCTACGATTTCGAGCGGCAGATGAACCCGTTCGTCGAACTCGGCGGCTTCCTCTTCACCTTCATCGGCGACGGCATGCCGGGCACCGGCAAGACGATCCTCATCCAGATGCTCGCGGGCCTCGTCAACGACTACTGCCAGATCGCCGGCTACGCCTTCCACTACGAGAATTTCGGCGTCGACCAGATCTCATCCTATCAGGGCAAGTCCGGCCAGAACTGCAAGGAATTCGTCAACAACGTCATCAATCCGAAGGCGATCGGCTTCGGCACCATCGACGATGTGGACCAGGTCGCAGCCAAGCGTTCCGACGACCGCGCCTCGGCCGGCCAGCATGAGGTGACGGCGGTGCTGATGGAGAGCTTCGCCGGCGCCTCGACGGTGGTGCGCGGCAATTGCACCTTCGGCATGTTCTCCAACTACCCGGAAAATGTCGACGACGCGCTGCGCCAGCGCGCCGGCGCCCGCTGGCTGGTGGACGGGCCGCAGACCGAGGACGACTATATCGACATCTTCGCCATGCTCGTCGGCAAGAACCATTCGATCCCGCTCGGCGAGCACACGCTTTTCGAAGGGCAGGAGATCAAGCGCGCCGTCTCCACCTCCTACGAGCAGCACACCAGGCCGCAGGAAGACGGCCTTCTCGCCGTCTGGGAGGCGCATGAGAAGGAGCAGGGTGCGATCCGGTCGCTTGCGGATGTCGGCGCCTATCTCCATCGCATCAAGCTCGCCGAGCCGCGCTTCACTGGCCGCGCCATCAAGAACATCACCGACGCCATCAAGATGCGCGCCATGGACGTCGACCTGCCGGACGACTGGTTCGCCACGGCGGATGCCTTCATGCACAAGGGCTACGACGAGAAGAAGGCGATGATCGAAGAACTGCGCGGGCCGATCTCGATGGAGATGGTTTTGCAGGAGATCAACCGCTACGCCGACTCGGAGTTCCGCTACACCGACAAATCCGACGACGCCGCCGTTTCCGACATCATTCGCCGCGAACGCCAGCGGGAGAAGGCGATCCGGGAGATCGAGACGATGAAGGCGGAAGGACGGTGGTGAGGATGATGGCCCCTCATCCGGCCTGCCGGCCACCTTCTCCCCGCAAGCGGGGAGAAGGAGACAAGTCGCGCCGGTTTCCTCAATCATCTCCGTCGCGTTGGGCGCGTCCCCTCTCCCCGCTTGCGGGGAGAGGGTTAGGGTGAGGGGCTATGCGGGGCGCAAACGGCAAGAAGACCGAAAGAGCAAGGCAACTGCGTCAAGTCGATAATGATGCGGAAACATGGCTCTGGTCGGATCTGCGCGGGCGGCGCTTGAATGGCTTCAAGTTCGTAAGGCAACTCGCCATCGGGCCTTATTTCGCAGACTTCGCATGCCGAGAGGAAATGCTGGTCGTTGAGGTTGACGGAAGCCAGCATGCAGGTAGTGAATACGACCGGAAGCGAAATGAATTCATGCGCATGAATGGCTGGTCCATCGCTCGTTTCTGGAGTGTGGACGTGGTTGCGAAACGGGAGGCCGTTCTGGAGACGATTTTGGCAGTATGCGAAGGCCGGCTGGCTGAGTGTGTGGTGGAAACCGATCTGATATTCTTGCCCGCAACGGAGAATTGATGAAACGCCTCCTCGAAGCCGAATTGATCTATGGCCGGCTCCTGCCCGTCGACGAGCCGCATCTGGTCGAGCGCTACAACAAGGCGCTGGATGGATTCGGGATGCGGCGCACGGCGCTGTCGAGCTTCCGTATCGACATGACGGGCTTTTCGCCCGAGATCGCCGACGAGCTGGGCGACCGGGACTATCTCGACCCCAACCGCGTCAACCGGCGCTTCATCGTCATGACGCCCGAGCAGGAGAACCTGCCGGTGGTGCATACGAGCTTTTCCAATACCGCGGCGCTGATGCACGAGTTCTTCTCGGCCAATGCCCGGGCGATCAACGCGATCACTATCCGCGACGCGCTCTATGGCGAGATCGAGGACTCGGTCTCGGTCGTCAACGATATCGACGACCTGCTTTCCATCAACGAGGTGCGCTTCAAGGTATTGTCGGCGGAGGACATGCTCGGCAAGGCGGCGGAGCTGCGCGGGCTGGTGGACCGGTTGAAGACGGTGCCGAACGCCTGGTCGGACGATGCCATGCTGAACCGCATGGTGGAGTTGGCGAAGCAGACCGGTGACATCCGCCTGAACGCGCTCGTGCCGGACCAGCTCGTCTTCCGCCACGAAGCCTATTGGGCGAACCATTTCGGCGGCGTCTACGTCTTCCTCGACGACAAGACGACGACGGTGATCTGCGACCCGAGCGTGCCGGGCTTCCGTCGCTCGCGGCCCTGGCAGGTAAGCTATATCGCGCTCGACGACCACAAGCGCATCTTCGAGTTCCTGGCGGCGACGAAGCGGCTGGAGCTGCCGCGCGCCTCCTGGGTGGAGCCGTCCGGTCTCTTCCAGCACCGGGCGGACATGACGGTGGCCGGCCTCGTCAACCGTGCCGATCCGACCGCCGATCTCGAAAAGGCCGACCGCATCTGGCTGCAGACCTGGATGCACCGCAATGTCGCGCTGGTCGCGGAAGACGGCACCTATCCTTTCCTCATGGAAGCCGCCCGCACGGTGGCGGCGACCGGCGAGATCAAGATCGACGAGGTCGCGCCGGATCGGCGCTTCCTCCTCGTGCGCGCCGCGCCCGACCATCCGGACCAGTGGCTGGTCAACCGTCTGATTTCGCAGATGGTTCCCTACGACTTCGTGTCCCGCTTCGTCTTCGACAAGCAGGGCTTCTACGCAGCCTATGAGCATTACAGCGAAAAATTCCGCGCCTACGTTGTGGCGACATTGACGCGGACCTATCTGCAGGACAAGGCTGCTTTCCGCAGGAAACTCTTCGGCATCAGAGAGGATGACGCCAATGCTTGACCCGATCGTCGCGTTCTTCCAGCGCATCTTCGCGGCCATCGGCCGGGGTATCGGCATGGTGATCGCCTGGATCTTGTGGCCCTTCATCACGGTGGCGAACTGGTATCGCGCCCGCGGCTGGATCATCAAGGGGCCGATCGGCATCGTGCTGCTCCTGCTCGTTGGGTTCTACGGCTATTTCGTCTGGCAGACGCAGGTCTGGAGCGGCTTCGACCCCGACTATGTGAACAGCTACAATCTCGGCCAGCGCCGGCAGGACGCGGGCACCGCCACGGCCGGCAACGCGACGACGCCGGCGGCGGGCGAGGCCGTCGAGCCGGAGCCGCGGACCTGCGTGCGCTCGGCCATCGTGGACGTGACGGCCGACCTTATCGATTTCAACGTCAACCAGAATGCCTGGATTTCCTCGATGCTGCTCTACAAGCTCGGGCTTTTCGGGCTGGACTGGGACAAGACGCCGTGGTTCGACAACAAGGCCTCCTTCCAGCGCGGCGTGAACCAGGTGGTGCGCCGCACGGCCGTCGAGCTTGTGGATTCGCTTGGTCGCGTGCGCGGCACGTCGGGCATCAATGCCGATCTTCAGCGGGCGCGGGGCAATCTCCAGTTCGACGAGGAGACCTGGTATTTCGGCTCGGATTCGCTGCTGCCCAAGACGCCGACACCGAACTATTACCGCACGGCGATGGCGGACCTGCGCAAGTTCAACGCTTCGCTGGAGGCCTGCGACGCGATCTTCGACGGCCGCTCGGACAACCTGATCGAGCTGCTCGACCGTCTGGCGAACGACCTCGGCGCCACCACGGCGATCCTGCGCGAGCGCTCGGAATTCTACAACAACGGCTGGTTCGATACCCGTGCGGACGACCGTTTCTGGTTCGCCTACGGCCAGCTCTACGCCCAGTATGGCATTCTTTCGGCGGCGGGCGCGGATTTCGAGGCCGTCATCCGGGCGCGCGGCATCGAGCCGTTGTGGACTTCGACGATCAGCCAGCTTCGCTCCGCGCTGCGCATCCAGCCGAGCATCATCTCGAACGGCCGGGAAGACGGCTGGATCATGCCGACGCATCTGGCGACGATCGGCTTCTACATGCTGCGCGTGCGCTCGAACTTCGTGGAGATACGCGACGTGCTGGCGCGGTGATTGCACAGGGGAACGGGATGAATAGCGGATAGGCGGAGGAGCCTGTTCGCTATTCGTTGTTTTGGGGAGGGAACATCGCATGGCAGACGTGAAGTCCGATATCGAGATCGCCCGCGCGGCCCGCAAGAAGCCGATCCTGGAAATCGGCGGGAAGCTGGGAATTCCGCCTGAGCACCTGCTGCCCTACGGCCATGACAAGGCGAAGATCAGCGCCGAGTTCATCGCCGCGCAGAAGGGCAGGCCGAACGGCAAGCTGATCCTTGTCACCGCGATCAACCCGACGCCGGCCGGCGAGGGCAAGACGACCACGACGGTGGGCCTCGGCGACGGGCTGAACCGTATCGGCAAGAAGGCGATAACCTGCATCCGCGAGGCCTCGCTCGGACCCTGCTTCGGCGTCAAGGGTGGGGCGGCCGGCGGCGGCTATGCGCAGGTCGTGCCGATGGAGGACATGAACCTCCACTTCACCGGCGACTTCCATGCCATCACCTCGGCGCACAATCTTCTCGCCGCGCTCATCGACAATCACATCTACTGGGGCAACGAACAGAACATCGATATCCGCCGCATTGCCTGGCGGCGCGTGATGGACATGAACGACCGGGCGCTGCGCCACATCGTCGGCTCGCTCGGGGGCGTGGCCAACGGCTATCCGCGGGAGACCGGCTTCGACATCACCGTCGCCTCGGAGGTCATGGCGATCCTCTGTCTTGCGACGGACCTGAAAGACCTCGAAAAGCGCCTCGGCAGCGTCATCATCGGCTATCGCCGCGACAAGTCGCCGGTCTTCGCCCGCGACATCAAGGCGGACGGAGCGATGACGGTGCTGCTGAAGGATGCCATGCAGCCGAACCTCGTGCAGACGCTGGAGAACAATCCGGCCTTCGTGCACGGCGGTCCCTTCGCCAATATCGCGCATGGCTGCAATTCCGTCGTCGCCACCACGACGGCGCTGAAGCTTGCCGATTATGTGGTGACGGAAGCCGGCTTCGGCGCAGACCTCGGGGCGGAAAAGTTCTTCGACATCAAGTGCCGCAAGGCGGGGCTGAAGCCCGACGCGGCCGTGATCGTGGCGACTGTGCGCGCCATGAAGATGAACGGCGGCGTCAAGAAGGACGATCTCGGCCGGGAGAATGTCGAGGCGGTGAAGAAGGGTTGCGCCAATCTCGGCAGGCATGTGCAGAACGTCAAGAAATTCGGCGTGCCGGTTGTCGTCGCCATCAACCACTTCACCTCCGATACAGAGGCTGAGATCAGGGCGGTGAAGGATTTCGTCGCCACGCTCGGAGCCGAGGCCATCGTCTGCCGGCATTGGGCGGAAGGCTCGGCGGGCATCGAGGCGCTGGCCCGCAAGGTCGTCGACCTTGCCGAATCCGGCCTGTCGCAATTCTCGCCCCTCTATCCCGACGAGATGCCGCTGTTCCAGAAGATCGAGACGATCGCCAAGGACATCTACCACGCCGGCGAGGTCATCGCCGACAAGTCCGTGCGCGACCAGCTTCGCATATGGGAGGATCAGGGCTACGGCAACCTGCCGGTCTGCATGGCCAAGACGCAGTATTCCTTCTCGACCGACCCGAACCTGCGCGGCGCGCCGTCGGGCCATACGGTGCCGGTGCGCGAGGTGCGCCTTTCTGCCGGCGCCGGTTTCGTCGTGGTCATCACCGGCGAGATCATGACCATGCCCGGCCTGCCGAAGGTGCCGTCCTCGGAAAGGATCTTCCTCAACGAAGACGGCCAGATCGAAGGCCTGTTCTGAAACATACGGGGCCTTCTGGCCCCGCTTTTCGCGTCAGGTCCGGCCGAGATAATCGAGCTTGCCCACGGAAACGCCGTTATGGCGCAGGATCGCATAGGCGGCTGTGAGGTGGAAATAGAAGTTCGGCAGCACGAAGGTGAGAAGATAATCCTTGCCTGGGGAACTCATTTCCCCGCCGCGCGTCTTCAGCACCACGGTGCGCGCCTCCGCGCCGGCGAAAGCCGCTTCCGGCACGGAGGCGAGATAGGCCGTCGTCTTCCCGATGCGCGCCCTGAGATCGGCGAGGGTCGTCTCGTCGTCCGCGAAGCTCGGCGCCTCCGTGCCGGTGAGGCGGGCGGCGGCGCCCTTGGCGGTGTCGCTCATGCGCTGCACCTGGCCGGCAAGCGAAAGCATGTCGGGTGCAAGGCGCGCATTCACCAGAACCTCTGGCTTGATTTTCTTCTCCTCCGCAAAGGCCTCGGCCTTGTCGAGCAGCTTGGACAGCACGGCAAAGCCGCGCTGGAAGGCAGGGATGGAGAGTTCGTAGGGCGTGATCGACATGGCAGGGCCTCTGGATGGGAATGGCGATTGGCCGCGACGGCCAGGCTAGAGATAGGTGTCGCCGCCAGGCCTTTTGAGATGCGGCCGAAAATATCGCGTGGCGTCACCAGCAATAGCGATATCCGCCGCGGCGCGCCTTCACGTCGAGATGCAGGTGGTTCTGGTGGGCGGCGTCGCTGCCGGGGTCGAGCACCGTCGTGAAGTAGAGGCAGGCGGCTTCGGTGATGGCGCGCTGGAAGGCGCCCTCCAGCGTGGCGTCCCTGTCGGCGGGGCGAATGACGAGCGTCTTTCCGCTTTTCAGCGTGAACCCGGCGATATCGATGGCGTTGCCGAAGGCGTGCTCGGAAATCTTGCCCTCCGGCGCGCCGTTGCGATTGCGGCAGACATAGGCAGAGGCCTGGGTGAGGCCGGTGATCGCGTCTTGTGGCATGGCCGCCGCGATGGCCGGCTTGACCGAGCCGTCCACCCAACGGGCAAGCTGCAACGCCGTCTCGCACCGCACGGTCGCGTCCGGCTCGACCTCGATGCCGCCGGCCAGGGCCTTGAGCGTCACCGGGTGTTCCATGCCGCAGGTCTGTCCGTCCTCGACGGTCGGCGCCTCCACGAAGACCGCGCCGGCCTTCCCGAGAGCAGCCCGGCAGGATGCCTGTTCTTCCGTGTCTTCCTGCGGGCGTTGTGCTGCCTTGTTTTCAACAGGTTCCACGGCCTTGCGCTCGGGCCGGGCCACGGGCAGGGGGCCGTCTTTCGGCAATTCGGCGGCTCCGGTGAGCAGCAGGACGGCGGCGAGAAGGGGCAGGCGGCGGATCGTGGCGATGGGGCGTCTCCCGGCTGATATGTCGGCGGGGAAACGTCGGACGGGCGATTTGGTTGCAGGAGGTGCGGCTGAGGCGTCGTTGCCGGCGTGCTAGATACCGGCGCCGTACGCGATTTCCATTGCCGGCCGATCCCCCTCGATGCAATCGACGACGATCGCCCGCACGTGCCGGATGATGTGGATGTTGTCACCCGCATCGTTGCTTTCGATGAGGTCGAGAAAGAAGGCCGCCATGGTGCGCGCCTCGTTCGCGTTGCGCGGCACATGCCGGCAGATCGCCTGGAAGGCGGTAGCCATGTTGCCATCCAACGCCCTGAATTCAGGCGTTTCGTAGTGCTCGATCACTTCCGCCAGCCGCTGCTGCAGCTCGCGGAACCTGTCCACCATGCGGGAAACCATGGAATTGCCTTGCTGCCTGTGTTTCCGTCAAGTCATTAGCATATGCTTACGGATTGGGAGAATACCCGCAACGCTGAAAATTCACGATTCCGGCGGCAGGCACCGAGCGTGGCTTGAGCGGGGCAAGCAATCCACCCTTTTGAAAATCGTCATTTATGTGACAGCGCCGCTCTTCATCGATAGTGGATTGATAAAGTCATCTTTTTTATGTTGACAAGTTTAATCATGTTTCATAGCGATGAGGCGGGCTTCAGGCCCGATCATGTTTTCGCCATATTTCCGCATGGCTGAGAGCCGGCGCATCCCCTGCGTCTGGCCGCTGTCGTGCGCGCTGACCCAAGAGGATAGACATGCAGGCCCGGCGTTACCGCTCCGCACTTCAGGCTTGCACGGCGCTGGCCGTGCTCTCGCTCTCCACCGGCGCTTCCGCGCAAGATGCCGCAAACGCTGCCGGTGCTTCGACCGGTCAGAGCACCAACCTTCAGGCGATCGTGGTAAAGGGCAGGCGGGTCGCGCCCGTCGGTTCGGTCGCCGACACGCCGCTTGCCACGCAGACCACTGCAACGGAGATCGCCAGGCGCCAGATCACGAGCATCACGGACCTCGGCAACACGACCGAGCCGGGTATCGGGACGGGGTTCGACGGCTCCGGCGTCAATATTCGCGGCCTGGATGCGGACCGCGTCCTGACCAGCATTGACGGCGTTCCGCTTCCCTATCTGACCAACGGCGCGCGCCAGCCCGGTCCCTCGACGACGCTCGGCTCTTCGACACGCGGCGACGGCGGTGTCGATACCTATGATTTCTCCTCGATTTCTACCGTAGACGTCATGCGTGGTGCTGATTCCAGCCGCGCTGGCTCGGGCGCACTTAGCGGTGCGCTGGTACTGCGCACGCTTGAGGCGGATGATCTCATCGCCGATGGCAAGGATTTCGGCGGTCTCGTCAAGAGCACGTATGACAGCGCCGATCGGTCCATTGGCGCCTGGGTGGCTCTTGCCAAGCGTTTCCAGGATACCTCGGTCCTGTTCCAAGGCGGATACATGCGCGGTCATGAGCGGCGCAACATGGGTACGGTGGACACGCTCGGCGCCACACGCACCGAGCCGAATCCGGCCGATTTCGATCAGCAGAATTTCCTGTTCAAGGTGCGCCACGACGTCGGCGGCGGCCACACGATCGGTCTCACCGCAGAACGCTTCCACAAGGATACGACGACCGACCTCAAGACCGAAGAGACCACCGCGCGCAACTATTCCGACCTGGACGGCGACAAGGAGCGCGAGCGCAACCGCGTTTCCGTCGACTACCGTTATGAGGCTTCCGACCTGTCCGGCCCGATCGACCGCGCAGATGCGACGCTCTATTGGCAAAAGGTCGTCAGCGACAACTCTGTCGAGGGCACGCGTACCGGTTCGCTGGCCGGGCCGTGGTATCGCGGAAACGAGATGGAGGAAAACGGCTTCGGCATCGTCGGTTCGCTTGGCAACCAGTTCGATTGGGGTTCCACCGTGCACGACGTTACCGTGGGCGGAAACCTGTCCTACTCCAAGTACAGCCAGTATTCGGCTGGGCGCGACCGATGCGATACGATGGTGCCTCCGTCCATGTCGTGCAGCTTCCATCATACAAATCAGGCTGACATGCCGGAAGTCGACGCATATCGCGTCGGTCTCTTCATCGACGACAAGATCTCCTTCGCCGATACGGGCTTCAGCCTGACGCCGGGTCTGCGCTTCGACTGGTATGACTACAGCCCGCAGGAAGCGGCCGCGTACCAGGCCAATAGCGGTTATAAAGGTCTTCCGGCGGGCCAGAGCGATTTCCAGTTCTCGCCCAAGCTGCGGGCGGCGTATGAGGTTGGTTCCGGGGTGGAACTGTTCGCCCAGTGGTCCATGGCCTTCAAGGCGCCGAACCCCAGCGAACTCTACATGAACTATGCGACGCCTCCCATGTACCGGGTGATCGGTAATCCGGATCTCAAGCCTGAGACGGCAAATGGCTTCGAGGTCGGCGCAAACCTCGGCGATTCTGAATTCGGTGGTCGTATCACCGGCTTCTACAACCGCTACAAGGACTTCATCAACGACGAGATGGATTACAGCGATCCGGCGTTCCCCTGGGGCACGACCCGCTATGTGAACCTCGACAGCGTGCGCATCTTCGGCTTCGAAGGGCGCGTGCACAAGTCCCTCGCCAATGGCTTCAACGTCCATGCGTCCTTCGCCTATGCAAACGCCGAGGACCGCGAAACGGGCAAGAAGCTTGCAAGCGTCGCGCCGTTCAAGGGCATCATCGGTGCCGGTTATTCGACCGAGACTTGGGGTGTCGATACGAGCCTGATCGGTGTCGCTGCGGTCAGCGAGAAGTCTGACGCCTTCTTCAAGCCGCGTGGCTACGGCATCGTGAACCTGACCGGCTGGTGGGAACCGGAGCAGTTCGAAGGGCTTCGCGTGACGGCTGGCGTCTACAATCTCTTCGACAAGGAGTATTATGACGCGGTGAAATGGCGGGATATCGACCTGACGACGTCGACCGCCCAGCCCAAATCCTACTATTCGGAGCCGGGCCGTACCTTCAAGGTTTCCATTTCGCAAAAATTCTAAGCGTATCGCAAACGAGACGGCGCCTTCGGGCGCCGTTTCTTTTTGGTCTGCGGTGAGGAAGCACTTGCGCGCCGGGGCCGCTGCCGCTAACAATTCCGCCCATGACAAACGCACGCACCCTTTCTGGCTGGTGGTGGGTTCGCTGAGGCGGCCTTGACCAGTCATGCGTGATTGAGACGATGAGCCGCCCGGAAAATTCGAGGCGGCTTTTTTGTGTTCGGCCGCCTTGCGAAGACCGGGCCTGAAACGGAGTTGGGGAATGGCCACGAAAATTCTGGAAGACGGCGGCGAAGCCTATGAGACGCGCGGCGGGGTGACCGTTACGCGCCGCCGCCGCGCGGCGGATTATGCCGATGCGATCTCCAGCTACATCGACAAGCTCGACGAGCGGCGCGGGGCGGTCTTCTCCTCGAACTACGAATATCCGGGCCGCTATACGCGCTGGGATACGGCCGTGGTCGATCCGCCGCTCGGTATCTCCTCCTTCGGCCGCGCCGTCTGGATCGAGGCCTATAACGCCCGCGGCGAGGTGCTGCTGTCGCTGATCGCCGACCGGCTGGCCGAGGTGCCGGAACTGGCGCTCGGCGCGCGCACGGCAACCCGCCTCGATCTTGACGTGAAGCTGCCCGACCGGGTGTTCACCGAGGAGGAGCGCTCCAAGATGCCGACGGTCTTCACGGTGCTGCGCGCCGTGACGGACCTCTTCCATTCGGCCGAGGATGCCAGCCTCGGCCTCTACGGCGCCTTCGGCTACGATCTCGCCTTCCAGTTCGACGCCATCGACCTCAAGCTGACGCGGCCGGACGACCAGCGCGACATGGTGCTCTTCCTGCCGGACGAGATTCTCGTCGTCGACCACTATGCGGCCAAGGCCTGGATCGACCGCTACGATTTCGCCAAGGACGGGCTTTCGACGGAAGGCAAGGGCGAGGCGATTGCCGCCGAGCCGTTCCAGACCGTCGATGTCATTCCGCCGCACGGCGACCACCGGCCCGGCGAATATGCCGAGCTGGTCGTCAAGGCGAAGGAGAGCTTCAAGCGTGGTGATCTCTTCGAGGTCGTTCCCGGCCAGAAGTTCTTCGAGCGCTGCGAAAGCAAGCCGTCGGAAATCTCCCGCCGCCTCAAGGCGATCAATCCGTCGCCCTATTCCTTCTTCATCAATCTCGGCAACCAGGAATATCTCGTCGGCGCATCGCCGGAAATGTTCGTGCGCGTGTCGGGCCGGCGCATCGAGACCTGCCCGATCTCGGGCACGATCAAGCGCGGCGACGACCCGATCGCCGACTCGGAACAGATCCTGAAGCTGCTGAACTCCAAGAAGGACGAATCCGAGCTGACCATGTGCTCGGACGTCGACCGCAACGACAAGAGCCGCGTCTGCGAGCCGGGTTCGGTCAAGGTCATCGGCCGCCGGCAGATCGAGATGTATTCGCGCCTCATCCACACGGTCGACCATATCGAAGGGCGCCTGCGCGACGACATGGACGCCTTCGACGGCTTCCTCTCGCACGCCTGGGCCGTCACCGTGACAGGGGCGCCGAAACTGTGGGCGATGCGCTTCATCGAGGCGCATGAGAAAAGCCCGCGCGCGTGGTATGGTGGGGCGATCGGCATGGTCGGCTTCAACGGCGACATGAATACGGGCCTGACGCTGCGCACCATCCGCATCAAGGACGGCATCGCGGAAGTGCGCGCCGGCGCCACGCTGCTCTACGATTCCAGCCCGGAAGAAGAAGAAGCCGAAACCGAACTGAAGGCCTCCGCCATGATTGCAGCCATCCGCGACGCCAGATCCGGCAATTCCGCCAAGGTCCAGCGCGATGTCGCGACGGTCGGGGCAGGGGTGAAGATCCTGCTCGTCGACCATGAGGACAGCTTCGTCCACACGCTTGCCAACTATTTCCGCCAGACCGGTGCGGACGTGACGACCGTGCGCACACCGGTTCCCGAAGAGGTGTTCGACCGAATCAGGCCGGACCTCGTCGTGCTGTCGCCCGGGCCGGGCAATCCGAAGGATTTCGACTGCAAGGCGACGATCCGCAAGGCGCGGGAGCGGAACCTGCCGATCTTCGGCGTCTGCCTCGGGCTTCAGGCCCTGGCGGAAGCCTATGGCGGCGAACTGCGCCAGCTTGCCGTTCCCATGCACGGCAAGCCCTCACGCATCCGCGTGCTGGAGCCGGGCATCGTCTTCTCCGGCCTCGGCAAGGAGGTGACGGTCGGGCGCTATCACTCGATCTTCGCCGATCCAGCGACGCTGCCGCGTGATTTCATCATCACGGCGGAGAGCGAGGACGGCACGATCATGGGTATCGAACACGCCAGCGAGCCGGTGGCGGCGGTGCAGTTCCACCCCGAATCGATCATGACGCTCGGCCAGGACGCCGGCATGCGCATGATCGAGAACGTGGTGGCGCATCTGTCGAAGAAGGCGAAGGTGAAGGCCGCTTAGGTCGGTGGGTTGCCCCCCGAGGGGCGACGCTAACCTGTGCACCTGGCCGCGCGGGCTTTGACAAAGCCGCCTGTCTGGTCCATAGCGAAACCCGAAGAGAAAAACCGCGTGCACGTCCCCGTGCGCGCGGTTTTGCGTTGATGGACCAGGCTTTTGCAACTCGTTTGCATGCGCATGGAGAGCGGTATGAAAAATTCGGACAAGGTCAGGCGGCTCGCTCTGTGGGGCATTCCGCTGTCGCTTGGCGTGATGGGGCTGAAGCTCGTCGCCTGGTGGGTGACGGGGTCGGTGGCGCTGCTTTCGGACGGGCTGGAATCGAGCGTCAACGTGGTGGCGGCCATCGTCGCCTTCGTGGCGGTCAGCTATGCGGCCAAGCCCGCCGACAAGACCCATCCCTTCGGGCACCACAAGGCCGAATATCTCTCGGCGGTTCTCGAAGGCGTGCTTATCGTGGTGGCGGCGCTGCTGATCGTCATGGCGGCCCTGCCGGCCGTGCTGGCGCCCGAGCCGATGGTCGCGCCGGTCCTCGGCCTTGCCATCAATTTCGCGGCGGGCGTGATCAACGCGGCCTGGGCCTATGTGCTCATCCGCGCCGGCCGGCGCTATCGCTCGCCGGCGCTGGCGGCGGACGGACAGCATATCCTGTCGGATGTCGTCACCTCGGTCGGCGTACTCATCGGCCTCGTGCTGGCGATCGCCACCGGCTTTGCGGTGCTCGACCCGCTGCTGGCGGTGCTCGTCGCGCTCAACATCCTCTACCAGGGTTGGAAGGTCATCGCCCATTCCGTCGACGGGCTGATGGACCATGCGGTGGAACCGGACGAGGCGGAGGCGATCAAGGCGGCGATTGCGGCGAACGGCACCGGCTCGCTTGGCGTGCACGACCTCAAGACCCGCAGGGCGGGAGCGGCGACCTTCGTCGATTTCCACCTCGTCGTGCCGGCGGCGATGCCGGTGGGCGAGGCGCACGAGATCTGCGACCGGCTGGAGGACGCCATCGGCGCCGTGCAGCCGGGCGTGCATGTCGCCATCCATGTCGAGCCGGAGACGGAGAAGGCTCACGGCGAGCGGGTGCGCGTTGCGCCGCCCGTCGCGGCCGCGCCATAAATAAACAAAAGCGGCGGTGCACGCGCATCGCCGCTTTTTCAAACCATGGCCCGGAAGCCGGCCGTCAGCCGAAGGCGAGCACCAGTCCCGCAAGCGCCGTCAGGCCGCCGATGATGCGGGCGGCGAGAGCGCCGCCGGAAAGGCGGGCGATGCCGAGGCCAAGCCCGATACCGGCGATATGCAGGAAGGCCGTCGCAACGACGAAACCGACGCCGAACTGTAGGGCGCCCGCCGAGCCGAGTTCGCCGCCATGGGCATGGCCATGGAACAGCGCGAAGACGGCGACGATGGCGGCGGACATGACCGTATCGAGCTTGACGGCCATGGCCACCAGCAGGCCGAGGGCGACGACCGAGGCGAGGATGGCCGGCTCGACGAAGGGCAGGCCGATGCCGGCAAGCGCGAGGCCGAAGCCGACGGCCATCGTGGTGACGAAGGCGAGCGGCACGCCCCAGAGCGCCTTGCCGCCGATCTGCGCGGCCCACAGGCCGACCGCGACCATGACGAGGATGTGATCGAGACCGAAGAGCGGGTGCGAGAGGCCCGCCATGAAGGAGCCGTGCTCTTCCGGATTGAGATGGGCGAAGGCGGGCGCGGCGGTGGCCGCAAATGCGGTGAATGCGAGTATGATGCGCTTGATCATGGTATCCCCTTTTCCGCTGCCTTTGGTTGGTCGGTGATGCAGTTTTTCAGTAATGTGCATACTCTAGTGGGCAAGGCGCAATCCGTCCATGGTAAAAGCCATGGTTGTTTTGCCGAATGACAGGCGCTGGGCGTTTACCCTGTTTTCCCGCCGCGTGGACAAACCCTATCGCGCGTTATCGCTTTGTTGCATTGTCTTGGCCGGTGAGTCGCATTATCTGAACGGCGACAGGACTATTGACGAGCAATCCGGAGACTTTGGATGAGCGACGAAGACGACAAGAAGACGGAACTGCCCCTGGGCAAGGAAACGGAGGCGAACCTTTTCAAGTCGCGTTCGATCTTCATCTACGGGCCGATCAACCAGGAACTGGCGCAGAAGGTCTGCTCGCAGCTCGTGGCGCTCGCCGCCGCCGGTGACGAGGATATCCGCATCTACGTCAACTCGCCGGGCGGCCATGTGGAATCGGGCGATTCGATCCACGACATGATCAAGTTCATCAAGCCGAAGGTCTGGATGATCGGCACGGGCTGGGTCGCCTCGGCCGGCGCGCTGATCTATGTCGCCGCGCCCAAGGAACGGCGCATCTGCCTGCCGAACACCCGCTTCCTGTTGCACCAACCGTCGGGCGGCACCCGCGGCATGGCTTCGGATATCGAGATTCAGGCCCGTGAAATCATCAAGATGAACGAGCGCCTGAACAAGATCTTCGCCGACGCGACCGGCCAGCCGATCGAGAAGATCGCCAAGGACACGGACCGCGACTACTGGCTCTCGGCGGAAGAAGCCAAGGGCTACGGCCTCGTCTCGCGCATCGTGACCTCGCAGGCCGATATCTGAGGCGTTTCTGCCCCTTGAATTGACGAAGCCCTCCCATAGCGGAGGGCTTTTTCTTTCAGGTGGGTTGCACAGCGGCCTTCCTGCCGGTATAAGCCGCCTCATGTTGAAGACCGGCGCACAGATCATCGAACGAGTTTCCCGCGGCAGCGTTGCTGTTCGCGAGCGTTCGCGCGGCTTCTCCTCGCTTCTTCTTCTCGGCCTTACGCGCGGTTGCCGGGTTCGCTGAGGAGCGCCCGGCGGCCGAAAAGCCCTGCCGGCAATAGCTCCTCGCTTCACCCCATGCATTAATTCCGGTTCTGGCTGCCCATGGCCAGCATTCGCCGTCGCCAAGCGCCAGCCGTTGCGCTAAGACCTTCCGCGAATGCCGGGACGACGAAGAGAAGACGCTATGATTCTGAAGACCCACACCCCCAAGCAGGGCATGTCCGAGGCGGCGGTCAAGTACCAGCCTTACCCCACGATCAACATTCCGGACCGCACCTGGCCGGGCAAGACGATCACCAAGGCGCCGATCTGGTGCTCGGTGGATCTGCGCGACGGCAACCAGTCGCTGATCAACCCGATGGGCCACGACCGCAAGGCCCGCATGTTCCAGCTCCTGCTCGACATGGGCTTCAAGGAAATCGAAATCGGCTTCCCCTCTGCCTCGCAGACCGACTTCGACTTCGCCCGCTGGTGTGTCGAGGAAGGCAACGTGCCGGACGACGTCTCGCTGCAGGTGCTGGTGCAGTGCCGCCCCGAGCTGATTACCCGTACCTTCGAGGCGCTGGAAGGCGCGCATCAGCCGATCATCCATTTCTACAACTCGACCAGTGAGTTGCAGCGCCGCGTCGTGTTCGCCAAGGACGTCGCAGGTATCAAGCAGATCGCGACCGACGCGGCCAAGATGATCACCGACATGGCGGCCAAGGCCGGCGGCGGCTATCGCTTCGAATATTCGCCGGAAAGCTTCACCGGCACCGAGCTGGAAGTGGCGCTGGAAATCTGCAACGCGGTCGTTGAGATCGTGAAGCCGACGGCCGACAACAAGCTGATCCTGAACCTGCCCTCGACCGTCGAGATGGCGACGCCGAACATCTATGCCGACCAGATCGAATGGATGTGCCGCAACATCGACAACCGCGAGAACGTGCTCATCTCGCTGCATCCGCACAACGACCGCGGCACCGGTATCGCCGCGACGGAACTGGGCCTGATGGCCGGTGCGGACCGCGTGGAAGGCACGCTGTTCGGCAATGGCGAGCGCACGGGCAATGTCGACGTCGTCACGCTTGCGCTGAACATGTACACGCAGGGCGTCGATCCCAAGCTCGACTGCTCGGATATCGAGCGCATCAAGGCCGTCTACGAATATTCCAACGAGATGGTCATCCCCGAGCGCCATCCTTACGTCGGCGAACTGGTCTACACGGCCTTCTCCGGCTCGCACCAGGACGCCATCAACAAGGGCATGAAGGCCATCAAGAAGGCCAACAAGCCGCTGTGGGAAGTGCCCTACCTGCCGATCGACCCGCAGGACGTGGGCCGCTCCTACGAGGCGATCATCCGCATCAACTCGCAGTCCGGCAAGGGTGGTATCGCCTATATCCTGCAGGAAGACTACGGCATCAACCTGCCGCGCAACCTGCAGGTGGAGTTCCGCGACGAAATCCAGCGCATCACGGATGAGGAAGGCGTCGAGCTGCCGGCCAAGCGCATCCATGAGAGCTTCATCGCGCGCTATGTCACGCAGCCGGGCACGCGCCTGCGTTTCGTCGACCACCACACCTATCCCGATGCCGGCAACAAGGGATCGCGTATCGTTGCCGCCGAGATCACCGACGGTGGCGAGGCCAAACGCATCGAGGGCAAGGGCACCGGCCCGATCGACGGCTTCATCAATGCGCTGTCGATCTATCTCGGCGTGCCGATGTCGGTGGTCGATTATTCCGAGCATTCGCTGCAGCAGGGTTCGAACGCGGCGGCCATCGCCTATGTCGAAGTCCAGCATCCGGGCGGCAAGCTGTTCGGCGTCGGCATCAACACGAATATCGTGACGGCTTCGCTCGAAGCCATCGTCTCGGCGGCCAACCATGTGATCGCCGCACGCGGCTGATCGCGCGCTACGGCACAAGAAAGCGCCCGGCAGCGATGCTGCCGGGCGCTTTTGTTTGGGCGGAATGCGCTCAGATCTTGGTGGCGACCGTCTGGGCGATGCGCTCGAGATTCGGGTCGGAGGAGGGGCCGACCACGACGAAGGAAGCATTGCCCCGCTGCCAGGAGATAAGGCCGAGGTCGTCGCGGATGCTTTCCGTCAGGTCCGTCTTGCCGTCTACCGGCTCGCTCTTCAGGAAACAGATCGCGAAGACCTCGTTCTCGGCGTCGCGGTAGAGCAGTTGCGCGGTCGGCCGGCCGCCGGCCACCAACAGGCGCGCGCCCTCAAAGGTGAGGTTCTGGGCGGAGAGGTCCGGCACCGTGAAGCCGACACCGGTGCTGGCCGTGAGCCATTCGACGATATGGGCCTTGTCGTCGGCCGCCACCTCCGCGAGGTGGCGCGTCTGATGCGCATAGATGCGGTGGTAGTCCGCGATATCGTCCAGCCAGGTGCGGACGGGCGCGAAGGACTCGGAGGCGACCTGGGAGGTCTGCTTCTGCTCGGAGATAAGATAGCCGGCGGCACCGCCGGCGAGGAAAATCACCAGCGAGGCGGCGAGCGCCTGCGGCCAGAAGGCGCTGCGGCGCGCGGCGGGCACGGCGGAGACAGGGATGGCGGCGATGCCGAGCTTCGGCGTTTCGTCCTCGTCCTTGCCGGCTTCCTTGATGTTGCGCACCAGATCGAGCGGGATCGGGTCCTGCAGCATCCTGTCGAAGGCGCGCGCGCCGAATTCGCTGCCGAGCTTGAGCTTCTCATAGGTCGCGCGCGCAGCGTCGTCGGCGGCGAGGAGGGCGTTGATTTCTTCCACTTCCGCTTCCGGTAGCTGGCCGTCCAGATAGGCCGACAGGCGTACTTCGAGCGGGAGACCCTGCGTGCTTTCCACGATCAGGCCCTCCTTTCCGTCTGTTCGGAGATCATGGCCGCGAGCCTGATGCGGGCCGCCGAAAGCCGGCTCATCACGGTGCCGATCGGTATCCCGAGGATATCCGCCGCTTCCCGATAGCTATGGCCTTCGACATTCACCAGCAGGAAGACGCTCGAAAGGCCTTCCGGCATGGTCATGATCAACTTGTGCAACTGCTTGGCATAGACCGCCTTATCGGCCGACGCCTCGATATGCAGGCTATCCTGCTCGGCAACATCTACCGTACCGGACCCTGTGCGGACCTTTCGCTTGCGGATCTCGTCCACCCAGAGATTGCGCGTCATCGCATAAACCCAGCTTTCCAGCCGGCCTTCCCCGTTCCACAGATGGCTTCGCGTGATGGCCCTTTCGCAGGCCTCCTGTACGAGGTCGTCCGCATCGCTGCCGTTGCGCGTCAGCGTCATGGCGAAACGCCGCAACTTCGGCAGCAAATTGACCAATTCTCGCCGGAACTCTTTCGATTCTGCCGTCGGACGCATTGCTTTTCCAAGGGAACGTTCGGGATCAAAACTCTATTCGCTCCCGACCGGGCAGCGACCGCCTGATATGAAACATTCTTCCTTGGGTCCGCAAGCGCGAACGGCAACCGGAACGCAGTTTCCCCGCGTTCCGCGACGTTTGTCCCCGACCGGGACAGGCTCAGTAGCCGGTGTGTTCGCCGCCCAGCGATTGAAGGAGAGCGCGATAGGCCCAGGTGTTCTCGCCGCCGCGGTCGCGGATCTCGACGAGCTGCACGCGCGCACCCTCGATATCGCCCTGTTCGATAAGGGCCTGGCCCATATAGGAGCGGGCGAGAATGTAGTTCTCGTCCTTCTGCAACGCCCGTCTGTAATAGCTCATGCCGAGTTCCATGTTGCCGAGCTTGCGGGTGTTGTAGCCGAGATAGTTGAGGATGCGCGGGTCCTCCTGGTCCGAGGCGGCGCGTAGTGCCCGCAGCGCATTCCCATACTGGCCGGCATAGGCGAATTCGCGCGCGGCGGCGTAGAGCCTGTCGTCGATCTCGCGCTCGGACTTCTTCTGCTCCTCCGGCTTCTTGTGCTTGGCCGGTTTCATGTCCTCCGGCGCGATGCATTCCTTCTTCTCGGTGCTCCAGATCTTGCCGCCGGTACAGGTCGTGGTGGTTTCGGTCGCCACAGGCGGGGTGGTCGTGTCGCTGTCGGCCGCGCGCGCGGCGGAGAACGCCGTCAGCGAAACGGCGGCGCAGAACGATAGCAGCATGGTATGGCGGAGCATGTCAGGTTCCTCCTCGATCGGGCCGTCTGCCGGGCGCAGGCCGCTTCAGGTGGAGGGAACGGATGGGGCCGTGGATTTATTCGTGCCTAGAAGCGCGTGGTCTCGGCGAGCGTCAGCGCAAGGCCGTCCTCGGTCAGCGCATAGCGCTCGCGCTCGACGGTCCAGTTGCCCGGCACGCCGGAGATGGAGAAAAGGTTGTACCCTGCCGGCGGCTTGTGCCCTCCCGGTCCCTGCGAGGCAGAGGCGATGCCGACAACCGGTACCGGTTTCGTCTGGCCGGGCAGCCAGTTCACCGTGTTGAGATGGGTATGGCCGTGCAGCACCAGCTCCGCGCCGCCTGTCGAAATGGTCGCGGCGAAGCGGCGGATGCCGATCATGCGCTTGTGGAAGGAAGTCGCGCCGCGGATCGGCGGATGGTGGATGAGCACGACGCGGAAAAGGCCGGCCTCGCCCGCCGCGCGCAGCATGTTCACCGCCTCGCGCGCCTGCCGGCTGCCGAAATAGCCGGACGCCGAGAAGGGCGGGGTCGCCACCGCCGTCGAGCAGCCGATGATCGCCACCTGCCCGCGCACGCGCAGATAGGGAAAGACGTGCCTGTCTTCCTGCCATTCGTCCGGGCCGGCGTCGCCGCGCATGTAGGGATACCAGGCGCGCGTCGACTTCTCGTAGGCGCCGCGCACATAGGCGTCGTGATTGCCCGGCACGACGGAGACGTTTTCCGGCGTGCCCGCTTCCGGCAGCCAGCGCTTCACGGCGGCGATCTCCAGTGAAGAGGCGAGGTTCACGAGGTCGCCGGTAATGGCCAGATGGTCGGGGTTCTGCCGCTCGATATCGTCCAGCACGATGTCCAGCGTGTTGGTGAAGAGGTGCCGGCGGCGGTTGCGGTGCCAGTTCACGAAGCCGGTGATGCGCTTGGAGAACAGTTCCAGGAAGGTGAGGGCCGGCAGCGGCCCGAGATGGACGTCCGATATATGGGCAAGTCTGAACATACCTTTCCTTAGAGCATAAGACCGGCAAGGGAAACGCAAGGCGTGGATATTCCTTGCCATTTGCGGTGGTGTGTCTTGATTTGGCCGGGCGGTTCCGGCGAAGTGCCGCGATGGATGACAACATCTCGCCGGTCAGAGGCCCGTTCGTGAACCTTGTGAAGCGCGTGCTGCACGGCTACTTCGCGTTGTCGCGCGGCATGACGATGGGCGTTCGCGCGGCCTGTTTCGACGAGGTTGGCCGCATCTTCCTCGTGCGCCACAGCTACGTGCCGGGCTGGCATCTGCCGGGTGGCGGCATCGAGCGGGGGGAGACGGCGCTGGAGGCGCTGGCCAAGGAAATCAGGGAGGAGGGCAACCTTGCCATCGGCGCGCCGCCGCGGCTCCTCCATGTCTATTTCAACCGGCAGACCAGCAAGCGCGACCATGTGCTGCTCTATCGCTGCGATGGCGTGGCGCAGACGGCGCCGCGCCTCAGGGACCGCGAGATCGTCGAGGCCGGCTTCTTTGCGCTCGACGCCCTGCCGGCCGCGACCACGGCGGCGACGCGCCGGCGGCTGGAGGAGATCGCCGGCCGGTCGCCCTTCGCGGATTACTGGTAGGTTCAGGCCGCCTTCAGCCCTTCGCGACCGTGCGGGGCGGAAAGGTCCATCTGCGGGCCGACCGGTACCACGCCCGTCGGGTTGATCGTGACGTGGCTGCGGTAATAGTGCTCCTTGATGTGGCGCATGTTCACCGTGTCGGCGACGCCGGGCACCTGGTAGAGGTCGCGCAGGTAGCCGTAGAGGTTCGGATAGTCGGCGATGCGGCGGATGTTGCACTTGAAGTGTCCGACATAGACCGGATCGAAGCGTACCAGAGTCGTGAAGAGCCGCCAGTCGGCCTCGGTGATGCGCTCGCCGGTGAGGTAGCGCTTCGTCGAAAGCCGCTCTTCAAGGCTGTCCAGCATCGTGAAGAGCCTGGTGACGTTGGCCTCATAGGCTTCCTGCGTCGTCGCGAAGCCGGCCTTGTAGACGCCGTTGTTGACGGTGTCGTAGATGCTGTCGTTCAGCGCGTCGATTTCGGCGCGCAGCGGCTCCGGGTAGAAGTCCTCGTGCGAGCCGGTGATGTGGTCGAAGGCGGTGTTGAACATGCGGATGATCTCGGCCGATTCGTTCGAGACCATGCGGTTCTCTTTCTTGTCCCACAGGACGGGCACGGTGACACGGCCGGAATAATGCGGATCGGCCTTGAGATAGACCTCGTAGAGCGCGGCGGCGCCGAACAGCGGATCGAGCGTGCCGCCGTTCTCGCCCTTGAACTCCCAGCCCTTCGACAGCATCAGCGGATCGACGACGGAGACGGTGATGAGGTCCTCCAGCTTTTTCAGCTTACGGAAGATCAGCGTGCGGTGCGCCCAGGGACAGGCAAGCGAGACATAGAGATGGTAGCGGCCGGCCTCAGCCGCAAAGCCGCCTTCGCCGGTCGGGCCGGGCGCGCCGTCCGGCGTGATCCAGTTGCGGAACTGCGAGACGGAACGCTGGAAATGGCCCTTCGTCGCCTTCGTATCGTACCAGACGTCATGCCAGACGCCGTCAACGAGCATGCCCATGATTGTCTCCTTCGCCGCCGATCGCGGCCTGAACGTGCGTTCATAGATAGCGCATGGGGCGGGGCTGGATAGGCGCTTTTTAGTGAACGGTGCGTTTTGCTCTTTGACAGAGTGAAAATTTCTGCTATCCGCGCAGACCAGTACCGGCGCTCCGGCCGGCGAGGAAGACGACAGGCATGTTCTACACGGGAACCCCACGACGACGCTGATGCTCACGCTGCGCCCCCTTCGGCGGCGGCGCGATCACCTGCATCCCCAGCTTCGTATCCGGTTCCCTGATCCATGAACATGCTCAAGCACGATATCGTCTACCTGACGGAAGATACCTCCCACGACGCCGCCATCGAACTGATCAACGAGGAAGCCTTCGGCCCGGGCCGGCATGTCCGTGCCGCCGCGCGTATCCGCGAGCAGGGGACGCACGATCTCTCGCTCTCCTTCGTCTGCACGGACGACGGTGAGACGATCGCCTCCGTTCGGATGACGCCTGTTCTCGCAGGCAATGTGAAGGCGCATCTTCTCGGTCCGCTCGCCGTGCGCCCCTCGCACAAGAACCGGGGCATCGGCCGGGAGCTCCTGCGCATCGCCTGCGCCGCCGCGAAGCGCAAGGGGTCGGAAGCCGTCGTGCTCGTCGGTGATCCGCCTTATTACGGTCCGCTTGGCTTCGAGAAGGTGGCATGGAACGCGCTTACCTTCCCCGGTCCGGTCGATCCGGCCCGCGTGCTCGTCATGCCCTTTACGGAAGATACGCATGAGCGGCTGAAGGGCGTCATCGCCTGGCGGGATAGCGGGGCGGAAGGGCGGTAAGGCCCTCCCTCGGCAATTTGCCCCTCACCCTAACCCTCTCCCCGCAAGCGGGGAGAGGGGACTTGCCCCACGCATCATCATTGGCTGGGGAAGCCGGTTCGGCATATCCCCTTCGCCCCGCTTGCGGGGAGAAGGTGGTCGGCAGGCCGGATGAGGGGTAACCCAGCCGGAAAGGGTTTCAGTCCTTCAACTCCATGAAGCGGATGCGGTTCTGGAAGGGATCGGTCACCGTCACCTCCAGCCGTGTGCCCTCGTCCTCGAGGCCCGGCCGCATATAGGGGTAGTCCTTGCCGATCAGCTCCTTCTGAAAGGCGCGGATGCCCTTCATGTAGACGACCATGTTGCCGCCGGGCGTGGCGTCGCCCGCATGTTCGGAAAGGTGCAGCCGCAGTCCGCCGCGCGAGACCTGCGTATAAAGCGGGAAGCGGTCGCCGTAGCGGTGCTCCCAGTCGACGGAGAAGCCGAGGAAGCCGAGATAGAATTCATGCGCCTTCGCCACGTCGAAGATGCGCACGATGGGCACGGCCTGCTCGAAGGCGATGCCGCCTTCCGGCGGTTTTGCTTCGATCTTCGAGGAGAGAATGTTCCATGTCTCCACGCCGAACTGGCGGGCGACGATTTCGAGGGCTTCGCTGTGGCTGATCTCGATATTGCGGGTGGCCAGCGTTTCCCGCATGGCTTTCGCCATGGCCTTGGCATCGCGAAAATCGCGCATGTCCGTTCCTTTCGTTCCGGCGAAGTCTCCGTCAGTGCCCGCATTGCCGACGCCTTCGCCCAACGATGAACGGTGGAGAAAGGTTCTTGAGGAGGCGTTCGCCATGCCTTCGGGAAAGGCGCGGGTCTGCCGGCCGCCTCCGGCCGTGTGGCAAGATTAGCCGAAACGCGGCAGGGGTCAACGCCCTTCGCGATACCACATGGCCGAGAAGGCGAGGAGCAGCAGGCCGACTCCGGCAAAGCCGGCGAAGAGCGGCAGGGAGTTGACGCCCTTCAGCACCGTCTCGTCCGTCATGCGCAGCGACAGGCGATCCTCGTCTATGGTGCGGATCTGGCCGGAGACCGGCAGAAGCGGCGGCAGGGAGACGGCCTCGCCGCTTTCCGCGACGAGCCGGCGGACCGTGCCCTTGGTGGCCGCGGCAAGCGGCTGCAGCGTCTGCGTCGTCGAGATTGTCGCCTTGAATTCCGGCGCGTCCACCGCGCCGACATGGACGAGGGCGCTGAGATTGTCGTTGGTGATCTCGTAGAGACCGGTTTGCCTGGTGGCGATCTCGGCGTGGAAGAGGCCGGGTTCGGCTTCCTTGAGCGCGACCCGCTGCGTGCCGCCGGACGGCAGCTTGAGGGTCGCCTCGCCCGGGGCGTCGCCGATGGTCTGGCGGTTGATCTGCAGCGTGCGGCCGAAGGTGCGCGCGGTCAGCGCCTCTTCCTCCAGCGCCGGCTCCTGCATCAGCCAATGGGCCATGCGCCGGTAGAGCGAGACGTGCGGGCCGCCGCCCTCGAAGCCGCGCGCCCACAGCCAGCCCTGATCCGAGAGCAGCATCGCGACGCGGCCCTTGCCGGCGCGGTTCAGCACCAGCAGCGGCTTGCCGTCATTGGCCTCCATGACGATATTGCCCTCGGGGCGCTCCACATCGACGGTGCGGAACCAGCGGCCCCAGTGGGGCGGCTCGTCCTTCGCGCCCTCAAGGCCGCGCGTGACAGGGTGCTTCCTGCCTTGCTCCGACAGGCGCGGATAGAAGGGGGCTTCGTTCATCGCGCCCGTCGGCGTGGCCGGCAGCACGGCGGAAAGCGGCGTGCCGGCGATGGAATCGTTGCCCGCATGTTCGGGGCCTGCCGCGATCAGCAGCGCGCCGCCGTTCTCCACATACTGTGCGATATTGTCGTAATAGAGGATCGGCAGCACGCCGCGATGCTGGTAGCGGTCGAAGATGATGAGGTCGAATTCGTTGATCTTGTCGACGAACAGCTCGCGCGTCGGGAAGGCGATCAGCGACAGCTCGTTGATCGGCGTGCCGTCCTGCTTTTCCGGCGGGCGCAGGATGGTGAAGTGAACGAGGTCGATGGCCGTGTCGGACTTCAGCAGGTTGCGCCAGGCACGCTCGCCGGCATGCGGCTCGCCCGAGACCAGCAGCACGCGCAGGTTCTCGCGGATGCCCTCGATGACATGGACGGCGCGGTTGTTGGCGGTGGTGATCTCGCCTTCGACGGGATCGACCTCGAATTCCAGGATATTGTTGCCGCCGCGCGGCACGGTGAAGCCGAGCGGCTGTTCGGTGCCGGGCTGGGCGATTTCCGAGGCGATCTCGTTGCCGTTGAGGCGCACGGTCACACGGGCCGGCGTGTCCGGCCCCTTGCCGTCGTCCACCACGCGGAATTTCAGCTCCTGCTCCTTGCCGACGATGCCGAAGCGCGGCGCGCTGACCACTTCGATGCGGCGGTCGAACTCGTCCGGCCGGCCGGTGACGAGCGCATGGACCGGGGCGTCGAAGCTGGAGAAGGCCGCGGTTTCGGGAATGTCGTGCACCTGGCCGTCGGTGATCAGGATCGCGCCGCCGACGCGCGAACGCGGCACATCGGCGATGGCAGCGTTCAGGGCGTCGAAGAGGCGGGTGGAGGGTGTGTCGGAGGTGTCGTCGTCACCGGCCTCCACGATACGCGGCTCGATGCGGGGATAGCGCGCGAAGCGCTCCTTGAGGCCCGCCAGCGCGGCGTCGCTCTGGGCGGTGCGTTCTGCGCTTGCCTGGCTCTGGCTGCGGTCGACGATGACGGGAACGACCGTCGAGAGCGCTTCGCGATCCTCCTGCAGGAAGACCGGGTTGGCAAGGGCGAGCACCAGCAGCAGGAAGGCGAGCGCGCGCAGGAAGGCGCCGCGCAGCCCCCGCCACAGGCCGAGGGCAGCGAGCGCAAGGCCGGCGATGCCGATGAGGGCGATGGCGATCCAGGGCAGGAAGGGGGAGAACTGAAGGGTCATCCTACTGTCCCAGCCGTTCGAGGAGGGCGGGAACGTGCACCTGGTCCGCCTTGTAGTTGCCGGTGAGCATGTACATCATGATGTTGACGCCGGCGCGGAAGGCGTGCTCGCGCTGCATCTCGTCCGGGGGAACGGTCGGCAACAGCGGCATGCCGTTCGCATCGATCGCCCAGGCCCCGGCAAAATCATTGCCGGTGATCATGATCGGCGACACGCCGTCGCCCGCGCGGGCGGGGCGGGACGGGTCTTCCTTGCGGTCCAGTTCGGCCTCGACCCAGAGCGGGCCGCCGGCATAGCGGCCGGGAAAATTGGCGAGCAGGTAGAAGGCCTTGGTCAGGACGTGATCGGCGGGCACCGGCTCCAGCGGCGGTATGTCGAGATTGGCGAGGATCGCCTGAAGCCGCTCCGTGTTGGGGCTTGCCGCATTGCCGTCGAGCGAGACGAACTGGTCGCGCGTGTCGAACAGCACCGTGCCGCCGTTGCGCATATAGGCGTCGATCCGGCTGATCGCGGCGGCCGAGGGCATTTCGGCGCTGGCGCTGACCGGCCAGTAGAGGATCGGGTAGAGAGCCAGCTCGTCCCGGGCGATATCGACGCCGACCGGCTCGCCCGGCTCCAGCGTCGTGCGGTAGGTGAGGAACTCCGTGAGGCCGGCAAGGCCGCGCTCGGAAATGCGGTCCACCTCGTTCTCGCCGGTGATGACATAGGCGAGGTGCGTGGTGTCGAGCCGGGACAGGATGGCCTCGTCGCCCGGCCTGGAATCGTCCGCCCGGCTTTCGGATGGCATTGCGGTCAGCATCCCGGCGGCAAGCAGCAGGACAAGGGCGGTTGCCGCCTCGCGCCTCGGCGTACGGCGCATGGCGAAGGCGCCGCCCATCAGGAGCACGATGGCGCAATCGGCAAGCAACAGCAGGGCGGCGAGGGTGAAGAGATGGGGCTTCAGCGACCAGGTCTCCTTGCCGGCGAGCGGCTCGCGCCGGATGGATGCGCCGTCCGCGACGGCGAGCGGGCCGATCGCGTATCCGGGCGGGAAGAGGTTGTGGGCGACATAGCCGTCTGCGGTGCCGTAGAGGCCGGGCGGGTTGTCGAAGCTGGCCGCCGTCCGTCCGGCGTCGCCGGCAACGAGCGGCTTGGCCTCGCCGGTTGCGCCGGCAAGCGTGCCGCTTGCGGTCATCAGCCGATACGGCGGCAGGCCCTGCGCCTGCTGGCCGCTGCCGCCCGTCGAGACGCCGCCGCGGGAAAGCTGTACGGTGCGGCGGAGCATTTCCACGAAGTCGCCGGAGAGCGGCAGGCTGGACCAGCCGGTTTCCGCGCTGACATGGAAGAGCACGATACGGCCGGCGCCCAGCGGGCCGGTCGTGACCAGCGGCGTGCCGTCGGCAAGGCTGGCCCAGGTGCGCTCGGCAAGGTCCGGCGTCGGCTCGGCGAGCACCTGGCGCTTGACGAGGATGTTTTCCGGCGCGCGCATGCCGAAGAAGGGGCTGTTCGCCGGATAGGCGGAAAGCGGCTGCGGCTCGGACCAGGAGAGCGCGCCGCCGAGCGCCCGCTCGCCCTTGCGCAGCATGACGGGCACCAGCGGATCGTCGGCGGGCGCGGCGGCAAGGCGCGGGCCGGCGAAGCGGATCAGCATGCCGCCGGCCTCGATCCAGCGCTTCACCTCGTCCTGCACGCCTTCCGGCAGGCGGCCGATATCGGCCATGATCAGCACGGAGGGCTTTTGTTCCAGCAGTTCGGGAATGGCTGAGGAAAGGTCGGCGACGCTCGGCTGGATGAGGTCGGCATAGGGCGCAAGCGCGCGGTTGATGTAGTGTAGCGGCGAGAGCAGCGGCTGGCTGGCGTCCAGCACCTCGCCGGAAAGGAAGGCGACGCGGCGGCGACGGAAGGAATTGTCCAGCAGATAGGTGCCGCCGGCATTGGCAAGCCCGTCGACGGTGAGGCGGGAAAAATCGTTGCGCAGTTCGAAGGGGGCGGCGACCGTGCCGGTCGTCGTGGTCGCGCCGGCTGCGAAATTGGCGGTGCCGGTGGCGATGGGGCGTCCGCGGCTGTCATGCGCGGTCAGCGGCAGGCTCCGCGCCGGGCCGCCGTCGAGCCGGGTCAGCGTGACGGAAAGGGCGTCCGCGCCGTTGGTCGCCGCGGTGACGGCGACGGCGGGTGCGCCATCGCCGGCGATCAGGCGAAACTCGGCGGGCAAAAGGGCCTTGAGGGCGGCGACCGTGTCGTCGGCCCCACCGCTCGCCATGCCGTCGGTTATGAAGGCCAGGGTGCCGGGTGCGGTGCCGTCGAGCGCGGTGCGCAGCGCTGCGACGGCAGCGTCGCGCTCGGCCGGCAGCGGGCGCGGCCCGGCGGCGGCGAGCCGGTTGCGGGCGGTCACCGCATCGACCGGCACAGCGTCGTGCGTACGGTCGGCGGTCAGCACGAGCGAGACCGGCAGGTCGCGGCTTTCCGCGTCGTCGATCAGCGCCGAGGCGGTCTCGGCGCGCCGCTTCCAGTCGGTGGCGGCGGCCCAGCTATTGTCCACGACGAGGACGAGCGGGCCGCCGGTCGACAGCGTATTGGCGCGCGGGTTGAAGACGGGATCGGCGATGGCCAGGATGACGGCGGCGGCCATCAGCATGCGCAGCAGCGTCAGCCACCAGGGGCTTTGCGCCGGCGTCTCCTCGCGCTTGAGGATGGAGGCGAGGATGGCGAAGGGCGGGAAGACCTCGCTGGCCGGCTTGGGCGGCGTCAGGCGCAGCAGCCACCAGATGACGGGCAGAAGGACCAGGGCGGCCAGTACGGCGGGAAAGGCGAAGGCGAAAGCGCTCATCGGCCGATCCTCTCCGCCCGCATCGCCGGCATGCCGGAGAGATGGGCGTGCATGGCCACCAGCGCCTCGGAGGCGAGGCGGTCGGTGCGGTGGGAAACGAAGCTCCAGCCGAGATGGCGCAGGTTGTCCGCCAGGGTCTCGCGCCGCGCGGCATAGGCGCGGGCGTAGTCGTCCTTCAGCGTCTCGGCGCGGCCGGCGGTCAGCTTCTCGCCGCTCTCGGGATCGGTGAATTCGGTGCGGCCGGTGAAGGGGAAAAGCTCCTCCGCCGGGTCGGCGATCTCGACGACATGGCCGCGAAGGCCGCGGCGGGCGAGGGGGCCGAGGCGGTCCATCACGTCGGCGACGGGATCGAGGAAATCGCCGATCAGCACGATATCGCTGCTGCCGCGGATCATGGCGGTGTCCGGCAGGCCGCCGGTCGCGGGCCGGTGCATCAGGGCTGTCGCGAGGCGCTCGGCGGTGTTGCGCGCGGCGATCGGCTCCATGATGCCGGGGCAGCCGATGCGCTCGCCCGAGCGGGCGAGGATTTCGGCGAGCGCCAGCATGAGCACGAGCGCACGGCTTTCCTTGGAGACGGAGCCGAAGCTGGACTTGTACATCATCGACGGTGAAAGGTCGGCCCAGATCCAGACGGTATGGGCGGCCTCCCATTCGCGGTCCCGCACATAGGTGTGGTCGTCTCGTGCCGAGCGCCGCCAGTCGATGCGCGACAGACTCTCGCCGTCGACATAGGGGCGGAACTGCCAGAAATTCTCGCCGATGCCGCGCTTGCGGCGGCCGTGCCAGCCGGCGATCACCGTGTTGGCGAGGCGCCGGGCCTCCACCATGCAATCGGGAATGAGGGCGGCGCGGGCCTGCGCCCGCGAGAGAATCTCGCGGGTCGGGGTCGGTTGGACGATCTGGCCGACGGATGCCATGCTTCTATCCCGTTCAGCCGCCCGCCTGCCGGACGAGGCCGGCGATGACGTCGCGCACCGACATGCCCTCGGCGCGTGCGCCGAAGGTCAGCGCCATACGGTGCTGGAGAATGGGTTCGGCCAGCGCCAGCACGTCGTCGACGGAGGGCGCGAGGCGACCGTCGTAGAGCGCGCGGGCGCGGGCGCAGAGCATCATCGCCTGCCCGGCGCGCGGGCCGGGACCCCAGGCCACATGCTTGTCGGTGGAGGCGACGCCGTTGCCGGGGCGGGCGGAGCGCACCAGCGACAGGATCGCGTCCAGCACCTTCTCGCTGACGGGCATCTGGCGGATGAGGGCCTGGATCTCGATCAGGCGTTCGGCGGAAAGGACGGCGTCGGCCCGCGCCTCGTGGACGCCGGTGGTTTCCAGGAGGATCTGCCGCTCGGCGGCAAGCTCGGGATAGTGGACGTCGACCTGCAGCAGGAAGCGGTCGAGCTGGGCTTCCGGCAGCGGATAGGTGCCTTCCTGCTCCAGCGGATTCTGCGTGGCCAGCACATGGAAGGGCCTCGGCAGGTCGTTGCGGGCGCCGGCGATCGTCACATGGTATTCCTGCATGGCCTGCAAGAGCGCGGACTGGGTGCGCGGCGAGGCGCGGTTGATCTCGTCGGCCATGAGAAGCTGGGTGAAGATCGGGCCGGGCACGAAACGGAAGGAGCGCTTGCCGTTCTCGTCCTGGTCCATCACCTCCGAGCCGAGGATATCGGAAGGCATGAGGTCGGGCGTGAACTGGATGCGGCTTGCCGATAGGCCGAGCACGGTGCCGAGCGTGGCGACGAGCCGCGTCTTGGCGAGGCCCGGCACGCCCACCAGCAGCGCGTGGCCGCCGGAGAGGACGGCGAGCAGGGTCTGCTCGATCACGCTCTCCTGGCCGAAGATGACCTTGGCGACTTCCTGGCGGATGCGGGCGATATCGGACAGCGCGCGTTCGGCGGCCGCGATCACCGCCTTCTCGTCGAGGCCTGCATTGGAGGAATTTTGAACGCCCATGGTCGTCTCCAGTCCGTTTGAAGCGCCCGGCGAATCGTGGTCCTGCCGCGTTCGCCCGCTATATGGAAAGCTTATTAGCGCACCCGTGGCTGACAAGCGGCCACGAAATGACTATCTCGTGTCTGTATCCACCTTTTCCTCTCGCGGAGATAGGGGTGAACCGGGACGGAACAATGGCAACGGGTGAAATTCGCGAAAGCACGGACGCTGCGGGACTGGCCGCCCTGATCTCGCGCGCGAGCGCCGAGACCGGCGGGCGCGGACTGCCGCCTGTCGAGCGCTGGAATCCGCCGTTCTGTGGCGATATCGACATGGAAATCCGCGCCGACGGCACATGGTTCTATCTCGGAACGCCGATCGGCCGCGCGCCGCTGGTGCGACTCTTTTCCACGGTGCTGCGCAGGGACGAGGACGGGAAGACCTATCTGGTGACGCCGGTCGAGAAGGTCGGCATCCGCGTCGTCGATGCGCCCTTCCTCGCCGTCGAGATGAATGTGAGCGGGGAGGGCGCGGCGCGGGTGCTGACCTTCCGCACCAATGTCGGCGACGTGGTGGAGGTAGGGCCGGAGCATCCGCTGCGCTTCGTCATCGCGGGCGAAAACAGCGAGCTGAAGCCCTATCTCCTCGTGCGCGGCCGGCTGGAAGCGCTGGTCTCGCGGGCGGTGATGTACGATCTGGTGGAGCTTGGCGAGACCGTGGTGATCGACGGTGTGCCGACGTTCGCGGTGCGCTCCGGCGGCATGGTCTTTCCGGTCATGCCGGCAGCCGAACTGGATGCCTTGTCCCGATGAGCCTTGCGCCCTACAGCGCCGCCGAGTTCCGCCGTCGCGCCGTCGCGCAGACCCTGACGCTCGGCGAGGCGAGCTGGCGCGAGCATGGCGACAGCCTGCTCAATCCCGGCGTCATCCCCCATCTGGAGGACATGAAGCTGCGCGATGCGGCCGTGCTGGTTCCCGTCGTCGACGACGGCGAGGAGGCGCGGGTCATCTTCACCCAGCGCACGGCGACCATGCGCAAGCATTCCGGCCAGGTGGCCTTTCCGGGCGGGGCGGTGGATGCGGAGGATGGCGATGCCGAGACGGCGGCAATGCGCGAGGCGGAGGAGGAGATCAGCCTCGACCGTCGCTTCGTCGAGCCGGTCGGTCGGCTGCCGCAGTACAAGGCGCTGTCCGGCTTCTCGATCACGCCGGTGCTGGCGGTGGTGCAGCCGGGTTTCGCGCTGGTTCCCAATCCGGCCGAGGTGGAGAAGGTCTTCGATGTGCCGCTCTCCTTCCTCATGGACCCGCGCAATCACGGGAGGGGCAGCGGCGTCTGGCTCGGCGACGAGCGGCATTATTACCGTATGCCCTATGAGGGGCATAATATCTGGGGCATCACCGCCGGTATCGTGCGGGTGATCTACGAAAGGCTCTATGCATGACGTCTGTCTCCGGCGAGACGTGGTTTTCCGATCCGGCGCTCACGCGCGTGCTGGCGCTGCTCAATAGCGACGGCGGCGAGGCGCGCGTGGCCGGCGGGGCCGTGCGCAACAGCCTGATGGGGCTGCCGGTGGCCGATGTGGACATCGCGACCACGCTGCGGCCAGAGATCGTTGTTGAGCGCGCGAAGGCGGCAGGCATCAAGGCGGTGCCGACGGGCATCGAGCACGGCACGGTGACGCTCGTCATCGACGGCGCGCCCTTCGAGGTGACCACACTGCGCCGGGACGTCGCGACGGACGGGCGGCGCGCGGAAGTCGCCTTCGGCACCGACTGGCAGATGGACGCCGAGCGGCGCGACCTCACCATCAATGCGCTCTATGCGACGCAGGACGGAACGGTGGTCGATCTCGTGAATGGCCTACCGGATATCGAAAGCCGCGCGGTGCGTTTCATCGGTGATGCCGCGACACGCATCGCGGAAGACCATCTTCGCATCCTGCGCTTCTTCCGCTTCTTTGCGCTCTACGGCAGCGGGCGGCCGGACGCGGAAGGCCTGAAGGCCTGTGCACGGGCCAAGGAAACACTCGGCAAGCTGTCGGCCGAGCGTGTCTGGTCGGAGATGAAGAAGCTGCTGGGTGCGCCCGATCCCGGGCGGGCGTTGCTCTGGATGCGGCAGGCGGGCGTGCTGACGGAAATCCTGCCCGAGACGGAGAAATGGGGCATAGACGCCATTCCCGGCCTGATCGAGGCGGAAAAGGCTTTCGGCTGGAAGCCGGATGCGCTGCTGCGTCTTGCCGCCATGGTGCCCGCCGATCGGGACCGGCTGAAGGGACTTGCCGAGCGCCTGCGCCTTTCCAAGGCGGAAGCCGCCACGCTCGATTACTGGGCATCCGCGCCGGAGATCGCGTCAAAACTCGCCGAAACCGCCTTCGACCGGCTGCTCTACAGGAACGGGCCGCAGGGGCTGGTCATGCGTCTCAAGCTGGCGCTTGCCGCCGCGCGGGCGCGCGGGCCGGGCGATCCAACGGCGCTGGCCTTCGCTGGCCTCTGCCAGCGGTTGCTGGCGCGCGCCGGAAAATGGCAGAAGCCGTCCTTCCCGCTGACGGGCGCGGATGTGCTGGCCGTCGGGATTCCCGCCGGGCCGAGGGTCGGCGCGGCGCTTTCGGCCATTGAGGACGCGTGGGTCGCCGGCAATTTCCATGAGAGCCGGGCAAAGCTGCTTGCCCGGCTGGAGGTTCTTGCAACGGAAGGCTGACCCGTCGCCTCAGGCGGCGTCGACGGCCTTTTCGTTGACGATGCGTTCCTTGATATGCTCGACCATGCTCTCCCGGATCATGGTCTCGCCATGGGCGGTGCGCATGTGCTCGACCGCACGGCGGACGACTTCGGCGTCGTCATTGGCCCGCGTATGCCAGTCGCATCCGGGGACGAGTGAACCGCATTCAAAAAGTCTCATGACTATCTCCTGTCGTTTCAACGGGACCAGTGTAGCAGATGAGGCCGGAGCGGCCAAACCGCCCGGGTTTTGGCCGCGAAGGCCGTCTACGCAAACGCAAGGGACCGAAAGTGGTTCCGCCCCGGCTCGACATTGCCGGCGCGGTCAGGCGGTGTGCTCGCCCTTCGCCCAGCAATCGAAGCAGGCCGACGACTGGAGGCGTTCCGGCTCCACCCGCCGCTCGCCGGAAGACGAGACGGCGCGGCGGGAAAGCCGCAATCGTGCTTCCGCGACGAAATAGTCGTGCGGCAGGTCCGTGCCGCTTTCGGCACGGATGGTTTCAGCGAAACGATCGAGAAAATCGGCGGATTGCGGGTCGAGGCCCGGATGCGCTGCATCTTGTGCCGCATGGATCATGACTGCCTCCCTGATGGAATCAGACAGGGGCATGATACCACGAAGGCCGCTCACGCCGTAGTCACAAGCCCGCGAGAGCGGCCGCAAACCGCTGCGCGCTTCTGCTGGAAATATTCCGGCGGCCTAAGCCGGCCAGCGCACGACCGGCGGCATGGAGGAGAGGATGGAATCGACATTGCCGCCTGTCTTCAGGCCGAAGATCGTGCCGCGGTCGTAGAGCAGGTTGAACTCGACATAGCGTCCGCGCCGCACGAGCTGCTCGTCGCGGTCCTCTTCGGTCCAGCCCTTGTTGAAGTTGGAGCGCACGATCTTGGGATAGACCATGGCGAAGGCGCGGCCGACATCCTGCGTGAAGGCGAAGTCCGCGTCCCAGCCGCCCAGCTCTTCCGGCGAGTGCAGCCAGTCGTAGAAGATGCCGCCGGTGCCGCGCGGCTCGTTCCGGTGCTTGAGGAAGAAATATTCGTCGCACCAGCCCTTGAATCTGGCATGGTCGGCGACCGGATGACGGTTGCAGGTGATCTCCATCGCCTTGTGGAAGAGGGCCGTGTCCGGGTCGCTCATCACGCGGCGGCGGTCGAGCACCGGCGTCAGGTCCGCTCCGCCGCCGAACCAGCGGCTGGTGGTGACGACCATGCGCGTGTTCATGTGCACGGCGGGCACGTTAGGGTTCACCGGATGGGCGATCAGCGAGATGCCGGAGGCCCAGAAGCGCGGGTCTTCGCTGGCGCCGGGGATCTGGCCGCGAAATTCCGGCGAGAACTCGCCGTAGACCGTGGACGTGTGCACGCCGACCTTCTCGAAGACGCGGCCCTCCATCAGCGACATGCGCCCGCCGCCGCCTTCGCCGTCCTCGCGCAGCCAGTCCTTGCCAACGAAGCGGCCGGGCGGCAGGTCGGAGAGCGGGCCTTCCAGCTCGTCCTCGAGGGCTTCGAAGCTCGCGCAGATCGCGTTGCGCAACTGCTCGAACCAGGCGCGGGCCATGGCCTTCTTGTCTTCGATATCCTCGGGCAAGCCCTTCGGCAGGTCTGGTCGTTCCATGGTTCACTTCCCGCTGGCGGCAGGCGCCGCCGAATCGCATTTTCGCCACAGTCCCCAACTTTGCGCCGTTTTGCAACCGCGTGGGGCGTTTACCGCCAGGGCGAGGGGACTCGTAAAAGCCGCGAGGGCGACTTATGTTCATCCCGTCGAATGTGCTGCCAGGAGGAATTCTGCATGGCGCGTGTTCCCGGACCGCCCCCGCTCGAAGGCCTTCGCCGCCAGATCGAGCGTCACCGCCGTGGCAGGCCCGCGAGCGAGGGCCATTTCGTGCGCGAGACCTTCTGCCTCGAACGGAGCGCCGCACGGGAAAAGGCGCGCGAATGGTTCGATCTCTGGCCGAAAGCCGCCTACTGGACCGAGGTGGAGAGCTGGCGGATGCTGGAGGGCGACCGTATCGAATTCACCATGCGCAGGTTGCCGAGCGCCGATTGACGCGACCCTGACGACAGCGTGATCGGCAAGTTCGATTGACGGCGGACGCGCGCGCCCCTATCTTGCGGCCATCGTCATCAATAGAAAGGCGCCGTTGCGGTTCTAAAGCACGGCTCATCGTCCTTGTTCGAACTCGCGATTGCCGTCTTCCTCATTCTCTTGAACGGGGTTTTTGCCCTTTCCGAACTGTCCATCGTTTCCTCGCGCAAGCCTCGCCTCAAGACCATGGCGGCCCAAGGCTCGCGCGGCGCCGCATCGGCGCTGAAGCTTGCGGAAAACCCCGGAAAGTTCCTCTCCACCGTCCAGATCGGCATCACGCTCATCGGCATCCTCGCGGGCGCCTTTTCCGGCGCCGCGCTCGGCGGGCGACTGCGTGACATCCTGCGTGCCGAAGGCGTGCCGGACTGGCTGGCCGATCCGCTGGGCTTCGGTATCGTCATTTCCGTCATCACCTTCCTGTCGGTCGTCGTCGGCGAACTGGTGCCCAAGCAGATCGCGCTGAAGAACCCGGAGCGGTTCGCAACGCTGGTCGCTCCGTCCATGTCGCTGCTTTCCAGGATCGGCGCGCCGGCCGTCTGGGTGCTCGATGCTTCCACGCGCCTGATCTTCCGTCTTCTGGGCCAGCATGAGGTTGCCGAGAGCGTCGTCACCGACGAGGAGATCAAGACCATCGTCGCCGAAGCCGAGGCCGCTGGCGTCATCGAGGGCGGTGAGAAGCTGATGATCGCCGGCGTCATGCGCTTTTCCGACCGCGAGGCGCGCGGCCTCATGACGCCGCGCAACGATGTCGACTGGATCGACCTCGGCGATACGGTGGAGGAAATCCACCAGCAGCTCGTCGAGAGCCAGCATTCGCGCCTGCCCGTCGCCGATGGCGGCCCGGAGACCATCGTCGGCATCGTGCAGAAGCGCGAATTGCTGTCGGCGCTCTTGACCGGCCAGCCGCTCGATATCCGTTCGTTCATCCGACAGGCGCCCATCGTGCCGGACACGATGGACGCGATGCGCGTCCTGGAGGCGCTGCGCAATTCGGAAGTGCCGATCCTGCTCATTCACGACGAGTACGGCCACTTCGAGGGCGTGATCACGCCTGCCGACGTGCTGGAAGCGATTGCCGGCGTGTTCCGCGCCGACATCGAGGAAGGCGACGACGACTACGCCGTGCAGCGTGAGGACGGCTCCTGGCTGATCGCCGGCTCCATGCCCATCGACGAGATGGCCGACCGGCTCGGCCTGTCGCTGCCGGCCCGCCGCAGCTACCAGACTGCCGCCGGCCT
>Ga0209793_1000404_pt1 | contig 53481 bp, 43 predicted proteins | sample EBPBio122009_DNA_FD_185863 | JGI IMG/M metagenome (GOLD analysis project Ga0209793, IMG submission 185863) | Wastewater treatment Type I Accumulibacter community from EBPR Bioreactor in Madison, WI, USA - Reactor 1_2/2/2009_ DNA (SPAdes) (version 2) | ecosystem: Engineered > Bioreactor > EBPR >... | reverse complement strand
CCTCGACGCGGAGTGCGGCGCCGGTGCTGTCCGACTTCGAGGCCATGGTGCTGATGGCCATCGCCTATTTCCAGCCGATCACCCGCGGCGATCTGTCGAAGATTTTCGGCAAGGAGGTCAGCCGCGACACGATCGCCAGCCTGCGCAACGCTAACTTCCTCGTCTCCGGCCCGCGCAGCCCGACGCCCGGTGCGCCCTATACCTATGTCACGACGAAACAGTTCCTCATCGCGTTCGGCATGGAGACGCTGCGCGACCTGCCGGACATCGAGGCGCTCGAGGATGCGGGGTTGCTCAGCCGGAAAGGCATGCAGGAGGAAGCCGTCGGGGTGGCGGAGGGTGAGGAGGAATAGTTCGGTCGGCTTCCTGACCGATTTTGCCATAGCTAAGCCGCGGGTGCGCCCTGCCTTGTTCTATCCTTCACGCCAACGCGCCATCGGAAAACGCCAATCGACAATCCAAGGTCTGGCGCAATGGAATTTTCATGTGCAGATTGCGGATCGTTGAGTTCCGTTTCGGCGCGGCGACTCGAAAAAGGACAAGTATATATGGCGAGCACGGTCAGTTTAGTATTGGAGGATGGAGCAAGGTTTCGCCATGGAGCCGGCGAGCGGGAGGCCGGCGAAGAGCTCGATAGCCTTCTAGATCAGCGCGATAGCGGAAGCCTATCCCAGAAGCGATACATTCTGGCCTTGAGCGCCCTCTTAGAGCGGTCTCCGAACTTCATCGACGGTCATGCACATCTCGGGTTCGCGATGTTGGAGCAGAGAAAGACCAAGCAAGCCCTGGAAGCTTGCGAACGCGGATTGAGCCTCGGCGTTGCTCTCATCCCGGAAGCTTATCAAGGACCGATCGAATGGGCTTGGCTGGAAAACCGGCCCTTTCTGCGCGCCGCGCAATGTGTTGCACTATGTTATCAGAAGCTCGGCCGCAGAGAGCAGACCATCGATATGATGGAGAAATTGTTGCGTTGGAACCCCAGCGACAACCAGGGGATCCGCTATCTAATTGGCTCAGAGTATCTGCGGGCAGGCGCGGTAAAGAAGGCCCAAAAGGTCTTTAAGAGTGAGGCAAGTAGCTACCCTCCCTATCGCTATGAGGCTGCTTTGCTCGAAATCATATCCGGTCGTATGGTACAGGCTGCTACGATTTTGCGTCGAGCATTCATCGACAACCCATACATCGCCGAGATCTTGTGCGGGACGACAAGCCCGCTGCCTATGGCAATCTGGCATGGGTCCAACTTCGCCGAGACAGAGACCGCCGAAGCCTATGTTGAGCATTGCGAGGGGCTGTGGCGTACGACGCTGGAGGCAGTTTCCTTCCTCCGTTGGCTCCATACGCACCCAAAGGTCATGCGCGAACGGTCCGAGATTTTCGCTATCAAGGAAGCGCTGCTCTGGGAGCATGAGTTCGAGAGACGGAGCGCGTTAGGTGATCGGCAAGAGGCATTGCTCGCAAAAATCAACGATGACCTCTCGACGGAAATCGTTGTCGAACGACGCGACCGGGGCGGCCAGCTTGTAAAACCTTGGCTCCACCCTGAACTTCAGCCGCGATTTCGGCTGTGAAGAGACCCGGTTTTAATCTTTTAGCTGCCAGCGCGTAACAAACTCCGGGCCACCCGGTATCCAGCGACTTGTTGTTCAGCTACCGCAAATTGGTATGGTTTCGCCTTCATCCATCCGTACTCTGACCTAGAGGATCGTCGAGGAGTTGGGCGTGAGGGAGATGACGGGGAGGGGGAGTGCCGTAGCTGGACGCGCCTAACGGCGGAATGCCTAAAAACAGCCATTTCTCCAGCGTGATGAATCTCAGGTCCTTTGGTGTGCCCCTCGCCGTTGCACGATCGTCTTGCTCAAGATTCGCCTGTTGATTTTCTGCTTCCAGCGCAACTGCGCCGGCGAAAGCTTCCTTTTGAGTTTTGTCTGCTTCAGGAAACGGTATTCCTTCTCATCGTAGAGGTAGCCCATACGGTAAGCGTGTTCGATGAGATCGTCGTTGGCATTGGCGGAAGGGTCCGCCTGAATCCGCTTCAGGCCTTCAAACAGGTTGCCGGTATCGATTCCGACGAAACGGTTGATGCAGACATTGCCGACATAGGTAGTGGCGCCATTATGCCGGTTGCGAATATAGCAATGTTCCAGGATGTCCTGCCCACAGGGACATTGGTCAAGCTCCTCACTGATTTCGACTCCGACCAGGTCCCATTCAAGGCGAGCCGTCTCGAATGTGGTGGATCTTGAAAGCGGAAGGATGTGGGCTTTTAGGCGCTCGAAGTTATGACTTTCCATCGAACCTAGTCCCTACGATATCGTTCCTGCTCGGCGCGCCACCGGTCACGTGCCGTCGTGTCTTCGTTTTCATCCTCGTCGTCTTCGGCGTTTTCATGCCAGAGCATGATGAGAGCATATCCGTTTTGCTGAAGACAGACTTGTTCGCTCAGCGTTGCGCCCCGCCGGTCGCGAGATACATCGATCCAGATATCAGGCAGCCGGCTGTCGATCGCGCTCGGGATGCCGATGGTAAAGCCCTTTTTGTAGAACAGCGAGCCCTGCGGAACCGGCTTGTCTCGGCTAGCCGTGATGAAGGGAAAGCGTTTTCGGTCGTGATAGACCCGGCCAACCTTGCCGTCCTTGACGACAATGAAGGCAAGCACCTCCGGATGGTAACCGGCATAGGCTCTTGCCATGGCTTCCTTGCTCACCCCAAAACGATCAGCGAGGTCGAACACATGCTCGAGGCTGGGCGACGGATGCTTCTTGAAGGCATCACGCAATCTCGGTGGCGGCATTAGAAGCAGCGAAGAGAACCGGTTTGCCTCGACCTCCATTTTCGCCCGACGGTCTCCCTCCTTTGCAGAAAGTGTCCGCAGGTCGGTTTTCGAGCACAAGAACTGGCCGTCTTTATCGGGGACATGATTGGCGACGAGGAAGTGGCCAAGTTCATGGCCGATCGTAAACCTCCGCCGGGCCGCGCTAACCCCCTTTTTGACCAGGATGATACCACGGCTGCGGTTCGTGTCTGTGATCAGCCCGCCCTCAAATCCTTCGGTTTTCAATTCCGCGATTTCTTCGACTTCGAGCTGAAGCGCGAGCTCCTCGATTGGAACGGGCAGGGGAAGGCTGGGCTCATGCTTCAGGATCAGGCTGACCAGGCCCTCGGGCGATCCGGTATCTGCCAGGTCCATCCGCAGGATGTCCATTCACTTCCCCTTTGGTTTCAGCCGGTCCATCAGCACCTGGATTGTTTCCCGATCTTCAGGGCTCAGAGACTTCAGATCCCGGTACATTGCTACCAGGCCGGGCTCTTCATCTTCTCCCTCAGGATTTTCGCCGACAAGATCGGCGATAGCAACGCGAAAGTGTGTAGCGAGCTTTGTCAGGAGCTCAATCGACGGATTGGTGCTCCGTCCGGTTTCCAGATCATGAATATGCGTTTTGGACGCTCCGATCGCGTCTGCCACATCCTGCAACGACTGGCGGTTTTTTCCCCTGAGTTCTTTGAGCTTGGCAGCCAAAGACATGATCAAAATGCTCCATGAATCACTAAAGGCGCGAGCACTCGTGTGCCGCGCCGTTCGGTTAATCTGTACAAAGTAATAGCACAAGGATTGACGAAGGCAAGCGTTCGATCTATCTGTACAAAAGAATAGTTTCTAATCTTACGCCAGGTTCGATCCATTGGAGGCGCGCATGTATCACGACCAGCGGCTAATCATGCGAGACGGGATGCTCATCGGCGCGCTTGAGCGGATGTGTGCTACGCTCGAAATCTCACCGAGCCAAGCCACGCTCGCCAAGGAACGCTATGAAGGCGTTGGTGAATGGCTGGCGGGTTCGGAAGACCCTCTGCTTAAGCTGATAGGAATCTTTCTCCAGGGGTCGACTGCAATAGGCACCACGGTCAAGCCGATTGGCAGCAATGAACACGACGTTGATCTTGTCGCCCACGCGCCTGGCCTTGGCGACTGGGTCGAGCCGGCCGCACTGAAGACGGCGATCGGCGACCGGTTGAAGGCAAACGGCCACTACAAGCCGCTTCTTGTCGAGATGGCGCGCTGCTGGCGACTTGTCTACGCCAACGAATTCCACATGGACATTACCCCGTCCATTCCGAACCGGTCCTGCAACATGGGCGGCGAACTGGTTCCCGACCGGGCCTTGAAGATGTGGAAGCCATCCAATCCGAAAGGGTACAAGGCATTGTTTCTTGAGCGCGTCAAACTCGCACCTCGCTTTCGGGTGACGAAAAGCTTCAACGCGCAAGATAGGGCGCGCGCCGACATCGAGCCCTATCCGGAACAGGTCCGTTTCAAGGGGTTGCTGCAAAGGGTCGTGCAAATCTTGAAGCGTCACCGCGACGTTTTCATCTCCGTCAACGAGCTCGACCAGTGCCTCTCGCCGATCTCGGTTCTGGTGACGACGCTGGCTTCCCAGAGTTACGAGTACTGCGTCAAAACCTTCATCTACGACACGGAGCTCGAGCTGCTCTTTGACGTGATCCGCCACATGCCGGACTTCATCGAAGCACGCAGTGTGAACAGTCGGATGCACTGGTTTGTCTGGAACGAGACGACCAAGGGCGAGAATTTCGCCGAGAAGTGGAATGCTGACCCGAAGCGCGCCGAAGTTTTCTTCGCCTGGCACGCCCGCGCGCTTAGTGACATCAGCCGGCTCAGGGATGCCGAGGGGATGGACGGTCTGAAGAGACATCTCGGTGACGCGTTCGGCCCTGGCCCGGCCAAGGCTGTGATCGACGCGATCACCGATGAAATTTCCGCCTCCCGGCGAGCTGGGACCCTTGGTGTAGCGCCTCGCATTGGCCTTGTCACCGGTATCGCTTCCGCTGCTGCCACGCCGGTGCGCGCCAACACTTTCTTCGGACGGTGATAGATGGGTTTTTCCGACCAAAAGCCGTTAACGGCCGCGCAGCAGTTTCTTCTGCTTTCGAAGAGCCCGCTGTCGGTTGGAAGCGGCGAGCTCGGATCGGGATGCTTCAGATGGCACTACAAGGCCTCACCGACCCCATTATCGCGCGTCTATGACGCGCGACTGGAGTTCGCGGTCAATCGATCGCCGCGCGTGTTCATTGACAACCCCGACCTGACGATGCTGTCCGGCGGTGATGATCTTCCGCACGTATACGAGCAGAAGCTGCCTCGTCTTTGCCTCTATCTGCCGCGCACATATGAGTGGCTCCCGTGGATGCGGCTAGACCAGACCCTCGTTCCCTGGACATCGCTATGGTTGTTCTATTTCGAAGACTGGCTGACGGAGCGAGAATGGCGCGGCGGGGGAGAACACCCGGAGCCTCGTGACCTCGAGCAGCGTATAAGCCGAAGCCGTCTTCAGCGCCGACATGCCCCGAGGCAAAGGATTGAGTAGATGGCGAAGTCGAAGGTTACTGAAAAGATCCAGCGTGCGCTGTGGGCGCGTGCCGCAGGTCGTTGCCAATATCGCGGTTGCAATTGCGAACTCATCGGCGACCTCCTTTCGGGGAAGGAGGACAAGATGTTCGGGTTTGTCGCGCATGTTGTCGCCGACTCGCCTGGAGGGGCCCGTGGCCATCCGACTCGCTCGGCTCTCCTGGCGAAAGACCTCTCCAATTTGATGCTGCTGTGCGGGAAGTGTCATCGTTTGATCGATGACGAGGCCCCGGACGATCATTCCGAGGAACTCTTGCTGCAGATGAAGGAGGAGCACGAGAGACGAGTGCGCCTGGCAAGCGGCATCCAAGCCGACCGCGCCTCGCATATCATTCGTTTCGGCGCTAATATCGGCAAGAACGAAGCTCTTGTCGCGAGGGACGATATCTTCGCATCGATGCTGCCGGACCGCTCTCCCGCGTCGTTCGAAACCATCGACCTCGAAATGCTGGGACTTGCGCTCGATGACGCGGACCAGAATTTCTGGCAGATTCAGCAGACCAATCTTCAGCGCCAGTTCGCCGACAAAATCAGAGGGCGGATCGAGCGTCAGCAGATAACCCACGCGAGCGTCTTCGCGCTTGCTCCCCAGCCCCTTCTTATTGAGCTCGGGCGACAGCTTTGCGATATCCTGTCAGCGAGCGTCCATCAGCGGCATCGCGAACCATCGACCTGGAAATGGCAGAACGACGCGCCGCCGATCAAGTATCAGACGACACAGCCGGAGAAGATCTATCCGACTGTCGCGCTCATCCTCGGTCTTAGCGCATCAATCGGGCAGGAACGGATCACTTCCGTTCTTGGACAAGAGACCGCTGTGTGGTCGATGACCACGACGTCGCCGCACAACGACATCATGCGCAGCCCGGGAGATCTTGCGCATTTCCGCCAAGAGCTCCGCCGCTTGTTCGACAAGATCAAGGCAACCCACGGAGAAGACGCCACCATCAATGTGTTTCCGGCCCTGCCAGTCTCTGCCGCGGTAGAAGTCGGACGCGTGTGGATGCCGAAGGCCGATCTCCCGCTGCAGATCTTTGACCAAAATCGCCAGATCGGCGGCTTCGTGCCCGCCCTTCGAATTGCGTGAGCGACAGGCACGTTTTGTATTGGGTGGCTTGGCCGACAATGGGAGGCGAGCTGCAATGGCTTGCTATAAGAAAGCGCCACCGGTGGCACAGGGAGAATGACATGCCGAAAAGAGCTGTGTTGTTGTTCGGGGCAGGAGCCTCGGTGGAGTACAAGGCGCCGTCGACGGCGGCAATCACTGCCGAAATAGAAGCCCAAGTGATTGCGGATGGCTGGATGAAGGCATGCGGTGGAGACACGGCATATCAGATTATCAAGGACCGCCTCCAAGTCTATCTGCGGCGGCCGGACGATGCGAATTTTGAACAGATCTATCACTGCGCGCATGAACTCAGCTATCCGTTCCCACTCACAGAAGGCGCGATGAATGAGTTTCGCCCCCTCCTGCCGGCGTTCACCGCGCTGATAGAGCCATTGGATCCCCGGGCTCTTCGGGCGCTCTGCGGAAAAATCACCGATGTCATCTACAGCCGTTTCTCGGCCGCCTGCGATGATAATCCCCTTTCTTTGACACCGCTTGCCGCCTTCATCGAGAAGGTTCGTCGAACCCATGTGACACGGATTTACACGACCAACTACGACGACTTCATCCTTCAGGCAGCGCCAGATCTCTACACCGGCTTCGCCAATGTGCCTGCCGCGGGTCCGCAGCAATTTGAACTGCGGGAGTTCTGGGAGCGGCGCGATGACGCGAGCGTGTTCTATCTGCATGGTTCAGTGCACCTGGGGTTCCCGCATCCGATGCCTGAAGGAAGCGAGATCGGTGATCTCTACTGGTTTCATGCACGCGACGAGGCGCGCAAACACGCTCGTTTCGATGGCAGCGACGTGTCTCGCATGGATGGAACGCAGATCATGCGCACCTCCGTCGTTACGGGCTTGGACAAGCTTTCGCGGCTGCAACAGCGCCCGATGTCGCACTATTATGCGGCGCTCGCTGCCGATCTCATGCAAGCAGATATTATCTACGTCATCGGCTCCGGCCTCACCGACCTTCACCTGAATAGTTGGTTGCGGGAAGCCCGTTCGCTCAGTCCCGCTGTGCCGCTGTTGTTCATAGACTACTGGAACGGTCACTTCCTCGAAGCTACCGCGTTCGATGCCCAACGCAAGGAAATCCTCCTGTTTCACGAGCTGCGTGTTTACGCAAAGGGACCATTTGGCGGGGTGCGGGTCGGCGACCACTGGACACTTTCCCCTGACGGAACGTCGGCTATCTGGGACAACGGGTTTCAGCACTTCCTGGCGGCGCAGGACGAGCTCGACGAAATTCTCTCCCGTATGAAAAGCGTGGCCTAGACACGGCCGCTATCGCTTGCTTACATACAAAATTTTGTATATTGTAATCGAAATCGAGGGGCCTTAGGATTCACAGTGCAAGTACAACTTCGACGGTTAAACGGCTCGTGGGCGCTTGGTTATGCTTTGCACAAGCACGCGCTTTCGAGCGTATATGTTGGCGACGACCAGTATGGCCATGCCCAATTTGACACCACAAGGTCGGAGCCCGGAGAGGCGCTATTCAAGCTCAAATACCGTAACGACTGGGGACAGGCGCCGTTAATCGCCGAGCAAATTCGCATTTCTTTGCTCCCGCTCTTTCCACCTATCGGTTTGATCGTCCCGGTTCCCGCTTCCACGCAGCGACAGCGGCAACCAGTCGAGGAGATAGCGACGGAGTTGGGCAAGGCAGCAAAAATACCGGTCTTCAACAACATTGTGGTCAAAGCCGCTGCCCCGGAGGGCGCTGCTCAGCTGAAGAACCTCAATACACGCGAAGAAAAAGATGCGGCACTTGCAGGACGATTTTCAATCCATCCGGCCATCACCAACGAAGGCAAGTGGAACGCTTTGGTTCTGGATGACTTGTTCGATACTGGCGCCAGCATGGATGCGGTGTGCAAGATCCTGAAGACCTATGGTAAAATCAAGAACGTTTACGCTGCGGCTGTCACCTGGAAGTAACGCTATGACCACTGTTTTCATTGCCGGATCCATTTCAATCAGCAAGCTGCACCAATTGGTCAAGGAACGGATCCAGAAGATAGTCGATGGTCATCTCGATGTTGTGGTTGGTGACGCGGACGGCGCCGACGCATCCATTCAGCGGTGCCTCGCTGAGCTTAGGGCTGCAAGCGTGACGGTCTATTGTAGCGGCGATCGGCCTCGTAACAATATTGGAGACTGGCCCGTCAAGAACATCTACCCGAAGGCAGCACCCGGCAGCAGAGCGTTCTACACGGCAAAGGATGTCGAAATGTCGCGCGCAAGCGACTACGGGCTCATGATATGGGATTGCAAAAGTACTGGCACTCTGAGCAACGTAATTGAACTGATAACGCAGCAAAAAAAGTCCGTTGTGTTCGTGAACAAACGCCAGGAGTTCGTGACCGTTTCTGACGTGAACAGTCTTGAAATGCTTGTGTCATTCATGTCGGATCATGCGCGGTTGAAAGCCGATGAGAAAATCAGACTGAGTTCCAAGATATCCTTGCTCGCCCAGAGTACATTCTTGATGGATGACGATAAGAGCCGCAAATCTGCTACGACGCCAGACGCTGCACTGGATAAGGGGCACAACAACCAAGCAGCTAACATGAAGTTGCGCATGGCGTTAATTCAGGCCATTGAGGCGCACGTGAAAGCCCAGGGCTGGACCCAGGCAGAGGCCGCACGTATGTTGGGTGTTACTCAGCCCCGCATGTCGGATCTGATCCGTCATAAGACCAGTGTCTTTGGTCTGGAGTCGCTCGTTAACATGGTCGAAGCGGCCGGCTTGCACATCGAGGTGCGGGTGGCGGCGTAGCCAGAAGCACCCGCGCCGGGGGCTGGCGAACGTTATCCTCTCGCCCCACCGTTTGTTTATTCGCCAGCAATCAATGAAAGTTCAATGTTCCCTTTTCCAGGGTCGAAAACCGTCCGACGACAAGCTGCTCGGGAATTTCGCTCGAAGGCATAGCAGTGGCAAGGATGACCTGATGTTCGACTCCAGAAGCCGCTGAAATCTCGATAACCTGCTTTTGGAAGTTGTGACTGCGGGCTTGCTCCATTCCTTTGTCTTCTGTGATGTCGATCATCAAGAAGCGTGGGTGACGGAACTGAGGGTCCTTAAGGGCGGCCGCCAAAAAACCAACCAAAAAGGCGGTTTTCAGTACGACGCGTGAACTCGCCGAGAAATAGGTGTGATCGTCCACGGTAATCGTGTTCTTCCCAAAGGAGAAATCGACGGATTTCGGATCTACGAACGAGTCTTGACGCTTAAGATCGCCCTTGAGGATCGTGATCGTTTCACGTTCGATCGCTGTTCTGGCAACCCGCAACCTGTCGGTTTGGCCTCGTTTCAGTGCCAAAATGCGGCTGTCCAGATCCTTGATGGCGAGGTCGAGGCCCTCTCCTCGTGCCGAAAGGTCTCCGATCTTATTGGCAAGTTTGACCTGTGTTTCGACGTCTTCGATCGATTTGTCGAGGTATCCAAGTTGTCGATGCAGCTCTCGAATTTCCTCGCGCACTTTTGAGGTTGGTCGAGCCGTGATTGCCGCGAGCTCTCGTGATTTGGCTGTCCATGCGGCCTTCAGACTGTCGACTTTCGCTATCTGCGTATTCAAGCGCTCGCCGCGAATAACCTGCAGTCGTTCGGACTGCTTTATCTGAATTGAGAGTTCGTTAATGATGCCGGTGACTCGATCCCGGGCTCTGTCTGGATCGATTGGGGTTTTGCAAAGATGGCAGGAATAGCCCTGCTCTTCCGCCTCTAGAACGTCGGCATAACATGCAGGGCAAGTTGCGAAGTGGACGTCAGGCACCACTTCCGCTGCCAGTCGGGCGTCCCTGAGGGCCTCCACCTTCCGCTTTAAGCTCTCAATGAATGACTGTGAGTCCGATATTTCGAACTCGATCGCGCTCAGTGCTTCCTGGGCTTCAGCGAGTTCCTGCTGTAACTTCTGGACGGAATTATAGATTTCTTTCTGCTGTGTCAGGGTCAACCTGTCGGAAGCAGCAGATGAGTAGAAAAGTTCTTCCTTTTCCGCGATCGCTTGTAGCAGGCGCTCGCGATCTGCGAGAAGTGAAGCTCGTTTTTGGGAAATCCACCCAAGCCCAAGGCTTTCCTCGCCGCCAACGACCTTGAAGATGCTCCTCAGCTCGGCCGAAACATCAGAAAGCTCTCTGTCTTTGGCTCTGCGCAGCTGCTGCGATTCGTAAATTGCTGTGTCAAAAGCTCCACAGAGAAGGTTTCCGACGGCTTCCCTAAGGTTCTCCGGGTCGTAACCCTCAAATCGAAAGAGACTGTCTGTCGGCGACAACTGATCAGCATACAACAGGCGCAGGACCTGATGCATCGTTATGCTCGATGTACCCTCAACCGCGACGTCTGGCATTCCAAGAAGGCGGAAGAGCGCCTGCGAGAAGCTCTCCTTATTTTGCGACCTGGAGTAGGAATAGCGGAGCCATGACTCGATGGGGGCCTCAGTGGCCGCGGCATATCGGCCGCCAAAAATTTCCATGTCGGATTGGGACGAGGAATCGATCTTGCGGCGCAAGACGGCCGGATTGCCGTTCAACTCCACTTCAAGCCAAACGTGGTCGCACAGAAGAGCGTGCCCACTCCAGTCGAGTTTGCTGAGATCACCACCGAGCCCGAAGAAAATGAAGTTCAGGATCGTCGATTTGCCCGACGAATTATCTCCACGGATCACATTGACGCCGACGTGAAACTGCTCGTCGTAGGCCACGTGCGAACTACGTTTCACCACCAGTCTCCGGACGACTAAGCACGGGTCAAACCGGATCATAGCGATACTCCAGCAAGCCACTTCTCGCCTTCAGGCCATTGCGGCCATTGAGCTCATAACGCGCATTAATCTCGGATAGAATCTCGATTATATCAGCCATCGTATCGTTCAGTTCCTGGCATCGTTTTTCCGCGTCGCCGGGAATACGATCGGGCAGAAACAGGATCCGGTTTCGCGTCCATTCGTCGTCGGAGATGATGCCGGCTCTGGCCATGCTTGACACCGCTGCTTTCTGAAAACTGCCCATACGCTCAAACAGTGAATTGTCATCAGGCAATTCGCCGTAGGGCTTCAGCCGCGCATAGCTCCTGCTCACGGCTCTCCAACGGGTGTCATCAGCGAAAAATTGAAGGTTCTGTAGCCGGAACGGATAGAGAAGATAAAAGTCGAGGATGCGGAACTTGTCGTAGGGCACGGGTTCGCGAAGCTTGCAACCAAAGAACAGGCGCAAGAAGCGAAATACAGCGTGATATGGATCGAAGGCCTCGTTGTAAGAGAGCTGCGTCATCCCGTAGCCCTCGGCCTGTGGTGCCACCGGATGAAGCACTGCTCTGCAAGCCAGTAAACCATCCCGAGAACAATATTATGGCTCACGATCATCAGTTCGCTGCTGCACTCTTCCACAATCGGGCTGACGATGCGGTCCATGATCATCGCGTTCATTTGGGCCTCTGTGATCTTCGGAATTTCCGGATAAATCACGTGGGAAAACTCGGTCTCGGCCTTTGCCAAAACGTGAACGAATATCATTTGTGCCGAGGAGTAGAGTGACCACCTCTCGAGCAACTTCACGAACATCTCTTTTTTTTCAATCGCATCATCATAGTAATGATGCATATTGGCAGCGATCAGCTTGTTCTCAAGACCTTCGATGCCGTCCTGAGCCCGGCGAAGGTGGTAACGCGCCAACTCATCGATCGTTACTCTCGTTTCATCGCTCGCGTCATATTGCTCCTTCAGTCGAAGGAGCAACTTTTCGATCTTTCCCTTCGGCGAGTGGACCGTAATGATCTTGTCACGGCCAATGATATCGCCGTCCGCGCATGCGTTAGACTGGTTAACCGAGTTCATGGTTTGGGTCAGCGACCGTGCGTGGTCTTGTCCCGCCCGACGATGTCACCGCCGGCTTTAGCGCGGCTCTGATCAACGGCGTTCCCGCGTGTTCCTGCCTTGAGCGTTTTGGTCAGTTGATAGGTGAGAAGCGCGCCGCCAGCACCGCCGGTCAGCAACCCAAGAATGAAATTTGATAGATCGAAAGTGAAGTTCATAGCTACCCCCAGTTGGTAAGACCAAGGGCCTGTCTGACGTGATTTGTCAATAACGCGAGTAAGATTTGCTCCGCTTTTCTTAGAGCGAACCGGGTGAGATTATGAGATCACATCTTCCTCTCGATGCCTTGAGGCGAGGGAGCTCCCGTATACACGTAGGCCTCTGGATGAGTTTGATCAGGCCTTCCGCGACTCTGTTCGCGATCGCGCGAAGATGGTGGGGGTCTTAATCCGCTCGATCCAGCGTCGTCGCACGGGCGAACCGGAGGTCACCAAATAAAATCAGCATTGGCGTAACTGATTTGCATTGCCGAAAGTTCAGATCGGTTTAACGCCCTAGATGGGCGCTACGGCTGCTTTGCGCCCCCATATCCGCCGTTCTAGCGATACAGCCGATGATCGACTACGCGTATTCGCAGTGCCACTAGACGGCGGAGAGCGCGCCCGATCGGATTTTGGTTAGGTGATAGACCACCCGCCCTTTACGATCACATGGCTTAGTGGATGGATTACATGGCACTTTTTGTCTTGTATGTCTGCTTCTGACACTAGGCAAACCGAGTACCGCAGATATCATGACCGCAAGCATTCGAGACAATCTGCGCTACTGGCGAACTTCACTGGCCGATGGTGCGCTGGGTGAAGGAAAATTCACGCAGTCTGACCGCAAACGTTTCGTTGAAATCCCCGCGGGCGCTCTAAAAATTGGCATACTGCCCGCAGAGATCCGAGATCAACTGTTCCGGGACCTGACGTCGGCCAAGACGGTCGCCGTTCGGTTCTGGCCTTTGGTTACAGCGCGAAAGTCCTCACACGGGGCGGCGCGAGCGGGCGGGTTGCCAGAAATCGTTGCTCCGGTCGTGACTGAGGCGACAGTCGATCGAGATGGGCAGATCACACCGCAGCGCAACGCGCTTGCCCGGGATCTGTTGACGCCCCTCCCGTCAGGTGAATTTGCCATCGGTTCTGTCGACGCCTTGGACACGTTCCTCACCGAAACGCCTCTGCCTGGTATGTCGGGCGCCGACGCATGGGAGGGCTACCTTGGCCATTGCCGCAAAATGGTGGATGCCGTGTCGCAGGGGTGGCCGCGCGGGGACGCAGATTATCAGCCGATCGGCGTCGGATTTCTGGAACTGGCCGAGGATGCGAATGCGACAGTACGGGGTATCCTAGACCTCTACGACAAACTTCTGTCGGAGGAGCCTGAGACGCCATTGCTGAAGCAGATTGCGCAGCCGGCGGCGGCCGGCGCGGATCCGGACTATCGGATTGAACAGGAGTTTTCCCGACGGCTTGGTCATTCAAATCCGAACTTTCCGTTGGCTCAACAGCAAAGGCAGGTTCTGGCTTGGCTGGATGCATCAGCACCCGGAGAAGTGATCGCTGTCAACGGCCCGCCAGGGACCGGCAAAACCACGATGCTGCTATCGGCCGTCGCGGGTCTCTGGGTGCGTGCAGCGCTTCGTGGTGAAGACCCACCGGTTATCGTAGCGGCGTCATCCAACAATCAAGCGGTGACGAACATTATCGACGCTTTCGGAAAGGACTTCGCCAGAGGAGCGGGTCCGTTTGCGGGGCGGTGGCTGCCTGAGGTGGAAAGCTTCGGGATGTTCCTCGCATCGCATTCTCGGCGTCTTGAGGCAGCTCGTCGCTACCAAACAGAAGAGTTTCAGGTTGAGCGCGAAACAGTCGCCTATGTCGAGCGCGCGAAGAGTGCCTATCTTCAGGCGGCGGGAGCAGCATTGCCCGAACTCGATAGCGCTGATCTTCGGTCCGTCGTGACGGCGCTGCAGAAGCGGATGACGAGTGAAGTCGACAAGCTGGTGCAGATCGACCGCGCCAACCGCACATATCGCGCGGCGCGCGCTGCTCTTGAAGCAGGCTTAGGCCCCGATCCTGATGCCACCGAGGCGCTGCGCCACCAAGAGGTTTCGAAACGAACGGCCGCTCTCGAAAAACTCCGTGCGGCACGGGCTGCCCTGGACCAGCATCTGGCGTCGGAATCTTTGCTGACCACGGTTTTCGGCTTCCTGACCTCTGTCAAAGAGAAGCGCGCCGTGCAGGCCCGGCTTGCCATCGGCGAGCTTATGCCAGGGTTGGAGACTGCCAGGCGGGTTTCAGATATCGAGGACAGGATTCGAGTGGACCGGCGTGCTGCGGATGATGCGCTGCAATCCGCGGAAAAATCACTCGCAACGGCTCGAGCGCTGCGCCTTGGTTTCCATGAGGCGGAAAGGAACTGGGCCAAGGCGAGAGATTTCCTCGGCGGGGCCGACGACGTTGCAGAACTGGAACGCCAGGCAGATTTGGATATTCGCTTCTCCCTCTTTCTCCTGGCAACGCATTACTGGGAAGGCCGCTGGCTGCTGGCAATGGAGGCTGACCTTGCCGGGATCGTTGCTTCCAAAGGCAAAAACGGAAAGGCGACGGTCATTCCCCGCTGGCACCGGCGTATGATGTTGACCCCCTGTGCCGTGGCAACCTTCGCTAGCCTGCCAGGCAAGATGACGTACACTCGCCGCGACGGCGGCAAATGGGCGACGGAATATCTCTTTAATTTCATCGACCTTTTGATTGTCGATGAGGCCGGACAGGTCTTGCCAGAGGTTTCTGGAGCCTCTTTCTCGTTGGCGAAGCGCGCCCTGGTGATTGGTGACACTCAACAGATCGAACCGATTTCATCGGTTCCCCGACCTGTGGATGTCAGCAATCTTCGGCACTGCGGCCTTCTTCCGAGCGATGCGGGCATTGATACCATTTCCGACCGCGGAATCTGCTCGACCAATGGCAGCGCCATGCGTCTTGCACAACAGGCCTGCCGGGTGTCGCCTTATCCGGATCTCGAGAAGGGTCTCTATCTGTTCGAACACCGTCGGTGCTACGACGAAATCATCAGCTTCAGCAATGTCTTGTGCTACAAGGGAAAGCTGCGACCGCTACGAGGGAAGGCGCCGGACGACGCCGGCCTACCAGCACTTGGTTATCTGCACATAGACGGCCGGGCATTTACCTCGGGAAGTAGCCGCAGCAATCCGCTTGAGGCGCAAACGATTGCTGCTTGGCTTGATGCCAATCGGGCTGCACTGGAAGCACGCTATGGCAGGCCGTTGGAACAAATCGTCGCCGTCGTCACCCCTTTCGGCCGACAGGTTCGCGAAATTCGGGAGGCCTGTGCCAGTCGCAGGATTGCCGTCGAAGGGCGCGAAGGCATGACCATAGGAACGGTGCATGCGCTGCAAGGTGCCGAACGTTCTGTTGTGATCTTCTCACCCGTCTATTCGAAACACGCAGACGGTGGTTTTGTCGACGTCTCGCCCAGCATGCTGAATGTGATGGTTTCGCGGGCAAAGGACAGTTGCCTTGTCTTTGGCGATATGGATGTCATGGCGGCAGCGAAAGCCGGCTCCCCGCGGGCAGTCCTCGCCGACTTTTTGTTCGCATCAGAATTGAACGCGCTTGAGTTCGCGGCTGAACCGCGCACGGACCTGACGCAGGAGAGCGGTCAGCTTCAGATGCTGCGAGATGCGGCAGGGCACGATGCTTTCCTTCTGGATACGCTATCCGGCGCTGGACGCCGTTACACGATCGTCAGCCCATGGGTGATCGCATCTACAATGGAGCGGGTTGGGTTTCTGGCCGCATTCGAAGCGGCTGTCCGGCGAGGCGCCGAGATCGACGTGTTTGCTGACCCGCTGCTTAACTCGGGCCCTGCTGCCGGCGGTTTGACGCAGATGGAAGCGGTCGAGAGGGCTTTCTCAAAGATCGGGGTTCGGCTACACAAGCTTCCAAAGCTGCACAGTAAGATAGTGGCGATTGACACGGACCTTCTTTGTATCGGCTCTTACAATTGGCTTAGCGCCGATCGACACGGTCAATACGCTCGTCACGAGACGTCGTTCGTTTATCGAGGGCGGCATCTGGAGGACGAGATCGACGCCATCGTTGCCAGCCTTCGGCGCAGAGAGGCATAGTGGTTAAGGTGCAGGAAGGCGGCAATAAATGGTTGGCGCCCTCACACTTAGGGCGCGTGCTCTTGAATGCCACGGGAGCTTGAAAAGACTTGGGCTTCGCCGACAGCCGTTTCGCTGCAAGCCTGGATCGTTGGAGCGGATTTCAATTGAAGGACGCGCGATATTGTGTCGCCATCAAAGAAACGTGCGCCTCGAGAGGCGGCCGGAGCTCGAAAGCGCGAACCTCGCGGGAGAAGTCGAACAGCCGCACCAGCCTCCATTCCTGCCGCCGGGAGTCCGCAACCTCTAGCTCGTTTCGCGTAATGTAGAAGGGCGTCCGTTCCCACCCGTTCGTCGTCTTGACCTCGATGAGACGTGGTGACCCATTCGGCGCAAAACTGGCAATATCATAGCCGGCGCCATCACCGTCTTCCTGAGATACCCAACGGACCTTGTCTGCTAGATCGCTGCGACCCGAGGCGAGAAGATTCCCACGTTCGTGATGGAAGACGCGCTCTTCCCCGGCCTTTCCGAGGGAGCGGTTTCTCTCGTCCCTTCCCGCCACATCAAATCTACGAGCAATCGCCTCAAGCTGTGAGAGTTCGGCCGGAGGCGGAGCGTTGGTCATGGTCGGTGGCGAGCTAAAGGGCAGAGCTCGCGTATCAACATGGCGTTGGGCGACCATTGTTGCACTAGATGCTTCAAACGATGGGGTCTTTGCGAGCCACCTCGAAACGGCTTCAGCCAATGACATCTGCAAATTGAAGCGAGGTTGATAGCCCCTGATATAGGGTAGCCCAAAGCCGATCATTGCGGCCGATATGTTGCAGTTCTTGAACTCGATCGAGCCCTTGGATCGACCGAGGGACTGCTGAAGCCCCCTGTTGTTCATGGCCTTGTTGTAGGTGCGACCGGCTAGATCATCCATCAGCATTTGGAAGTAGACGGCGACGACTGCGTCGTTTTCCCGATCGGACCAATTTTCAGCGTTCATGTCGCCACGCTATGGCGGCAAAGCTGCTTTGTCATCTGGAAGGCTCGGAAATTCGAATGTGACGGCTGGTATAGGTCTGCTCGGACTTGCTCAAGATTCGAATGCTACCCATTCAGCGGAGATACAGTTACGCGAGCATCTGCAGCCCGTGCTTTTGCACGAGCGAGAGGAGCTTGAGCGCTGGCCCGCTTGGGCGCTTGGCACCGGTTTCCCACTTTTGAACCGTCGACTGGCTCGTGTTCAGATAGCGGGCAAAGACCGGCTGGCTGACATGGTTGTCCTCGCGAAGCGCCTTGATCTCGCCAGGCGACAGTTCCTGCGGGATCACAAGGCAGTCCTCATCGAAGGTCCGCATTGTTTCCTTGTCGATCGTCCCAGCCGCAAGCATACCTTCGACAGCGCTATGGATTGCTTCGAAGGCATCGCTCTTGAACTTGCGTTTAGTTGCCATGATCAATCTCCAGTATGGCGCCAATCTCGAGTTCCGCTTCGAGGTCGGCTTTCGCCTTGCCACGGTAAAGGTCCGCGAGTTTCCGGAACGCCAGAAGCTCGTCGTCGTCGATGTTCGCCCGATCCTTCTTCGCGAAGAGATAGGCGAACACCCAGAACTCCCCGGCCTTCGCCAAAACAATTGAACGATGCATGTTGTCGTTGAGGCGCTTCTTGAAGACGCCACCGCCGAGATCGTCGGCTTGTCCAACGGCAACCTGACTGATTGCCTTCGACAATGCCTTGTCGGAGATGCGCGCCTTCTTTGCCGCCTTGGCAAACCACGCCGTTTTGAACACTCGTTCTGACATCGGTCTATATAGCACTAAGTGCTACATCCATCAATATTTTAATAGGAGAGATATGGCGCCTCCCATACCTGATTCAGAATTCGGGCAGCAAGTGCGCCCTGTTTTGCGGCTTCGACATCCTCTAGTTTCGAATGTTCACTGCAGGCTCTATAAGAAGCCCTTAAGCGCGCGGCGTTATGCGCTAGCCAATGCGAGATGGGTGGCATGAAGCAGCAGTTCGACTTGTTCGGAACGGGGGAGGTGAGGGAGCCGAAAGTGAAGGCCCAATCTCCGTCCGCACACGATGTGCGAGGCCTCGCGGACGAGATCGAGATGGTCCGCCGGCTTGAAGAAACCGGCCGCTATCGCGTTCTGCGGAAACTGGAGTCCCGCGCCATCGCGGATGCGCCGCGGCCCGGCTTTCCGTTGCGGGGCGTCATCGTCGATACGGAGACCACAGGCCTCAACGCCCGCAAGGACGAAATCATCGAGATCGGGATTGTCGCCGTCAGTTTTGATGCGGCTGGAAACATCGGCGATGTCACCGGTGTCTATGGCGGACTGCAGCAACCGAGTGTCGCCATTCCCGCCGACATCACGCGACTGACCGGCATCACGGACGCCATGGTCGCCGGCCAGGTAATCGACATTGCCCGCGTACAAGCTCTTATCGAACCTGCCGATCTGATCATCGCTCACAATGCCGGCTTCGACCGCCCTTTCTGCGAAACCTTCTCCTCGGCTTTCGCGCCGAAGGCGTGGGCTTGCTCGGTCTCCGAGGTCGACTGGTCGGCACGGGGTTTTGAGGGAACGAAGCTTGGCTACCTCATTGGGCAGGCCGGCTACTTCCATGATGGACACCGCGCCGTCGACGACTGCTTTGCGCTGCTCGAGGTCCTGGCCCAGGGCGGACTGGAGCAGGGCAACACACCGTTTGCTGAACTTTTTGCGGCAAGCCAGCGCTCGCGGGTTCGAATCTTTGCCGAGCACAGCCCCTTCGAGATGAAGGACCACCTGAAGGCCCGCGGCTACCGATGGTCGGACGGAAGCGACGGGCGGCCGAAATCCTGGTGGGTCGAGGTCGCCGATGACATGCTCGACGAAGAACTCCGCTATCTGCGCGCCGAAATCTACCGCTGGCCCGACGCCGATCCTCCGATCCGCCGCCTTACCGCCCTTGAGCGCTTCAAGGCGTGAGCCATCGAGAAAACGACACAACACCGAAGTGGGCACCTGTTGGCTACCTCACCATGTGTTCACCCGTTCCATCGTCCGTCAGCCTGGCCGGATAAATGGGCTAGCGCGATCTGAACGCCTCGATCATCGCCTTTGTGACGTCGCCGGGGAAACAGACCGGCGCATAGCCGCCCGGCTTGCTATAGGCGCTCCGCTTGCCGCAGCGCCGTCCCGCCCGATCGCGGCTGTATGGGCACGCACATGAGCCCGGATAGGAGTCGAGAGATTCCGCAATAATGCGCTGGATCAAGACCGAGTCAGGAACGACGGGGATGGCAACCTCGATCTCCTCCGGCTTTTTCTCCGTCTTTGCCGGTGTGGCCTTCGTCCTGGTCTCGGTTTCGGAAAGGAAGCGGGTGGCGATCCATCCCTCATGCTGGGTGAGATCATCTCGAATTCTGGACCAGTCTCCCGCCTGCTCCATCAGGAAGACCTTTCTCCCGGCGTCGAAACGGTCGATGATAGGATCGGTCGTCGAAGGACCCGACCGAAACCCGACGCGCTTGCCCGACACATAGCGGATAGGTGCATCGGCAGACCGAAGCTCCAGGCCATCGCTGGACGGCGTCTCAACTTTCGCGCTTGATAGCTCGCGCGTCGGCTTTGCGGAGACTTCTACAGGTTCGATCTCTACCGCCCGTTCAACGCGAGAAGGCACCGCATCCTGGGACGAAGGCACGGTTGATCCATCGTCCGTCTGTTTGACGAACGCGTAGATCAGCAGGGCGCCTATGAGCCAGTATCGCTTCTTCATCCCAATCCCCGCCCGAATTCTGGCTCACATGAAGCCGGCCGACAAGTATAGGGTGAGAACGAAGTCTGATTTCCCGTTCGTCGTGAATTTGCTACTATAGCCCCTCGTGATCGGAGGCTGGACAATGACAGGATGGGATCGCTCGCCAGGCCCGGACAATGACTACGCCAGTGCGCAGCCCTCATCGTCTGTCTGGCGCGGAGTCCTCGTCATGATGCTCGTGCTCTTCGCGGCGGGGCTGGTCATCGGCTGGCTCTCATAGAGCCGGCGGCCTTCAGCTCTGAGGCAGCGGATTGAACAGATCCCGAGCGGATGCAGATGCCTCCGCATCCGCTCGAGTACTATCATCCTGGGTTCGGTCTGGCTGGCTTATGCCGCTTCCCAAACCTGGTTCAAGATTTTTGCTGCCAGTGCCGCCTTGTCCTGCGGCAGGAACCGACCATAGTGCTGCTGCACCACATCCGGCGTATCCTGGATTGCATAGCTCGCCTGCTCGTAGGAACCCGTCTGCTTGAGAATGTGGGTTGCCAGGATATCACGAAGGTTATGAGGCCCATGAGGTAGCAATCCCTTGATTGCGCCACGACCGGTATAGGGATTGTAGATACCGTACCTCTGTATCACGGTCCGCCAGGCTTCGTAGAACTTGGTGGAGTCGTATGCCGCATCAAGGCTCGTCGTCTTCACCGTCTTGACGAACAAGGTGCCGGGATCCTTTGCCGAGCCGAGCAATACGCCGCGATGGCGATCGATATAGGCTTCGAGATATTTGTAGAGATCGAGCAAGTCCGGCAGGATGAGGCGAAACGGCTTCTGCCCGAAGAAGGACGAGCCGGAGTTCTTGAAGGCGACTGACGGTATCAGCACTTCCCATCCCTGTTCGCGGTCGCTCCAGCGCAACTCACCGCATTTCATATCTTCGAGGCGCCGTTCCGAGGTCGGGAAATGATGTCGCGGGCAGACGCGAAGCTGGCGAAGGTTCTTCTGCCGAAGCCCGAGGTGCAGGCCCAGACGAAGCAGAAGGAAAGATCGAACGGCTTCCGCGGCCGCGCGGGGATAGCGGTCCTCGTCCGGCATGCGGTTCAAGATCTCGTCGGTGATCTTGCGATACTCCGCCAGCGGGCTGTCGGCCTCCAAAACACACATGATCGGCTCAAAGGGATCACGATGCACACGCATCACCCGCTGGATTTCCTTCGAGCGGTTGGCGGCGTGCCGGTGAAACGCATCGCAGGCGCCATGCCAGTCCCGAGCAGCAAATTCGATCTCTTCCGGCGCGATCAACCCGTCGATCGGCCGCACATTCTTCAAGAGCTCCGGATGCTGGCGGATCCAGCCAACCTCCGAGCGGGTGAGGGCTTGCGCGACCATCAGCATGTCCTCTTCCCATTTGGTATAGAAGCCACGACGCTGTTCTCGCCATTGCAGATACCAGTCCCAGACGCCGGGGAAGACCAGCATGCCGAAGGTCAACTGACTAAGCGGCACGCCGCGACCTTTGACGACGCCGGCGGGGGAGGCGGCAAGCGCCCCGAACATCAGGCCGAGATGCTCGATCTTCTGCGAGGCGGTCTCCTCTCCCCATACCCCGTTCCGCTGAAAGCCGATCGCCGTCAGCGTCGAAGTCTTGAACCTGATCAGGTCGGCCATCTCCATTGCGAGCCGCGGCGGCGCATCAACCACACCAGACAGGAGGTCCGGGTCTTCGAAGGTTTCTGCAGTATTGTTGTTGGCGCCGGCGGCCAGGGAACTCGCGCGAGGTGACAAAGCCCCTCCGCCATAGGTGACACCCGGAAAGCGGATAGCATAGCGCTGTTTGCTGGCTGCTGCCTGATAGCGCCGATAATCGGTTGACCCCGAAATGATGACCCGGCGCACCCAGTCGAGGATTTCTTCCCGCTTGCTGAACGGCAGGCTGCTGAAATCGTCGGGAAGGTGCAGCGAAATCCGGCGTCGCTCAGCCGGGCTGATGTCGCCAAGGTCATGACCGAGCAACGAACGCGTCTGGTAGGGCAGTTTAGCTTTGAAGTATCCTGCGGGCAGCCGGTATCGTCGCTCAATGCGGGCAAGGATTTCCAAGCTCGCGACGGAACGCGGCACGCGTTCGCCCTGGATCCAGGACAACATGGTCTTGTGGTCGAACGTCTCGCCGAGGCGGACGACGGCGCGGTAGAGCTGCCAGTAACTCTCGCCGAAACGGCGCATCTGATAGATCAGCGCATCCTGAAATGCAGCAGGGTCGTCGCTCGCCTCGAACAACGGATCCGGAAGCGGTTGGATGGGTTTAGGCTCTGGTCCTCTTTGGGGCGAAGCGGAGCGAGCGCGAAGATCGTCTTCGCCAACTCGCCTCGGCTTTCTGGTAGAGGGCGCAGTGACTGTCGGTTTCCGCTGGTCTGCGGCCTGGGATCGGGACGCCCGTTTCGTAGGGCGGAACTCCTCTGTCACGGGCGGTGCGCCCAGCCATCGGAGGATTGCATCCAGGGCGATGCGGATCTGTTGTTTAAGATCGCCCGTCAAATCGCCGCCTAGCCGGCAAGCTTGGCCGATTTCTGCCCAGTCGATGCGACCGTTTAGGAGAGGTGGCGCCCTACGATGAGCGATGAGTTTGACGAGGTACGCCTCGACGTTGCTCAACGCGCGTTTCGACGCGATTGGCGCAACGCGCAGCTCGCAGAATTTTGAGATCTTGCTCTGAAAATGACGTGATGAAAGGTCTGGTCTTGACATGCATGCATTCCCGTTTGCTCGGCACCAATGCCGAGGGCGAGCGGGGATAGGGGCTGTCATTTAACAAAGAATGTACTGCAAGCGCCGGTGATGAATACGGCGGGGCTGCCGCGGAGTGTCGTATCAGATCCGTATCATAGGGTCGCGCAACGCCCCTTGACATGATGGTTACACATCAATTGGAAACTAGGTTCTGTGGCTTTCTGTTAAAGAGGCTACGCGTCAATCGTATTTGATGACGTTATGTGTGTATCCGGCACCTACTTAAAATATTTATACGGAAACTTCGCAAGTTGCCGCCGCCGATGACTATCGATAAACGTTAGTTATCGATGTTATACAATAGAACTACAAAGAATATCCGATGAGAAGCGTAACTTATAGATAGAGTTCATTTAGGAAATCATTTACCATGATTTCAATGTCTCACGACCTTGCTAATTTGCCCGTCCAGAGCCTGCTGACGCCCATTTCCGAGTCTGGCCGGGATCGCGCTCGTCCGTCTCGATGAGCGAGTTGCTCGATCCGAGGTGAGGTCTGGCTTCCTCGAACGATCCCATTTTGCCGACGGCTGTGCCTTGCTCTGGATCGACGGTGAGCTCGTTCATCTCGAAGACGTTGTTCTGCACGATGCCAGCCACGACATCCGCACCCCGTCCCACGAGCTCACCATCGCCCGCGACGTCTTGCGCGCTCGTCGGCGGATCGCGGCGCAGCCGCCCGGCTGGGGCCCTCTCCGCGGACGGTCTCCGTAGCCTGCGCGGGCAGGCATGCCTGCACCATCAGTTGGTGAAGAAGGTGGCCTTCAGCCCGAAAGCACCACGGTGCCCGTCGAGGCGGCCGGAGAGGGGGAGGGAGATAGCAGGGATGACCATTCCGGCGCGCTCGACGCTGAGTTGGCCGCCATCGATGCGGTGTTGGCGCGTTCGGAAGCGGTGTTGAAGAGAGTGGCCGCGCCAGCAAGCCGGTCGCGGGATCGTGACCCACTCGTCTACGATCTCGACTGGACGAGGACGCACGGCTGGAGGAATGGCGCACCGTGCTGCGTCAGACGGATTGCTTGCCGCCGGTGCTGCAAGCGGTTGTCGCCCTTGATGCCTGGAACGAACTCTCCGTGCTGCAGCACGGGCCCTGGCTCGGCCGCACCTCGCCGCCTCGATCCTGCGCCAGGCAGGCGTCACGACCGGTGCGCACCTCGTCGCCATCAATATCGGCCTGAAAGCCATCCCCGTCGATCGCCGCCGGCATGGCAGTCGAGAAGTCCGGCTGCTCGCCATTGCCGACGGACTGATCGCGACGGCCGAGATCGGTTGAAGGAACATGACCGACTGCCGCTCGCGCGAAAAATGATGGAGCGCAAATTGTCGGGAAGACGAACGTCTTCAAAGCTGCCGGAGCTCATCGATCTTGTTGTGGCGACGCCGCTCGTTCATGCCGGCACTGTCACCAAAGCCCTCGGGGTCATGCCGCAGGCGGCGCGGCGGATCGTGACGGAGCTCGGGCTTCGCGAGATGACGGGGAGGGGGAGGTTTCGGGCGTGGGCGCCATTTAGCTCATAGGGCAGGCTCGTCTAAAATAGACGTGAAAGTCTTCGGACGGTTTTAAGAAATAGTTTTGGGCAAGGTGTTTTTTCTATCGAAGCGTGCGTCGAGCACTGCTAAGTTTGCCGGAATGTGTGGGGAAAATTATGGGTCAAGTCGCAATCGATCTCTATTCCGGCTGCGGTGGGATGTCAGCCGGAGCCGCGGCGGCCATCCCCAATCTTGAGGTCAAGTGGGCACTCGACATCGATCCGCACGCCACCAAGACCTTCGCAAATGCTCATCCAGAAGCTGTGGTCGACTGCTGTGACGTTTCCTTCGTATCGGCGGCCGACGTCGTTGAGCGGGCAGGGATAGAGAAGATCGACTGGTTCTTTGCTGGGCCGACCTGCCAGGCGGTGAGCACGATGGGTGTCTTCCATCTCGAAGACCCGCGGAACGCCCTCTTCGTCCATTTCATCCGGCTGCTCGACGGCTTCGCTATTGCTGGGAGAAAGCCGCGTCATGTCGTGATGGAGAACGTGCCGGGTGTGGTCTACGGCCGCAACCTTGTCATCGTCCGGGAGCTGTTCAAGCTCTTGAAGGAGCGCGGCTACCATGTGTTCGCAGACGTCGTGAACATGGCGGACTACGGACTTCCCCAGCTCCGCAACCGCTTCATCCTGATTGCGACCGTCGACGAGGTGCCGCCGACGTTCCCGCGGCACACGCATGCTCCGGTGAAGAAGGGCGAGCTGAAGGAGTACGTGTCGGTCAGCGAGGCCATCGCCGATCTCGCAGTCGGTCAAGCCGACGACAAGGCTGTCGTCAAGCTTGCGGCCCGCGGGCGCCCGACGCGGTTCCAGTCTTATGTTCGCGACGGCAACGGGTTCGCGCCGAACCACCACGGCAACCACCTGTCCGAGGTCAACCGGAAGCGCGTCGCCACTGTGCCTCAAGGCGGGTGCTGGAAGGATATTCCGCCGGAGCTTCTCCCTGATCGGTTCCGCCGCGTCCGCCTGACCGATTACGCGACCCTATACGGCCGTCTTCACGAGGCGTCGCCTGCCTACACGATCTCGGCTGGCTTCAACAACGTCACCTCCGGCTGTTTCACGCATCCCATCCACGACCGCGCGCTGACCGTTCGCGAGGGCGCCCGCCTGCAGGGCTTTAGAGACTCCTTCGAGTTCCTCGGCCCCAAGGAGGCGCAGTATCGCCAGGTCGGCAACGCCGTTCCTCCATTCTTCATGATGCAACTGGTCCAACATCTGATGTCCGGCGAAAAGGGCGTGTCTGCCCGCATCACTGCGGCGGCGCTCGAAGGTGGCAAGAAGCTGCCGAGTATGGTGAAGCGCTTCACCGCGAAGAGAAACGACTCCGAGCGCTCGCGTGACGGATACGGCGGCGGCACCTACTGGCCAGCAGGCTGGGGCGAACCCATTGCGGCCGATGCGGTCGCGGCCAACGGCTACCGCCTCAAGGAAGACATGCCGCTTCGCTATCGGCGCCGTGACGAATGGCGCGCCAACCGGGATCGGTTCGTTGATCAGGACATCGTCAAGGTTTACGATGCGCAACGCCAGCAGCGCGTGGTCGAGGGGTCGATAGCATTTCCGCTCGTCAAGCAGGACGACGTCGATGCCATCGACCGGGCAATCGTTCAGATCCTCGCGGTCGTCGGCACTCGTTCCGGATCGTTGGAGGTCGATGCTCCGGTTCGATACCTGCGTGCCCGGACCAAACTGCTGCACGAGCAGCTGCTGGAAAAGCAGGCCGTCGACCTGCCTTCGATAGAGATCGCGGACGACGAGGAGGTCATCAGGTTCGGTAAGTCCGACGCCCTCCCTCAGTTTGCACGGCTCGCATTCGAAGATTCCGATCTGGCGGACGCCGACGCTGTCCGGGGGCCGCACCTTGTTCTCCATTGGCGGCACAGGGATGCCGATGCCATTCGGATCGGAAAAGACCTTTACGCGGAGCAATGATTCCGGTTGCGCTGATAAGGAAGTTGTTCGACTTTAGGTAAGTGGGGACGAGACGGGGTAGGGGGATATTGGCTAGCTTCGAGGAGGATTGTATCGAGAGGTACTTTCTGACGCCTGGTCATGCTGGGCCAATCGGGAGCGTGTACGTGGCTGACGAGGACTTGCTCGAAATCTTCGGTCTCGCCGAACTCGAGCAGGCACGCAGGCAGTTCATCAAATCGCTGCCGCACGTTTCGATCCTGAAGTCTCGTTTTTCCGGATTGACCTCTCCTCTGCCGGGGCGGAACCCGGATTATGTGAGGATTCTCGTGTTCCTCTGCTGGATGCAGACGACAAAGCTGCGTCAGCGTGGAGACCGTGATTTTCGTCAGTTGCTCTCGAAGCAGCTTGGCGAGGACTTCACCGGATTCAAGATGAACGGCCTCGACATGATGTGGGAGCATCTACAGGAATTTCTTCAACGGGTTCATGGCATCGAACTCGTTCTTCCCGACATCATTCCCAGTATCAGTCGCATCGGCCGCACGCTGCAGATGGCCTTCCCGACGTGGCGCGACAAAGCAGCCCTTCGGAAGCTGCGCCAGTACATATCGCCGGATCACATCCTCGATCCGCTAACCATTGCCAACCGGATCAACACCTCGCGCTACTTGCTAGGTGATACCATGCAGTCGTTTGAATACAATTTCGAGAAGTTCGATACCGCGCGAAAACGCGGGCACCGCGAGTACGAGGCGACGCCGTTCTGGCAAGCCTGGTACGGTGTCGTCGCCGAGCAGGCGTCGATCGAGGAGTTGGAAGTCGTTGAAAGCGACTTCGGCGGCTACGAACTGTTCCGGGTTCCGCCTGTTGGCGAACGCGTTTTGATCTCCACACCGGAAGACGCAGCGAAGCTAGTTCCGAAGCCGCTCGCCAAGCTCATATCTAGCGGAATGATCTTCCTGGAAAGCCTTGGCTACGGCCGATATCGCGCGCAGGCCAAGGCGCCATCGAACGTCATTCTTATGCACGTGTCGAAGTTCACTCAATGTGAAGGGGCGACCATACGTTCGTCGGCATCGGTCAATGCCAATTGGGTCGTGGTGTCGGTTCGCGGCAACCTGGGCGAAGGCGCACCCGTCTCACCTGTGAAGCGTGAGTTCGGCTGGCACAACGGCATCAGGGTCGGTAGTAGCGCGTACCTGGGTAGATCGCCACTCACGCCATCGATAGGTGGCCCTGTGCCTGAAGCCATCAAGGTAGAAGTGGCCGGGCGATCTGTCGACCTTCTACGCGTGGGCGACAATATGGTCATGTCGCCGGGCGTCTATTCCGGCGCCACGGTAGCAAGGAGCCTTGGGAAATCGCAAGAAATCCTGATGGTGGCGCGGGTCAACGAAGTCGGCGACACGCGCAGGCTTGCTTTCGACCCAGCCAGGGACATTCCCGAAGACGACTTTCATTACTGGACAGCGCCGTCACCTGGAGACAAGCTCGAAATCTGGGGTGGCGAGAGAGTTCCGCCTTGCGGCGAACTCGTCACGATCGCCGAGGGCCTCTATGAGCGAACGGCCCGCGGCCTCTCATTGTCCGAAGCGGCCGACATCGTCCGGCGCGGGATCAGCCTTCTCGAGGTCCACCCGTCCGAATGGGATATTCTGCGGTCGTTTGCGGATGCCGGATGGCTGGAGCCGACATTTCTTCGGCATTTCCCGGCGCGGCGCCTTCTCCAGGGAGAGCTGTCCGCTCATTCGGTCAACGACACCACCGTTGTCATCTGCGGCCCGACACCGCTTGCGGTCATCGACAGGCTTTCGGTGGCTGCCCGCGCCGCCGGCGGCGAAATCGAGACGTGGAATGGCGCATCCTCTTGGTCGCTTCCGAGGTATGTCTTCCGGGCGCCCGATGACAGTTCTCGGAGGGAGTTCCTGCAGCGGGCGGGTCTGGGCGAGATGCCGAAATGGTCCGCGGCGGTATCGGATCGGGCAGACCACGGCGATCCGCATGGCTTCCGTGTCGTCGGCAAGCTCGTCCGCGAGAAAGGGTTCTTCGCCGCGGCGTTCGACAAGGAAATGACCGACGGACTCTACCGGATCGAACGGCCGGAGGGCCGGATGCACTTCTATTATCGCTCGGTCGTCCCTGGAAAGCTGGATCAGAACTACCTCTCGCCCTCCGTGGCCCTGCTCTCTCACCACTTGCGACTTGGCGGCGACGTCTTGGGGTACAAGAACGGCGTCGTCGTTGCTCGCGCGGCAAGGGTGAAGTTGCCGTCGAGCTGGTCGAGATGGGCGTCCAATAGGTCTCTATGCAATCCCGGCCCGTCGAACGCATCGGGTTTCTGGCGATACGAGTATCCGGCCGGAGACGCAGTGGTAGCCGCGATATCGAAGTTGGTTCCAGTTGCGATGGACACGGGACTGACCAAGAGCTGGCGGGATGGTTTCGTCCGGTCGGCATCCAATCGAGATCGAAAAATCTATGACAACCGCTCGCGGCTGGTTCGCTCGGCGGCACGCATGCATGGGAAGAAGTAATGTCGGGTTCGGGTAAGACAGTATTCCAGGTCGTCAAGGTTTTGAACCACTCCTCCGCGCTGGTCGCGGAAGTAAGAGGGGGTGGCTCGCAGACTGGCAGGGTTCGAGAAACCAGAGAGCCGCGGATGGTGCTCGATGGCGTCGGCTCTCTCTGGCTGGTCACTGGAGAGAAGGACGAGCCAAAACACGTATTGGAGGACTTGGAGGAGTTGCCCGATTTCACCGTGCCGATGGTCTCGCCGCTCTCGTCGACGATCCGCGCCAGCTCTGAATTCGAGCTTCCGGCGAACGTCGAAGCATTCAACCTCCCCGGACATTTCAAGACCACCACTTTCGTCACCGTGACGCGCATCCTTGCAGCCTATAGCGCGCGAGGGATCGACTTCGAGGAGGTCGTTCGCCGACTGCGGGAGGGCAGGCTCGAAATACCGTCGAGAGAGATCATTGCCATCGAGGTAGCCAAAGGAGAGTGGCTCACTAGCCATTTCGTTCGCCTTCCTTCCGGTTCCTACGGGCTTTCACCTGGTGCGGATCCGCGAGCACTTCCTGTCAAAACCATCGAGAACAGGCCTGACTCGATGAGGTTGCCTTCAGGTTTACTGGTCTTCTTGTCCGAGCCTCGATGGAGCTTCTCCACAGAAAAGGATGTCCGCCCGGAACAAGAGGTGCTCGAGTCTGCCGAGCGCTGGCTCGGTCGTTTCAAGCTCGCAGCAGACGAGGCGCCGGGCGGTGCTAATGCCGTCGACTTGCTTCGGCACCACGTGGCGACGACGGTCAATGACGACGAGAAGGCGGATATAGCTGCCGCGGCTCGACTTCTTGCAGGTCGCGAATCGATACTCGACATCATGCCGCAGATTCTCGCGAAGGATCCTGCTTTCCAGAAGCGGGTTCAAGAGTTCGAGCTTCAGGAGCGGGAGCGTCTCAAGGAAGGGCTCCGGTCAAAGGTCGAGGCCGAGATCGAGGCAGAGAAGGCTTGTCTCGGGGAACTCCGAGCTGAAATTGCTGAAGCAGATGCTCGCCTCGCCGTCGCCGGGCAGCGGGAACTTCTTCTTCGTAAAGAAGCTGAAAAGCACGACGAGGTCTTGAAGGCGCGCATTGCGGAAGCTGCGAAACAGCTGCAGGGGGCCGCAATGGAACAGGCCGACTATCTTCGCCGTGAACTCGATGAGCTTCGGGATTTGGTACTGCAAATGCCCAGCCATCCCCCGACCGTCGTCGTGTCGGCGCCTGAGGAAATTCCGGAGCCGCAACGGCCGGACGACAATGGTGAGGGCGTCGGGCCTAAGGCTGACGAGGACGCTCGCAAGAACATTCTCGCGGGCTTGGCATCTGCGACCGGGATCTCGCAAGCCGATTTGATGGCGCTCGTGCTCAAATCGACCGACGAAGTCCCTTTGCTTGTCGGCGAACGGGCTGCCGGCGTGGCGGCCGATATCGTGGCGGCCATCGGTGGTGAGGACAGTGCGGTTGCCTTCTGTGATCCCTCGCGCATCTCGTGGCAGGATCTCATGCGCGACGAGACTTCGGGTCTCGCTGCGGCCGTGGCGAAGGCCAAGGCCAATCCAGACATCCTTGTCCCCATAGCGATCTGCGGCATCACAAATGGTCCCTGCGAGTACTGGCTTCCCCAGTTTGTGGAATCCAGGCGCATCGGTCGGCTTCCGCGGAACCTCGCAATCGTTGCCAGCGCGGGCGTCGACGGATCGAGAGTTTCGATACCGGACTCGGTCCTCCGCTTCCTGATGCCTGTCGAAGTGCCAGATGGCGCCAAGCCCGTCCGGAGATTGTTTGCCGGATCGTGGCCAGCGGAGTTCGATGCCAACCGGGCGAACTTGGCCGATGCGATCGACGTGCTGACGCAGTCGGAAGCGTTCTCGAACGGATCGCTCCAACGTGCCGCCAAGACGCTGTCGAGAACGCCAACGGGCATGGCAATGGCGGAGGTCGCCCAGCCACTTGTTCGGCAGGCCCAGTGGCTGGCGAGCATCTCCGGCGGCGAACAATACGAATTCAAAAATCACTTTAAGAATATCGAGGGCTGACCATGTTCGATCCGATTGGTGGCTTCAACAGAATGATCGAGCAGTTCCTGTCGTATCTCGACACGGCATATCGCATCGATGACCAGAATGTGTCGGAGATGCGCAGGGAACTGCTTTCGGCACCCGGCGAACTCGCGCTCGATCCCATCTTCGAGGCCGTTCCCCGCTACGAGACTGCAAGCTACGGCCTGGAAGACCTGATCGAGGATAAAGACGGCAAGTTGCCGGACTTCTCGAAGGCGGAGCGCCAGGCGTTCGTGGAACTTGCCCTGTCTGGCCTGTTCGACCGCGACACGAAGAGTGCCGAGATCAAGGGCGCCTACCAGCCCTATCTCCATCAGGTGCAGATGCTGTCGAAGGGCGTGCAGGACGGGACGCCAGGAATCGTCACCTCGGGTACAGGTTCGGGCAAGACGGAATCGTTCATGCTTCCTATCCTTGCTCAACTGGCCAAGGAGGCAACGAGCTGGCCTGCACCGCTGCGCCCTGTCGATGACGACTGGCTGGAAGATGGAAAGAGCTTCCAGTTCCATCGCCGCAACGAGCATCCGGATCGTCCCAAGGCTATCCGGGCGCTTATACTCTATCCGCTGAACGCTCTCGTTGAGGATCAGATGGTTCGTCTGCGAAAGGCGCTGGCGTCCCCGGCGGCCGAGGAGGTGATGCAGAAGCACTTCAAGGGGAACCGTATTTTCTTTGGCCGCTACACGGGGAAGTCTCCGGTGACAGGCTTCCTCGACCATCCACGCAAGAGCAAGGACAAGACCTGGAAGAAGCGCAACAGCCGGGCGCGTCGCGATCTCAAGGTGGAACTGCAGCGGTACCAGTCGATTCATTCGCGCCTCGATGCAGATGCCGATCCCGACCTCCACTACATCTTCCCGACAACGGACGGCAGCGAGCTGATCTCCCGTTGGGACATGCAGAAGACGCCTCCGGACATCCTTGTCACCAACCAGTCGATCCTGAACGCGATGCTGGTCCGCGAGGTCGAGGACCGCATCCTGAAGGAAACCCGCGAATGGTTGACCGAGAACGACGACGCCAGGTTCTATCTCGTGCTGGACGAACTCCATCTCGTCCGTGGTTCGTCCGGCGCCGAAATGGCGGGACTTCTGAAGGTCTTCCTCGAGCGGATCGGCCTTGCTGACGCCGCCCATGCCCACAAGCTCCGAATTCTTTCGTCGTCGGCATCGCTTCCGATGGACGAGAAGAACGCGGCGGCGAGTATCGAATACCTCCGAAACATGTTCGGTAATGCCGGAACCGCAGGAGCGGCCGACGTCGATGCGGCATGGAAGGCAAGTGTGGTCACGGGCAAGCCTATCGTCGTCGGACGGCCAGAACGCACGCCCTCTCGCGATAGCTTAGTCGCGCTTGCTAAGGCTCTGAACGACCTCGACTACCGGAAGCAGCCGGAAGAATTGCGTCAGCGGTTCGTAGACGCCGCCCTGAGCCTGCCAGGAGCGGCCGCCCAGGCTTCGAGGTCTGTAATGCTGGACGCGACGGCCGCAGCAGCGGCCATGCTCGATTTCGCCATGCAAGACGAAGACAAGCCGGGAGCAAAGACACCGCGATCGGTCGCCCAGATCGGCGAGGTGCTTTTCGGCGAGGCTGACAGGGAAGCTGTTCGGGGGCTGCTGGCATTGCGCGCCATTCCTGATCTTCCCGACGATGTCCTGCCCGACGATCTCCGGCCGTCCCGCGGCGACATCGCAAGCCTGCCGGGCTTCAGGATGCACAGCTTCGTCCGTAATATCGAAGGCTTGTTCGCTTCGGTCGGGCGTGACGACGGCGGTTCGGTGGCTTGGGGTTGCCCGAGTATCGAGCGCGGTCAGGACTACGACGAGAAGTCGGGTGCCGACGGCCGCAGGCGAATGTTCGAGATGCTGTACTGTGAAGCATGTGGTGACCTCTATCTCGGCGGAAAGCGCGGGGAAACGGATCCGGGCTCATCTCGTAGGGTCTCGCTCTTGCCCGCGCCGCAGGAACTCGAGAAGCTGCCGGAAAGTGCTTCGTCGCTCCGCTTCGAGGATGCAAGCTTCCGCGAGTTCGCTCTGTTCTGGCCGCAGGGGCGCGCTCCCGAACGCGAAATTCGTGTCGACCAGACGCCGTACGAATGGATCGTCGGCTACCTAAACCCCCGGACAGGCGTCGTCGGAGAGCAGGAAAGCGAAGAGAGTGTCAAAGGCTACATGCTTCGGTGGCGTGGCGACGACAAGTTCCACAAGCGCACGATCGAGGACGACGGCACTGCCGTTCCCTACTGCTGCGCAAAATGCGGCACCGACTACTCTGGTCGATATCGCCAGGCGAATTCGAAGAGGAGGGAGGGCCGCCTTTCTCCGATCAGAAGCTTCAGGACCGGTTTCGGGAAGACCTCGCAGCTGTTGGCGACCGAACTCGTCGCGGCTCTGAAGTCGCAGGGCGGCGACGGAAAGCTTGTAGCCTTCTCCGACAGTCGTGAAGACGCGGCGACCCTGGTGCTCGACGTCGAGGTTCAGCATCAGCGCGACCTGAGGCGCGAGATCTTGATCGCGGCCGCCACGCGTCTCGCCGCCGATCTCCACTACACCGAGGAAGACAAGGCCGAACTCCTTCGACTGAACGCCGAGATGGCCGAATTGATGGGCGAGGGGCTGGAATACGAACATCTCATTCCGAAGCAGAAAGCACTCAACAGGAAGCGAAACGCCGACGGCAAGGAACCGAGCGTGCCGCTAAGCGATCTCTTCGAGTTCGCCCGCGAGAACGTCCGGTACGACACTCGACCGATCCTCAACGAACTCATGAAGCTTGGCTCGACACCTGTCGAGGGAGCTGACACCTACAAGAACCGCGTCTCCAACAAGGCGTGGTACGAGTTCTTCGATCGTGACGACGGCGGCAACATCACCTGGAAGCGGGAAGAGCTTAACGAAAAGGTCGATCTGCTCGCGAGGGCGAGAAAGAAAATTCAGGACGAGCAGCCGCCGGACGCGACCGACCTTCTATTTAGCAAGACCTACTTCGCCCTCGAGGAAACCGGTCTTGGGTGGCCGAGTTTCTACGGCTCCGAGGAGTACACTCCCGAGAAGTCGAAGGACGACGCCATGCTCCGCATTTTCGCGGACGCATATCGCATCACGCCCAATCCCTACATGGAAGAGGTCAAGACGGTCTGGTCGACCGCCCACGAGATGCTCGGCCGCGGTGACAACCGCATGCGTCGCCTGATGTCGAAGCTGTTTCCTCTGCAGACCGAGGCAGAGTGCAATCTTTTCCTTGAAAGGCTCAGGACCAAGCTTCGGCAGACGCGTCTGGCCGGATCGATCGACATCAGTCTTCTCTTTTTCAGAGCCGCGAAGCCGACCGGGGCGGCGTGGCGATGCGACCGCTGTGGACGAGTCCATCTGCACGAGGGCTTCGGGAAGTGCACGCGCTGTGGCGAGGAACTAAAGCGCGCGGACGATCTGACCGCCGAGGTCATTGCCAAGGGGAACTTTCTCGGGCGCCGCGTCAAGCGCACGATCGAGGCTGACGAGCCGCTCTTCCGCCTGAAGTGTGAAGAGCTGACGGGTCAGACGAGCGATCCGGCGGAACGGCTCCAGCAGTTCAAGGGCGTCTTCGTGAAGGGTGCGAAGGAAAGCGACGCCAACTTCGCGTGGCGCAAGCTTTTCGACACCGTCGACCTGCTCTCGGTCACGACAACGATGGAAGTCGGTGTCGACATCGGCTCCCTTCAGGCGGTGTATCAGGCGAACATGCCGCCACAGCGGTTCAACTACCAGCAGCGCGTGGGTCGTGCAGGTCGGCGAGGACAGGCGTTCTCGACCGTGCTCACCGTTTGCCGCAGCAAGAGCCACGACATCCACTATTTCCATAATCCAATTGAAATCGCGGGATCGGCCCCGCCTCCGCCCTTCATCACGACAGGGCTGACAGACATACCGTCACGCCTGCTTCGCAAGTTCTGGCTGGTGAAAGCATTCGGGCTGATGAGGGAGAAGGCCGGTCAGGATTGGCCTGGCGACGACATGGTACCGGGCGACATCCACGGCGAGTTTCTTTACTGCAGCGAATATTTCCGCACCGACCGGAACTGGCCGGAGAAACTTGCGGAAGCTCTGGACGAAACAGACGCTCAGCGCAGGAAGCTCGCTCAGGTGCTTGCCGACGTTTCGAAATGCAACGTTGACCGGATCCTCTCAGCGGTGACTGCCGAAAAGGTCCTTCAAGCTATTGATTGTCTCTTCGACGAACTTGGGCAGCAACCGATCGGCATTGCATCTGCACTGGCGGAACGCGGCCTACTTCCGCTCTATGGTATGCCGACGCGAACCCGGAACCTCTACGTCGACTTGGCCAAGGGCAAGGCAAAGGACGACTTCGAAGCCGACTGGGACACCATCGACCGCGACCAGGACATGGCGATCTTCGACTTCGCGCCCGGCAGCGTCCGAACGCGCGAGAAGCTGCGCCACCGATGCATCGGCTTTACCGGGACGCTTCCAAAACCCGATGAGCACGTCACCGACTTCGGTACGCCGATCAAGCCGTTCGGCGAGTGGTGGAAGGACGATTTCCAGCTTCGCTTCTGCGGTTCCTGCGGCGCGTGGAGCAGAGGTAGCAATGAGACTGTCGAGTGCCCGGCTTGCGGCGCTCCGACCACTGATTCCGGCATCCGCTGCATAACGCCCGCAGGCTATCGCACCGAATTTCGTCCGACCGACGAAAATCTGGCTTCGAAGGTTGGCCAGAGGATGACGCTTGCCAGTATCGGGAAGGTCGACAAGGAAAAGAAGGATGCGAACCTGCAGGTGAACTTCGCCGAGCAGTCCGAAATCTTCCTGGTCAATCCCGGCCAGAGGGACGACACGGACTTCACTGGCTTCCATTTGCGGGAAGTGGTCGATCAGGACGCGAAACGGATCTCGTGGTGGGCGAGCACGAAGCCTGTCGTGAAGCTTGCGAAGCAAGCTATCAGCGCAGACGTCGTGGCCGAAGACCAAGGTGTTCGGTACCGTGCGGACGAAACCACGATCAGAGCTTGGCTGGCGTCGGCGAAGATTACGAACTCGCTGCAGATCAGCCCGGTGCGGATGAACCCGAACCTGCGACTGCTCGACATGGACGTCGGTCTTTCGATGGGACGTCGTGAGCCTACGAGAACAAGTGTCCGCGCTGCGGCGATTTCGGCAACCGAAATCCTCGTACAAAGGGCGGCGCTGGACCTGGATATCGCACCGGAGGAGTTCGACGCCTTGGCCCCGAACATCATGGTGACGGCTACAGGCGAGCGGCTTCCGTATCTCCAGATATCGGACGCCCTGCCGAACGGCTCTGGCTTCTGCCGCCATCTGCTCGGCGACAGCACCATCCCGGTCTCCGGTCTCATTAAAAGCATTCTGGACGAAGCCAAGGAATGGCCGCGACGCGACGTTGCTGTCGAGGCGCACAGAAAGAGCTGCGGTTCCTCGTGCTATCGCTGCCTTCAGCGCTACAACAACAGGAATTTCCACGGCCTGCTCGACTGGCGACTGGGGCTTTCGTATCTCAGGGCCATTGCTGATCCGTCGTACGAAGCCGGTTTCGGCGGCGACTATGGCTGCTTCGAGGTCTCGGACTGGGTAGCATCCGCGATGGACCTAGCGGAGCAGACGAAAACCTTCGTCCCTGGCAACACGGTTGCGTGTGCCAAGGGAAGGCCAGATATTCCGACGTTCTCGCTTGACGACAGCGGTAGCCGATGGGGTGTCGTTGTCCATCCGCTGTGGGATGCAAAGCAGCTGCTTGATCGCCTCGGGTTGGATCGATCATACATTGCCATCGACAGCTTTGAACTTGCCCGGCGGCCGCTACATGTTCTGCAACGTGCCCGTGCCACGATGAGGTGAGGCCTTTTTCGCCTTTACGCTGGCAACGATCGTTGAGACGATCGTTGCCACGTCCTCATGCTCCCAGAACCTGAGCACAGTCCAACCGAGTTCAGCGAGATGCACCGTCGCTCGTGCATCCCTTGCCCGGTTCCGCTCGATCTTCTCTAGCCAGAACTCGGCGTTCTTCTTCACCGAAGGCGGGTGAAGTTCGCACCCATGCCAGAAGCAACCATCGAGGAAGACCGCGATTTTCAAGCCCGGAAAGGCGAAGTCACATGAGGTCCGCTTCAAGCCCGGGATCTGGTAGTGGATCCGATAGCGAAGCTTGCGGGCATAGAGCTGCGATCGAACAGCTCGCTCGAAGGGGTTATCCTTGCGTGCAGTGCGCTGCATTCGGCGGCGTACCGCTTCAGTGGCTTGCAAATCCTGAGACATTGCTAAGGGATAAAGACATTCATGCGGTGATGGTCCAGGTAGCTCCGGCTATCGTTATGCAGCGGCCTCGGTGCTGGTCGCTGCACAACGTGCATTCCTAACTTGTCAGCGTCGGCATCTGTCAGCTGTGAGGAGAATATTGGTCTTCCATCACTCTCGAAACCAAGCAGGCCGCGATCAAACAGAAAGTCTGCGTGCGGGGCCAGCATTAAACCATTCGCTCCATCGAGCCTCTCGGCCGCGGTGCCGCATGCACGCCAGGGTTTTATATGACTGGCGATCAGCAGGTTGGGTGTGGCGAGGCCGGTGATTCGGCATACAGGTTCGAAATCCAAGACTCGCCTCCGAAACAGGCCTTGCCCCCTCCTTGCTCGCACCAATTGCTCACGTATAGTGTCATCCAGCGACATGTCGCTCTGGATGTTACGTTCGACGACATCGTCAAGCGTCGTAGCGAAGTCAGCTGCCGTGCTAGTCGACGCAGCGAGCAGATTTACGGCAGGTAGCCGTGCGGCGGCCAGAATTAGGTCGACTACTCCGCGATCAACCTCGGCCAAATATGCTTTCTGATTACCATTCCCGCTTTGCGGTTGGATTGGAGAGTGCTTTGTCGGAAGCAGCGGGGCGAGATTTTTTATCAGTTCTTTAGGGCGGACCGCGAAATCCGCATCCAGCCATTGCACGGGAAGGAGCCAGCCAGTGGCGCTCCAGTATAGCCCAATGTTGCCAAATTCCTCTGGCTTGGGTGCACTTATAGCATAGTCGGACACTTTACCAACTCGCCCGACTTGCCCCGCGGCGTAGGACAATACCAGGTCACCAGGCGCGGCGCGGCGCATATTGTCGTAAAACTGGCTCCGGGCGCCATTGGCTTCTCTAACTGGCGACCATAGGTAACCGCCGTCAACCTCCTGGCGCATTGTCTGCGCGTGATTTACCCACCAATATCGCACAGAGCTACTATGGCATCTTCAACTTCACAATTGAAGCAAGTTTTGCTTAGGATTGCCTCGATGCAACCCCGTCGGCGCTTCCTTAGGTAGCGTATTTTAACACCCAGAACACCGCATCGTTTCTTCCAGTTAACAACCGGCTGCACAGCATTTTCAGCGGGCTAGTTCAGTCAACCCTAACGCCGCTATAACCAGGCGCTGACGTTACCCGCCTATCCGCAACCTGACACGTTTACTTTTGTAATAGCTCAGGCCAAGGGTTGGTGAATGCTCACTGGGGATGGTGTACTGCGCGAACTCGCTACCGCTAAAAATGTGGACATGCATGGCGTGCTCTGGGTGTTTGATCAATTTGCAGATGGTGGGCATATCGAGTTTGCACATCTTCATGCGGGTTTAAGTCGCTTAGCAAGTCATCCGCGATGCCGCTTACCAGCGCCAGATATCCGCCGCCGGTTGGCGCGCTTCTCCAAGTAGGGGCACTCATTTCTTAAGCGGCGGATCTATTATAAGCCAGTGGCTTAGCTAATCCTACCGGACGGGTCGTTGGTTCGATTCCTTTCAAGAGCCTTTGTTTTGGCTAGCGCTTGAACCTGCAAGCGTCATGCCTCACTAGCAAGCTCGACAGCGCGATGATGAGCTGCGTTTGCAGCGAGGCTGAGTAGATCTTTCAGGGTATCGTTTTCCATGAGCACGAGGAGCGCTGCTTCGGTGGTGCCGCCGGGGCTGGTGACCTGGCGGCGCAGTTCGGCAGGGGGCGTGTCGGTCGCCATCGCCAGCGCACCGGCGCCGAAGACGGTTTCCCTTGCAAGGGCCAGGGCGGTTTGCGGCGGCAGGCCGAGCTGCGTACCCGCCTCGGCGAGACCCTCGATGAAGTGGAACACATAGGCGGGACCCGAGCCGGACAGGGCGGTGGCCGCGTCGATCAGCGCTTCGCGCTCGACGGAATGCACCGCGCCGCCGGCGGAAAGGAGCCTTGCCACCCGTTCGGCCTGCTCAGGGCTCACGCGTTCATTGGCGAAAATGACCGTGGAACCCTTGCAGATCGCGGCCGGCGTGTTCGGCATCGCCCGCACCGCCGCCACCGCGCCAAGGCCGGTCTCCAGCACCGAAACCGGAATGCCGGCAGCGATGCTGACGACGACGCTTTCCGTCACATGGGACCGGTAGGCCGGCAGTACCACCGCCATGACCTGCGGCTTCACCGCCAGAACGACGGTCGCCGGCCTGAACCCGGCATCCAGCGCCTCGGCCGATGCATAGGTGCTGACGCCGAGCGCGTCGGCTTCGGCGCGCAGCGCCTCCGCCGGCTCGACTACATGCACCTCGTCCGGGCGGATGAAACCGGCCGCGAGCCAGCCTTGCAGCATTGCCCGCCCCATATTGCCGCAGCCGACCAGAAGCAGTTCACCCTTCGTTGCGACTTCGGTCATATCAAGCGCCTCCCGCCGGAACGCCGTTCGTGACCAGGTCGGCGATGGTCTTGCCCCAGCCGTTCTGTTCGGTGGCAAAGAAATCGCCGATCACATAATTGGCGGCCAGAACCTGCACCGGCCCAAGCGGCGAGAGCGGATCGGTGGCGAGTGCGCCGAGCGAGACCGCGGCCGAGCCCCAATGGCAGGAGGTCATCTGGAAATCCGGCGAGGTATCGCGGGCGATCACCCGCTTGTTGAGGATCTTTCCATCGGGCGCCGGCTGGATGTGGATGTTGAGATGCGGCGTGGTCTTCAGCGGCTCGGCCTGTGTGCCGTCGAAGGTGCAGTCGATGGTGATCAGCGGGACACCATGGCGGACCACGCTTGCCGTCGCGCCGCCTGCGCGTTCGGTCAGTTCGATCGTGCCGAATTTTTTCGGATAGCCCCAGAGATCGCGGCCGGCGGCGATGGCGGCGTCATTGTCCTCGTATTCGAAGAGGAAATAGCCGCCCTCGCGGTCGCCGAAACGCACCGGGATGACGATGCCGGCATCCATGAAGGGGGCCTTCCGGCAATTGGTGAAGTCGGAGACGTAAACCAGGAACCGGTCGCCGGCGAGCGTGAACGGCGTGTTCTCCAGATATTGGCCGAGGATTGCCGGATCGCCCTGGCAGATGGCGTTGAGGCTGCGATTGCCCGGGCACTCATAGGGCACAAAGGGATCCGGGATCAGCGGCGCCTGGAGCGGCATGTTGTTGGCATTGTGGAGCGGAATGCGGGTCATGGCTGTCCTCGGCCTTGTACGAAGAGACGATAGCGAATGAAAATATTAATGTGAAAATTCATTCAAGTGAAGTTGATAGCGAAGCTTTCGGGTCCGTCAAGCGATTTTAGCCGCGACAGATGCGGTGTTGAGGGACTGTTTCAACGCCGCCTCCCAAGGGGGTTATCGCAAGGATTATAAAAGAATTCAACAAAAACAATGCATTGAGCGGTAACTTAAATTCTGCGGCGAGCGTTGCGCTTGACAGTCGTAAAAATTGAGCTGAAATTTTAGTGCAACAAGGTTCTGAACGACAGTGAGCGAAATGAAACCATACGACCCGCTACAATTCTGGAATTTCCTGCGCTTCGGACCGGGAAACGTCACCTATGCCTGCCCCGGCCTGAAAACGCTTTCGGTCTATTGCCGCGGCGAGCGCACACAGATGGAACGGCTGCTGGAGCCGCTGCCCTTCGAACTGGCGGATGACCGCTTCGTCGTGTCGATTGCCGATTTCGGCAACAATTCCGGCCGCACCTATTTCGATGCGGCGATCATCCTGCCGATCCGCTACGGCGAGCATGTCGGCGGCACCTATTATTTCGAATATGAGGACAAGCACACCACCGTCGCCGGCGGCCGGGAATTGTGGGGCTACCCCAAGCATTTCGCCCGCATCGAGATGGAAGAGACGGAAACCGGCATGCGCGGCCGGACCTCTCTTTACGACGACGTGATGTTTGACATCGCCGTCGATTTCGACCCCTCCGTCAGCCGCGAGGCCTGGGCCGATCTGCAGCTCTTCCCGCATTACCAGGTGCGGGCGGTACCGGAGGTCAACGGGGCTGGCTTCCAGTCCTTCGACATCATCAGCCGCAACACGATCAAGGATTACAAGCTGACCGAACGCAAGGTCGGCCGCGGCAGGGTCTCGCTCGGCGCGACGATTGCGGCCGGCGACGAGCGGCTGCGCGTGGTCGAGGTCCTCGGCGCGGAATATTCCATCGGCGATTTCGCCTCCACGCCGGAAAACGGCGTGCCGACGGTCGTGGCGTCGCTTGTTTGACGCATTTGCCATGCCGAATCCGGACGTCCGGGTTCGGCGCATCGATACCAGAATGAACGCTCGATCCTGAGGGGAGAACGAATAATGAGCAAGGTATCCATCAAGACGCTGCTGGCCTCCGTGGTTCTGCTTGCCGCGGTTCCGGCCATGGCGGCAGACGGCGCTTTCGGCCGTTGCGAATTGCACGCCGGCGCCGCCAAACACGCTTTGACGCCGGCGCAGGAGGGCGTGCTGACCATCGCCGTGCCGCTGCCATCGCCGCAGGCCTACCAGGGCAACACGCCCGAAACCATCGACGGCGGCTATCTCTATTGCCTCGGCGCGGAAATCGCCAATCGCGGCGGCCTGGGCAAGATCGTCGTCAAGAACGCCTCCTTCGAGTCGCTGGTGACGGGCAAGGGGACCGATTTCGACATGTCGATCTGGGACCTGTTTCCGACCGATGAGCGCAAGAAATCCGTCGATTTCTCCGGCAGCTATCGCTTCACCGATACGGGCGTGATCGCCAAGGCCGGCAGCGACGTCACCGCCGAAACGCTGGGTGCCAAGCGCATCGGCGTGCTGCTCGGCTCGGTGCAGGAGAAGTTCGTGCGCGAGAAGCTGAAGCTCACCGGGGACCTGCGCATCTTCCAGTCCAACGACGACATGTGGGCGGCGCTGATGGCCAACCAGATCGACGCGGCGCTGGCCGATACCGAAACGGCGTTGCCGCGCGCCACGGCCTCGAACGGCGCGCTGAAGGTCTTCGGGCGTTATCCGGTCGGCGGCGATGTGGCGATCCTGTTCCCGAAGGGCTCGAAGAACGTCGCGCCCACCGATGCGATCCTCGCCGACATGCGCGCCGACGGCTCGCTCAAGGGCATCGAGGACAAGTGGCTGGCGCCGATCCTCGGCGCGCCTGTTTCCACCATTGCGGAGTGGTCCACCGAATGACGATGGCAAAGACCATGGGCGATCCGGTTTCGGCAACGGCGGCTGGCGGGGCAGCCCGCCAGACGCCGCCGCTGCCGACCGGCTGGCCGCTGACCGTGGCCGCCGCACTCGCGGCGGCCACGGTCAGCATCGCCTTCCTCGCCGGCAGCAGCGCCGCCGCGCTGATCGGCGAGAGTGCGAGACTGCCGGGCGCGGCGCTGGCAGCGCTTTGCATCGCGCTCGTGCTTGCCGTGCCGATCCGCCGGGCGCTTGCCGCCCGCAGCCGGTCCGGCGCGGCCTGGACGGCCGGCGATCCGGTCGCCGCCCGCGTGGCCGCCGCCCATGCGCGCCACCATGCCTTCACGGCGATGGGCGTCGGCGGCTTTCTGCTGCCCGTCCTCGCCATCGCGACGTTCATCACCATCAACGACGCGGTGGTCTACAAGACCTTCCTGCGCGGCGACGTCATCCTCGCCAGCCTGATCGACGTCACCAAGGCCTTCGGCACCAACATCTCGATCGCTGTCGCCGCCCAGGTCCTGTCCATGCTGCTCGGTCTGATGCTGGCGATCGGGCGTTCCCTGCAGGGATCGAGTTTCGTGCTGGTGCGCGCCGTCTGCGTCTTCTACGTCGATATCTTCCGCAGCCTGCCGGCCATCGTCATCATCTATCTCGTCTGCTTCGGCGTGCCGCTGATGGGCATTCCCGTTCTCAGCGACGGCGATCCGATGCTCTATGCCATCGTCGCGCTGTCGCTCACCTATGCGGCCTATAATGGCGAGCAGTTCCGCGCCGGCCTCAAGGGCATCCATCACAGCCAGATTTCCGCTGCCCAGTCGCTCGGCATCCCGCCCGGCGCGGTGCTGCGCCTCATCGTGCTGCCGCAGGCGATGCGTCGCATCGCAGGCCCCATGCTCGGCAATTTCATCGCGCTCCAGAAGGATACGGCGCTGGTCAACATCGTCGGCATCGTCGATGCCTTCACCCAGGCCAAGATCTATTCGGCGAACTACTACAACCTGTCGTCCGTCACGGTCGTCTGCATCCTGTTCATCGCCATCACCATTCCGCAGACCCGGCTTGTCGACTATCTCGTCGCCCGCGCCGATAGCAAGGAGGGCCGCTGAGATGGAAAAGCCGCTCATCGAACTCAAGGGCATCGGCAAGTCCTACGGCAAATTCCGCGTCATCGACGGCATCGACCTCGACATCCAGCGCCATTCGGTCGTGTCGCTGATCGGCGCGTCCGGATCGGGAAAATCGACGCTGCTGCGCTGCCTCAACGGGCTGGAGCATATCCAGGAAGGCCAGATCCGGCTGGGCGGCGAGGTGATTTCCGGCCTCGGCATCGATCACGTGGCGCTGCGTCGCCGCATCGGCATGGTGTTCCAGAGCTACAATCTCTTTCCGCATATGTCGGTGCTCGGCAATTGCACCGTCGCGCTGGTCACGACCGGTTCGTGCGGCCGGGAGAAGGCGGAGGCGCGGGCGCTTGCCATGCTGGAGCGCGTCGGCATGCGCGACAAGGCGGGTGCCTTTCCCGACCAGCTTTCCGGCGGCCAGCAGCAGCGCGTCGCCATTGCCCGCACCATGATCATGCAGCCGGACGTGCTGCTCCTCGACGAGATCACCTCGGCGCTCGATCCTGAACTGGTGATGGAAGTGCTCGACCTGGTGCGCGATCTGGCAAAGCAGGGCATGACGATGCTACTCACCACGCATGAGATGAGTTTTGCGCGAGAAATCTCCGATAAAGTGTGCTTTCTCTATTCTGGCAGGATTCTGGAGGAGGGGCCGCCCGAACAGGTGTTTTCAAACCCGCGCGAGGCGGCGACCCAGTCCTTCCTGCGGCGGGTGACCGCCGCGGGGCGGCTTTGAAGGTGCAGGCATAGGAAGGACGTAAGATGGTGACGATCGCGGCCGGCGCGGCCATGCTTTCCGGTAGCGAGAAGGCGGCGAAATCGGAAGAGCGTTTCAGCGACAAGGTGTATGGCATCCTGCTCGACCGCCTTGTTCGCCTGCACTATCAGCCGCTGCAACCCCTCAACGAGCGTGAACTCACGGTGGAACTGGAGATCGGCCTCGCGCCAATCCGCGAGGCGCTGCGGCGGCTGGAAGGCGAGAACCTTGTGGTCATCTATCCCCGCCGGGGCATCTTCGCCGCCGATATCGGCCTGCGCGACCAGCAGTCGATCAAGGAGATACGGCTGGAAATCGAGGGGCTGGCGGCAGCTTTGGCGGCCATGCGCGCCACGCTGCAGGAGCGGCAGGCGCTCGCCAAGCTGGCCGACAGGCTTGTCGAGGAGACCGACATCTCCCTGCAAATCGCCGGCGATGCCGAGCTGCATCGGCGCATTTACCGGATGGCGCGCAACGACTACCTCGCGGCCATGCTGACACAGAACTTCAATCTTGCCCTCCGGCTCTGGTATTTCTGCAATCAGAGCGCCCCGGCGCCGGTGCCGGAAGCCGTGGACCACCGTCCGCTGGCCAACGCCATCCTCTCCGCAGACAGCGAAAAAGCCCGCACGCTGATGCGCCAGCACGTCGCGCATGATTCCGACCGCGTGCGGGATCTGCTGTTCAAGGGCTCCGCCTGATCTGACCTGCGACCCCCTCAAATCCGGCGGGCTTGCCGATACCGGGAGGGCGGGGTACACGAGACGAGTTCTGCCATGCCGCCTCTGGGCGCGGCGAAGCAATTGCCAAGGTGATGCGCTTGTCCTCTGATGACCCGAAGAGTGCCGACGATACCGATCCGCTGATGGTGCGGTCGGTGGAAAAGGCGTTCCGGGTCCTGGAGGCCTTCGACGGCACCAATCGGAGCCTCAGCCTTGCGCAGATCGGCGCCAATGTCGGCCTCGACAAGAGTGCTGCGCAACGCTTCACCCATACGCTGAACAAACTGGGCTACCTGCAAAAGGACCCGGTGACGAAGCGTTTCGAACTCAGCTTGCGCAGCCTCGAAATGGCGCGCCACTTCATTACCGCCAACCCCATCGTCAACCAGGCGATGCCCTATCTCCTCCATCTCAGCCGCGAGACGGAGGAGGCGGTGAACCTGACGTTGCCTGACGGAACGGAGATCGTTTTCGCCGCCCGTTTCATGAGCCGGCATATGCTCAACACCGATGTCGTCGTCGGCACCCGCATGCCCGCCTTCTGCACGGCGCCAGGCCGGGCGATCCTCTCCCGCCTGCCGGCCGCGGAAGCCCTGTCGCTCATCGAGCGGTCGCCCTTGCAGGCCTTCACGCCGCAGACGGTGCACACCGTCGATGCGCTGGTTGAGCGGCTCGATGCTGCGCGTAATGCCGGCTATGCCACGACCTGGGGTGAATTCTTCCCCGGCGATCTCTCGGTTGCCGCGGCGGTGCTCGATCAGACCGGACGTCCCGTCGCTGCGGTCAATATCGGCGTTTCCAACGCGCGCTACACGCCTGACAAGGCAGAGGAAACGTTCGCGCCCCTCGTCGTGGCCGCAACGCGTTCGATCTCGCAGGCCTCCTCCACCTTCTAACGTCTTCAATGCACGATTTTCGAGCCTTCGCCGACCTGCCGGCGAAGGCTTTTTTGTGTCGTGAAAAATGCCGTTGACAATTTCAAGTATTGAAATACGATACTGTGTATCACAATATAATACGATGGATCGCATGACAAATTTCATTCTGACAGAGCAGCGCGGCTCCTGCCGCGTGATCACGCTGAACCGCCCCGAGGTTCTCAATGCCTGGCATTCCCCGATGCGCCTTGATCTCATGGTGGCGCTGGAGGCGGCCGAAGAAGACGCCGCCGTCGGTGCGATCATCATGACCGGCGCAGGCGAGCGCGCCTTTGGTGCAGGTCAGGATCTCAACGAGACCAAGACCTTCGACCCCGACCGCGCCGAATTCTGGATCGGCGAGTGGGAGCGGCTCTACGATCGTATCCGCAGCCTCTCCAAGCCGTTGATCATGGCGCTGAACGGCCTGGCTGCAGGCTCGGCCTTCCAGGTGGCCCTGCTCGGCGATTTCCGCATCGGCCATGACGGCGTCAAGATGGGGCAGCCGGAGATCAATTCCGGCATCGCCAGCACGACCGGTCCTTGGATCATGATGGAGATGATCGGGCTTGCGCGCACCACCGACCTGACCCTCAGCGGCCGCATGATGGACGCAGCGGAATGTGTCGCCATCGGTCTCATCAACCGGATCGTCCCGCGCGAGGAGGTGCTGGACGCATCCTTGGCGCTCGGCGAGCAGCTTGCCGCCAAGCCGCGGCTTGCCATGAAGCTCAACAAGCAGCGCTTCCGCGAAGTCACCGAGGCCCGTTTCCGCGATGCGCTTGCGGCTGGCGTGCGCAATCAGCGCATCGCCTATGGTGACGGCGAGCCCAACCGCATGATGGAGCAGTTCCTCGCCGCCAAATCAAAGGCGAAGTCCGGCTGAGTCCCGCCTTCAATTCGCTTTTCAAGATCAATGACTTTTCAGGACTATAGCGTGGAAGACCAAGGTTTCATTTCTCGCCTGCCGGCCCGGGCCATGGCCTCGCCCGATGCCATCTATGCGACGTTCGACGGCGATCCGATCACCTTTGCCGATCTGCACCGCAAGTCGGACAGTGTCGCGGTCGCACTTCGTCGCCTCGGTGTCGAGAAGGGCGATCGCGTCGCGCTGATGCTGCGCAACAGCCCCGACAGCCTCGCCGTGCTGTTCGCGATCGCCAAGTGCGGCGCCGTCTGGGTACCGGTGAATGTGCAGCTGCGTGGCGACGGGTTGAAGTACATCCTGGAACATTGCGATCCGCGTGTCGTCTTCGCCGATCGTGATCTGTTCCAGAACATCTCGGAGTGCGGTGCCGACACCACGGCGTTCCGGCTCGTCGCGGAGGCAGGTGATGCGGGTTCGCTCGACCGGCTCGCGAGCGGCGATCACGTCTTCGACGAGCCGCTGCCGTCGGCCGATGATCTCTTCGCGCTGAACTACACGTCCGGCACGACCGGCCGCCCGAAGGGGGTGCGCGTCACCCATCGCATGCTGCGCTATGCGGCGGAAGGCGCGATGCTTTGCTCGGATGCGCGTGATGGCGATGTCTTCTTCGTCTGGGAGCCGCTTTATCATATCGGCGGTGCGCAGCTCATCCCGATCCCGCTGTTGCGCAATGTCACGCTTTCCATGGTGCAGCGCTTCAGCGCCAGCCGATTCTGGGATCAGGTGCGTGACTGCGACGCGACGCAGATCCACTATCTCGGCGGCGTGTTGCAAATGCTCCTCAAGCAGCCGGAGAGCGCACGTGACCGCGACCACAAGGTTCGTGTCGCCTGGGGCGGCGGGTGCCCGCGCGATATCTGGCGCGCCTTCGAGGAGCGATTCGGCACGCCGCTGCGCGAATGCTACGGCATGACGGAATCCTCCAGCATCACCACATTCAACGCGGTCGGCGTGCTCGGCTCGGTCGGCACGCCCGTGCCGTGGCTTTCCGTCGAGATTCTCGACGAACAGGGTGCGCCCGTGGCGGCGGGCGTGCATGGCGAGATCGTCGTCCATCCGCGTCAGGCGGGCGCGGTCTTCGCCGGCTATTTCCGCAATGAAGAGGCGACCGCAAAGGCGCTGCGGCCGGACGGTTTCCACACCGGCGACCTTGGAATGATCGATGCAGACGGCAACCTCTATTTCCTCGGCCGCCTGACGGACAGCGTGCGGGTGAAGGGCGAGAACGTCTCGGCCTTCGAGGTGGAGCACGTTGCCGGCAGCCATCCGATGGTCGAAGACTGCGCGCTGATCGGCGTCAAGGCCGAGATCGGCGAACAGGAGATCAAGCTGTTCATCAAGCCCAAGGAAGGGGCCGCGATCGACTACCCGGCCTTTTCCGACTGGCTTGCCCATCGTCTGGCGCCGTTCCAGAACCCGCGCTACCTCGCGGTGGTCGAGGATTTCGAGCGCACGCCGAGCCAACGCATCATGAAGCACCGGCTGCCCGCATCCGTCGAAGGCAGCTGGGACAGGCAGCAACGCACCGGGCGATAAGGTCCGGTACAGATACGCACATAACCGCATACCCCAAGGGGAGACAGTCAGAATGAAGGCCGCCGTTCTCTACACGTTCAACGAAGACCTCGTCATCGAGGATGTGCCGATCGCCGATCCCGGCGATCGCGAGGTGCTGGTGCGCATCATCGCGACCGGCGTCTGCCACAGCGATCTCAGTGCCGCAAAGGGCAAGTCGCGTCCCAAACTGCCCGTCATTCTCGGCCATGAAGCGGCTGGCATTGTCGAGCGTACCGGTTCGGCGGTGTCCAAGGTGAAAAAGGGTGACCACGTCATCCTTTCCTGGGCGCCCAATTGCGGCGAATGCTTCTATTGCCATAAGCGCTTGCCGACCATGTGCGACACCTATGGTGACGCCGCAGGCGGCAACACGCTCTGGAACGGTGCTCGCCGGCTCGGCAGTGCGCAAAAGCCGGTCAATCATTTCACCTGCGTTTCGAGTTTTGCGGAGCTTGCGGTCGTGCCGGAAGCGGGCTGCTCCAAGATCGAGCACGATATTCCCTTTGAGGTCGCAGCCCTCGTCGGATGCGCGGTGACGACGGGTTTCGGGGCGGTGGTGAACGACGCGCGCGTCGAGCCCGGTGAGATCGTCGGCGTCATCGGTGTCGGTGGTGTCGGCATCAATGCCATCCACGCGGCGTCGGTTGCCGGGGCGGAAGCGGTCGTCGCCATCGATATCAATCCGGAAAAGGAGGCGGTCGCCCGTTCGTTCGGCGCGACGCACTTCCTGAACTCCGCAACGCAGGATGTTACCGCGGAACTGAAGGCGCTGAGCCGCGGCCGCGGACCCGACAGCATCATCGATTGCACCGGACGGCCCGCGGCAATCGCACTTGCCTATGACAGCGTCCGGCTTGGCGGTTCGGTGATTTCCGTCGGTATCGCGGCCAAGGGCGAGATGGTCTCCCTGCCGGCCTCGACCTTGCCGAATACCCAGAAGCGCATCATCGGCAGCAACTATGGCGGCGGGGTTCCGGAGCGTGATTTCGAACGCATCCTCGGTCTCTACCGGGCCGGCCGTTTCGACCTTGACCGCCAGGTCGGCGCGCGCGTGCCGCTAGAGCAGATCAATGAGGCCTTCCGCTGGCTGGAGCAGGGCGTTCTTGCCCGCACGCTCGTGTGCTTCGACCGCTGACCGACGCAATCCAATGAGACAGAACATGTATCCTGATACCCAACTCTTCATCGCCGGCGAATGGACGAACGGCTCAGACGGTGAAACGCTCGCGGTTCTCAATCCAGCGAGCGGCGGCGAAATCGGCCGTGTCGCGAAAGCGACCGCGACGGACATGGATCGCGCGCTCGCCTCTGCCGCCAAGGCCTTCGAGCAATGGCGCAAGACGACCGCACGCGACCGCGCAAAACGGCTCCATGCGGCCGCCGACAATCTGCGCGCCCGCATCGAGGACATCGCGCCCATCCTGACCATGGAACAGGGCAAGCCGCTCGCCGAAGCCCGCTCGGAACTGCGCAATGCCGATGACGTCATCCGCTGGTTCGCGGAAGAGGCCATCCGCTCCTACGGCCGCATTATCCCGGCGCGCAAGCCCGGCGTGCAGCAGATGGTTATGAAGGAGCCGATTGGCGTGGTCGCTGCGTTCACGCCCTGGAACTATCCGGTGGCCCAGGCGATCCGCAAGATTTGTGCGGCGCTTGCCGCCGGCTGCACCGTCATCCTGAAGGCCGCGGAAGAGGCCCCGGCCTCCTGTGCGGCCATGGTCCGCGCCTTTGCCGATGCCGGTTTTCCGGAAGGCGCGATCAACCTGCTCTACGGCGTGCCGTCGGACATCTCCGAATACCTCATTCCGCATCCGGTGATCCGCAAGGTGTCCTTCACCGGTTCGACGCCGGTCGGCAAACATCTGACCGCGCTCGCCGGCGCCCACATGAAGCGGGTGACGATGGAGCTCGGCGGCCATGCACCGTACATCGTCTGCGCCGATGCGGACCTTTCGTCCGCCGTGTCGATGCTGGCCGGCCACAAGTTCCACAATGCCGGTCAGGTCTGCATCGCGCCGACGCGCGTGCTCGTGGAAGAGCCTGTCTTCGACAATGTTCTCGAAGATTTCGTCAATGCGGCCAAGGCCGTGAGGGTAGGGGATGGACTTTCCGACGGAATAGACATGGGGCCGATGGCGAACGCCCGCCGGCTCGACGCCATGGACCGGCTGATCGGCGACGCCGTCGCAAAGGGCGGCCGCCTGCTGACCGGCGGCAACCGCATCGGCAATGCCGGCTTCTTCTTCGAGCCGACGGTGCTGGCAGACGTGCCGCTGGACGCTGCGATCATGAACGAGGAGCCGTTCGGGCCTGTCGCGATCGTCAACCGTTTCGCGGCGGTGGATGCGGCGATCGACGAGGCGAACCGGCTGCCGTTCGGCTTGGCTGCTTATGCCTTCACACGGTCCCAGAGACATGCGCAGCGTTTCGCCGAAGACATTGAAACGGGCATGCTTTCGATCAACGATTACGGCCTTGCCTATGCGGAGGTTCCCTTCAACGGCGTGAAGGATTCCGGTTACGGCTCCGAGGGCGGTCCCGAGGCGCTGGAGACGTTCCAGACGGTCAAGTTCGTTTCACAAACGAATTTATGAAAATCATTAAAATGAAATCTTGACTTCATTTTTTCATTAGTGTGAATTCGACATTGAAGTGAACGCACAGGAAAGACCCTCTCCGCCATGTCTCAGAACGCCTATGCCCTCCCGCAGCGCGCGCCCCTCTATCAGGCGCCGCCCTTCGACTACAAAGCCTTCAGCAAGGTCAGCGTGTTCTGCCGCGTTGACGAAGTGGCGATCCGCGCGGCTCTGCCGGCGCAGTTCGAGATTCGGGGCGACGTGATCGAATTCTTCATCATGGACGTGCCGGCCGGTGGCGCGCTTGGGTCCTATGCGGAAGGCGGCATCGTCGTGCCGATGAGCTACCAGGGTCGCCCGGGCGGTCACGTGCTGTACGAGATCGTCACCAATGACGACTCCATGGCGGTCGGCCGCGAGGTCTGGGGCTATCCGAAGAAGATGGGCGAAGTGGCGTGGAAGGCGAGCGATACGGCAGTCATGGCCAAGCTCTCGCGCCGCGGCACCTCGCTGATCGAGATCGACTTCAAGGCCGATGGCCCGGCCTTCGAGAAGCCGGCCCTGCATCCGCGTTTCCAGACCCGCATCATTCCCTCGCCGGAAAGTGCGGCGGTCGAAACGCAGATCATCGAGAACTCGCTGGGGCAGTCCGAAACGCTCCGCCACGCTCTCGGCACGGCCGAGATCAAAGTCGGTGGCAGCGCCAGCGATCCGTTCTCCGATTTCCAGATCCGCGAGATCGTCGGCGCGGAAATGATCGTCGCCAACTTCGTCCTCGGCTTCGGCAAGATCGTCGGCTGAGGCGGGACTAACAGGGAACCGTACACATGATGTGTGCAAATGCGCCCGAAAAGATGTTCAGACTCGATGAAAAGCGGGTCTTCATCACCGGTGGCGGTGGAGGCATCGGCCGCGCTGCGGCGCTGATGTTCGCCGCTTTCGGGGCGCATGTGGTGGTTCTCGACCGGGATCGGACGGCGGCAGAAGCCGTCTGCCGGGAGATGCGGGAGGCCGGCGGTGCGTCGACGGCCTTCGCCCTCGACGTGACCGACGAGGCCGATGTTCTCGCTGTTTTCGCCGCAGCGGAACAGGAAGCCGGCGGCCTCGACATCCTCGTCAACAATGCGGGCATCTCGATCCGCCGCCCTTCGACCGAACTTGCGATCGAGGACTGGAACAGCGTCGTCTCGGTCAACCTGACTGGCATGTTCCTGTGCTCGCGGACGGCCGCCCGCTCCTGGATTGCCCGCGGCATTCCCGGCGTGGTGATCAACACGGCGTCGATCATGAGCTTTTCGGGCGGCGGTCTCCATCCGAACGTCTCCTACCAGTCGAGCAAGGCCGGCGTGGTGAACCTCACCCGGACGCTGGCCGTCGAATGGGCCGACAACGACATTCGCGTCAATGCGGTGGCGCCGACCTGGGTCCGTACGCCGCTCATCGATCATTTGATGATCGACGGCGCGCAGATGGAAAAGATTCGCAGCCTGACGCCGCTGAAGCGCCTGGCCGAACCGGACGAAGTGGCCTCCGCCATGATTTTCCTGGCCGGACCGGCCTCGGCAATGACCACCGGCCATGTGCTGGCGGTGGACGGCGGTTATCTCGCGAAATGAGGAGGGCGACGGGAAACTTCAGGTAGTCGTGAGCCTGGTCACTATCGTGAAGAATGTGGCTGATAATTTCACGCATGCGTTGCCCGGACGGGAATTCCGTGCAACGAATCTCAACGAGCAAAAGGGGAACCAAAATGAACAGAACCCGTACACTTCTTTCTGCCGCAGCCCTCCTCTTCGCCTCCGGCGCCATGCCGGTGCTGGCGGATGATATCGTGCTGGGCGGCAGTGCGCCGATGTCCGGTGCGCAGGCTGAGTTCGGCCAATCGCAGATCGACGGCGCCCAGCTCTATTTCGACCAGCTGAACGAGAAGGGCGGCATCAAGGGCAACAAGATTGTCTTCCGCCCGCTTGACGACCGCGCCGACCCGCGCCAGGGCACGCTCGTCGCCCAGCAGTTCTGCGACGACAGCGCCGTCATCGGCGTCATCGGCCACATGAACAGCGGCGTCACCATGCCGGCCCTCGACATCTACTCGGAATGCGGCATGCCGCAGGTCGTGCCAGCCACGAACCCGGAACTCATGCGCATGGGCTTCAAGACCGTCGTGCGCCCCGTTGCCAACGACTTCGTGCAGGGCGCGTTGCCGGCGAAATACGTCACCGAAAAGCTCGGCTTGAAGAATGCCGTGCTCGTGCATGACAAGACCGTCTTCGGCCAGGGCATTGCCGGCGTGTTCAAGGACAATTTCGAAGCCGGTGGCGGCAAGGTCTCGGGCACCTACGGCACGAACCCCGAGGACGTCGATTTCTCGGCACTCATCGCCTCGATCAAGCTGG
>Ga0209793_1000402_pt1 | contig 53678 bp, 46 predicted proteins | sample EBPBio122009_DNA_FD_185863 | JGI IMG/M metagenome (GOLD analysis project Ga0209793, IMG submission 185863) | Wastewater treatment Type I Accumulibacter community from EBPR Bioreactor in Madison, WI, USA - Reactor 1_2/2/2009_ DNA (SPAdes) (version 2) | ecosystem: Engineered > Bioreactor > EBPR >... | reverse complement strand
GACAGCCTCCTCGGCGGCCTCGGTAACGACAGCCTGTTCGGCGCGGCCGGCGCGGATACGCTGGCGGCCGGCCCGGGGCTCGACACCGTCGATGGCGGTGCCGATGCCGACACACTGGTCGTCCTCGCCAACTTCGCCGACTACAGCATCACCCGGGTCAACGAAACCGACACCCGACTGGTCAACGCCGGCACCGGCGAAGACATCGTGCTGCGTAGCATCGAGTTCATCGCGTTTGCCGATGGCGGGAAGACGCGAAGCCAGTACTGGAACAACGTCATCGACAATCTTAGCAACGACTGGACCGGCACCGCCGGCAACGACAACATCAATGGCCTGGTCGGCAACGACACCCTCGCCGGCCTCGCCGGCGACGACACCCTGATTGGCGGCCCTGGCAACGACGTCCTGATCGGCGGACCCGGCGACGACATCTACGACGTCGATATCGCCGCCGACGTCATCATCGAGCAGAACACGGAAGGCACCGACCAGGTCAACATCGCCTTCACCGCTCCCGGCAGCTATACGCTCGCCGCCCAGCTCGAACACGCCACCGTCACCGCCGGCGCGGGAGTCGCCGTAAACGTCACGGGCAACGAACTCAACAACCGCCTCACCGGCAGCGCCGCCGCCAACCTCCTCAGCGGTCTGGCCGGCAACGACACCCTGATCGGCGGCGCTGGCAGCGACACGCTCATCGGCGGCAGCGGCGACGACGAGTACCAGATCGACATCGCCAGCGACGTCGTCACGGAAGCCGTTGGCGAAGGCCTCGATCTGGTGAAGATCGCCTTCACCAGCACCGCCGGCTACACGCTGACAGCCAACGTCGAAGAGGCGATCGTCACCTCGGCGGGCGACACCTTCGCCGTCAATGTCACCGGCAACACCCTGGCCAACGCCCTCACCGGCCACGCCGGTGCCAACCTCCTCGTCGGCCTCGACGGCGACGACACCCTCGACGGCGGCGGCGGCAACGACACGCTCGACGGCGGCATCGGCAGCGACACCGCCATCCTGCAGGGCGTACTCATCGACTACGCCATCAGCCGCCCGTCGACGACGCAGACGCGCTTCACGCATCTGCCCAGCGGCAACACGGTCGTGATCAGCAACGTCGAAGTCATCCGCTTTGCCGGTGGGGGCAGCCCGCAGCCCCTGGCCGACCTGATTGCCCGCATCGGCTCGCCGGGTAACGATGTGCTCAACGGCACCGGTGGTGACGACACGCTCGCCGGGGGTCTCGGCAACGACAGCCTGAGCGGCGGTGCCGGCAACGACGACCTGCAGGGCGGCGAGGGCATCGACACCCTCGCCGGTGGCGCCGGCAACGACCTCCTCGATGGCGGGGCGGGCAGCGATGTTTACCAGTTCGCCATCGGCGGCGGCGACGACATCATCGAGCAGAACGACCCCCTCGCTGGCTCGCTCGACACGGTCGTGCTGGCCAGCCCGATCGGTGGTCTCGGCTCCGGTGAAACGACGCTGACGCGCGGCTGGCACAGTTACGACGATCTGGTGATCACCGTCAATTCCGGCACGCCCGGTGCCGAAGTGGTCGATCATCTGGTCGTGCATGACTTCCTGACCAACGACCTGATCAACCTGGGCACGATCGACCAGATTCGCTGGCTCGGCAGCGGCAACACCCTGACGCAGACGCAGATTCTTGCCGAGTTGCTCAAGGGAACGAGCGGCGACGACTGGTTGCGCGGTTACGCCAACACCAACGACAGTATCAACGGTAGCGGCGGCAACGACACGCTCGGCGGCGCGGCCGGCAACGACACGCTGATCGGCGGCCTGGGCAACGATTCGCTGTCGGGCGATGCCGGTGCCGACGCGCTCGACGGGGGCGCCGGCAATGACCGGGTCGTCGGCGGCGATGGCAACGATACGCTCACCGGCAGCGGTGGCAACGATACGCTGAGCGGCGAGGCGGGCAGCGACACCTACGCCTTCGGGCTGGGATTCGGCCAGGAGGTGATTGAGGACCTGGGGGCGGTCGGCGAGGTCGATACGCTGAAGTTCAACGTCGGCATCCGGCCGGCGGAGGTCGGCGTCGCGCGCGCCGGCAACGATCTCGTGGTGCGCTTCGCCGGGGCGCCTGGCGACGGGGTGCGCATCACCGATTTCTTCGACGAGACCTTCAGCGGGCTTGGCCTGAACCGGCAGATCGAGCAGTTCAGCTTTGCCGACGGCAGCACCTGGTCGGCAACGGCGATTCTCGCCAAGGTGCTGGTGCCGACGGCCGGCGACGACGAGATCACCGGTTATCTCGGCAGCGAGTCGCTGGCGGGACTGGCGGGTGACGATACGATTGCCGGCGGGGCGGGAAACGACACGCTCAGCGGTGGCGGTGGCGCGGACTGGTTGAGCGGCGGCACCGGCACGGACCGGCTGACCGGCGGTTCGGGTGCCGACCGCTTCGTCTTCGACACCGCCGACGCCTTGGTGCATGCCGATCTGATCACCGATTTCGTCAGTGGCGTCGACCGGATCGCGCTCAAGGCGAGCGTGTTCACGGGGCTCGGGACCGTGGGGGCGACGGTGGGACTGGGCGATCACCTCACCTACAACAGCGGTACGGGAGCGCTCGCCTATGATGCCGACGGGGCGGGCGGTGCCGGTGCGGTGACCTTCGCGACGCTCGGAGTCGGAACCCATCCGGCGACGCTGGGGGTGGACTTCCTGATCGTTTGAGGGAGCGGCGCCTGAGCGCGGGAGAACGCGAGGAGAACGGCGGCGCCCGGGTGGGGGCGCCGCGCTTCAGCGCGGGAAATGTGCGGCAGCCAGGGTTCGCAAGGCGGATTCCGGCTGTTGCGTCTTGGTGGCGATCACCCAGAGCGCGTAGGCCGGCGCCGGCCGGCGGCGGCCGATGACGGAAGCGAATCCCGATTCGCGCACGGCTCCCATCAGGCTGCGTAGCGTAAAGCCGCTGTGGTGCGCCATCCACAGGTTGCCGGCGGCAACCGCCGGGCGATGGCCGTAGAGGATGTCCAGCGGGCTGATCGGACCGGCCGGGGAGTGATAGGCCGGTTCCATGAGTCTGTCCTGCGCAATCAGCTCGGCGACGGACTGTAGGTCCGGACAGGTGATGACGGCAAACCCCTCCGGACACAGAACGCGGTGGAACTCCCTGAGCGCTAGCGGGATTTCATGCGGGTAGAGATGCTCGATGTTGTGCGAGGAATAGAGGGCGTCCATGCTGGCATCGGCAACCAGGCTCATATCGGTGATGGTTCCGACGATGTCGGGCTGCACCGCCCTGTCGATGTCGAGCCGGCATTCCTGCCAGGCGGGCGTGTTGAAGCCGGCCGTGGTCCGGTCCTTCCGTTGCCTGCCGCAACCGACATGCAGGAAATTTGCCAAGACTCTCCCCTTCAGGAACCGTTCGCCTGGGCAACACTGCGCAGGAGATCGACCTGCGCCGGCAGGCAGTGGGTCTGCAGATCGTATCTCTGCACGATGTGCTGGCGTGCCGCCCGCCGCAGCGGCACCAGCTCGCTGCGGCGCTGCAGCGCATCAGCGACGGTGGTGGCGATCTGATGCGTATCGAAGAAATCGACCAGCAATCCGGTCTGGCCATGCACGATCAGCTCCTCGACCGGCGCCGTGCGCGAGGCGACGATCAGACAACCGATGCTCATCGCTTCCATCAACGACCAGCTCAGGACGAACGGGTAGGTGAGGTAGAGATGCACGGTCGACACCTGCATCAACTGGGTAAGCACCGGGTGCGGCAGCCTGCCAACGAAGTGCACCCGGCGACGGTCGAGGCGATCGGCCACTTCGTTGAAAAAGACGTCCTTCCAGGTCGTCCCGGCGCGTGGTGCGGCACCATAACTGACGCCATTGCCGCCGACGACGACAACCTGCAGCCGCGGACGCAGGGCAAGCAGCTCCGGCAGCGCACGCATGAAGATGTGGTAGCCCCGATAGGGCTCCAGTTCGCGGGCGACAAAGGTGACGACCTCATCTGCCGGCCCCAGCTGCAACCCGGCTCCGCGCAGGTGCACACGGGCGGCCGGATCCGGCTGCAGGCGCTCGCTGTCGATGCCGTCGTGAATCACGGAGATTTTTTGCCGGAGCAACTCCGGATGCCGGTTGCGCTGAAACGTGGTCGGCGACAGCCCCCTGTCGGCCGCCACCAGCGCGTGCAGAAGATGCGTATTCTTCAACCGCAGACGTTCCAGACCTTCCAGGCTGGGGCGCGAGAATTCCGGATCGAAGTAGGCGTCACCGTTTTCTGTCCCGTAGAAGTACTCGGCATAGACGATCAAGGGCGTTGCGGGAAAGACGTCCTTGATGAAGTAAGCTTCACCCCACCCCGAGTGCGCGCAGATCACGTCGGGAACGAATCCTTCCTCCTTCAGGCGGATCAGGCAGCGGGCCACGGAATGGCCGCGTGCGGTCTTGGCCAGGGTCTCCTGGATTTCGATCGGCGCCTCCCTGAGGGCCTCGGCGCCGGCCGTTTGCGGCCGATGCAGGATCACCCTGACACCCGCCGTCGCATAGGCCGGTTTGTTGATGCCGAGCGCGACCACCTCGTCACCGCCGGCGGCGAGTGCCGGCGCGAGGTGCTTGAACTGACCCGGAAAATTCTGATGGATGAAGACGATCTTCATGGCGACGACAGTTTGCGCTTTGCGACGGCCGCATCTCGACCGCCGGACGCCTGCAACAGAGCCGCCATTATCGCGCAATCCCGTGTCAGCCCGCCTGCCCGATCGACGACCCGCTCGCGGCCAGGCCGACCGGCGACTCGCCGGCGTGACCTGGCCAAGGATTCTTGTGGCAAGATGCCGGAGACAAGTGGGAGAAGCAATGGCCTTTCTGAGTTGGCGGAACGAGTATCGGGTCGGCGTCGAGCAAATCGACGAGGAGCATCGCTACCTGTTCGACCTGATCAATGCCTTCCACGACACCCATATTGGCGGCACGAAACGCAGCGCCCTGGAGCAGATTCTCAATCGCTTGGTGCACTATGCCGAACAGCACTTTCGGCACGAGGAGGCCATCATGAAAGCGGAAGCCTATCCGGCCTACGTCGAGCACTGTGCGCTGCACGAGGATCTCTATCTGACGATTTTCCGTCTTTCGGAGAAGCTCGCCACCGGCTCCTTGCAGGTCGACATGGAGACCGTCCGTTTCATCCGCAGTTGGCTGGTGAAGCACATCGTCAAGCACGATCTGCAGTTCTCCGACTACCTTGCGCGGCGCCCGAAGCCGGCGCCGACCGGCGAAACCTAGCGCTCGCCGCGCCGACCCACTCGCGCCGGCCCGCCCAAGCAAATGCTTGTCCGCAGCGAAACCAAGTAAAATCGCGTCTTCTGCTTCCCTCCGAAATTCTCCCATGCCCACGTTTCAGGAAGTCATTCTTCGTCTCCAGGATTTCTGGGACAAACAGGGATGCGCGCTGTTGCAGCCCTACGACATCGAAGTCGGTGCCGGCACCTTCCACACCGCCACCTTTTTGCGCGCCATCGGTCCCGAACCCTGGAATGCGGCCTATGTGCAGCCCTCGCGGCGACCCAAGGACGGTCGCTACGGGGAGAACCCGAATCGCCTGCAGCATTACTATCAATACCAGGTGGTCCTCAAGCCGTCGCCAGCCAACATCCAGGATCTCTATCTCGACTCGCTGCGCGCGCTGGGAATCGACACCAGCCGGCACGACATCCGCTTCGTCGAGGACGACTGGGAAAGCCCGACGCTGGGCGCCTGGGGACTCGGCTGGGAAGTCTGGCTGGACGGCATGGAGGTAACGCAGTTCACCTATTTCCAGGAAGTCGGTTCGCTGCCCTGCAAACCTGTTCTCGGCGAGATCACCTACGGCATCGAGCGATTGGCGATGTACCTGCAGGGAGTGGAGAACGTCTTCGACCTGGTCTGGGGTGAAGGACCCGGCTATCGGGTCACCTATGGCGACGTCTATCACCAGAACGAAGTCGAGCAGTCGAAGTACAACTTCGAGCACTCGAACGTCGAGATGCTGTTCCGTCATTTCAACGAACATGAATCGGAGGCGCGGCGCTTGATCGCTGCCGGCCTCGCCCTGCCCGGCTACGAAATGGTCATGAAGTGCTCGCACACTTTCAACCTGCTCGACGCGCGCGGCGCGATTTCCGTCACCGAGCGTGCGGCCTACATCGGCCGCGTGCGTGCGCTTGCCCGCGAAGTCGCGCAGGCTTACCACGATTCCCGCCAGGCGCTCGGCTTCCCGATGTGCCGGCCAGCCGCCGGCGGCGAAGGGAAACTGCCATGAACGATACCGTCCTGATCGAGTTGCGCACCGAAGAGTTGCCGCCGAAATCGCTCAGACTTCTGTCGGAGGCTTTTGCCGACGCCGTCTTCTCCGCCCTCGCAGCCCAGCAGTTCACGGCCGACGACAGCGTGTGTACGCCCTACGCGACGCCGCGCCGGCTGGCAATGACGATTACCCACGTTGCCGCGCGACAGCCCGACCGCGTTCTGGAAAGGAAAGGCCCGGCGGTGGCCAGCGGAGTGGACGGGGAAGGCCGGCCGACGCGTGCGCTGGAAGGCTTCATGCGCGCTGCCGGGGTCACCTTCGACCAGTTGCACAAGACGAGCGACGGCAAGGCGGAGTATTTCGTTGCCCGGCAAGCGAAAGCGGGCGAGCCGCTCGCTGCGCATCTTACCGAGATCGTCGCGCAGGCCCTGAAGAAGCTGCCCATCCCGAAGGTCATGCGCTGGGGAGATTCCGAACACCAGTTCGTGCGCCCGGTTCACGGACTGATCCTGTTGCACGGAACGTCCATCGTTCCCGGCGAGGTGCTTGGCCTGGCCGGTGGCCGCAGCACGCTCGGTCACCGCTTCCTGGCGAGCGGCGACATCGTCGTCGACGACCCGGCCGCGTATGCGCCCAGCCTGTTGGCCGGCAAGGTCATCGCCTCCTTCGCCGACCGCCGCGCGGCGATCGCCGAGCAACTGGCGGCTGCCGCCGACAAGCTCGGCGCCCGCATCAACCCGGCCGACGGCCTGCTCGACGAAGTGACGGCGCTCGTCGAGTGGCCGGCGGTGTATGTCGGCGGCTTCGAGGCGGAATACCTCGACGTCCCGCAGGAGTGCCTGATCCTGACGATGCAGCAGAACCAGAAGTACTTCCCGCTGCTCGATGCCGCCGGCAAGCTGCTCAACAAGTTCCTGATCGTCTCCAACATGCAGGTCGACGATCCGGCCAGCATCATCCAGGGCAACGAGCGGGTCGTGCGGCCGCGCCTCGCCGACGCACGCTTCTTCTACGACCAGGACCGCAAGAACGGCTTTGCCACACGCGTCGTCCGTCTCGGTTCGGTGGTCTACCACAACAAGCTCGGATCGCTCGGCGACCGCGCCCAGCGCCTCGGCCGTGTCGCGCGCAGCATCGCCGAGAAACTCCATGCCGACGCCACCCTGGCCGAGCGAGCAGCGCTGTTCTCCAAGATCGACCTCCTCACCGACATGGTCGGCGAGTTCCCGGAACTGCAGGGAATCATGGGCCGCTACTACCTGCTGCACGAAGGCGGCTTGCCGGTGGTGGCCGACGCCATCGAACAGCACTACCGCCCACGCTTTGCCGGCGACGCGCTGCCCGCGGGAAACATCGCCTGCGCCGCCGCGCTGGCCGACAAACTCGACGCGCTGGTGGGTTTCTTCGGTATCGGCCAGCCGCCGACGGGCGACAAGGATCCCTTCGGTCTGCGCCGCGCCGCGCTCGGCGTGCTGCGCATCCTCATGGAGACGCCGCTGCCGCTCGACCTGGCCGAGCTGATCGACGAAGCGAAGAGCACCTTGATCAAGCAGGGAGTTCAACTCGACGCGGTCGATGAACCCTTGCTCACCTTCATGCTCGACCGGCTGCGCGGGATGCTCAGGGAGGCGGGGCATTCGGTCGACGTCGTCGAGGCGGTGCTCGCGCAGCGCCCGACACGCATCGATCTGGTTCCCGCCAGACTGGCGGCGGTGAGCGAGTTCCAGGCGCTGCCCGAAGCGCTGGCGCTGGCGGCCGCCAACAAGCGCATCGGCAACATCCTCAGAAAGACCGAGGAGGCTTTCCCCGAACCTGACATCGCGCTGCTCGAGGAGGACGCCGAGAAGGCGCTCTTCCAACGGGTGGTCCTGATCGCCCCACTGGTCCGCTCGCACGTCGCCAACGAGGACTATGCCGATGCGCTCACGGTGGTGGCCTCGGTGCGTGCCGAGGTCGACCGCTTCTTTGACGAAGTGATGGTGAACGTGCACGAACCGCTGCTGCGGCGCAATCGCCTGGGTCTCCTGAAAGCGCTTTTCGACCAGCTCAACGCGGTCGCCGACATCGCGAAGCTCGCCGTATGAAACTCGTCATTCTCGATCGCGACGGCGTCGTCAACTACGACTCGAAGCAGTTCATCAAGTCGCCCGCCGAGTGGCGGCCCATTCCGGGCAGCATCGATGCCATCGCCAAGCTCAGCCAGGCCGGCTATCGGGTGATCGTTGCCACCAACCAGTCCGGCATCGGTCGCGGCCTGTTCGACATGGATACCTTGAACGCGATCCACGAAAAGATGCATCGTGCGGTGCAGCAGGCCGGCGGACGGATCGACGCCATTTTTTATTGCCCGCACCCGATCGAAGACGACTGCAAGTGCCGAAAGCCGAAAACCGGCATGTTCGAGCGCATTGCCGGTTGCTTCAACGTCGACCTGATCGGTACGCCGTCGGTCGGCGATTCGCTGCGCGACCTGCAGGCCGCTGCGGCCGTCGGCGCCAGGCCACTGCTCGTGCTGACCGGCAAGGGCACGCAGACCCAGGCGGAAGGTGGTCTGCCGGAAGGCACGCAGGTCTTCCCCGATCTGGCCACCGCGACCGAAGAAATCCTGCGGTCGTGATGGTCGCCGTTCGCCCTGCGCTTTTCCTGTTGCTGGCCACTCTGCTGACCATGCCTTTCGGCGTTCTCGTCTCCCTGGCGGCGGTCCTGCCGATGCCCGTGCGCTACCGCATCATCGCCGTCTGGCGAGTCGGCTTCATGGCGCTTTGCCGTTACGTGCTCGGGATTCGCTACCAGGTGATCGGCCGCGAGAACATTCCCGCCGAACCGTCGGTGGTTCTCGCCAAACACCAGTCGGCCTGGGAGACGGTCGGCCTGCAGGAGATTTTTCCGCCGCTGGTCTTCGTGCTCAAGAAGGAGTTGCTGCGCGTGCCCTTCTTTGGCTGGGGACTGGCCGCGCTGAAGATGATCTCGATCGACCGGGCGGCCGCCAAGGATGCCCTGAAGCAGGTCTTCGACCAGGGACGTGACCGCCTCTCGGCGGGCTACTGGGTCGTCATCTTCCCCGAGGGTACGCGCGTCGCGCCGGGACAGACCTGTCGCTACAAGCCGGGCGGCGCCCATCTCGCCGTACGCGCGGGGGTACGCGTCGTGCCGGTAGCGCACGACGCCGGCGAACTGTGGCGACGCGGCGCCCTGAGCATTTCACCCGGACTGATCACGGTCAGCATCGGCCCGCCGATCGACCCGGCCGGCAAGACAGCGGCGAAGATCAATGCCCTGGCTGCCGCCTGGATCGAAGGCGAGATGCGGCGTCTCTCACCGCACCGCTACCCGGCTCCTGGCGATGCCGTGGCGGCCTGAAGCACTACCGTCAGGCATCCGGCCGCCCATCGGCGAGACCGCGCGAACCATCGAACTCGGCGAGAGCACAGTCCCCTACGTCCTGCGGCGGGCCAGACGCCGGACGATCGGTCTGACCATCGATCATCGCGGCTTGCGCGTCGGCGCACCCCAACGCGCCTCGCTGAGCGAAGTCGAGTCGGCGATCCTGCGGCACGGCGAGTGGATCCGGAAGAAGCTCGATGAATGGCGGACTCGCCCGACCGCCGCACCGCTGCAAATCGTCGATGGACTGCGCCTGCCGGTACTCGGCAGCCCGGTCCAAATCCGCCTCGCCCGCGGCGCCAATCGCTGCGTGTGGAACCTCCAGATGGCCGAGCCGACGCTCACCCTCTGCCTGCGCTCCCCCGAAGAGGCGCCGCGCGTGCTCGAGCAGGTACTGCGCGCACGGGCGCGCGCACTCTTTGCCGAACGCCTGACCCACTACGCGCCGCTGCTTGGCGTTGCCGTGCCGCGTCTGTCGCTGTCGGCGGCGCGTACGCGCTGGGGAAGCTGCAGCCAACGGACCGGCATTCGCCTGAACTGGCGGCTGATCCATTTCCCACCGCCGGTGGTCGACTACGTGGTGGCACACGAAGTGGCACACCTGCGCGAGATGAACCACAGCCCAGGCTTCTGGTCCATCGTTGCGCGACTGTACCCGGATTACCGGAGCGCGCGCGACGAACTGAAGCGCCTCGCGGCCGATTGCCCACACTGGTAAGGAGAACACATGAGAATCCTGCATACGATGTTGCGCGTCGGCGATCTCGATCGCTCGCTGGCCTTTTACACCGAGGTCCTGGGGATGCACGCCTTGCGTCGCCAGGACTACCCGAGCGGGCGCTTCACGCTGGCATTTGTCGGCTACGGCCCGGAATCTGCGGGAGCGGTCCTCGAACTCACCCACAACTGGGACACGCCAGCCTACGAAATCGGCACCGGCTTCGGTCACGTGGCGATCGAAGTTGCCGACGCCTACGCGGCCTGCGCAGAGATCAAGGCGCGTGGCGGCAAGGTGGTGCGCGAAGCCGGGCCGATGAAGCACGGCACGACGGTGATCGCTTTCGTCGAGGACCCCGACGGCTACAAGATCGAGTTGATCCAGAAGAAGGCCTGAAACGACGCACTGTCTCTGCTGCGGAGGAGTAGCCACGCGCAGGCAGTCGGGTCAGAACCCGTGGGCTTTGACCCGACTGCCTCGGCGCCCCCTACGGCACGATGTCGCCGCCACCCGCCTGCGCATGGTTCGCCAGGACGAGGACTTCTGAAGGCGGCAAGTCACGTATCTCGACAAAGGCAAATGCCACCCGCAGGCGTCCCGGCCCGGACTCCCGCGTGGCCCGGCCATTGGAAATTGACGGGTGCTAGATGGTGGGCCGACAGTGTTGGTCGATCACAAGGTTCAACCATCGTCCCAATCAAAATGTTCCCGCAAGGGAAGGCGTGAAGCTTTGTCGTCTTCGACCTCGGCCATCGAGACAATTTGTCCTAGGTTGAAGACGTCCATGCCTAGGCCAAAGGCCACGGATACGCGGTGGAACTGTTCTGGGGAGAGGTTCTGAGCCTTTAAGCGCTCTGGTAGAGGTAATCTGATGGGTGAAAGAGGCACGCCCGCTTGACTGGCCGCCACATACAAGGACTGCACAAAGGTATCGCATAACGACCCGCCACCGCAGAGGAAGACCCGAATTCCGCTTGTCCAGTTTGGCGATCGCCTGTACCGCTTCATTCTGGTTCTCCGGAGGACCGACGAGATCGCGCTTGCGACATCGGTCGTGTGAGCTTGATCCGCACGCTGCACCTCTTCAAACCGCATTCCACTCACCTCGCTGAACTTAACCGCCGACGGCACCGACGATGCATCTTCCCAACTTCCCTGCCGCTCTACCAGACACGATTGAAGGCGTCGTGACATAAGATAGTGGGTACCGAGGTTCTTAACCGCAGCCGAGAAGATCGGGAAACGATCTTCGCCGGACTGGTCGTCTCGGTGAACATTGAAGGTGACGACATCAACCGTACCCGCGCCAACGTCGATTAGCAGGTGAAGATCGTGCTGCCTTTGTGGGCTTCGGGTGTAGCTGGCGATCTGAGCAACGAACTCCGGCACGATCGCAAAAGGTGGCAAGCTCTCGTCCTTAAAGTTGTCTAGGCGTCCGAGAGCATGCTCTGCTCGATCAGAGCTGATGGGAGCCATTCCCAAACTGGTCATCCAAGCGGCTTTCGCTGCATGCGCGTACTTGAGCCGGACCTCGTTGTCGTGCCAAGGGGTTGTAGGGGCGCCAAGGTTAACGTGCCATTCCAACGATCGGTTCTGAACGAGCCCCTGGTGGCGATGAAACCACCACGCTCTTACATACCGCATTATCAGTGCCAAGAATACCGTTGTATCGATCAGAGTCGCTTTTGATGCGTGCCCTTCGAGGAAAGGTAGCTTGAGGTCGGAGGCGACCCTAGCCGCATCAAGAGATCTACCCAGAACACACGAGCGATCCCTAAGAACGGAAAACTCACCCGGCAAGGTAAACCGCTCCTCGCCAGCCTTGACTCCTTCCCAGTCCACGATGAAGACGTCACCACCGAAACCTATTGACGCCTTGGTATATGCCGTGCCGAAGTCGATACCTAAGTATACGGCATAGGTATTTCCAGTTGCTGAGAGTGTCGTGGCACCTCCCAGATTCACCCAGTCATCCGGTTTCTTGAATTCATCTGGATGCGCAAGCCGAAATGGCCTTACAGTTACCGGAGAAATCAGTGTCGAAGGAGGTGTCGCCTGCTTGCGGAGAGACGATGAAGATTTCCTTGCGGGTTCAGGAGCAGTGTTGTTTCGCGACACAGAGCCGGCGGAACTAGCGTGTGGAACGGCCGGTTTCGGGGAGTCGACACGGCCATCATAACTGACGTGAAGAGTCCCGTTCGGCCGCCTTGTTACCCGCATTCTGCCAATTCCCCAATTGGGATCTTTGACAAGCGATGGACTTGTCTGCCGATTTCTCCTGCCATTCTTGTCCATTTGCAAAAAAGGCCTCAAGCAAGTCTGGCAACACCGGCGCAAACGAAATTCTTCATCGACTTGACCTGCTCACGTAGCTTAATGCGCTCGCGTTGCGCAGCGCATTTTGACTCAAACTTGTTGATTTTTCCTTGTGTCATATTTGCAGGCCCCTTCTTTCCCTGATCCAAGTACCGATGCAACTGCTCCCTCAGTCCTGGTAGCTTGCGCTCCATATGCTTTTCGAGAGAATCAATCTGGAATCGGGCTCTGTCGCTATTTTCATTCGCCTTACGTTCGATGACGCCGCTAAACAACTCATCGAGTTGCGCCTCCAGTTGGTCGAGGATTGCCTCAACACGGGCACCGTCAAGTTCGGCCGCAGCACTCAACCAGTCTTCTCCGTGCATACGGGCAAGATTCACCAGCAGGTCGGCATCGTCCTCGGACAAGAGCCTGGGGTCTCCCACGCGCATTGCCGCGGAGAACAAGAGTTCCTCTGACTTAATTCCTTCAAAGCACCACCGTTTGACGCAGAATACGTATTCACCAGGCTGTAGCATATTGCCAACAAATTTCAGTTCCAAGCGAAGTGAAATGACAGGATAGAAGTGCTCGCCAACTTCGCGAAGCCTTTCACTAACGAAACGGACCAGCGGATGAAACTGATTAATGACTTCAACGGCCCGGTTCGTTTTTGAACTTACCTTGTTCAGGAATCGGCATGACCTTGTGCTGCCGCTGGCCAGAAGAGTCTGCCCCAGAAGTTGCCTCTTTCGCAGAAAGTCGTCGAACTGTCCGGCGACCCCGGGCGGAAGTTGAATATTGATCAATAATGGATCATTAGGGTGCTGTTCGAAGCGATGGCCCGGCGCGTGCGTATTCAAGAAGTCCCGTACATAGACCATAAGATCGGCTTCGGTAACACGCCGCGAAAATTCCTGCGCAGCGGTGATCTTTTCAAGCAATAACCCGCCATGGGCGATCATCTGCGCGGCATTCTGCTCAAGCTGGTTCTGGACCTGCCGAAGGTTTTCGAGTGCCTGTGCGGCTTGCTCGATGCGGAGGTTTTCCTCATCGACCGTGAGGGGACGCGTGAGCAGTTCTGCCTCTAGTTTCGAGATCGTGGCCCCGACCACCGGTTCTGGCTCTCCAAGAGCCTCCTCGAAAATCCTGAGGCGATTCATCAGGCGGGCGACGATCCGGTCGTCGATGGTGTCTTTGAAATAAAGATTCCAGATATGAAGCAAATCCGATTCTTGCCCTAGGCGGTCGATACGACCAATACGCTGCTCGACGCGCATGGGGTTCCACGGAAGGTCATAGTTAACGAGCACGTGGCAGAATTGCAGGTCAACGCCTTCCGCTGCCACTTCGGTGGAAACGAGAACCTTTAGCTTTTTGTCCTCCCGAAAGTCATCGATGACTTCTTGTTTCGGGCGAGACATGTTTCCCCAGATCAAAGTCGACTCGATCCTGGCTCGGTTCAGCCGATCGACGAGATATAGCGCGGTTGCCCGGAAGGCGGTAAAGAGAACAACCTTCTCCATCGGTTGTTGTTCCATGAACGCCGTCAACACGTCGCGCAGACGTTCGAACTTCGAGTCGTTTCGTTCAAGTTCGTCCGCGGTGATCTTACGCGGAAGTCTGGCCTGCAAGAATTCCTTCAGCGAAATCGAGAGGTCCGGCTCCGCATCCTCCAGTTCAAGCTCATCTGCGATGTCATCGATCCAACTGGTATCTCCCGACATCCAAGCACGCGCAGTCGCGGCAGGGCAACTGCACACCTGGCGTTGTGGTGTGGTCAGCAGAAAACCGTCGGAGATATCGCGTTGCCAAGCATAGTCACGAGTCAGGTCTGTGACGGCTTGATAGAACTCTCGCTCAAGGTCGGTCATAGCCACACACTCACGCTGAATGGCGCGTTGCGGTCTTTTCATGCCCAGAACGTCCCGTTTCCGAGTCCGCGTCACGGCGTGCCCCATCAGGTTGATACGTTCCAGAGACTCCGCAAGTTGGGCGCGGTATCCCTTCTCTCGGAGCCGCGCATCCGTTGGCGGCTCGTCTACCAATGAACGGAGTTGAAGTGAGTTCTCCAAGAGTGGTTGCTCTGCCGCTTCTTTGAGGCGGGCGACAATCCTGGCTGCATTCGCGGTCGAATCTAGCGCCAGATCCCGAGCCTGTACCAGCGGTCGGTTGGCTTCGAGCATCTGAGCGAAATCATGAGGGTATCGGAAATGCTCAGGGTCAGTCAGGGTGAGCAGGTTAAAGAGGTCATCGTTTCTTAGATTGATTGGTGTTGCTGAAAGCAGGACTAGGTAGTCGCTGGTGTCACGGACCAGTTCGCCGAGCGTGTAGGAAGCGCTTTCGCGATTCCGCATGTAATGGGCTTCATCAAAGATGGCCATGTCGATGAGCGGTTCATTGTCCGCGTTCTCGTCGATGATATCCGCGAGGAGCCTCCGAGCAGTCGGCTTCCGCACGTCGGCGGTCTTGGTTGCCTTCCAGTCCTTGGGTGGGCGAACGGATTGGTAGCTGACAACCCAGGCTTGTCCTTCACCTGTGGCTGTGCGTGGCTTTTTTAGTTCATTGATGAGGCCCTGTGCATCGAGAATACTGGCGTTGATGCCAAACCTGCGGAGCAGTTCGTCCCGCCACTTTTCTCGTAGCATAGCCGGGCAAATGACTAGCAAGCGACGCATATCAAAGCGCGCGCGCAGTTCTGTCCAGATGAGACCTGCCTCGATCGTCTTGCCAAGGCCGACTTCGTCCGCAATCAGGATGCCGTTGGCAGGAGACTCCAACAGGGTGAGGAGTGGTTTGTACTGGTGGGGGTAGAAGTCGGTATTCGTTATCCCCATGCTGTACACCAGATTGGCCAGCCGCCCCGCGAGGTGTACGTAGGTGAGGTTGCGCCGAAGGTCGGCGGCCCTCCCATAGGCCCCTAGGCGGATTAGTGCATAGTGGTCGTCGAGATCAACTTCTGAAGCCAGTTCCAGCTCATTTTCCGAAACGAAATCAGTCGTCCCGTCCGAAAACTTAACTTGGATGTACTGGCGCGTCCCTCGCATTCTGCGGTTTCCTGTACACGTACCGATCCGCCCCGGATTCAGCACAAGCCTGACCTCAGTCCCCTTCTGCCGCATGACGTCCCTCACCCTCTGTTCTTTGAGAGCATTATGGATCAACGAGGCCTTGCCCGATAGTCAATTTATGCGCGCACTGCGAGCCGCGGACGTTTGAGGACCTGCTTGGCGAACTGCATGGCGAGGACACCTTCTTTGAAAAGACGGATGGATCGTGAAGAGGCACGGACGTGCACCCTGCCCAGGGCCTCGCCACTCGGATGTCATAGTGGCGTGAGCCCCAGGATCCTTGCCCGGATGTCGTCATCCCAAGCCGCTCTCTTGCGCTTCATGCGTAGGCTACATTTGGTCTTGTCGGTCGTATCGAGACGGAGCAAGTTGAGCACGATCTTCTTCAGGAGGGAGCAGTTCTGTGGGGCGTTATCCTTGCGCACGGTGCTGGCATCCTCGCCGAAGCTGACGTCGAGAACCCAGTGAAGCCGGTTCTCGATACCCCAATGCGCCCGAACTGCTGTCGCGAGGTGTTCGGCGGTCAACTCACGAGAACTGATGTAGTAGCGTCGCTCCAGGTCGGATTCCTTGTCACCCACCGTCCGGAGGGAGTCGACAAGACCGATTGCCTTGCACTTGGGCCAATCGGCCAGATTGACGACGCCTGCCGCCGGCAGCACCGAAGCGATCTGGCCGACGACTCGACCATGGGACGCGAGGACCTGCCGGTTCCGGTCAACCGCCTCCGATTGATACTGGTCGATGAATTCCGTCTTGATGGCTTCCAACAGGGTCGGTTGATTGTCTTTGACCGCCAACAGGTAGTCGCCACCCTGGTCCGTGATCTGACGGGCAAAACTCTTCTGGCACCCCATCGCATCGATGCTGACCAGCAAGCCATTAATATAAAGCGCTTTCAGGAGTTCCGGGATGGCGGTGATCTCATTGCTCTTGCTGGCAACCTTTTCCTGGCCGAGAACAACGCCCAGTTCCGTCGCGAAGGCGCTGACCATGTGAATCGCACTCTCGCCGCCACTGCCCGACCCGCGCACCGTCTTGCCGTCGACCGCCACGACGCCTCGCAGGGCGCCCACCACTCCAGCCACCCAGCGCCGGAACGCTGCCTCAAATTGCTTCGGATCCAGCGCCTGGAAGATGCGCAGAAAGGTCTTTTCCGAAGGAATTCCATTCTTGAGCACCAGAAATTCACGCAGCCACGCCTCCTTCGTGCGGCCCCACTCCGCCATGTCTTCGATGGTATCGCAGTCGGAGAGGACCGCGGAAATGGCGATCACAAGAATCTCCAGGAAATCATGCAGCGTCCCGTTACTCGGCTTCCGCGGATCGGTCACTTCACCCAAACAGCATACCAGGCTTGCCCCCGTCGTCTTGGTCATTCCTTACGCCCAAAAGACGAGAGTAGACCCGATTTCCTGTGGGTTCACAAGACCATGGCATAAGACCATGAATGTTAACGGTTTTCTCCTTCCGCTATATGACGACGGAGATTATGTCTTCCGAGTGGCGAGGCCCTGGCACCCTGCCCAATCCGTGTGGTCGGTTCAGCACCGTCTCACCAACCCGGCGGTGACACCGCACCGCATGCGCGCTCAGCAGATGTGACGATGGCGCCGAAAACCACACAAAGACCATTAAAGAAGGCACTTGGTGCACTTGCCAAGTAATGTGCATGAAAATGTTTCGCACACCGTTGCGTGTCGCCAATTCAGGCCTCGTCAACGTGACAAAAGCGCTTCGGAATAGGGTCTCAGATTCAAGTCTGTGACTGGTCACCTCGACCTTCCGGAAGCCTCGCCATGTCGCGCAAAGCTAGGACCGTGACCCTCCCGAGCAATCCTCACAAGTTAGCACAAAGGCATAGATTTCGCGCGCCGTTGCGCGGATCGTACTTCTATTGCACAATGGCCGCGTAACACATTGTTTATAAAGGAGAATCGTATGACGGCCTGAATATGCTAATATACTTAATATGCTCTCGAAGTATCTGTTTTCAAAGGAGGTCCTGGATGTTGCCAGGCTCGACCCAAAACACTTCACCCGCCAACGGACTCTGACCTTGCCGACCGTCGTGAGCTTTCTGCTCTCCGGGGTCCGAGCCGCAGTACAGTCCGAACTCGATCAGTTCTTCGCCAATCTGCGCAATCGCGCCGACTCGGTGCGCGAAGTGACGGCACAAGCCTTTTCGCAGGCGCGCTACAAGATCAGTGCGCTGGTGTTTGGCGACGTCAATCAGGAACTGATCCGTTTGGCGGAGGAGCACTTGCCGATCCCGCGGTGGAAGGGGCTCCGTCTGGTCGCAGCGGATGGCAGCGACGTTCGCCTGACCATGAAGAAGGACGGGATCCGGTCGATCGTCAAGGGTATGGCGTTCTGCTTGTACTTGCCAGGGATCGAACTCTTTCTGGACTTCCGGCTGCATGAGCCTTTGTGCGATGAGCGCCAGATGTTCTTCGAGGCGATCGACTGTCTGCGCCCCGACGATCTGCTGCTGATGGATCGCGGCTTTCCGTGTCGTTGGCTGGTATCGGTACTGACCGCGCGCCGGCTCCATTTTTGTATTCGCTGCGATTTGTCTCGAGGATTCAAGGTGGTACGAAAGTTCCTGCAGTCCGGCCAAAGCGAGCAGGTGGTCGTCTTGCGCGCCCCGAATGCCCGCGATGCCGAAGACTACGAGTGTCCCGCGACGCCGACCACCGTTCGCTTGGTACGGGTGGTGACGCCAAATGGACGGGTTCATGTGGTGATGACCTCGCTCCGTGATCCGATGGCGTTTCCCGCCGCCGCGTTCGCCAACCTGTACCACGGTCGGTGGCGGATCGAGGAGGCATACAAGCGGATCAAGCATCGGGTCCAACTGGAGCATACCTCCGGCCTGTCCTGGCACGCGGCGCGGCAGGACTTCGGCGCCAAGGCGGTCTGCGACAACCTCAACGCGCTGGCGGCCTACGTCGCCACCGATGCTCATCTGGACCCGGAATCCTCGTACAAGATCAACCGCACTCTCGCCTTCGACAAGATCAAGCGGCAACTCGGTCGCTGGCTCCTGGCCGCCCAGGCTACCACTCGCCGCCTCAAACCGCTTCTCGCAGAAATCGCCCTGAACCTCCAGAAGTTCGTTCCCGACCGCTCGCGACCTCGCAAGCCTCAGCCGAAACCCCACCTGTCTCACGCCTATAAGTGACTATGCCTATGTGCTAACTTTCGAGGATTGCCCTCCCGAGGAGGAACGCCGCTAGCTCACGCAGATAGCAAGCACGGCAGCAACTGGCGCGAAAGTCGGCGAGCGGGGACGGCACTTCTGCTCGACAGGGGACTGTCCCTTGGCTCCGTCGTGGTCGAGCAGAAGAGTCACAAAGAGACCGTGACCTTCTCGAAAGCATCAGCAGACCACTGACGGTCATCCTCGACAATGCTTCCATCCACAAACGGAAGGAAATCCGGCCCCTGCTGACTTTCCTAGAACAGAAAGGATTTACGCTTTTCTTCCTGCCACCTTACAGCCCCGAGTTCAACCTCGTTGAGAAGCTCTGGCCCACGATGAAGTACGAGTGGATGGCATTAAAGCCCGGAACGCTGCGACGCTGGAGGCTGACGTCGACAAAATTCTGGACGGCTTCTTCGGCTCAGATTATCGGATGACGTTTTGCTAAGCGCTTGTGGCGTTTCGTGTGAAACCGGATGAGGGCTCAGCAGTTGAGGGGGTGTTGATGTCAAGGGCGGACGAAGTCCGGGCGTAGCCCAACCCTTGACATCAACGGGCGCCCCCTACGGCACGATATCGCCACCACCCGCCTGCGGATGGTTCGCCAGGACCAGGACTTCTGAAGGCGGCAAGTCACGTATCTCGACAAAGGCTATGCCGCCGCCGGTCCGCTTCACCGTCAGACTGGAGCCTACCGCGTGCGGTCCGGCATACGCGGCCCCGCTGCCGGCCTGAGCCGTATTCAGGACCACTTGCAGCGCCGACCCGACGGGGCTGAGCGACGCGTCCACGAGAACATCGGCGCCACGCGCCTCCGTGCCATGGCCGTTGACGACGCAGAGTAGTTCTTCGTCATCGAGGATGCGCGACCAGGCGATCAACTCGCCCGACCCATGGATTGCGAACGCACCTCCGAGCACGGAGATCGGGCGCAGATACTGGCGGCCCTGACGCAGACACGGGTACTGCGCGCGTAGCGCGTTGATCGCGGCAATGCGCGTGAAGGCCACGCTCTGCTCGTCGAAGCAGTGCTGACCCGCGGTGCCGAACGGGCCAAAACCGGGCAGATCGGCATCCGGTGTCGCCAGCAGGCTGTCTCGCCCGCCCCGGCGTGGGTGCACTGGACCAAACATGGCCTCGCGGAGGTAGCGATCCGACCCGCCCCAGCCCGGCAGCCAGGAGCGCTCGGCCGGCTCCGGCCCGGCCAGGCTCTGCTCGGTGCCGTAGTAGATGCACGGGATGCCCAGCGTGAAGGCCTGGATGGCGACGCCGGCGACGACCTGCCGTTCGGAAGCCGCTTCGCTCGAAAAACGCAGTTTCTGGCCGAACACGTGGTCATGGTCGTCGAGGATCGAAACGTGGCGATTGCCGAGATTGCGGTGGGAACCCATACCCGCCGAGCGCGCGTCGAAACCACCGAAGTAAGCATTCGGATGGATCAGCCCCTTGGCGACGCCGTTCAGCGTCGGTCGCATCTCGCCGATGTCCAGCGTGGCGTTCAGGTTACGGTCGAGAACGTCGAGATAGCGGTCTTCGGCGTAGTCGCCACCCGCCACCTCGCCAACCAGGAAGAAATCGTCCTTGCCCAGGTTGCTGGCGAACTCCTTGATCGCCCCGCAGAAATTGCGCGCGTCTTCCAGCGACACGTGCTTCAGCGTATCGATGCGAAAGCCGTCGCAGTCGGTCAGCGCGATCCAGTACTTGAAACACTGCGCCAGGTCGCCGAGCACCGTCTCCTGCCGGAAATCCCGCAACGTGATGAAGTCGCTGCGCTTGTGCTCGGCAAGCGGATCGTCGATGTCGCCCTCACCCAGGCTGCCGCTGCCGGCGCGCGTGTAGCACTCCGGGTTCTGCAGTTCGCTCGGCCAGACACCGTCTTCGCCGCCGCTGATCGCAGCCACCGTCTGTCCATTGTCGCCAAGCCACGCGCCAAAGGCGTAGCGCCCCGACGTGTAGTACGGGGTCGATGGTCCACCCGGCGAGTCCGCCGGATAGATCCAGTTACAGCCCGAGTGATTGAAGATGATGTCGAGGATGACCCGCATCCCCGCCTGGTGCGCTTCCGCCACCAGCGCCACGAGATCGGCGCGGCTACCGAAACGCGGGTCGACGTCGAGGAAGTCCTGGACGCCGTAGCCATGATAGCTGTCGAGGTGCGCACGCTGCTTGAAGACCGGACTCAGCCACAGCGCCGTCACGCCGAGTCGTTTCAGGTATCCCAGTTTGGAGCGCACGCCCGAGAGGGTGCCACCCTGCCAGCGATCAGCGCCCGATTCGGCCCAGCGGTCCCAGCGCCACGTCTGACCGTTCGGCAGGGCTGGCCGGGCAGCGGCCAGGTTGTGCCGGTCGAGCAGGGGGCGCGTTGTTTCGGCGGCGTCGCTGAAACGGTCTACCAGGAGGAAGTACAGGACCTGGTCTCGCCAGTCTGTCGGCGACCGGAAATAGTGCTGCCGGCGCGGCAGCCGGACATTGCGGCGAACACTGGCCGGCCGTGGCTGTTTGAGGGCTTGGTTGGCGAACTGCATGGCGTGAACTCCTTCTCGGAAACGGTTTTCGGTGAGAATGCACGAGGAACACCCTGCCCGACCGGTGTGGTCGCTACCGCAGCGTCCCGGCGAGCCGACCGAAACACCGCGACCAGCGCTCGCCCGACCTGCCGAGGGCGCGACCCGCCAGACACAAGGATCATTAAAGACGATAGTTAGCGTAGATGCCAGGGAAAGCTTCGAGCGCCTTCGCTATTCCTGCCCTGGCATCGTCACTTGTCGGGCGCGGCGCCGATTTACTCCTTGTCAGCGTCGCGTAAGAGGCCGGCGGCAGAATCTCGCCCGGTCGACTCGCTCGTGGGCTGTGCCGCGTTCCTCGACGTGCATGATCAGGCCCGCGCGAACGCTGCATGGAGGCGGGCGAAGGGCCTTATACTTGGCATATTGTTCCCCCTTTTCGCCGTGATGATCCCCTGCCCCGTTAGCTCCATCCTCCGCCTGACAGGAAAACTGCTGGTCGTACTGCTGCTCACTTGGAACATCGCCGCCGAGGCCGGTCTGGCGATCGCCCTGAACTCGGCCGAGGGAACCATCAGCCTGATCGATACCGAAACCTACGAGGTCACCGGCAAGGTGACCGTGTGCAAGGAACCGCACCACCTTATGCCGACTCCCGACGACAAGTCGGTGATCGTCGCCTGTGCCGCGGCCAATCAACTGGTCTTCTTCGATCCGGTCAGCGGTCGCGAGCAGAAGCGCATCCGCGACATCTCCGACCCGTATCAACTGGGTTACTCGCCCGATCGCAAGTGGTTCGTCGCCACGTCGCTACGTCTCGACCGGGTCGATCTCTACGACCCCGTGGACTTCCGGCTCAAGGCCCGCCTGCCGGCGCCGCGCGCGCCTTCGCACATGGCCTTCGACAACGCCAGCGAGTTCGTTTTCGTGACCCTCCAGGACTCCAATGAAGTCATGGCCATTCACCTGGGAACACAGAAGATCGCCTGGGTGATGCCGGTTGCCGCAACGCCCGCGGGCATCGTCATGGCACCGGACAACCGGTATCTGTTGGTCGCCAGCATGGGCGAAGGCGTCGTTGAAGTCATCGAATGGCGCTTCCAGACCAGTGTCAGGAAGGTGGCCACCGATACCGCTGCCCACAATCTCCAGCCGCGCGGCGACGGTCGCCACTTCTTCGTTTCCAACCGCACTGTAAACGGCAGCATCTCCCTCCTCGACACGAAGACCATGACGGTCGTAGACAAGTTCGACGTGCCCGGCGGACCCGACGACATGATGGTCCGCGCCGACGGCAAGGAGCTCTGGGCGACGGCACGGTTTGCCCGCAAGGTGCAGGTGATCGACCTGACCACGAAGAAGCTGAAGATCTCGATCCCGGTCGGCAGTTCGCCGCACGGCGTCTTCTTCCTCAACCACGCCGGTCTCCGATGAACGCTTTCATGACCCGCCTCCTTGGCCAGAGCCTGGCGCTGATGCTGACTGGCGCGACGGCACTGGCGGCGCCGGCGACGGCCTGCAAGGGCACTCTCTACCTGACCTTCGACACCGGCAACATGCGCCATGCCGAGTTGATTGCCGCGACGTTGGCCAGGCACGGGGTCAAGGCGACGTTCTTCGTGGCCCAGGAAAAAACCTTCCGCGACGACCAGGCCCTCGATGCGAGTTGGGCGCCCTACTGGCAGGCGCGCGTCGCCGAAGGCCACGCTTTCGGCAGCCATACCTGGCGGCACGGAAGTTTTCGCGAGGACAGCGGCGGACTGGTGCGCTACCGGCTGATGGATGGCCGCAGCGAAACACTCGACGCGCGCGCCGTCTGCGATGAGTTGAAGCGCCCCGACACGCGCTTCCAGGAACTCACCGGACGCCGGCTCGATCCCATCTGGCGCGCTCCCGGTGGCCGCACGACGGCGAACACGCTGGCCGCCGCCCAGGCCTGCGGCTACCAGCACGTCGGCTGGGCGCCCGCCGGCTTTCTCGGCGACGAACTGCCTTCGCAGACCTACCCCAATTCCACCCTGCTCCGCCGGGCGCTCGACACGCTCAAGGATGGCGACATCGTGATGGCCCATCTCGGCATCTGGTCGCGCAAGGACCCCTTTGCGCCGATGCTCGAGCCACTGATCAGCGGCCTGCAGGAGCGCGGTTTCTGCTTTGCCACACGAGGAGCGCAGCGATGATCAGCGCCTTCGTCGACGGGTTTGTCGAATTGCAGGGCTGGCTGCTCGACCGGGTGGTGCAGCCGCCGTTGCTGGCGATGGGGATGGGTAGCCATCTGGAAATGGCTTTCGACGGCGTTGAGTTCTTCCTCTGCGGCGTCCTGCAGCTTGCCGCCGCCTACCTCCTGCTGCGACCACTCGAGGCCCTGCGACCGATCGAGGTGTGGACCGACCGGCGGGCCGTGCGGGTGGACGTTCTCTATTCGTTCCTCGACCGGCTCGGCGTGATTCCGCTGCTGATGTTCGCCCTGCTGGCGCCGTTGTTCGCCCTGGTGGATGGCTGGCTGCGCTTCGAGGGCATCATCCCGCCGCAGCTCGAAGACCTGGTTCCGGCGCTGGAAAGTCGGCCATTGGCAAGTTTCGTCGCCTACCTGATCCTTATCGACTTCGCCGAATACTGGCGCCACCGCCTCTCGCACACGCTGCGCTGGTGGTGGGCACTGCACGCCATCCACCACAGCCAGCGCCAGATGACGCTGTGGACCGACAGCCGCAACCACCTCCTCGACGACCTGAGCAGCGGCTTCTGGTTCGCGCTCATGGCGCTGCTGATCGGCGTACCGCCGGGTCAGTTCGTTGGCCTCCTGATCGCCGTCCGCACCGTCGAGAACCTGTCGCACGTGAACGCCAGACTGTCCTTCGGGCGCCTCGGCGAACGGCTGCTGGTCAGCCCGCGCTACCATCGCTGGCACCACGCTCTCGAGCTGCCGACCGGCCGACAATATCGCTTTGGCTGCAATTTCCCCGTCCTCTTCCCGGTCTGGGACCAGATTTTCGGTACCCAGTACCTTGCACAGGAAATGCCTTCGACCGGACTGAGTGACGGCCCGTTGCCGGAATCCGCTGCACAGAGCGGCTTCTGGCGACAGCAGTGGGAGGGAATCCAGGCGCTGCTGGCGACTTTTCGCCCGAATCCGCACCGCCGCTAGGCGATAACAAACAAGGGACATCAAGATGCTCGAACAAGCTCGCGCCTTCGCCCTGGCGGCGCATGGCGACCAGATGTACGGCGCCCGTCCGTATTCCTTCCATCTCGACGCCGTCGTCAGGCTGCTGTCACCCTACGGCATCGAGGCGCAGGTCATCGGCTATCTGCATGACGTGGTCGAGGACACCGAGGTGAGCGAAGCCGAAATCCGGCAGCACTTCGGGCGCCTGATTGCCGAATGCGTCGGCCTGCTGACCGATGCCCCCGGCGCCAATCGCGCCGAACGCAAGGCGCGAACCTACGCCCGGCTGGCGACGGTCGATGGCCCGGCCGAACTGGCTCTGGTGGTCAAGGTCGCCGACCGCCTGGCCAACGTCCGCACCTGCCTGATCGACGACCGGCGCGGGCTGCGCGAGGTCTATAGCCGGGAACATCCGGCGTTCAGGCGCGCGGCCTATCGCGAGGGCCTCTGCGAACCCTTGTGGGTGGAACTCGATACCCTGCTGGAAGCGGCGGCGACAACGTGCGCCTCCGCAGCGACAGGAGATACGTAGTTGCGGCCCGCGACGCTACGGCTCAGGGCAGCGCTGCTGACCCTTGTTTTCGTGCTCGCCGGCTGCTACCCCGGGCCGGAGAAACTCGGCGAACTGACGCGGACTTCGATGCAGCAACGCTTTCGCAGCGATCCGCAGTTCAAGGATAGCGGTGCCGAAGTCGTCCGCGTGCAGGTGACGGGAGGCGGCGACAAGCGCTTCGAGGCCGTTGCCAGCGTCTTGCACGCCGGCAGGACCTACGAGGTGCCGATCACGATCCTGATCGACGGCATCAATCTCGAATGGCTTGCCGACCCCGCCGCGTTTTCCTTCCTGTCAGCGGGCAAGCCCACCGCGCAGGCAGCGATCCCCAGGTAAGGTCCGGCGAAGGCAGACCCGGCAGCCACACCGCGCGGGTTCTTCAGGCGGTGCGAAACGGGCAAACGGGGAGTCCCTGGGGTACAATATTGCCCTTTCGCAACCTGATGATTTTACCGAGGTTTCTTCGTGCTCGTCGCCAACAATGTCACCATGCAGTTCGGGGCCAAGCCCCTTTTTGAAAACGTCTCGGTCAAGTTCGGCGAGGGCTATCGCTACGGACTGATCGGCGCCAACGGCTCCGGCAAGTCGACCTTCATGAAGATCCTCGACGGCGAACTCGAACCGACCGCCGGCAATGTCTCGAAGGACCTGCACGAACGCATGGCCTACCTGCGCCAGGACCAGTTCGCGTTCGAGGATCAGCGCGTGATCGACGTGGTGATGATGGGGCATGCGGACATGTGGGCGTGCATGCTCGAGAAGGATGCGATCTACGCCAATCCGGACGCCACCGAAGATGACTATCTGCACGCTGCCGACCTGGAGGCGCGATTTGCGGAGTATGGCGGCTACACGGCCGAGTCGCGCGCCGGCGAGCTCCTGCTCGGCGTCGGCATCCCTGCGGAACAGCACTTTGGCCCGATGAGCGACGTTGCTCCCGGCTGGAAGCTGCGCGTACTCCTCATCCAGGCGCTCTTCGCCGACCCCGACATCCTGCTGCTCGACGAACCGACCAACAACCTCGACATCGCGACCATCCGCTGGCTGGAGAACGTGATCAACGAACGCAACAGCACGATGATCATCATTTCGCACGACCGGCACTTCCTCAACCAGGTCTGTACCCACATGGCCGATCTGGACTACGGCAGGATCACCGTCTATCCAGGCAACTACGACGACTTCATGGAAGCGTCGACCATGGCCCGGGAACGTCAGCAGAGCGCCAACGCTAAGGCGAAGGAGCGGATCGCCGAACTCCAGAACTTCGTTCGCCGCTTCTCGGCGAACGCTTCCAAGGCCAAACAGGCCACTTCGCGCATGAAGCTGATCGACAAGCTGAAGCCCGAGGACGTCAAGCCTTCGTCGCGCCAGTATCCGTGGATCCGCTTCGAGTTCGACGACAAGGAGAAGCTGCACCGGCAGGCAGTGGAGATCGAGAACCTGACTTTCGCCTATCCGGGCAGCGCGCGCAAGATTTTTGACAAGCTGAACCTGACGATCAACGGCGGCGATCGGCTGGCGATCATCGGTGAAAACGGCGTCGGCAAGAGCACTTTGCTGAAGCTGCTGATGGCCGACTTGACACCACAGCGCGGCACCATCAAGTGGGCCGAGAAGGCACGCCTCGGTTACTACGCCCAGGACCATGCGCAGGATTTCAGCAGCGACACCAACCTGACCGACTGGATCGCCGGCTACGCCCGTGCCAACGCGGCCGACGGCGACGACCTCGAAACGCTGATCCGCGGCACGCTTGGACGTCTGCTGTTCTCGGGCAACGAAGTGCGCAAGCCGGTGAAGGTCATCTCGGGCGGCGAGCAGGGGCGCATGATCTTCGGCAAGCTGATGCTGATGCGAGCGAACGTGCTGGTAATGGACGAACCCACCAATCACCTCGACATGGAATCGATCGAGTCGCTCAACACGGCGCTGGAAAAATTCCGGGGAACGCTGATCTTCGTCTCGCACGACCGCGAGTTCGTCTCGTCGCTGGCGACACGAGTTCTCGAAATCCGCCTTGACGGCAAGATCGTCAACTACCTCGGCAACTACGAAGAGTATCTCGCCAGCCAGGGTATCGGCTGAACCGGCGGCGGCTCACCATCGCCGCACCGGGAAACTTTCCCGTCACTCGCGGGAGTTTCCCCTCTATCCGCGGCGTCACCGCCACGGGAGAATTGGCCGATGGTTTTCAAACACTGAATCGCTGCCATGCCGCCATCCGTCACATTCCTTTCAGCCCCCAGGGTCGGCCAGGCGCCGCGCCTTGTCAGCCGTGCCCGCAAAACGGCCGAGCGCCGGCAGGCAGACCAAGCGCTGCGGCGGAGCGAGGCGCTGAAAGCCTCGATCCTGGCCAGCCTCGCTTGCGGCATCGTCGCCGCCGACCCCCAAGGGGTGATCACCGCCTGCAACCCATGCGCTGAAGCCATCCTTGGCTACCGCGCGGACGAACTGATCGGCAAGCTGACGCCAGTAATCTTTCGCGACAGTGGCGACCCAGCCGGTCCCAACGACAGACCGAGCCAGCCACCCCACCGCACCGGGGACGCCGGACTTGATGCACAGCTCGCCAGAGCCGGTTCCGGCAGTACGGCAGGCGAGCGCGACACGACCTGCCTGCGCAAGGATGGGCAGCAGATCGCCGTTCGCCTGGCGACGATCCCGATGCATGACCCTGATGGGCTCGTCAGCGGCTACGTGCACACCCTCGTCGACATCACCCGGCACAAGGAAGCCGAGGACGGTATCCAGCGTCTGGTGCACGCCGACCCCCTGACCGGTCTGGCCAACCGGATTTTGCTCGACGCGCGCGTGCGGCAGGATCTCAGCCGAGCTCACCGGGCTCGCGAACCACTGGCGCTGATTTTCCTCGATGTCGATCGCTTCAAGAACGTCAACGATACGCTTGGTCACCGGATCGGCGACGAACTGCTGATCCAGGTCGCCGCGCGACTCGATAGCATCGTCCGCGACGAAGACACCCTCTGCCGACTCGGCGGCGACGAGTTCGTCCTGGTCTTGCCCAATACCGATGCGGACGGCGCCGCAAACGTGGCGGAAAAACTGCTGAAAATCACTGCGCCATCCTATCGCCTCGAGCAACATGTGCTGACCTGCACGGTATCGGCAGGGATAGCCATGTACCCGACCGATGGAGACAGCGTCGCGAGCCTGTCGACCTCTGCGGACGCCGCGATGTATCGTGCCAAGGCGCGTGGTGGCAACGCCTACTCCTTCTTCACGGCAGAGATGCAGGAGCGATTGGCACGTACCCGGCAGATCCGCAACGAACTTCGCCGCGCCATCGCGAACGGCGAGTTGCACCTTCAGTACCAGCCGCGCTTTGCCATGGCCGCTCGCCGCCCGGTCGGCGCCGAGGCGCTGCTGCGCTGGCAGCACCGCCAACTGGGAATGGTCTCGCCGCTCGAGTTCGTCCCCATCGCCGAGGGGTCTGGGCTCAGTCTGGCGCTCGGCGAATGGGTGCTCCGCACGGCGATCCGCCACATGCGCGGATGGCAAAACCGCAGCCTGCCGCCCATGAGGGTGGCGGTCAATCTTTCGGCCGCGCAGTTCCGTCAGACAAACCTGAGCGAGCGGGTCGCCCGGATTCTCGACGAGGAAGGACTACCACCGCCGTTTCTCGAGCTCGAATTGACCGAGAACCTGGTCATGGACAATCCTCTGGCCGCCATCGCGACGGTCAACAAGTTGCGCACGCTGGGCGTCGGCGTGTCGCTCGACAACTTCGGAACGGGGCGTTCGTCGATGAGCGACCTCAGGCGCCTTCGCGTCGACAGGCTCAAGATCGATCGCTCCTTGGTCACCGGCCTGCCAACGGATCCGGATGCGGCAGCGATCGTCGCAGCTACCCTCAGCCTGGCGCACGATCTCGGCCTGCCGACGGTCGCCGGGGGAGTCGAGAGCGCCGCGCAAATGGCCTTCCTGCGTGCGCGAGGCTGCGATGAGGCACAGGGCAATCTGCTCGGCCCACCCGTAGTGGCTGAACAGTTTGCAGCGGGCACCCGCCAATCAACGACATGGCTGTCGGTCGGCAAGAACAGACGCGCCAACCCAGGCTCGCCCACTGATCAGTTCGCCAGGGGCTGCCATGAGCCGCCATGGGCGCTAGAATGACGGCGCCGGGGGAGCACATGGAGGCACACTGGGCGCCAGGCTCGCCCGTCCGCTACTCGCAACGGGATGACTCCGCGCATCCGCTGCTGGCAACGACATCGACGGGGAATACGGATGCGGGAGGCAACGTCTTGAAGGCAGCAGGCAAACAGGTCACGGTAATGGTCGTCGACGACCACGCGGCCCTGCGCGCCGGCCTGCGAAGCGTGATCGATTCCGATCCCGGCCTACGGGTGGTACTGGACGTCCCCAGCGGCGAGGTGGCGTACGCCCAGTACCAGACGCTGCGTCCGGACACGGTGGTCATGGATCTGAGCATGGAGGGTTTCGGCGGCATCGAGGCCATCAGACGCATCCGCAGTCGCGACCCGCAAGCTGCCATCCTGGTCTATACCGTGCACAATTCCCGGGTACTGCTCGAACGGGCGCTCGAGGCCGGCGCGCTTGGCTTCGTCACAAAAGGCAGCGACATCGACACCCTGCTGCAGGCGATCAAGAGGATAGCGAGCAGGGAATCCTTCGTCAGCCCCGACATGCTGCCGGCACTGCTGGACCGCCATTTCCCCGCGGGCGGTGTATCGTTCGACCGGCTGACCCAGCGCGAATTCCAGGTCTTCAAGCTGCTCAGCGAAGGCCACGCACTGCCCGAATGCGCGGACATCCTGAACCTGAGCAGCAAGACGGTGAGCAATCATTTCACCCAGATCCGAGCCAAACTGGGTGTCGACAGCCCTGCCGAGATGGCACGGATCGCCATCCGGCAGGGCCTCGTCGAACCCTGAAGGTTTGCTCGCCAGGCGGCGACGACGCGTCGGACATCCACTCAGTGGCCGGGAAGAAGCACGCGCACGCGCGTGCCCGCTCCCCGGCCACTGGAAATCTGCAGCGAGCCGCCCAGACTTAGGACCCGTTCGCGCATGCCCAGCAGGCCAAAGCCGGTTTGCGCAGCACCGACGTCCATACCAATGCCGTCGTCGCGAATCACCAGTCGCAGCCTGCCGCCATCCGGGCCTCGGCGTGTAGCGAGGACGATGCGCACACGCTCGGCCCGGGCGTGCCGGACGATATTGCTCAGGCATTCCTGGACGATGCGATAGATGGCCAGCCGACGCGGTCCGTCGCACATCAGTCCGGCCGCCAACGACGCACGCCATTCGATCTCCGGATGCTGCTGGCCCCAGCCCGCCAGCAGGCTGCCGACAGCCTCGGAGATACAGCCCGCGTCGAGAATGCTCGGATGCAGGCCCTCCATCAAGCGGTGCGACACCTCGTAGATGTCGCGCGCCGAAACGTCGATGGCACGCGCGGCAGCCAGGATTCGTTCGTGTGGAGTCGCCTTGTCGCGCTGGATAGCTGCGGCGAAAGCGCGGATCGCGGTCAGATGCTGGGCGAGTTCGTCGTGCAGTTCGCGCGCCAGCGCCACCCGCTCACGCTCCTGCGTATCCATCAACTGCCGTACCAGACGCGTGTTCTGGTCCAGCAGTACCTGCGTTGCCCGCTCGGCCAGCTTGCGTTCCGTAATGTCCTGCACCGTGCCAAGCAGGCGTAGGGGCGTGCCCATCTCGGTACGTTCGACCCGACCGAGGCCGTGCATCCAGCGCACGGCACCATCTCCGGGGCGCACGATACGGTACTCGATGTCGAATGCCGCGCCGGTGGCGACCACGTGCCGGAGACCATCGAGGGTGGCCTGCCGATCGTCGGCATGCAGCAGCCGCTCCCAGCCGGCGGTGTTGTGTTCGTACTCGGGGCCAATGCCGAAGATCCGGTCGAGCATCGGGCTGCCGACCCAAACGCCCGAGGACAGGTCAGTCGTGTAGCTGCCCAGCCTGCCGACCTCCTGAGCCCGCTGCAAGGCTTCCTCGCCTGCCTTGACCGAGGTGACATCGGTGACCTCGACGAAGAAGCCGTCCACCTCGCCATCCACCATGTCCGGGATGTAGCGTGCGAGCGCATGGCGCACCGAGCGGCCATCCGGCGAAGGAATCGCCCGTTCAAACTGCTGCGCGCTGCCGCGCAATGCCGCCTCAATGTAGGGCAGGTTGAGGCGATAGCGCTCCTCGCCGATCACTTCACGTATGTGCTTGCCCGGAATCGTCGCCGGATCGATGCCGAACCAGTCGCGATAGGCGTGATTGGCAAAACGGTTGCGCAGATGGCGATCCCAGTAGCCGATCATTGACGACACGCTGTTCAGCACCGCACTCAGGTTGTCCCGGTGGTGCCCGCGTTGGGCAGCGCTCTGCACAAGCGCCTGCTTGCGCGTGCTGATGTCCCGGTGGCCGACGATGACACCCGTGGCGGAGGGGGTGGCGTAAAGCTCGAACCAGCGCTCGCGGTCGGGAGAATGGCAAGGGTACTCGAGCGTGAACATCGACTGCTGCCCGTTGAGGACTTCCTCGAGCCCCTGAAGAGCCGCCGCCGCCAGGACGTCGCTGCCAGCGGCGCGACGCACGACTGCCAGGTAGTCCAGGCCGACCCCTGACGCCAGCACGGCGCTACCACCATTACTCTCGGCAAAGTCCCGCCATACCTTGTTGACGCTGACGATCACGCCGTGCTCGTCGAGCACGGCGATCGTATCCCACAACGGGTCGATCAATGTGGACATGGTAGCCTCATTGCCGGAGATGGCGTCGCAAGGTCATCGGCAGGGTGCCCGGCGGGGACTCGCCGTGAGCGCCCGACTGTGGTGGCTGGCCGGACGTGGGGACGCGCGCAGACTTCATTATGACCCAGACACCAGCGCATCGCGAATGCTCGCGCAGCAGACCAACCGGGAAAGATTCCCGCCAATGACGGGAAGTCTTGCACTATCCGCAACGCCGACGACACTCCAGAATTCAGACATGGCATCCAGGCGTCAACTCCTCCCGGCACCCTCAGCGATGGTCGGCTACCGCGCCGACTCCCTGACGGGGATCTCCCGGTGATCGACGCACTGTTCGAGCTCCTCGGTACCTTGTATCAAAAGGGAGATTTCGCACAGGCCGAACGGGTTGCCAACGGCATTCAACAGACTATCCCCGGCGACGTCGTATCCCTGCAATTCCTGGGCCTGCTCTGTTACCGCACCGGGCGCCGCGCCGACGCCTTGCGGGCATTCATCGCCGCCGCTGGCGACGACGCCGATAGCCCAGCCCCACCCGGCGTCGCCAACAGCCTGCACGCTTCGACTCACTGCCTACGGGCGGCCCGCACCCAAGGATCGGCACTGGCCAGCGCCTGGTATGACATGGGGCTGATACTGTTCCGCCTGCGACGCTATCAGCAGGCCATCACGGCATTGCAGGCGGTCACTTGCGCGCTGCCCGACGATCGGGCGGCGAAACGGGCGATCGTCAGAATCGCGCGTTTTTCGCGGCGGCGGAGAACGCCGACGGCCAGCCATCAGCCCCGATGTCTTCCGTCTTCGCTGGCGCAGCCACTTCGACCGCCCACCCAATGGCACCAGTCAGCTTAGCGTGCTGACGGAACCGATTCAGCGTCGGTCACCACGGAAAGCCCGCAGAACATGGCGAAAGCCTTCTCGACGATCGCACGCGCGAGCCCGCGGACAATGAACACCAGGCGGCTGTGACGGTCCTCGTCCGGCCAGGTGGACAGCATCGCTTCCGGATAGCGCATGTGCTGCACGCAATGCACGATGCGCGGTCCACGTTCATCCACGACTTCGATCAGGCCCTTGATCCGCAGGATACGATCGCCGCAGGTGGCGAGCAGGACATCGATCGCCTCGGCAAACTCTGGCCAGGCAAAGGGCTCGGCGAAGCGCAGCACGAAGGCATGCACCTGCGCGTCGTGCCGGTTGACGTCCTCGCCGTGCGCTAGCGGCGGCAGGGCCGCCTGCGCGGCGACCTTCTCGGCGGCCAGCCAGCGGCGCACATCGGCCGTCTTGGTGGTCGGGTCGTAGAGACCGCAGCCCATGACCTGTTCTGCATCGATCGCACCGTTACACACCGGGATCTGCGGTGCCCCGGGGTTGATACGCGCCAGGCGCCTGGCAAGCCCCGCAACGGCGTCGGGAACTGCCAGATCGCACTTGCTCAACAGCAGCCGATCGGCCATCGCGACCTGGCGGACGGCCTCGAAATGCCGCGCCAACTGGCCATTGGCGTGGGTGACGTCAACCACAGTAACGACGCCGTCGATGCGAAAACGCTCGGCGATGAAGAAATCCTCAAGCAGGGTGTAGAGCACCGGCGCCGGATCAGCCAGACCGGTCGTTTCGATCAGCACGCGCGAAAAAGCCGGGATCTCGCGTCGCCAGCGGCGCATGAACAGGTCGCGCAGGCTGCGCGCCAGATCGCCGCGCGCGCTGCAGCACAGGCAGCCCGTGGTGAGGACGACGATGTTGTCGTCGACCTTGTCGACCAGATGGTGATCGACGGCGACTTCGCCGAACTCGTTGATCAGCACCGCCGCGTCGGCAAGCGCCGGCTGCCGCAGGAGATGGTTGAGCAAGGTCGTCTTGCCGGCTCCGAGGAAGCCGGTGAGGACAGTTACCGGGATCGCCCGTTCGGCGCTCAGCGCCGGCATGGATGCAGACCCCGGTCGGCTGCCGACGCCGCCGTCCGCAGCGCCCAGCCCTGGGCCTCGAATGTGGCTGGCGTCGCGACGACGAGTCGAGGAACGATCATCATGGCTGTAGATTAGAACACAGTCGACGTCCGCCTGCCTTGGCGACGCGAAAGGCGTAAGGTTTGCGCGTCCGGCAACGACAATGCATCAGAAGGAGCACTGGCTCAGGGAACTGTCGAAACGCTTTGCAGCCGAACAGCGGAGGGCTCTGGCCCTGCCCTTCAACTCACGGTGGCAGGCCGGCAGGCACCGGCAGGCAACACGCAGAGTCCGAACATGTCATGTCTATGGAGAACCTTATGGATCGTCGTCAATCACTGAAATGGCTGGGCGGTTTGTCCGCCTTCGTACTGCCCATGGCCGCTCCCGGCCACGCGTCGGCGAGCGACAGCACCGGCAACCGCCTGCAGAAATCGAAGGCCGAATGGGCGACTCTGCTGCCGCTCCCGGCGTATCGCGTCCTCTTCGAGGAGGACACCGAACGTGCGGGGAGCAGTCCGCTGAACCAGGAGAAGCGTGACGGCACTTTCATCTGTGCCGCCTGTTATCTGCCGCTGTTCGACAGCGCGAAGAAATACGAGAGCGGTACGGGCTGGCCCAGCTTCTGGGACTACCTGCCCGGAGCCGTCGCCACGCGGACCGACTTCAAGCTGATCTATCCGCGCACCGAGTATCACTGCGTCCGCTGCGGCGGCCATCAGGGGCACGTCTTCAACGATGGTCCCAAGCCGACCGGCAAACGCTACTGCAACAATGGCGTGGCTCTGCAGTTCGTTGCGCGTAGCGAAAAACTGCCGGAGTTGCGCGCGTGATCGGGCGCCGCTTCGCCACCGCGCTGGCGCTGCTTTTCCTCGGCGCCAGCGCCGGTGCCGGCGCGGCCGACGCACCGGACGCGAGGACGCCGGAAGTTCGCACGGCGATTTTCGCCGGGGGTTGCTTCTGGTGCATCGAGGCCGATTTCGAAAAACTGCCGGGTGTCATTGCCGCGGAATCCGGCTATACCGCCGGCCGCACCGTCAATCCCACCTATGAACAGGTCAGCGCCGGCAGTACCGGACACACCGAGGCGATTCGCGTGACCTACGACCCGCAGAAGGTCAGCTATCGGCAACTGCTCGACTACTTCTGGCGCCACATCGATCCGACGGTGAAGAACCGCCAGTTCTGCGATGTCGGCAGCCAGTATCGCAGCGGCATCTACTGGCAGAACGAAGCCGAGCGCAAGGCCGCCGAGAGCAGCCGCGATACCCTGCTGGCGAGCGGCAAGCTGCCGCGCATCGAGACCGAGATTGTCGCCGCGTCGGCCTTTTACCCGGCCGAGGAGTACCACCAGGACTACTACAAGAAAAACCCGATCCGCTATGCCTATTATCGCCAGGGCTGCGGCCGCGACGCACGCGTCCAGCAGATCTGGGGAGGCGGCTAGGCGGCGCCGGTGCTACCGGCAGCAGGCTCAATCGACCTGACAGAGGAGACCCTTGAGATACTCGCCTTCGCTGAAATTGAGCGCCACCGGATGGTCTGCAGGCGCGGCGAGGCGGTGCAGAAGGCGTGTCTGCTGCCCGGCATCGATTGCCGCATCGGTAACGATCTGCTGGAAGTGCTCACTGCGGATGCCGCCGGAACAGGAGTAAGTCATCAGCAGGCCACCGGGATTGAGCAGACGAAACGCGCAGACGTTGATGTCCCGATAGGCACGCGCGGCGCGTTCGGCGTGCTGGGCGGAAGGCGCGAACTTGGGCGGATCCAGAATGATCAAGTCGAAACGATGACCGGCACTCTTGAGTACCCGCAACTCGCTGAAGACGTCGGCCTGGCGCCATTCGGCGCGATCGGCAGCAAGCTCGGGGTTGCGTGCCAGGTTGTCCACGGCGGTGGACAGCGCCGGCCCGGAGGAGTCGATCGAAAGTACGCTGGTGGCGCCGCCGGCCAAGGCCTGTAGCGAGAAACCACCGGTATAGCAGAAGCAGTTGAGCACCGTGCGGCCGCCGGCCAGCTCGCGCGTCAAGAGGCGATTGTCGCGCTGGTCGAGATAGAAGCCGGTCTTGTGGCCGGCGACGACGTCGACCCCGATACGCACGCCGTTCTCGACGATCACCAGCGGCTCGGCCGGCGCCTCGCCAAACACCCAGCCGGTCACCGGCTCGAGTCCTTCGAGCCGGCGCACATCGGAATCCGACCGCTCGTAGATGCGTGCGCAGCCGCTCGCCTCGCGCAGCGCGGCAAGGATCGCCCGGCGCCATTTCTCGGGACCGGTGGCCGTCAGCTGCACCACAAGCGTGTCACCGTAGCGATCGACAATCAGGCCCGGCAGGCCATCCGACTCGCCGTGAATCAGCCGCAGACCGTCCTGCCCCCGCAAATCCGGCATCGCCTGACGACGTGCGACGGCGGCGTGAACGTGGCGCTTGAAGAAGACGTCGTCGATGATCTCGTCGGGGTCGAACGTCCATACCCGGGCGCGTATCTTCGACTCGGGGCTCCACGCCGCCCTCGCCAAGGGCCGACCGTTGGCGGCGACGACGTCGACCGTGTCACCCGGCCGGGCGCGACCATTCAGCCGGTCAACGATCCCGGCAAAAATCCAGGGGTGCCGACGGGCCAGCGAGCGATCCTTGCCGGGGAGAAGAACGAGTTGAGCCATTGCAGGTATCCGGCGCCCGGCGATGACCGGACAGGGGTAGGTTGGACCGTGCAGTGTACTCCATGTACTCCATGCGCTTCGCCACAGTGGATGGCGAACCGCCACCTGCGCGAGAGCGGCCGCGGCGCGTCTTGAGGCCGATCAAGGAATGCCGTCCGCCAATCCCACTATAATCGGGCGCCCCGCATCAACCATCAGCGCTGGAGCCCCGATGAAACGCCTGTCCCTGCTGGTCACCCTGAGCTTGTTCCTGGCTGCGGCCGCTGCCGATCCGGAAGCCGCGCCATCCGCCATCCGTGAACTCGGACAGCTCAATGGGCAGGCGCTGGCCTGTGGTCAGATGGCCATCGCCGGTCAAGCCAAGGCGCTGATGATCCGCCATGCGCCGAAAACCCGCCGTTACGGCGGGATCTTCGAGGAGGAAACCAACGCCGCCTTCCTTGCGCAAGGCAAGGATACGGACAGGTGCCCACCGCCCGAAGATTTCGCCATCCGACTCGAGGGTCTGGCGAAGCGCCTTCCGGCCATCCTGCCTGGCAGCCAGCCGGCCGCGGAGCGGTGAGCATGCCGCTGACGCGTCTGCTCGTCGCGCTGCTGTCGACCTTGCTGACTGTGCTGGCCCTGGCCTCCGAGTTGGACCCAGAGCAGGAGCACGCTTTGCCACCGCCGGGGATCACCGGCCGCTATCTGCTGATGGATACCAACGGACGCGCGGTCAGCAATGAGGACTTCCTCGGTCGCTTCCAGTTGATCTCCTTCGGCTACACCTTCTGCCCCGACATCTGTCCGACGACACTCGCCGAGATGTCGCTGGTGATGAGCAGCCTGGGCAGCGACGCCGAGCGGCTGCAGCCGGTGTTCATCACCGTCGACCCGGAACGCGACACGGCGAGCGTCCTGCGCACCTATGTGACCTTCTTCCACCCACGGATGATCGGCCTGCGCGGCTCGCCGGCGCTGATTCGACGTGCTGCCGACAACTTCCGGGTCCGTTACGAGAAGGTGCGGGAGCCCGGTGCGCCACCGGACGAGTACGCCGTTGACCACTCCGCGGGGATGTTCCTGCTCGGACCTGATGGCAGCTATATCCGCAAGTTCGCCTATGCCGTGCCACCGGCCGAGATCGGCGAACGCATTCGCGAGATCATGGCTGCCGGAGATCAGCGGGCCACCGATTTCCATCGGAGCACGACTCCATGAACCCAAGCCGACTCGTTTTCTGTCTGCTCTTCACCGGCGCGGTCGCCGCCACTGCCGGCGAAAGGCTGACCTGCCCCGATCTCGCTACCGCAACGCCGGTCGGCAACTGCCCGCGCGAAAGCGATCTCCAATACACGTTCACCGGCTACTGCAGTGACGACCGACGAATGTACCAGCAGGACACCGCGGTGTGCACCGACTACCAGGAATACCGCAAGCTCAAGAACGTCGTTCCCTGGGAATCGGCGGACGGCGCCTTCATGGCCTATCTGTCCTGCGAATTGCCGGCCGACCGGATCAAGGCCGCACGCGCGTCGCAAGTCGCGGTCTCGCGACAGGGGAAGATCATCATACTGGCCTGCCACTATGACCAGGGAATCACCTTCACGCACCGGTCACGCCGCGAATGCACGGTCGTCGGCGATGGCCACTGCGCTGCCGACCCCACGGCTTGCCGGGCAAGCTGCGAGTAGAACCGGAGGACTGGAGATCTGGAAGGGGTTGAAGCCGCCGGAGTGGTGGCTGCCGCCTGACCCGGCGACTTCGCAACTGCTGCCGCTGGCGGCCAAAAACTAACGCGGCGCGATACCAGAGGTACGCGCCGCGCGTGCTACGGACACCGACAAGTCAGTTCTTGGGTTGCGCCGGGGTGCTCATTTCGCTCTTGCCATCCTTGGCTTTCTCAGCCGAGCAGGCGACAGCAGTTGCACTTGATAGCGCCAGCGCCAAGGCCATCAGGCCGGCGATCAGTTTCCCCATACGCTTCTCCTTGTGGCTGCCGAGATTGGCGACGTCAATTTAGACCGATCCTGCAGCAAATGCAACCGCGCTCGCAGCGATGGCTCTCAGCAAAGCGCCGAGACGCTGTTGTCCAGCGCCCTTTGCCCGCCGAAGGTGTAACGCTTCGTTGTCTCGCGCGCTAGCTCGTGATATTTCATAACGCACTGCATTAATTGCGTAATACCGGCTTTCGCCAGGGCGCAGAGGGGCTTATCGTTGCATATTGTTGCACCCCCACCGTCCGTTGCATGAGCCTGCCCTGCACCTGAACAGGGCTGATTTCATTCGAGAACGGCTGGTTGTCACCAAGTGGCACGATTGATGCTCGAAACGGGCCAAGGCAGTAGCTTACACAGATCGTCTCGCAGCCGGCGGAAGGTCGCGCTTGACCTGCTGGGCATCAACCAACCGGGTCCAGACTGCCATCCCACTGACCATCATCGCAGCAGAAGACAGGTGAATACCATGGCCCTGACCCCCATTTCAAAAATTGTGCGCCGAGTACGTCCTGTGGTCAGCGTGCCAGAACTGGCGGATTTCGTTTCCATGATCGATCGGCAGGCACGACTGCTGGTCAAAGTGGCCACAACAGCGAGCGAAATCATCGAGGGCAAGGAGTCCGCGCATGCTGTTCGACTGTTGGAACTCGAACAGCGCCGCGAAGAGCTGAAGCGACGTAACTACGCCGCCTTGGACTCGATTCCCAACCCCACGCCGCGTATCGACGAGATCCGCTCGACGATGGACGCCATTGATCGGGCCGCTGCCCGCCTGTTCGTGACTGGGCGGGATTTCCATGAGTGGAGCTCGGAGTCCGACGAAGCCATTCGCCGGATGATGACCGTCATTCGGAATGCGGCTGGGAACCTGCAGCATGGCTACGCGCAACTGAGGAAAGGCTCGTCGGCCGCCGAGTTTGATGCCCACGAAGCAATCGGCTGCAAGGACGCGATAGACCGCCACCATCCTCTTGCTCTCAGAGAAACGACAACCAGCGACCAACAATGCCATTTGCCACCTGTGGCTCAAGTCGCCCCGAAGCCTGACCCCACGTCGGTTGTGGGCGCCTCCTGCCAGGAAGATCTGTATGCGAACCTGAACGACATCGTCGAGGAGCTTGTAGGCGCCGGCATCATCTTGAGGAATTGGTCGCAACGACTCGCCACGGACTTGCAAGGCCGGCGGGATGAGTGAGCAATTTCGTCCGCGCTGGCCCGACACCAGATCTCTTAATTGAAGGAGGAGTAGTAATTGTGAATACGCAAATGCGCGAGACACCGAGCAGGCCCCCTGTCTCGCCATCGATCGAAGGCGATCTCGATAGCTATCTAGATACCACTACCGACGCAACCGCCGTCTTCAGGTCGGCCGTGGACGTGTACCTGCAGAATGGTGCAGTCGGTGCGTGCTGGCACCAGGCCAAACTGATCACCGAGCACCTGCGAACGCTCGAAGACCTACAGGCGCGGATCGAGACCGGTGGAAGTTCGGTCTCGGCTTTGGGACGACCGTTTCCCGCAATGGCGGAACTGACCATCGGGGTGACCCGTCTGCTCAAGGATATGAGGCGGCAAATTACCGCTTTCGCCATCGAAGCCGGCTTCTCGAACCCCGGGCGGCGGGTACCCTCGCATCTGCTTCTCGACATGCAGGAACTGAGCGACCAAGTTTGCGCCACGGTCGGCGCCCTTGTCGATAGTTATCGCCCGAGTACGCGGTGGTGGGAACAGGGATCGGCCGGCGGTACCAAGCGGTATGTGAGTCGGTACGAAAGCCAGGCAGACCGTCTGTCGACGCAACTCATCAAGAAGATCTTCGCAGACGGCACGCTGAACCTTGAGGTGCAACTCCCGTTGGCGCAACTCGTCGAAGAGATCGATCGTCTGGCGGACCACGCCGAATCTATCGACAGGAACGTACGTACCGGAAAGAGAGGTGGTCGTGCCAGTGCCGGTAACAGGCGTCGCAGACATTCGCGCTAACTCGACGATCGGCGATAGTTGCGCAAGCCATGGTGGGCCGGTCACACTCTGACGAGGTCGCATCACTCGGTTATGGGCCGGTTCCGGTTAGATGCCGCACACTCCTCAGGCTTCCATTGGAAATTCGGCGGGGATGGTGGTGGTAGCATGTCGCCGGCCTGCTGTTTTCGTCCAGGATTGGATAGCTCTCGTTGCGGCAGGCTGGACCGTCTGCGTTGGGGAGGATTGACGGCTGGATTGCAGTCTGAGCGAGTGGAGTGGAACTTACCATGACGTCGAACAATAACAAGCTTGTCGGTGACTTCTGGGGTGGTCTTGCCGCCATGTTGGTGGCGCTGCCGTCGGCGATCGCATTCGGCGTGACGATCTATGCATCGATCGGGCCCGTTTACGCCGCCTTGGGGGCGATGGCCGGGATTCTCGGGGCGACCGCTCTGGGGTTGGTGACGCCGGCCCTCGGCGGTACCAACCGCCTGATTACCGCACCGTGTGCGCCGGCCGCGGCGCTTCTCTCCGCCTTTGCTATTGAACTCGTGGAGCGTGGGGTCGAACCTGCCTTCATCGTACTCATGTTGTCGGCCGTTGGCGTGATCTGCGGGATGATGCAGTTGCTCCTCGGTTTCATGGGTATCGGCAGCTTGATCAAGTACATCCCCTTCCCAGTGGTCAGCGGCTATCTCACAGGTGTCGGTCTGATCATCATCGGCAGTCAGATTCCGAAGTTTCTCGGGGATCCCGGCGGCCACTCCTGGTGGCGGGTCCTGATTGCGCCTGAGTGGTGGCAGTGGCAGAGCGCAGTCATCGGCTCCGTGACGATCCTCGTAATGCTCGGGGCACCGCTGATCACGCGAATCGTGCCGGCGGCCATTCTCGGCTTGCTGTCGGGAGTGCTCACCTATTTCGCACTGGCCTATGGAGTGGACGAGAAGCTGCTGGTTATCGAAGGGAACAAGCTGATCATCGGTCCGCTGGGCGGTACCGCCTCAAGCCTGCTTGAGGCGGTCACAAGCCGCTGGCGCGAGATCGGCGAACTCAAGCTCAGTCAAATCGCAGGCCTATTCGGAACAGCCTTGATCCTGGCGTTGTTGTTGTCGATCGACACGCTCAAGACCGCAGTCGTTCTCGATACGATGACGCGTAGCCGTCACGACTCGAACCGTGAACTTGTCGCGCAGGGTCTCGGCAACGTGGCATCGGCTTGCGCTGGCGGTATGCCGGGAGCCGGACAGATGGGCGCGACACTGGTCAATCTGGCGAGTGGTGGCCAGACCCGCGTCTCGGGGGTATTTGAGGGCGTACTGTCGTTGATCGCGTTTCTTCTTCTCGGAACCTTCATTGCCTGGATTCCGGTCGCCGCGCTGGCCGGCATCCTGATCGTTGTCGGCGTGCGAATGATAGACCGGCATAGTCTTCGCCTACTCGAGTCGCCGTGGACCCTGTCCGACTTCATCGTGATCGTGACAGTGGTAGCCGTGGCGGTCGGCTATAGCCTGATCGCGGCATCGGGGGTCGGAATTGCTCTGGCCATGTTCCTGTTCATCCGCGAACAACTGGGCAGCACGGTCATCCGTGGCACGACGGACGGGGGAAACAGGTTTTCGAAGAGAGTCCGCTTGCCCCGGGACATGGACCTTCTGGAGAAGAAGGGAGCCCAAACGGCCATACTCGAACTGCAGGGCAGCCTGTTTTTCGGCACCAAGGACCAACTTTACACCGCACTCGAGCCGGAACTCGGCAAACGGAAGTACATCGTACTGGACATGCGGCGCGTACAGTCAGTGGATGTAACGGCGGTGCATCTGTTAAGCCAAATCCGCGACTCGCTGATCGAACGTGACGCCGTCCTGGTATTCAGCGGCGTGTCTCGCACTTTGCCCAATGGCCGGAATATCGGCGAGTTCTTCGACCAGATGGCACTTACCAAGATGACCAACTCTGTCAAAGTGTTTCCGGAACTTGACGACGCGCTGGAGTGGATTGAAGACCAGACCCTTCGCGAAAGCAGCGTCGAGCCCTCAGAGGTCGCGTCCCTACAACTGAAAGATTTCGAACTCTTCAGCGACCACAAGGACGAAACGCTGGCGGACCTCGAGGCATCAATGGAGCGTCGCTCGCTGCTCAAGGACGAGAAGGTGTACTCGTTTGGCGACCCGGGAAACGAACTATACCTAATTCTCAAGGGCGCAGTCCGCATCACACTGCCGAGCGCCGGACCAGCAGCTGCGCATCATGCGCTCACTTACGGACGCGGCGATTTCTTCGGAGGAATGGCGTTTCTTTCAGAAATGACACGCCTCAACGATGCGACGGCGTTGGAAGACACCGAACTCTACGTATTGCCGCGCGAGCAATTCGAAAGACTCAAGGAGGAGCATAAGCGGCTTGCCTGCCATCTGGTGGAAGCGCTCGCCAAGGTCCTCGCTATGCGCCTGCGTTACTCCGACAAGGAGTTGATGGCCATGCAGGACTAGATCGGGGCTGCGACGGGCCGCAGGCTGTCGCTTTGCGCCACCTTGCTTGTTGCGGCAAGGCACTCTCTGCTGCCCGGAAGGTGAACTCCTGACCACGCGCTGGGCTGGTCGATCGACCCGCGACTCTAACTGACCCGAGCCCCGGACTGCAGGGCAACTCACTGCCCGCCTGTCTGCTCGGTGCTGGAATTCGCCGCTTCTGATGCCGTTGTTCGCCAGCCGGAACACCGCGCTTGCAAACCCTTTCGAGGAGCCACTTGTCATGCGCACCCCTTTAGCCGCCTCCGTCCGGGGGACGCCCTGTTGTTGCTGCTTGCTCTTGGCCCCCTGCCTGGGCCGCCGAAACGCTCCCGGAAGGACCCGTCCTATTCGGCATCCCGGTCGATTTCATCCTTTTTGCGCTGACGCTTCTGGGCGTTGCGCTACTGCACCACTACACCCTGCAGGTCGCGCTCACCGGGCTGGCCACGATCACCGTCGACAGACTGCAGTTCACCGGCTTCAAGTTTGGCGCCGGGCTTGGCGGACTGGCGATCCACCTGCAGCATGAATCGGTGATGCTCAGCAATCTGCTTGGGCTGCTGCTCGGCTTCGCGTTGCTGGCACGCCATTTCGAAGAAAGCCGGGTGCCGGACGCCTTGCCGCGCTACCTCCCTGGCGGCTGGCAGGGAGGCTTCGTCCTCCTGGTCATGATCTTCGTCCTCTTGAGCTTTCTCGACAACATCGCCGCCGCCCTGATTGGCGGCACGGTCGCGCGTATCGTCTTCCGCCACCGCCTCCATATCGGCTATCTGGCCGCCATCGTCGCCGCCTCGAACGCCGGTGGCTCGGGATGCGTCCTCGGCGACACCACCACGATGATGTGGATTGATGGCGTCAGCCCGCTCGACGTCACACACGCCTATGTCGCTACCGGAGTGGCGCTGGTGTTCTGCGGGATTCCCGCGGCGCTGCAGCAGCACCGCTACTCGCCCATCGTCGCGCACTCCGGTGAGGCTGCGCGTATCGACTGGGCGCGTGTGGCCATCGTCGGCTTCATCCTGCTCTCCGCCATCGTCACCAACGTGACGGTCAATGTGCTCTTTCCCGAGGTTTCGGACCGCTTCCCCTTCCTGGGTGCGGCGGTCTGGTTGGCGCTGCTGCTCGCGACGCCGTTGCGCCGACCGGAATGGAGCCTGTTGCCGGAGGCCTTGAACCTAGATTCCTCTGTTGGGCCTCGACTGAAAATGGTGGAAGCTAGCATTGGCAAGGGTTTGCGACCGATTTTCGCAACTGCGCCTCAGTTCCCTTTGGGTGGCTCGGGGGCGCTCGAAAAATCCAATGTTCATAGCGGGTTAGCCGCCGTTCTCGGCTTCAACAGAGGAATCTAGGTTGAAGGGCAGCATCTTCCTGCTCTCGCTGGTGCTCTGCGCCTCCATGATGCCGGTCGAGAAGCTGCCCGCCGCGTCGTGGCAGACGGCGATGGGGCTTGGCTTCGTTTCGGCGGTGTTCGACAACACCCCGCTGACCGCGCTGGCGCTCGTCCAGGGTGGCTACGACTGGGGCGTTCTCGCCTATGCCGTCGAGTTCGGCGGCTCGATGATCTGGTTCGGCTCTTCGGCCGGCGTCGCGCTGGCCAACATGTTTCCCGAGGCCAAGTCGGCGGGACGCTGGCTGCTGCACGGCTGGCACGTCACCCTGGGCTATGTGGTCGGCTTTCTCACGCCGCTCTTCATCCTCGGCTGGCAGCCACATCCCAGGCTCAAGGCCGAGGGCATCGACGCCGTCAGACCGACCTTGCTCGCTGCCAGCCCGGCTTGGGCAGGCGGTCAACCTGTGCCGAACCTCGTTCGCCGCCCGGCGCCTGCCGCCTGACCATCAGAACACTCCGTGGGGACCCAGAAGATGCTCAAGGCACTCATTCCATTCGAAGGCTCCGACAACGCGCTGCGCGCCGTCGATCATCTCATCAGTCTGGTGCAGGCGCGCGAACCGATGGAAGTACATCTGCTGCATGTGCGCCAGCCCATCGATTCCTGGGAGATCCGGCGCGTACTGACGGCCGACGAGATCGCCGCCCTGCAACTCTCGGAAGGCGAAGACACGCTGCAGGCCGCCAGGCAGCGCCTCGAGGCGGCCGGCATTGCCTACACGGCCAAGATCCTGGTCGGCGACGTCGCCCAGACCATCGCCCGGCACGCCGCGGAGATCGGTTGCGACACGATCATCATGGGCAGCGGCGGTGCCTCCGCCATCGCCGGCCTGTTGCTGGGTTCGGTGACGACGAAGGTCATCCACTTTGCGCAGGTGCCGGTCACCGTCGTCAAGTAGCTCAGTCGCCAGCTCACCGGGGGCTGAAGGTGCTTTGCGTGCTCACCCCGCGTACGCTGCCACTGCTTCGACATGGGCAAGGTATCCATCGATCGCCGTGGCAGTACTGAACTTTTCCGCAACCGGGGCCTGACCATCGCCGGGAACCGCGTCGCTTCGGTCAATGCCCTCGGTGTGTAGACACCCATAAGCAACGCTATCCGCGGCATGCGGGGTGGCGAGTGCGCAACGACCGGGCGGAAGGGTAGTCGGAGCGAACCCACCAGCCAGGGCTGCAGCGCTAGCAGCACGTCGACCCGCCTCCGCCTGACGCACGAAAACCGCCCCTCGGCAGGTCGTGCGGGGAACTATGCCATACCGTTCAAACAGTCCCACTGTGATGTACTTTTGCCCTACTACAACGGGTTATTGCTTGGCGAATTGTTTTGCAAATCGCCAAAATCTTCATCCTCGCCAGAAATGAACAACTCTTGAACCAGTTGACACGCCGGGAAGGGGCCTTAAACTGCTCGGTCAGCCGTTGATGCTACGGCTCAATCATTTATCCGGCTAGCGTGGAAAGCCCGCCGGAACTGGGGTATTCAGTCAGTTTTAATCAGGTGGGCAACGCGGCCCACATCTTGCGAGGGGGATAGGATGGAAAAGAAAAGAATGCGCCTGTTCGGCACAACGAAAGACGTCGAGATGCAATTTGACTCGTTTCTGGACACCCTTTCGGACGGGGCGATTTCCTTCCGGGCAGGCGTTACCACTTATTTGGAGACAGGATCGGGCCATAGCGATTTTGCGGGCAAGCAGCAGCAGATCATCGATCTCGAGCACAAGGGCGACGAACTGCGTCGCCTGATCGAGCACCAACTCTACACTCTGGCGCTCATCCCCGACTTTCGCGGCGACGTATTGAGCATGCTCGAGGATCTGGACGCGCTGCTAAACGTGATGAAGGAAAACATGGTGTCCATCGGCACCGAGGCGCCGAACTTCCCGAAGGAGTGGCATTCAGACGTTCATCAGCTGGCCGAAGATGTCGGCTCCGCCGTGGAGAGTGCCGTGCTCGCCTCCCGAGCCTTTCTGCGCGATGTTCAGTCCGTTCGGGATCACCTGCACAAAGTAATGTTCTATGAGAAGGAAGCCGACAAGCACGCCGACAAACTCAAGCGAGCTATCTTTGCCTCGGCCCTGCCGCTCGCCGAAAAGTCCCACCTGCGCCGTTTCGTCGACAAGATCGACCAGATTGCCGACCAGGCCGAGGACGTCGCCGACTGGCTGTCGATCTACACGATCAAGCGCTCGGACTAAGGCCCAGGGGGACTCGACATCATGGATCTGACGATATTCCTCTATCTTTCCAGTGGCTTGTTCCTAGGCTGGTCACTCGGAGCCAACGACGCTGCCAACGTCTTCGGTACGGCCGTGGCTTCGCGGATGATCAAGTTCAGGACAGCCGCGATCATCATCACCGTCGGCGTGATCATCGGTGCGGTGATCAGCGGCGCCGGAGCAGCGCACACCCTCTCCAAGCTCGGTGCGATCAACGCCCTGGGCGGCGCCTTCATGGCCGCTTTTGCGGCAGCGGCGGTCGTCGCCTGGCTGACGGTCTTGGGTTTGCCGGTCTCCACCACCCAGGCCATCGTCGGGGCAATCATCGGCTGGAACTTCTTTACCGGATCGGCTACCGACTTCACGGTGTTCAAGACCATCTGCGCCACCTGGGTCCTCAGCCCGCTGCTGACCTGCATCTTCAGTTACGTGATCTATCTAGGCGTGATGAAGGTACTGACGCGCTCGAAAATTCACATCATCCGCCAAGATGCTTGGACCCGCATGGCGCTTCTGGTTGCCGGTGTTCTCGGATCCTACTCGCTGGGCGCGAACAACATCGGTAACGTGATGGGGGTGTTTATTGGCGCCAATCCGTTCAAGGATCTGGACCTCGGCCTGTTCGACTTCAGTGGCTTGCAGCAGTTGTTCCTACTCGGCGGCGTCGCCATCTCGGTGGGTGTTTTCACTTACGCCAAGAAGGTGATGCTCACCGTGGGCAGCGAGATCGCTCCGCTGACGCCAGTGGGAGCCTTCGTGGTGGTCATCGCCACGTCGCTGGTCCTCCTCCTCTTCGCCTCCGAAGATCTGGAGTTTGCACTGGCGTCGATGGGGCTACCTACCATCCCGCTCGTGCCGGTATCGAGTTCGCAGGCGGTCGTCGGTGGGGTGATTGGCATTGGCCTCATCAAGAACGCGCGCAACATCAAGTGGGGCGTCGTCGGCCGAATCACGTGGGCGTGGGTACAGACGCCGATCGTTTCGGCGCTGGTCTGCTACGTCTTCCTGTTCGTCCTGCAGAATGTCTTCGGCCAGACGGTGTACAACCCGGTAGAGTATCGCCTCTCAAAGCAGGTGCTCGCCCGGCACGCCGAGAAGATGGATGTCACAAAGCTTGATGTTTTGAGCGACAAGGCTTTTCCCAGCTCAGGGAAGCTCAAAAGCGCGATCGATGCGGCCCTCCCCGATATCGATTACAAGGCTGAACTAAAGCTGATCGACGACGCCCTGGTGGAGGGGATCACGGTCGATCCGGCCAAGTTCAAGGACCTTGAAAAGATGCAGGTGCTCGACAGCGAACAGCTTGACGCCCTGAAAAAGCTGAGTGGCAAGACCTTCACCTATCGTTGGCAGCTGGTTCAAGCGCTGGCGGACGGTACGCCGAGATGGCAGCTCAAGGACAAGACAGTCCTCAACAAGCCGTACAACAAGGAGATCCAGAAGAGCCTAGACATTGTGATGGACACTTACACACCCAAGATGAAGTAAGGGAAAGTGAGCCGGGAAGTACGGCAACCTATTGTTGGACTAGCGGTGAGGAGCTTCAAAGGCCTCACCGCTTTTTTTCCGGCGTGAAAGCAAGAGGCCATCAGCTCATGGCACGGCAACGACGATAACGCTGCGAGCCTTGGCCCTTGTGAGCGCCCGATCCTTTTGTCTCACAGGAACAGGGGCAATCCCCGGTTCAGCGTCGCGCCAGCATGAGTACCTGGGCTGCGCAACCAACCACACACAGTGGCGGCAACCGCGACACCAAACGCGGGTTCCCCCAGCGCGAACGTCCAGCAAACACCTCTCCCTCCCCTCTGACGCCTGGCTAGCAGAACGTTCCGTTAATGCTTAACATCTGGGGCATTGAAAACATGCAGTGGGGACACACCATGCGTATCGAGGATCAGAGCGAGAGTCAGAACATCGAGGACAGAAGGGGCGGCGGTGGCGGCATCGGGCGCGGCAGCGTCGGTATCGGCACGCTGGTGATCGCCCTGGCCGCCGGCTATTTCTTCGGGATCGACCCGGCGGTGATCCTCGGGCTGGCGTCGAACACTGGCGGCCAGCCGGCAGCGAGCCGACCGGCCCACAAGCCGCCCGCCGATGATGACATGGCGACCTTCGTCGCCAAGGTGCTCGGCAGCACCGAGACGACGTGGCACGCGGTGTTCAGCGAGGTCGGGCGCCGCTACCAGGAACCGAAACTGGTCCTGTTCTCCGGCGCAACACCGACGGCATGCGGAACGGGCCAGACGGCGATGGGCCCCTTCTATTGCCCGGGCGACCAGAAGGTCTATATCGACCTGGCCTTTTACCGCGACCTCAGGGAACGCTTCCACGCACCCGGCGAGTTTGCCCAGGCCTATGTGATCGCGCACGAAGTCGGTCATCACGTCCAGAACCTGCTCGGCATCTCCGACAAGGTGCACGCGGCGCAGCAGCGCAGCGGCAACAAGGCGGCAGCGAATGCGCTGTCGGTGCGACTCGAACTGCAGGCCGACTGTTTCGCCGGCGTCTGGGGCCACCGCGCCGACAGCATGCAGAAGATGCTCGAGCCTGGCGAGGCCGAGCAGGCACTGACGGCCGCCGCCGCGATCGGCGACGATCGGCTGCAACGGCAGACGCGCGGCCAGGTGGTGCCGGAATCGTTCACCCACGGTTCCTCGGAGCAGCGCGTGCGCTGGTTCAGGCGCGGCATGGACAGCGGCGACATCCGCCAGTGCGACACCTTCAACACCGCAGCGCTCTGAGGAAGCAGGACCATGCCGAGCCTGTCCGCCATCGCTTCCTGGCACCGAAGCGTGCTGTTCGCCCTGCTGCTGCCGTCTTTGGCACTCGCCAGCCTGCCCAGGGCAGCCAGCGTCCCCGGCGGCGTGGCACTGATTCCCCTTGGCCCGCTAGCCGCCGGCGACGGCAAGCCGCGTGCCTGGCTCGGCGAGCAGCAGGTTCTGGTCGCCGCCGATGGCGGCCAGTGGGTTGCCGTCGCCGGCCTCGCCCTCGACACTCCCCCCGGTGCGCACGAGCTTCGCGTGGAGGCGGCCGGAGAATCTCACAGCGTGCGTTTCGTGGTCAGCGCGAAGGACTACCCGGAACAGCGCATCACGATGAAGGACAGCAGCAAGGTGCAGTTGTCGCCCGGCGACCTGGCGCGGGTCGAGGGCGAAGTTGCCGCCATCCAGCGCCTGAAGCGTCACTGGCGCGAGGCCGCCGATACCGATACGAGCTTCGTCCTGCCGGCGGAGGGGCGACTGACCGGGCGTTTCGGCGTCCGCCGATTCTTCAATGGCGAGCCACGCGCGCCGCACGCCGGATTCGACATCGCCGTCCCACGCGGCGCTGCCGTCAGGGCGAATGCCCACGGCACGGTACTTGCCGCTGACGACTACTTCTTCAACGGCAGGACGGTCTTCGTCGATCATGGCAACGGCCTGATCAGCATGTACTGCCACCTCGATCGCATCGACGTCCTGCCCGGCGAGGCCGTAGTCAAGGGCCAGCCGTTGGGCGCGTCGGGAATGACCGGCAGAGCGACCGGACCTCACCTCCACTGGAGCGTCATTCTCAATGGCGCAATGGTCAATCCCGAGCTGTTTGTCTCCCGGGCGGGCAGGCCTTACTGATGCCGGGCGGCGGCGCCGAGCGCCCAGACCCACCCGACGCCGAGCGGCCGGCCTCGCAAACCGCAGGCAGAATCAGTTGCCAGGCACGACCTTGCGCTCGCTGGCGTTCCTGAATGCGGTGCCGCGGTGCGGGCAGTTGGCCTTGGTACATTCGGCGTAAAGATAAAGGGCATGCTCGCGAATGAGGAAGCCGCGCTCCTTGGCGATGCGCGTTTGCCGGCGCTCGATCTCGGCATCGTAGAACTCCTCGACGCGACCACAGTCGATACAGACCAGATGATCATGGTGCTGTCCCGCACTCAACTCGAAAACAGCCTTGCCCGATTCGAAGTAGTGGCGCTCGAGCAATCCTGCCTGTTCGAACTGGGTGAGCACGCGGTAAACGGTTGCCAGCCCAACGTCAAGGTTTTCCGCGAGCAGCAAGCGATAGACGTCCTCTGCGGTGAGATGACGAACCTCGGTCTTCTCGAACAGGGCGAGGATCTTGAGGCGAGGCAGGGTGGCTTTCAACCCCATGCTCTTGAGGTCTTCGGAATTGCTCATCGGCTTACCTTGATCGGCGGCGAAGGAAGGGTGGCATTTTCGGTTATGATATACCTTCGTCGGCGGCTACGCGGAATCGGCGCCAGCTTTCCCTCGGCGCCACCTTCGATCCGGCAGCCGGCACGGGCTCGCGACCTTCAGCGCGCGTGGCTTATTGATCCCTTACCATGCTCCGACCAGAACATGATCCTCCCGAGACTCGCCAGCGCCGCCATCGTCCTCTGCATGCTGTCTGCGTGCTCGTCGATACCTCGCATCGTCAAGGAGTACCGGATCGATGTGCAGCAGGGCAATGTCCTGAGCCAGGAAATGGTTTCGCAGTTGCGCCCCGGGCTTTCGATGGATCAGGTGCGCTTCATACTCGGCACACCTGTATTGGCGGACATGTTCCATGCCAATCGCTGGGATTACTTCTTCTGGCTGCAGAAGGGGCGCACCGGAGAGGTCGAGACACGCCGCTTTTCGGTGTTTTTCGATGCCGAGGGCAAGCTGACGCGGGTCGCCGGCGACGTGACGCCGGCGCAGCCGACCGACCAACCCAGCGCATCCGAGTCGCGGAAGCGGGAGATCGACCTGAGTTCGCTGCCGACCGACGGCAGCGCTACGCTGCCCCCGGCCGACGAGCGGGGTTTCTTTGGCAGGATGCTGGAAAGCGTGGGGCTCTGACATGAAGCGAATGAAAATTGCGATTGCCGGCGCTGGCGGCCGCATGGGACGCATGCTGATCGAAGCAACGCTGCAGGACGCGGAAGCGCTGCTGACGGCTGCCATCGACCAGCCCGACTCGGCAGTGCTGGGGAAGGATGCTGGCGAACTCGTCGGCATGCCTTGCGGCGTCCTGGTGGACAGCGATCTCGATGCGGGAATCCTCGGCTCCACCTGCCTGATCGATTTCACCCGTCCCGAGGGCACCCTCAGACACCTCGAAGCTTGCCGCCGCCACGGCGTCGGCATGGTCATCGGTACCACCGGCTTCGCGGCAAGCGGCAAGGCGGCCATTGCGAACGCGGCGCAGGACATCCCGATCGTCTTCGCCCCAAACATGAGTGTCGGCGTCAATGTCGTCTTCAAGCTGCTCGACCTGGCCTCCCGCATCATGAGCGATGGCTACGACGTCGAGGTCGTCGAAGCACACCACCGGCACAAGATCGACGCTCCCTCCGGGACGGCACTGCGCATGGGTGAGGTGGTCGCGCACGCCCTCGGCCGGGACCTCGGCCAGTGTGCCATCTACGGTCGCGAGGGCGTCACCGGCGAGCGACCGGCGTCGACCATCGGCTTCTCGACCATTCGTGGGGGCGACATCGTCGGCGATCACCAGGTAATGTTCTGCGGTGTCGGTGAGCGCGTCGAGATCGGTCACAAGGCCGGCAGCCGCATGCCCTATGCGCTGGGCAGTCTGCGCGCGGCGCGCTTTCTCTCCGACCGGTCGCACGGCCTCTTCGACATGCAGGACGTACTCGGCCTGCGCTGACCACCGGCCGAAGCGCATCCGCGAGCACTAGGAGTGAAGACCGCGTCGCTTGCCAGAAAGCTTGCCGGGGCACTTGGCGGTGCCGGCGAGCGTGAACTGGACCTGTTGATGTCGACGCTGGCCAGCCGTGCCCCCGAACTCGCGGCGCCGCTGACGCACGTGCTGGAAGCGGCCAACCGCCTGCTCGAACAGTATGTCAGCGAGCGCAGCGCGCACAGCGCGCTGTCGGGTGACGCCTTTTCCGATTGGCATCTGCAGGACGGGCGGATCGTCGCCGGCCGGCGCTGGAAGACGCTCCTCGGCTATGCCAAGGATGAACTGCCCGACAGCATCGTCGCTTGGCGTGCGCAGGCCCACCCTGGTGACCTGAAGGCCTTCGACACGGCGCTTGCCGCTCACGCACTCGGCAGGTGCGGTTTCTTCCGGACGACGTGCCGTCTGCGCACCCGGACCGGCGGCTGGCAGTGGCTGCTGCTCAAAGGGCGAATAGTCGCCCGCAACGAACGCGCCGAGCCGCTGCGCATGCTGCTGCTGCAACGCGACATCAGCGACTTCAAGCAGGCCGAAGAAGCCGCCGTAGTCGCCAAGGAGGCTGCCGAAGCGGCCAACCGGGCCCGCGGCACTTTCCTGGCGAACATGAGTCACGAGATTCGCACGCCAATGAACGGGATCATCGGCATGACCGATCTGGCGCTCGATACGCGGCTTGACGCCGAGCAGCGCCACTATCTGAAGACGGTCAAATCCTCGGCGGAGTCCTTGCTCGCGATCGTGAACGACATTCTCGACTTCTCCAAGATCGAGGCCGGCAAGCTGCGCTTCGAGGAAGTGCCATTCTCCTTGTCGAACCTGGTCTATGACGTCGCGCGCGCGCAGGCGCTGATGGCGCACGCCAAGGGACTGGAGCTCATCGTCGCGGTGGCGGACGCGGTACCCGGGAGATTGATCGGCGATCCCGCGCGGCTGCGGCAGGTGCTCGCCAATCTGATCGGCAATGCCATCAAGTTCACCGAACGTGGCGAGATCGCCGTGGCCGTCGAGGTCGAGGAAAGCGCCGGCGGGTCAGTCATCCTGCGCTTCAGCGTTCGCGATACCGGCATCGGCATACCGCTTGACCGGCAGGCCGCCATTTTTGAAGCGTTTTCCCAGGGCGACGATTCGACGACGCGACGTTTCGGTGGCACCGGACTGGGCCTGACGATCTGCCGCCATCTGGTGCAAATGATGGGCGGCCGACTAGTAGTTCGTTTCAACAATAAACATGAAGATTCGGCGATACTGAGATGATTTCAAGACGTTTGTGCGTGAGGTGTGGTCATGTCGGGAAAGACGAGTCGGGCGGCACTGGCCTTGACGGCGGCGGAAGAGGAGATGCTCGGGGATCTGGCCCGGTCGAGAACGGCGCCGGTACGTGAAGCCGAGAGGGCGAAGATTCTCCTGGCGTACGTGGAGAACCGGTCGATTACT
>Ga0209793_1000401_pt1 | contig 53774 bp, 52 predicted proteins | sample EBPBio122009_DNA_FD_185863 | JGI IMG/M metagenome (GOLD analysis project Ga0209793, IMG submission 185863) | Wastewater treatment Type I Accumulibacter community from EBPR Bioreactor in Madison, WI, USA - Reactor 1_2/2/2009_ DNA (SPAdes) (version 2) | ecosystem: Engineered > Bioreactor > EBPR >... | reverse complement strand
TGACCAGTCGTTGCTGTCCGGGGTTTCGCCGCCGGTCGGTCCCGACTGCACCACTTCATACTGCAGCCCCGACGGCAGGGTGTGCACGCCCGCCTTTCGGGCGTTCGAGGTCATGAAGAACTCGGCCGCCTTGGCCGAGGTCTCCAGCGTCTTGGCCGGGTCCTCGCCCCGCCCGCAGGCCGACAGCAGCAGCGCGGCCGTGACGGCGCTAACCCATGCGAAGCGCATAACCCTTGTCCTTCAAAGCCTGGCCGATCTCGTCGGCGTGTGCGCTGTCGCGCGTTTCCACCATGATGTCGAACTCGGCGCCCTTGGCCGGCACGTCCAGCGCCAGGCGGTTGTGCACCACGTCGATGATGTTGCCGCCGACCCCGCCGATCACCGCCGCCATGGCCGACAGGATTCCCGGCCGGTCGTCCGACAGGATGCGATAGACGGTCAACCGCCGCTCGCGCACCAGTTCGCGGTTCAACACCACGGCCAACATGCGGGCGTCGATATTGCCGCCGGTCAGCTCGATGCCGACCTTCATGCCCTTGAATTTGTCGGGATAGGCCAAAAGGGCCGCCAGGCCCCCGGCCCCCGCGCCCTCGGCCACCGTCTTCTCCAGGGTGGCCAGGAAGGCCACGCCCTTTTCAAAATCGGCCTCCTGGCAGACCAGGACTTCTTCGATCAGAGGATTGCCCAGCGCATAAGGCACGTCGCCCGCCGCCTTGATGGCGATGCCCTCGGCGATGGTCTGGCCGCCGCATTTGGGCGGCTGGCCCGCACGGCGCGCGCTGAACGACGGATACATGGCCGCCTCGACGCCGAAGATGCGGATCGAAGGCTTCATCGCCTTGGCCGCGATGGCGCATCCGGCGATCAGCCCGCCGCCGCCGATCGGGATGATCAGGGCGTCCAGGTCCGGCGCGTCCTCCAGAAATTCAATGCCGCAGACCCCCTGGCCCGCCACGATGCCCGCATCATCGAAGGCCGAGACGAAGACGAAACCCTCTTCGTCCCGCAGCCGGTGCGCCTCTTCGGTCGAGCCGGAGAAGTCCAGGCCGTGGATCACCACATTGGCCCCGTGCGCGCGGGTGCCGTCGATCTTCACGAAGGGGGTGCCCTCGGGCATGACGATGGTCACGGGCACGCCCAGCCGTCCGCCGTGATAGGCCAGGGCCTGGGCGTGGTTGCCTGCCGAGGCCGCGACCACGCCGCGCTTGCGCTCATCCGCGGTCAGTTGCAGCAGCCGGTTCAGAGCGCCGCGTTCCTTGAAACTGCCGGTGAAGTGCAGATTGTCGAACTTCACCCAGACCTCGGCGCCGGTCAGTTGCGACAGACGGCGCGAATAACGGGTCGGCGTGCGGTCCACCTGGCCCGCGATGCGGACGCGGGCGGCCTCGATGTCGGCGAAGGTGACGGTCATCACGACTCCCAAACGGCCGGGTCTTTTCGCCCGGTCAGGGTCCGCTTGTGGCGCCGTGTCGTGATCGTCGCAACCTTGACCTTGGCCGTTGCGTTAGGCGTCATATCCCTGTCTTAGGCTTGACCTCCAAGTCTTGACCGCTGGCCGACCCCAGGAGCGCGCCGATGTCCGTCCGTCCCCTTCTCGCCTTGACGGCCCTGGCCGCCGCCCTGGCCGCCTGTGCGCCGATGCCGACCGGCGGCTACGGCCCGGCCACGTCGGCCGTCTTCAACGCCGCCGATTTCGCCTGGTCCCAGCACGGCGGCCAGGCCGCGATCGAGGGTCGGGTCGACTATCGCCGTGACGGCAAGACCTACGCCTGCACCGGGTCGGCGGGCCTGACGCCCGACACACCCTATACGCGCCAGCGGTTCGCCGCCCTCTACGGCTCGACCGACCGCGCCGCCGTGCCCGAGGCCGTGGTCCGCGCCCGCAACGTGCCCGATCCCAACGCCGACTACCGCGCCTATGTCCGTTCCGAGCGGTGCGAGAACGGCCGCTTCCGCTTCGCCGGTCTGCCCGACGGCGGCTGGTTCGTCATCGTTCCCGTCAGCGCCGACAGCGACCGCATCGTCCTGATGCGCGCCATCCAGACACGCGGCGGGCGCGTCACCAATGTCGTGATGTAAGCACAAGGAGACCGCCATGCGCCTGATCCTGATCGCCGCCGTCGCCGCCGCCTCGGCCATCGCCGGAAGCGCCTCGGCCCAGAGCTGGACCTCCCATGGCGAGCGCGGCGAACGCCCCTACGGCTATGAAACCGGCCGCCATTACAGCAACCCCTATGACGGCGGCCGTCGGACCTATTCGCGTGACGGATCCTTCAACGGCCAGGCCGACCGGCCCGGCGACTATCGCTGCGACGCCTTCTGGGACGCCGAGCGCACCGACTGCGGCGAACGCTGGCGCGACCAGCGGCGCGGGTCAGACCGTTACGGCCAGGGACGGTACGGCCACGGACGCGGCTATGGCTCATCCTATGGGGGCGGCGGCTCGGTCTATCCCGGCGCCTATGGGCGGCCCGATCTGGTCTATCCGGCCGGGCGCGGCGGCCACGCCTCGGGCGGGCGCAGCCAGGCCCGCATCGACTGGTGCCGCTGGAACTACCGCTCCTACGACCCGGCCAGCGGCTATTACCGCGCCTATTCCGGCCATCTGGTGTGGTGCGGCTAGACCACGCCCTGGCGCGAACGCCGTCTTCCGCTCACGAGATCGTGCCCTATCGCCGTTCGCCATCTTTCGGCCCTGACTGACCCGCCTCTCGGACTTCGCCCGCGCGTGGGCGGCAGTCGGGGGAGCGCGTCCATGTCCCAGCACAACATCGTCGGCTCCGAAGCGTTCGAGAAGCGGCCGCACGTCTATATCCGCTCGCTGAAGTCGGGCGGCTGGCGACGGCGCAAGGCGCGCCTGGCTCTGGCCTTCATGGCCGGCATCGCCGTGGCTGCGGTCGGCGGCGCGGCGGCGGCCGTGGCCGCCTTCGGACCCTTGCTGTCGGGCGGCTGAACCGTCAGGCCAGCCAGACCATCCGCCGCGTCGCCACGTCTTCCCCACGCGCTTTCGAGAATCCCTTGCGCACCTCGCCGGTGTAGAGGAAGCCCGCCTTCTCCAGCACCCGGCCGGACGCCGGGTTGTCGGCGAAATGGCCCGCCATCAGGGCGCGCCGCCGCCATTTGCGCGACGCCCAGACCATGCCGGCCTCCAGCGCCTCGGTGGCGAAGCCCCGGCCCCAGTAGTCGCGGCCGATCCAATAGCCGGTCTCCGGCGCCGGATCGCTGTCCTCGAACAGGCCCAGCACCCCGACCAGGCCGTGGTCCTCGTGCTCGATGACGAAGGTCGCCGACCGCGCCGGGTCCTGCGCCGCCACCTGAAGCACGAAGGCTTCGGCGTCGCCGACCCCGAACGGGTGCGGCATGCGCAGGGTCATGCGGGCGATCTCGGATTCATTGGCCAGGCGGGCCAGACGGGTCACATCTTGCAGGCCCGGGGCGCGCAGGGTCAGGCGCCGCGTCTCGATGACGGGTGAGGTTTCGATGATGCACATGGCGTCGCCTCGTCTCGTTCTGTGCCGCCTCCTTGTTCAAGGCTCGGGCGGCGTCGAGGCGGGGAAACGAAAACGGGGAGCCTGGTGATCCAGACTCCCCGCGGAAAAATTCCTTGGTCCAGATCGGCTGCTTTATTCCAGCAACGCGATCCGGGAAGGCTTCTTCGGATCGCTTACTCGGCGGCTACGGCCTGCTGGTCGTTGGCCGGTAGAATCGACACGTAACAACGGCCGCCACGCTTGGTGGTGAATTTCACGGCGCCGTTCACCAGCGCGAACAGGGTATGGTCGCGGCCCATGCCCATGTTGTCACCCGGATGCCACTGGGTGCCGCGCTGACGAATAATGATGTTGCCGGCCAGCACCTGCTCGCCGCCGAACTTCTTCACGCCGAGGCGCTTCGACTCGGAGTCGCGACCGTTGCGCGACGAACCGCCGGATTTCTTGTGAGCCATGAGTCTGCTCCGTCCTCTTGCGCCGGACCCGAAGGTCTCAGTCAGCGCCTATTGTAGCGACAAACGCCCTGCTTGGGCGCCCGTGAATTCTTTAGTCTTCGGCCGTCTTGGCGGCGGCCTTCTTGGCCGGAGCCTTCTTGGCCGGGGCGGCCTTGGCTTCAGCCTTGGGCGCGGCGGCCTTCTTGGCGGGCTTGGCTTCGGTCTCGGTCGTGCGCGGGGCCAGGCCGCGGGCGCGAGCGTTGATCTCGGCCTTGGTCAGCAGCGAGGTCTCGCCGTCCCACTTGGCCTTTTCGCCGGCGCCTTCGATGCCGGTGATGCGCAGGACCGATTCCATCTGGCGGTGACCGCGGGTGCGGCGATAGCCCTGGCGACGGATCTTCTTGAAGATCTTCACCTTCTCGCCCTTGCGGGTTTCGACCAGGGTCGCGGCGACCGAAGCGCCCGCGATCAGCGGCGCGCCCAGGGTCACGCCCTTGTCGCCGCCCAGCATCAGGACGTCGCCGAAGCTGACATTCGCGCCCGCCTCGCCGTCGAGCTTCTCGACCACGATCACATCGCCCGGTTGAACCCGGTACTGCTTGCCGCCGGTCTTGATCACCGCGTACATATTGAGCCTCGGCATAACGCAAAAAAGAGTGCGCCCGCAGGAACCCCGCGGGCGAAGAGGGGGCGACATAGACGGGCCGGGGGTCAGAGTCAACGCGAACGGGGCTGAAAACGCCGTCCGAGACGCGAATTCCCCGCCCCAAAGGCTCCATGTCTGGTCCCGCCGTCCCGGCCGTGCGAAGCGAAATCCGCCGAAGCCATATGAGACCGCCTGATGACTGATCGCCGCGTCGAGGCCGCCCGCCGAATCGTCGCCCATGTCGCCGAACACCTGCGCGCCGACCTGTCCTTGCGCCTATGGACCGGCGAGGTCCTGCCCTTGGGTCCCGGCGCGCGCGACGACATCCAGATCGTGGTGGCCCGCCCCTCGGCCGTGCGCCGCCTGTTGCTGAAGCCCGGCCTGATGACGGTGTTCGAGCTGTTCGCCACCGGTGATCTGCGCATAGAGGGCGGCGATCCGCTGGAGGCCGCCGACCGCTGGGACCACGGCCGCGCCGTCCACCTGGCGCGCAACGTCGACAAATGGCTGATCGCGCGCGAGGCCGTCCCCTTCCTGCTGAACGGCGGCGACGAGGGCGCGACCCAGATCCCGGCCTGGGACGCCACCGGCGACGACGGCGTCGGCGCAGCCCGCGCAGGGCGGCGGGATCAGGACTTCATCCAGTTCCACTATGACGTCGGCAACGACTTCTACGCCCTCTTCCTGGACCCGGAGATGGTCTATTCCAGCGCCTACTTCCCCTCGCACGAGGCGACGCTGGAAGCGGCGCAGGCCGAGAAGTTGGACCGCATCTGCAAGAAACTGCGCCTCAAGCCCGGCCAGAAACTGCTGGACGTCGGCTGCGGCTGGGCCGGCCTGTCATGCTGGGCGGCCCGAAATTACGGCGTCACCGTGCACGGCGTGACCCTGTCGCAGGCCCAGCTCGACTATGGCCGGGCCAAGGTCGAGCGGCTGGGTCTTCAGGACAAGGTCACCCTCGAACTCAAGGACTATCGCCAGGTCGAGGGCCAGTATGACGCCATCAGTCAGGTCGAGATGTTCGAGCACGTCGGTTTCGCCAACCACGAGACCCACTTCCTGGAGATGAAGCGGCTGCTGAAGCCGGGCGGTCTGTATTTCCATCAGGCCTCGGTGCGGCGCGGCGGCCGCGACGCCATTCGCCCGACCCCGACGACCAAGGTCATCACCCGTTTCATCTTTCCCGGCGGCGAGCTGGACACCATCGGCATGACGGTGACCAACCTGGGCCGCTTGGGGTTCGAGACCCTGGACGTGGAGGACATGCGCGAGCATTTCGAGCTGACGCTGCGCGAATGGACACGGCGTCTCTATGCCCGCCGCGAAGACGCCTACGCCCTGGCCGGCGAGGCCCGCACCCGTCTGTGGTTGATCTATTTCGCCCTGTTCGCCAAGGGTTTCGAGCGCGGCTCGGTGCTGGTCTATCAGACGGTGGCGCAGAAGCGCCGCCCCGGTCCCAGCGGCCTGCCGCTGGATCGCAAGAGTCTGTACGCGTGAACTTTCCTTCTCCCCTTGTGTGAGAAGGATGGTCCACCCCCTCGACCGTTACAAAGTAACACGCTATAGCGGCCGTCATGTCGCCGCCCGATCTTCAGCAACCGGTTCTCGCCTCTCTTCTGGGCGCGGGATTCGCGGCGGCCTTTCTGCACGCGGCCCTGCCGACCCACTGGCTGCCCTTCGTCCTGGTCGGGCGGGCGCAAAGGTGGACGCTAAGGCGCACCCTGGGCGCGGTCGTGGCGGCGGGCTTGGCCCATATCGCCACGACGGCCGTCGTCGGCGGCCTGATCGTTCTGGCGGGCCTGGCGTTGAACCAGTGGATCTCGGGCCTGTTGCCCCATCTGTCGGCGGCCCTGCTGATGATCTTCGGCGCCTTCTACCTGGCCCGCGCCACGCTGAAGCGGCCGGTTCCGGCCGGCGGGCCGCCGCTGGAGACGCCCGAACCCGCCGTCACCGACAGCGCCGCCTTCTGGGGCCTGGTGGCGATGATGGCCGTTTCACCGGGCGAGGTGCTGTTGCCGATCTATCTGTCGACGGCCGAAGAGGGCCTGGTCGTGCTGGGCCTGCTGACCCTGGCCTTCGCGGCGGGGACGGTGGCGGGCATGACGGTGCTGACGACCCTGGCCCGCGCGGGCGCCTCGATCCTGCGGCTTGAACGCTGGGCGCGGTATGAGGGCATGGTGCTGGGCGTGGCCCTGATCGGCCTGGGCCTGCTGGTGATGACGCATCAGCACTAGCCGCAACCACGTAGCGCGATGCGCGATAGGCGCCTAAGACAAAGACCATGGGCGCCCATCACAGTCATTCGCACGACCACGCGCACGACCATCATGGTCATGACCATGCGCACGGCCACGGCCATCATCACGGCCCGGTCGACACCGGCGACTGGCGCTATGTCGTCGGCCTGATCGTCAATCTGGCCTTCGTCGGCGTGGAGTTCGGCGCCGGGATGTGGAGCAGCTCGACCGCCCTGATGGCCGACGCGGGCCACAATCTGTCCGACGTGCTGGGCCTCGCCATGGCCGGGGGCGCGGCCTGGCTGGCGCGGCGCAACGCCGGAGCGCGACGCACCTATGGCTATGGCAAGGCGACGGTGCTGGCGGCGCTGGGCAACGCCCTGCTGCTGATCTTCGCCTGCGGCGCCATCGCGGTGGAGGCCGTGCGACGCCTGGCGGAACCGGCGCCCGTGGCCTCGGGCGTCATCATGGCCGTGGCCGGGATCGGCTTCGTCATCAACCTGGGCACGGCGCTGTTGTTCATGCGCGACCAGCATTCGGACCTGAACGCCAAGGGCGCCTATCTGCACATGATGGCCGACGCGGCCGTGTCGATCGGCGTGGTGTTGGCGGGTGGGCTGATTCTGTTGACCGGCTGGTCGATCATCGATCCCCTGGTCAGCCTGATCATCGTCGCCGTCATCCTGATCGGGACCTGGGGCCTGTTGAAGGATTCGGTGAACCTGGCGCTGGACGCCGCGCCCTCCGGCATGGATGTGGCCGCCATCCGCGACGCGCTTCTGGCCCTGCCCGGCGTCAGCGCCGTGCACGACCTGCACGTCTGGGGCCTGTCGACCACCGAGACGGCCCTGACCGCCCACCTGGTCCATGGCCGCGACGATCCCGCCGCCCTGCTGGCCGAGGCCCAGGGCCTGGTGCGCGAGCGCTTCCGCATCGGCCACACGACCTTGCAATTGGAGACGGGGGCGTTGCCGGATTGCCCGGATTGCTGAGGGAGATAGGGCTTAGGGCTTAGGGCTTAGGGCTTAGGGCTTAGGGCTTAGGGCTTAGGGCTTAGGCGAATGATCAGCGCCCTTCTAATTCCTAAGCCCTAAGACCTAAGCCCTCCCCTTCCCTTCCCTTTTGCCCCTCGACGCGCCATCTGCACGCCCATGACCGACAAGACCCCCGTCACCGTCCTCACCGGCTACCTCGGCGCCGGCAAGACCACGCTGCTGAACCGCATCCTCACCGAGGACCACGGCAAACGCTACGCCGTCATCGTCAATGAGTTCGGCGAGATCGGCATCGACAACGACCTGGTGGTCGGCGCCGACGAGGATGTGTTCGAGATGAACAACGGCTGCGTCTGCTGCACCGTGCGCGGCGACCTGATCCGCGTCGTCGGCGGCCTGATGAAGCGCCAGCGGCCGGGCAAGCCCGCCTTTGACGCCATCATCGTGGAGACCACCGGCCTGGCCGACCCCGGCCCGGTGGCCCAGACCTTCTTCGTCGATGAGGACGTGAAGGCCAAGACCCAGCTCGACAGCGTCACCGCCCTGGTCGACGCCAAACACGTCATGGCCCGGCTGGACGATTCCAAGGAGGCCCGCGAACAGGTGGCCTTCGCCGACCAGATCATCCTGAACAAGGTCGATCTCGCGACGGCCGAGGAACTGGTCGCCGTCGAGGCGCGGCTGCGCGCGCTGAACCCGCTGGCCCCCATCCTTCGCGCCGAGCGCGCCGGTGTGGACCTGGACAAGGTGCTGGGCCGTCACGGTTTCGATCTTGAGCGCATCCTGGAGGTCCGCCCGGACTTCGTGAACCCGCCACACGGCGCCGAAGGCCATGTCCACGACGAAGACTGCGGCCACGATCATGACCATGGGCATGATCACGGGCATGACCACCATCACGACCACGGCCACGGCCACGGCCCGCGCGGCCACGCCCACCAGGACGACATCAAGGGCGTCTCCCTGTCGCTGGACCGGCCGCTGGACGGGACCAAATTCACCGCCTGGCTGGACCGGCTGCTGGCCGAGAAGGGTCAGGACATCCTGCGCGCCAAGGGCATCATCGACGTCGCCGGCGAGGACCGCCGCCTGGTCTTCCAGGCCGTTCACATGATCCTGGAGGGCGACCTGCAACGGCCGTGGGGCGACAAGGAACGCCGCTGGAGCCGCGCCGTCTTCATCGGCCGCGATCTGGACGAGGCCGCGCTGAAGGCCGGTTTCGAGAGCTGCGCCGCGTGAAGACCTTCACCTTCGACGCCCAGGTCACCGCCGCCCTGTTCGACCGGATCGGCGCCGTCTTCGCCCTGGGCGACGGCGCGGTGGTGTTCGAGAGCGGCGAACGGGCCGAGGCCCATGACGGCGCGGTCCTGTGCGCCTGCGTCCATCCGTCGGGCGACGGCGTTGTCACCGGCGGCGATGACGGCAAGCTGGTCTGGAGCCGCCGGGGCGAATCCGTGCTTCTGGCCACGGCCAAGGGTCAATGGATCGACGCCGTCGACGCCGCGTCCGAGACCGGCCTGATCGCCTTCGCCTTCGGCAAGACCCTGTCGGTGATCGATGTCGCCGACGCCGCCTTCCGTCGCGATTTCGTGCATGAGCGCACCGTCTCGGGCGTGGCCTTCGAGCCGAAGGGACGCCGCGTGGCCGCCTCTACCTATGGCGGCGCGGCCCTGTGGTACGCGCGGATCGCCCAGCAGCAGCCGACGGTGCTGAAATGGGCCGGATCGCATACGGGCGTCGGCTGGTCGCCCGACGGCGCCTTTCTGATCACCACCATGCAGGACAACCAACTTCACGGCTGGCGGCTGAAGGATCAGCGCAACATGCGCATGGGCGGCTATCCGGCCAAGATCCGCAACATGGCCTTCCTGTCCAGGGGGCGCCTTCTGGCCACGCCGGGCGCGCAGGGCGTGGTGCTGTGGCCTTTCGAGGGGTCGAATGGCCCGATGGGGCGTGAGGCGACCGAGATCGGCTTCGACGAGACCAGCCTGGTCAATCTGGTCGCCGCCCAGGCGAAACACGGGCGTGTCGCCGCCGGGCTGAACGACGGCCGCGTCTGGGTCGCCGATCCGTCGGCCCAGGGCCTGGAGCGGGTCAAGGCCGACAAGGGCGCGCCCATCGTCGCCCTGGCCTTCGACGCCGAGACCACGCGTCTGGCCTGGGCCGACGAGGACGGTCAAGCCGGGATCGTTGACCTCTGAGGCTTGCAACCTTGACCGTGATGACGGAACCCTTGGTCCGATGAGCGCGGCGACCGAAATCAAGACACGCGGGCGGCCGATCCTGACGGCCCTGCTGATCCTGGCCATGCTGCCGGTCGGGGCGGTGGTCATCCACCGCTTCGTGCCGCCGCCGACCACCCTGCTGATGATCAAGCAGGCCGTGGCGGGGAACGGGCTGGATTACCAATGGCGCGGGCTGGACGACATCTCGCCACGTCTGGTCGAGGCCGTCATCGCCGCCGAGGACGCGCGCTTTTGCGAACATCGCGGCTTCGATTTCGAGGCCATAGAGAAGGCGCTGGATTCCAACGCCCGCGGCCGCAAGGTGCGCGGCGGATCGACCATCAGCCAGCAGACCGCCAAGAACGTCTTTCTATGGCCGGGCCGCGACTGGATCAGGAAGGGGCTGGAAGCCGGCTACACCGTCCTGATCGAGACCCTGTGGGGCAAGCGGCGGATCATGGAGGTCTATCTGAACGTCGCCGAATGGGCGCCCGGCGTCTATGGCGCCGAGGCCGCCGCCCGTCGCTGGTACGGCAAGAGCGCCGCCGACCTGACCACGCGCGAGGCCGCCCGTCTGGCCGCCATCCTGCCCAGCCCGCGCCGCTATAAGGCGGCCAGCCCCGGTCCCTATGTCCGCAGGCGCGCCGGCCGCGTCCAGGCCGCCATGGGCACGGTGCGCGGCGAAGGTCTGGCCGCCTGCGTTCTTCGGTGAAAAGCCGAGCTTGACGCGGCGGCTCCGCTTGCCTCCCATGCGCGCCGAAAAGGCCGCCCACGCGAGACGGCATATGCGGGAGAGAGACACCATGAAGCGTCAACTGATGGCGGCGGTCGCCGTCTGCGCCCTGGGCCTGACGGGCTGCGTCACGGTCAAGTCCTGGACCTCGGGCTCGACGCCCCCCGACGCGGCGGCCCCAGCGCCCGCCGCCCCGGCCTCGGCCTCGGAAACCGCCTTCCCCGCCACGACCGAGGGCGCCACGGCCTTCGTCGCCGACGCCGAGAAGCGACTGATGGAGATGGGCGAATATGTCGCTCGCGTGCAGTGGGTGCGCGCCACCAACATCACCTTCGACACCATGTGGCTGGAAAGCCGAGCCAACGCCCAGGCCACCGAAATGTCGGTGCAACTGGCCAATGAGGCGGCCCGCTTCAATGATGTTCGGGTTCCCGCCGACGTCCGCCGCAAGCTGAACCTGATGCGTCTGGGCATCGTCCTGCCCGCCCCGAACCGTCCGGGCGCCGCCGCCGAACTGGCCGACATCACCACCCGTCTGGACTCGACCTACGCCACCGGCAAATTCCAGTTCAAGGGCGAGCAGATCACGCTCGATGACGCCAACGTCAAGATCGCCGAGAGCCGCGATCCAGCCGAGACCAAGGCCCTGTACGAGGGCTGGCGCACCATTTCACCGGTCATGCGCGACGACTACGCCCGCATGGTCGCCATCGCCAATGAGGGCAGCCGCGAACTGGGCTATGCCGACACCGGGGCCATGTGGCGCGCCGGTTACGACATGGCGCCCGACGCCTTCGCCGCCGAGACCGACCGGCTGTGGAACCAGGTCAAACCCTTCTACGAAAACCTGCACTGCTATGTGCGCGGGCGGCTGAACGCCAAATACGGCGATGCGGTCCAGCCCGATCACGGCCCGATCCGCGCCGACCTCTTGGGCAATATGTGGTCGCAGCAGTGGGGCAACATCTATGACGTCGTCGCCCCCGCCAACGTGCCCGCCGGCCAGGGCTATGACCTGACCCAGTTGCTGACCCGCGCCAACTATGACGCCACGCGCATGGTGAAGACCGGCGAGGGCTTCTACACCTCCCTGGGCCTGGCCCCCTTGCCCGACACCTTCTGGGAACGCAGCCAGATCACCCGCCCGCGTGATCGGGAAGTGGTCTGCCACGCCTCGGCCTGGGACCTGGACAACGTCAATGACGTGCGCATCAAGATGTGCACCCAGATCAACGCCGACGACTTCTACACCGTCCACCACGAGCTGGGTCACAACGTCTATCAGCGCGCCTACAACCAGCAGCCCTTCCTGTTCCGCAACGGCGCCAACGACGGCTTCCATGAAGCCATCGGCGACTTCATCGGCCTGTCGGCCACGACCCCGACCTATCTGAACCAGATCGGTCTGTTGGACACCGTGCCGGGCGCCGAGGAGGACATCCCCTTCCTGCTGAAGATGGCGCTGGACAAGATCGCCTTCCTGCCGTTCGGCCTGATGGTCGATCGCTGGCGCTGGGACGTGTTCAGCGGCAAGACCACGCCGGATCACTATAACGACGCCTGGACGGCCAATATGCTGAAGTACCAGGGGTTGACGCCGCCGGGACCGCGCCCGGCCAACGCCTTCGATCCGGGCGCCAAATACCACATCCCCGGAAACACGCCGTACACGCGCTATTTCCTGGCCCACATCTACCAGTTCCAGTTCCACCGCGCGGCTTGCAAGATGTCGGGCTGGACCGGGCCGCTGCACCGCTGCTCGATCTACGGCAACACCGAGGTCGGCCGCCGCTTCAACGCCATGATGGAGATGGGCCAGTCGCGTCCGTGGCAAGAGGCCATGGCCGCCTTCACCGGCGAGAACGGCAACGACGCCTCGGCCGTGGCCGACTATTTCGCGCCGCTGAACGTCTGGCTGACCCAACAGAACCGCGGCAAGCGCTGCGGCTGGGACAACTGATCCCGGCCTGACGGCGTCCGTGCCCGGCCACCCTCCCCCGACCGGGAGGGTGGCCGATCGGTCTTATTTGGCGATGCGCAGGTTTTCGATGGCCCCGGCGATGCGGTCGAAGGCCGCGCCGATGTCGGCGGCGTTTGTGACATTGAAATAGTTGGCCGGCTGGCTGGCGCAGCCGCTGAGCAGCTCTTGCGTGCGGCTGTCGACCTGGACGCCGACCGTATAGACGATGATCTCGCGCGTCCGCAGATTGCCGCACAGCTCCTCCAGCCGGTCGTCCATGACGGCGCGGCGTTGAGAGCTGCTGGAGCTGACGCCCAGGCCCAGCCGCTCCTGCCAGATCAGGCCGGCGCCGGAATAGACCGAGTTGTCGGGATTGCTGGCGGTCGAGTTCACATTCTCGCCGTCGGTCATCAGGATGACGATCTTCTGGAGACGCTCGGTCCCATAGGGCTGGCCGTCACGGAACGGCGCGTTCGGCGACAGGGCGTGCCAGCCCCACATCAGACCCATGGGAATGTTGGTGTTGCCGGTGGCCTTCATGCGGCCGATGGCGGCCTTCAGGCCGGTGAAGTCGTCGGTCAGGCGCATGACCGGCTCCAGCCCGCAGCCCTGGTTGGGACCCAGGTTCACGCCGATGCCGCTGCGCAGACGCGTGCGCGTGTATTTGGAGGCGTCCTTGGTCAGCCGATCCCAGGCCTGAATGCGCAAGGTGCTGCTCAAGGTGCCCAACAGATTGCTGATCAGGCCGCTGAGGCTGGTGGTCGGCTCATCGAGATAGTCGTTGGGATAGTCGAAATCCTCCCAGCGGCTGTCGTTGGGGAAGGTGTTGTCGTCGGGCGAGTCGGGCGAGAAATAGGGCACGAACATCGTCGCCTGGTCGCCGCTGTTCGGCGCCGTATCCCGGACGTCGTAGGGATAGGCCCGGCTTTCGATACAGCCGCCCCAGCCGATCTGAAGCGTGTCCAGCAGGGCGAAACGGTCCTGGCCGGTCGAGAACAGCCCGGTCGTCCCGGTCGAGCCGGTGTGGTTGGTCGAGCGGCTGAGCCAGCCCAGGTTCGAGGCGCTGGTGCGGTTGTTGGTCGTGCCGAAGCCCGAGTTCACCCGGACGGTCATGGAGAAGGGCACCAGGGCGATCTTGACCGCATCGTCCTCGACGCTGCGGGCGTCGGCGGCGGCCAGGCGGTCGATCAGATTGACGGCGGCCGACTTGGTGTTGGTCAGCTTGGACCCCGACATCGAGCCGGTGTTGTCCAGAACCAGGGCGATCTCGACCATCTTGTTCGAGCGGAACACCTCGGAATGCGCCCCGACCGGCAGCTTGTCGTCCATGAACTTGCCGTAGGGCGGCAGGAAGATGTTGGCGACCAGGGCCTTCACATCGACCTTGGCGTCGGCCACGACCACGCCCTCGCTGTTCAGGGCGAAGGTGGTGCGATCCTCACGCAGGGTGATTTCGGGATAGGCCTGAAGATTGGCCTTCAGCGCCGCCAGGCCGACGGTCGTGATCTCGGCATTGGTGGTGTAGGGCGAGCGGGCGGCGGCCAGGGCGGCCGCGTCCAGCGCGTCTTGCAGATTGACCCGCACGGTCGAGGCGCGGTGGATGTCCACCCCGCCCAGCGTCATCAGGATCAGCGGCGGCAGGCTGAGGGCGAAGATCATCGCCACATTGCCCCGACGCGCGCGCGCGAAACGGCCCGCGAACCCCTTCAGGTTCCGTCCCCAGCCGGCGATGGCGTTCGTGATGCCGCCCATGGGTTCCTGCCTCCGCGCGCGGACGCAAGGTCCGCCACCGCGCAGATTGCACGGCGACGGTTAAGGGAAGGCCTACCGGCGAGGGTTAACGGGCCGCACCGAACATCCCGGCGAGGTCAGATCAGCCGGATTTCCTTCAACCGCTCGGTCAGGAAGTCCTCGGCCATTATGGCGCGGCCTTCATAGCGGTCGGGATTGTCCGTCGTGATCATCGACGGCAGCGTCTCGATCATGAAGTCCGGGTTGAAATGCAGGAAGAAGGGCGTCGAATAGCGCGCATAGCCGCGCCGCTCGGGCGCCGGATTGACCACCCGGTGCGTCGTCGACGGCAGGACGTGGTTGGTCAGTCGCTGCAGCATGTCGCCGATGTTGACCACCAGCGCTCCCGGCGGCGGCGCGATGTCCAGCCACTCGCCGTCGGCGTCCTTCAGTTGCAGGCCCGCCTCTTCGGCGCCCAGCAACAGGGTGATGACGTTGATGTCTTCGTGCGCCCCAGCCCGCACGCCCGGCGCATCGGCCGGAACCGGCGGATAGTGCAGCGTGCGCAGGATCGAGTTCCCCAGTTCGACCTTGTCCTCGAAATAGGCGTCGCCCAGCTCCAGATATCGGGCGATGGCGCGCAGCACCTTGGCGCCCAGGGCGTCCATGGCCTCGAACATGCCGTACTGGTGCTGGCGGAAACCGGAAATCTCGGTCGGCCACAGATTGTCGCGCATGTATTTCCGGTACGGATGGTCTTGCGGCAGCTCGCGCCCGACGTGCCAGAACTCCTTCAGATCGACGGTCGCCGCGCCCTTGGCCGCCTCGACCCCGAACGGGGTCAGGCCGCGCGCGCCGCCGGTGCCGAGCAGATGGTATTTCTTCTTGGTCGGCTCCGGCAGGGCGAAGAAGGCCTTGGCGTCGTCCAGGGCCGCGTCCAGCGTCGCCTGATCCAACCCGTGATCGGCGATGACGGCGAAGCCATAGCGTTTGAACGAGGTCCCCAGGGCGTCGGCGAAGGCTTGGAAGTCCTGATCGTACAGTCGCATCGAAACCGGTTCGATGGCGGATTTGACGGCGGTCATGGTCGTGCTCGCGGGCAGGGGCCGAAGATATGGCTCTGTCCTTACGCCCTGTGACGGCCTGATGGCAAAGCGGACAGGACCGTTCATATACGGTACAGCTTGGAACCTTCACCGTAAGCCGACGTTTCAGCGCCGACCACTTCGCAACAAGGACCCCTATCCCATGCGCGCCAAGCTCGCCCTCGTCAGTGCCTCTATCGCCGTCCTCGTCGGCGCCGCAGCCTGCACCACCACCGACCCCTACAGCTCGACCCCGCGCCGCAACAACACCGGCACGGGCGTGATCGCCGGCGCCCTGGGCGGTGCCCTGCTGGGCTATCTGACCAACACCTCGGACGGCGAACAGGGCCGCAAGAACGCCCTGATCGGCGCGGGCATCGGCGCCCTGGCCGGCGGCGCGGTCGGCAACTACATGGACCGCCAACAGCGCGCGCTGGAAGCCGAACTGTCGGGCACCGGCGTCGGCGTGGCGCGCCAGGGCGACGTCCTTGTCCTGCGCATGCCGTCGGACGTCACCTTCGCCACCAACCAGTCCTCGATCGACCCGCGCTTCAACGCTGTGCTGGACGATGTGGCAGGCGTGCTGAACGAATACGACCGCTCGGTCATCGACATCATCGGCCACGCCGATTCCGCCGGCTCGGACGCGTACAACCTCGACCTGTCGCGCCGTCGCGCCTCGTCGGTCGCCGGTTATCTGGTCAGCCGCAACGTCCTGGCCGAGCGTCTGTTCGTCGACGGCCGCGGCGAGAGCCAGCCGATCGCCTCCAACGACACCCCCGCCGGCAAGGCCCAGAATCGTCGCGTGGAGATCCTGATTCGCCCCTTCACGGGCTGATCCACCGACGAATCCGAAGGCTCGCGGGCGGCTCGAAAGGGCCGCCCGTTCGCTTTTTACGGCACACCGTTCCGTGACTTGCGCCCAGGACGCGAAAATGGCTTAACGCCCTGTCGATGCAGGGGGGCACGGTGGGCGATCACGAATTGGGCGAGGGTCTGAAACTGGCGGCGACCGCCGTCGCCTCGGCCGTCCTCGTCGCCGCTCTGGTCATCACCGTCGGCGGTTCGGTCATCGACCGCAAGGCCCAGGCGTCCGCCGCCGAAACCGCCCCCCGACAAGCCGTCCTGGTCCGCACCGGCGGCTGAGACAATCAGCTCCGGCCGATGGAGCTGTAGCGGAAGCCTCGCGCCCGCATGTCGTCAGGCCTGTAGACGTTCCTCAGATCCACCATCACCGGCGACTTCACCAGCCGCTTGACCCGATCCAGGTCCAGGGCGCGGAATTGATCCCACTCGGTCAGGATCACCACCACATCCGCGCCTTCGACGGCTTCATAGGGTCCGTCCTTGAACGCCACCCCGTCCAACAGTTTGGACGCCTCATGCATGCCTTCGGGATCGAAGGCCTGGACCGTCGCCCCGGCCGCGATCAGGGCCGGCGCCACGTCCAGCGACGGCGCATCGCGCATGTCGTCGGTGTTCGGCTTGAAGGTCAGGCCCAGCAGGGCCACCGTCTTGCCCTTCAGCTCGCCGCCCAAGGCCGCCTGAACGCGCCCGGCCATGGCCTTCTTGCGCGCATCGTTGACGGCGACGGTGGTCTCAACCAGCCGCACCGGGCTGCCCGCGTCGGTCGCGGTGCGCACCAGGGCCAGGGTGTCCTTGGGAAAGCACGACCCGCCGTAACCTGGCCCGGCGTGCAGGAATTTCGACCCGATACGGTTATCCAGGCCAATGCCGCGCGCCACCTGCTGCACATCGGCCCCGACCTTTTCGCACAGGTCGGCCATTTCGTTGATGAAGGTGATCTTCAGCGCCAGGAAGGCGTTGGCGGCGTATTTGATCAGCTCCGACGTCCGACGCCCGGTGAACAGGATCGGCGTCTCGTTCAGGTTCAGCGGGCGATAGATCTCGGCCATGACCCCCCTGGCCTGCTCGTTCTCGACGCCGACGACGACGCGGTCGGGCCGTTTGAAGTCGCCGATGGCGGCGCCTTCGCGCAGGAATTCGGGATTGGACACCACGGCGAACTGGGCGTCGGGGCGGCGCTCGCGGATGATGCGCTCGATCTCGTCGCCGGTGCCGACCGGCACGGTCGACTTGGTCACCACCACGGTGAAGCCGTCCATCAGCTCGGCGACCTCTTCGGCCACCGCATAGACGAAGCTCAGGTCCGCATGGCCGTCGCCCCGGCGCGAGGGCGTGCCCACGGCGATGAAGACCGCGTCGGCCGACCGGATCGCCTCGGTCCCATCGACGGCGAAGGACAGCCGCCCGTCACGCACGTTGGCGGCGACCAAATCGTCCAGTCCCGGCTCATAGATCGGCATTTCGCCGCGGTTCAGCCGCTCGATCTTGCCCGCGTCCTTGTCGACGCAGACGACGGTGTGGCCGAAGTCGGCGAAACAGGCTCCAGACACCAGGCCGACATAGCCGGTGCCGATCATTGCGATGCGCATGAGGTTTTCCCTGAAGGCGTGCGGCCCGAATACCGCCCGCCCGCCCTCTTGTGAAGCGACGCCGGGTCTGCGACGGACGGAGCATGACGATGGGGGCCGATCCCGCAACCCGCCTGGGCCGCCTCAAGCGGCTGGAGGCCGACAGCATCCACATCCTGCGGGAGGTGGCGGCCCAGTGCGCGCGGCCGGTGCTGCTGTATTCGATCGGCAAGGATTCCGCCGTCCTGCTGCACCTGGCCCGAAAGGCCTTCGCCCCCCTGCCCCCGCCCTTCCCGCTGTTGCACGTCGATACGACCTGGAAATTCCGCGACATGTACGCCCTGCGCGACCGCATGGCGGCCGAGAGCGGCATGGAGCTTCTGGTTCACGTCAATCCCGAAGGGCTGGAGCGCGGGATCAATCCGTTCGACCACGGCTCGGCCGTCCATACCGACATCTGGAAGACCCAGGGGCTGAAACAGGCGCTGGACCTGCACGGTTTTGACGCGGCCATCGGCGGCGCACGCCGCGACGAAGAGGCCAGCCGCGCCAAGGAGCGGGTGTTCAGCTTTCGCGGTCCCGGCCACCGCTGGGACCCGCGCCGCCAGCGGCCCGAGCTGTGGAGCCTGTACAACGCCCGCGTTCAGCCGGGCGAGACCATGCGGGTCTTCCCCCTGTCCGACTGGACCGAACTGGACGTCTGGGACTATGTCGCCGCCGAGGGCGTTGCCGTTCCGCCGCTCTATTTCGCCGCCCCGCGCCCGGTCGTGCGCCGCAACGACGTCTGGATCATGGTCGATGACGAACGGATGCGGCTGGAGCCGGGCGAGACGCCCCAGCTACGCTCGGTTCGTTTCCGCACCCTGGGCTGCTACCCCCTGTCCGGCGCGATTGATAGCGAGGCGACGACCCTGGACGCCGTCATCGCCGAAATGCGCGCCTCGCGCAGCTCCGAACGCCAGGGCCGCCTGATCGACACGGACCAGGCCGGCTCGATGGAGAAGAAGAAGGCGGAGGGCTATTTCTGATGGCCGGTTCCGACACGCTGCGTTTCATCACCTGCGGCTCCGTCGATGACGGCAAGTCGACCCTGATCGGCCGCCTGCTGGCCGAGAGCGGGACCGTGCCCGACGATCAGTTGGCCGCCCTGCCCGTCGGACCGCACGGGCCTGACTATTCCTTCCTGGTCGACGGCCTGCTGGCCGAGCGGGAACAGGGCATCACCATCGACGTGGCCTATCGCTATTTCGCCACGTCGCACCGCAAATTCATCGTCGCCGACACGCCGGGACACGAACAGTACACCCGCAACATGGTCACCGCCGCCTCGCGCGCCGACACGGCCGTGGTGCTGGTCGATGCGCGCAAGGGCGTGCTGGTCCAGACCCGCCGTCACGCCTTTCTGTGCGCCCTGTTGGGCGTAAGGTCGGTGGTGTTGGCCGTGACCAAGATGGATCTGGTCGGCTGGGACCGCGCCGCCTTCGACGAGGCGGTCGCCGACTTCACCGACTTCGCCGCCCGCATCGGCCTGAAGACGGTGACGCCCATCCCCCTCAGCGGCCGCGACGGCGACAATGTCGTGGCGCCCAGCGCGAACACCCCCTGGTTCGACGGACGACCCTTGCTGGAGACGCTGGAGACCCTGACGGTCGCGGGCGCGGCGGCGGACTCGCCCTTGCGCATGCCGGTGCAACTGGTCCAGCGCGTCGGCGAGGCGCGCGCCTATCTGGGCCGGATCGTGCAAGGCACCGTCGCCGTCGGCGACCGGCTGCGGGTCGAACCGTCGGGGCGCGAGGCGACGGTCAAGGCCCTGACCCTGGCGGGACAAGCGGTGGATCGAGCCGACGACGGCGCCTCCGTCGCCATCACCTTGGACGTCGATGTCGATGTCACGCGCGGCGACGTGCTGGCGGCGGCCTCGGCGCCGTTGGAAAGCGCCGACCAGTTCGAGGCGACGATCGTCTGGATGGCCGAGGCGCCGATGCTGCCCGGGCGGGTCTATGACATCCAGATCGGCACAGCGTCGTGCGGCGGCCAGGTCACCGACATCCGTCACCGCATCGACGTCAACAGCCTGGAGCCGCTGGCGGCGCGCACCCTGGGCCTGAACGAGATCGGCGTCTGCCATCTGTCGCTGTCGCGTGAGACGGCCTTCGCCCCCTATGAGCGGAACCGCGACCTGGGCGGCTTCATCGTCATCGATCGCGAAACGCGCGCCACCGTCGGCGCCGGCATGATCCGCTTCGCCCTGCGCCGGGCGCACAACATCCATCGCCAGGCCGTCACCGTGGACCGCGCGCGCCGCGCCGCCGCCAAGGGCCAGAAGCCGACCGTCGTCTGGCTGACCGGCCTGTCGGGCGCGGGCAAGTCAACCATCGCCGACGCCGTCGAGGCGCGGCTGACGGCCCAGGGGCGGCATTGTTATCTGATCGACGGCGACAATCTGCGTCACGGGCTGAACCGCGACCTGGGCTTCACCGCCGCCGACCGGGTCGAGAACGTCCGCCGCGCGGCCGAGACGGCGCGGATGATGGCCGACGCCGGGCTGATCGTCCTGGTGTCGCTGATCTCGCCCTTCGCGGCCGAGCGGCGCATGGCGCGCGAGATGATGGCCGAGGGTGAGTTCCTGGAGGTCTTCGTCGACGCCCCCCTGGCGACGGTCGAGGCGCGCGACGTCAAGGGTCTCTACGCCAAGGCCCGGTCAGGCGAACTGAAGAATTTCACCGGCGTCGACAGCCCCTATGAGGCGCCCGAGACCCCCGAGGTGCACCTGGACGCGGCGGCCCTGTCGGTCGAACAGTCCGTGGATCGGATCATCGCCGCCCTGCACGCCGCCGGGCGATTGGACCCCTGAAGACCGCCTTCTTTTGAGACCCCCAAAAGAAAACCGCCGCCCCGTGAGGAGCGGCGGTTTCCGAAGTCGTCATCGACGCTTCCAGAACCGGATCGGCGGCCGGATGTGTCCGGCCGCCTTTCGCGGGACTTAGAAGTTGATGTCGATGGTGGCGCGGCGGTTCAGAGGCTCGCGCACGCCGTCGGCGGTGGCGCGGGCCAACTGGGTTTCGCCCTTGCCCTCCAGCGAGATGACGCCGCCGTTGACGCCGTTGGCGACCATGGCGTCGGCCACGGTGCGCGAGCGGCGGTTCGACAGGCCGACGTTATAGGCCGCGGAACCCGAGGTGTCGGTGTGGCCGACGATCAGGATGCGGGTCGGACGGCCCGACTTGGCGTAGTTCGACGCCTGGGTCACCACCGAGCGGGCTTCGGCCGTCAGGTCCGAACGATCCCAGTCGAAATAGACCACGAACTGACGCGCGGCCGGAGCCGGCGGAGGCGGCGGCGGGGGCGGCGGGGGAGGCGGCGGCGGGGGAGGCGGCGGGGGCGGCGGAGGCGGCGGCGGCGGAGGCGGAGGAGCCTCTTCAGCGCCGAACGCATAACGCAGGCCCAGGGTCACGGTGTGACCGGTGTATTCGCCTTCCAGCGTGCCTTGACCGCCCGACGTCGAGGTGTCGAGTTCGACGTCGCTCGTCATGTAGCGGTAGGTCAGGTCGATGTTGGTGCGGTCGCCGACGGCCCAGGCCAGACCAGCGATCGCCTGAGCGGCGAACTTGGTCGAGTGGTCGTCGATGGCGAAGCCGGTGGTGCGGGCGCCGCGCAGGGTGCCGATCGCGTCGCCGTTGACGCGGTTCACGCCCATGCCCAGACCGACGAACGGACGGATGCCCCACGACTCCCAACCGAAGTCATAGATGACGTTCGCCATCAGGGTGACCGAGTCCAGGTCACCGTCCGGCGAATGGCAGGGACCCGACGCCGGGTTGATGTTGCACAGGCCCGACGGAGTGACGTTGCTGTCACGACGGACGCGGCCGATGTCGCCCGAGCGATAGCCGCCTTCCAGTTCGACGCGCCAATTCGGGTTGAAGCGATAGCCCAGGCGCGCGAAGGCGGCCCAACCATCGTTGACTTCCCAGTTCCAGGCCACACCCGTGGTCTGGGACTCCAGTTCGACGTCGTCGATGAACTGGTAACCGGCGTCTACCGCGCCGTACCAGCCATCAGGCTCAGCCGAAGCGGCGCCAGCCGACAGGGCGAGAGCCGCCGCCGCGCTGGAAGCCAGGATCAAACTTTTAACTCGCATGGGTATGAGCCCTCCGCAGCCATAATTATTCTATGCGGCGGTCTCGCCGCCTACCGGGTTCATAACAGCGTTGCCCTGGGAGGTCGAGCATCAAACTCGGCCATATTAAGCCGATAAGTTGGAAGCGTGGCGTTGAAGCTACACGAGAAAAACACACCCTCGGCCGCATCGGGGCGAAATCGCGGCGGCGCACGGCCGTTGAGCGGCGCGCGGGTCGCGGATAGTTTCTCTCGATGAGCGAATCCCCCGCAACCTGTGAGGTCGTCGCCGAGGCCGGGGTGAACCACAACGGCCGTGAGGACCTGGCTTTGGCCTTGGTCGAGGCCGCCGCCGAATCCGGCGCCGATTGCGTGAAATTTCAGACCTTTGACCCAAACGACCTGACGGCGGCCTCGGCTCCGACAGCGGTCTATCAGGCCCAAGCGGGCGCGGGTGCGAGCCAGAAGGCCATGCTGGAGGCCCTGGTCCTGCCGACCCAGGCCCTGCGGCGCGTCGCCCGCGCGGCCAAGGACGCGGGAATCGCCTTCCTGTCCACGCCTTTCGACCGGGCGTCGGCGCGTTTCCTGGTCGAGGAGCTGGGTATGGCGCGGATCAAGGTCGGTTCGGGCGAACTGACCAACCTGCCCCTGTTGCTGGACCTGGCGCGGCTGGAGCGGCCGATTCTGTTGTCGACCGGCATGGCGACGATGGACGAGGTGCGTCGGGCGCTGGGCGTTCTGGCCTTCGCCCGCCTGGCCGGCGCCGGCGAGGCGCCGTCGCTGGAGGCCTTCGACGCCGCCCTGGACGCGCCCGAGGCAGCGCCCGTGCTGGCCCAGACGGTGGTCATGCAGTGCACGACCCAGTATCCGGCCCCGCACGATCAGGCGAACCTGAGGGTGCTGGACGCCTATGCCGCCCTGGGCGTGCGGCCCGGCTATTCGGACCACACCCTGGGCATGGACGTCGCCCTGGCCGCCGTCGCGCGCGGCGCCCAGGTGATCGAAAAGCATCTGACCCTGTCGCGCGACATGGAGGGACCGGACCATAGAGCCTCGCTGGAGCCGGACGAGATGGCGGCCCTGGTCGCCGGAGTGCGGCGGGTCGGCGCGGCGCTGGGTTCGCCGGTCAAACAGCCCCAGCCCGCCGAGATCGCCAATATGGCCGTGGCGCGCCGGGTGCTGGTCGCGGCGCGTCCGATCCGGGCGGGAGAGGCCTTCAGTCCCGACAATTTGACGGCCAAACGGGCGGGCGCGGGGCTGGAGCCGGGCCTGTACTGGTCGCTGCTGGGCCGGACGGCGGCCCACGACTTCGCCGCCGACGAGCCGATCCGGTCATGAACAGAATCGGCGTCTTCACCGCGACACGGGCCGAGTTCGGCCTGCTGCGCCCCGTGATCACGGCGCTGGAAGCCTCCAGCACGTTGGAGCCGGTGGTGATCGTCTCGGGCGCGCATCTGTCGGAACGGCACGGGATGACGGTGAGCGACATCCAGGCCGAGGGGGTGGCGATCGCGGCGCGGGTTCCGGTTCCGCTGATCTCCGACCGACCGGTCGACATCGCCGCCGACATGGCCGCGACCCTGAAGGGCTGCGCCGAGGCGTACGCGGCGCTGGATCTGGACGCGGTCCTGATGCTGGGCGACCGCACCGAACTGCTGGCGGCGGCGGCGGCGGCGGTCCCCCTGGCCCTGCCCGTGATTCATATGGAGGGCGGGCATCTGACCCATGGGGCGGTGGACGATTCCATCCGACACGCGGTCTCCAAACTGGCGGCCCTGCATTTCACGGCGGCCGAACCCTATCGTCAGCGCCTGATCCAGATGGGCGAGGCGCCCGAGCGCGTCTTCACCGTCGGCTCGACGGCGACGGACAATCTGAAAGCCTTCGGACGCCGCACGCGGGCGCAGGTCGAGGCGGAGCTGGATCTGGACCTGTCGCCGGGCTTCATCCTGGCGACCTTCCACCCGGAGACCCTGGGCGAGATGTCGCCCGCCGCCCAGATCGACGCCTTTCTGATCGGGCTGGCAGCGGGACGCGAGGGACGCAGGGTCCTGATCACCCTGCCCAACACCGACGCCGGATCGGATACCGTCCGCACCCGCATCGAAGCCTGGGCGGCGGCGAACGCGGATTGGGCGACGGCGCGGACCTCATTGGGCGCGCGACGATATCTGGCGGCCCTGACGGCCTGCGACGCCGTGGCCGGAAACTCGTCCAGCGGAGTGATCGAGGCGCCGATCGCCGGGGTTCCGTGCGTCAACGTCGGCGAGCGCCAGGCGGGGCGGTTGCGGCCGCCCGGCGTGATCGACGCGCCGCTGGCGCCGGAGGCGATCACGGCGGCCCTGCGACGGGCGCTAAGCCCCGCCTTCCGCGCCGAGGCGGCCCAGGTCCCGCCGCCCTTCGGCGACGGCCGGGCGGCCGAGCGGATCGTGGCGGTGCTGGAAGCCACGGACTTCACCGGATTGGCGCGCAAGCCGTTCGTGGACGCCGACCGGCAGGGTCGGCGGAGTTAGGCCCTCGCCGCCGCCTCGGCCGCCGCGAACTCCGGCGCGGTGTCGATGTCCCATCCGCGATCCGTCGGCATGCGCCAGGCCAGGGCGCCGGGGACGTCGAAACGCCCGTCGATCAGCAGACGATCCGGGCGTCCGACATAGACCGCGCCGTTGATCACCACCAGGTCGTCGAGGTCTCCGGCCGGGCCGATGACGTCCTTGGACAGGCGGCGATGGAAGGCCGGCGGCTTCAACGGCGGCGAGACCCCGACCACGGCGGGCGCGGACCAAGCGTGACAAAGCGCCAGGGCGCCGTCGATATCGGCGGCCGTGCGCAACGGCGAGGTCGGCTGCAGCAGGACCAGATAGTCCCAGTCGTGACCCAACACCCCCAGAGCATGGGCGATGGCGTCGTAAACCGAGGCGTCCGACCCCGCCAATTCGACAGGACGGTCGATGACCGTCACGCCGTGCTCGGCGGCCAGGGCGGCGACGGTCGGATCGTCGGTCGTCACCGCAACCGTCTCCAGCAGATCGCTGGCCAGGGCCGCGTCCAGGGTCCAGTCGATCAGCGGCCGACCCGCGAAGAGGCGCGAGTTCTTGCCCTTCAGCCGTTCGGACCCGGCCCGCGCCGGGATCAGGCCCAAGGCCCGCGCGCCGTCGATCATAGCCGTTCCTCCGCGCCCGGTGACTGATAGACTCGATTCGTCTGAGAATCAGGGGGCGGCCCGAGGATGGCAAGCAAGGGCGTTGAGCTGACGGGTCGCCGGGTGCTGGTCACCGGAGCGGGCGGCTTCATCGGCAGCCGTCTGTGCGAACGCCTGGTCGAGGCGGGGGCCGAGGTTCGCGCCCTGGTGCGCTACACCTCCGACGGCGAGGCGGGCTGGCTGGACCGGTCGCCGATCCGCAAGCAGATCGAGGTCAAGCGCGGCGATCTGGCCGACCGCGACAGCGTGTTCGACGCGGTCAGGGACAGTGAGATCGTGCTGCATCTCGGCGCCCTGATCGCCATTCCCTATTCGTATCTGGCGCCCGAAAGCTATGTGCGGACCAACATCCTGGGCACGCTGAACGTGCTTCAGGCGGCGCGTGAGCTGGGGATCGGACGGCTGGTCCACACCTCGACCAGCGAGGTGTACGGCTCGGCCCAGACTATTCCGATGACCGAGGACCATCCCCTGGTGGGCCAGTCGCCCTATTCCGCCTCCAAGATCGGCGGCGACAAGCTGGCGGAAAGTTATCACCGGTCGTTCGGGACGCCGGTGGTCACCTTGCGGCCGTTCAACACCTTCGGGCCGCGCCAGAGCGCGCGGGCGGTGATCCCGGCGGTGGCTATACAGGCCCTGGCCGGGCGCATCGTCAGGATGGGCGACCCTCGGCCGACGCGCGACTTCGTCTATGTCGACGACACGGCCGACGCCTTTGTGCGCGCGGCGACGGTTCCGGGGATCGAGGGCGAGACCCTGCATTTCGGCGGCGGACGCGAGATCCGGGTCGGCGACCTGCCCCGGATGATCGGCGAGGCGGCCGGGATCGCCGTTCAGGTCGAACACGATCCCGAGCGGATGCGCCCCGCCGCCAGCGAGGTCGAGCGGCTGATCGCCGACGCGGCCAAGGCCCGCGCCCTGCTGGGTTGGGCGCCCCAGGTGTCGGTCGAGGAGGGTCTGCGCCGGACGGTCGATTTCATCCGCGCGAACCCGCACCTGTATCGCCCCGAGGAGTATGCGGTGTGACCCGGCCCGGCGATCTCGGCGCCAATCTGATCGGGCCGGAGACGCCGATCCTGGAAGCCGTCGCCCAGATGGACGCGGCGCGGCGCAAACTGCTGTTGGTGGTCGATGACGAACGACGGCTGCTGGGCGCCCTGACCGACGGCGACATCCGCCGGGGCCTGATGCGGCGGCTGCCGATGGACGCGCCGGTCCGCGAGGTGATGAACCCCGACCCGGTGGCCCTGACGGTCGGATCGTCGGACCTGACCGCCCTGGCGCGGCTGGAGGAGCGCGGGGTGTCTCTGGCCCCCGTCGTCGATGCGCGCGGGCGGGTCGTGGGCCTGTATCCCGACGCGGTCGGCGCGGCCTCGGCGCGCGACAATCTGGTGGTCATCATGGCCGGCGGGCGCGGCGCGCGGCTGGCCCCCCTGACCCAGACCTGCCCCAAGCCGATGCTGAAGGTGGCGGGCCGCCCGCTGCTGGAGACCATCATCGAGCGGTTGCAGGCCCAGGGGTTCGGCCGCTTCCGCCTGGCGGTCAACTATCTGGCCGAGGTGATCGAGGACCATTTCGGCGACGGCGCGGCCATGGGCGCCGAGATCCGCTATCTGCGCGAGGATCATCCGCGCGGCACGGCGGGCGCCCTGTCGCTGTTGAACGAGCCGATCCAGGCGCCGTTGCTGGTGATGAACGGCGACGTCCTGACCCGCGTCAATTTCAGCGACCTGATCGACTTCCATTCCGACCTGAAGGCCGAGGCGACCCTGTGCGTGCGCGAGCACTCCTTCCAGTCGCCGCACGGCGTGGCCGAAACGGACGGGCCGCGCCTGCTGACTCTACGCGAGAAGCCGACATTCCGGTGGCTGGCCAACGCCGGGATCTATTGCCTGGACCCCGGCGTGCTGGGCCGCATCCCGCGCGAGGGTCCGTACGACATGCCCGAGCTGCTGGCGGGGCTGGCGGCCGAGCGGCGCACGGTGGGGGCCTTTCCGATCCACGAATACTGGCTGGACATCGGTCGCCCACCCGACTTCGAGACCGCCCAGGCAGACTTCCAGGCCCTGTTCGACTGACGCCGTTCGTCGGCTTGGCCGCTTGCAACTGCGAGGGGTGCGTCTATGGTCGCGGCCGATGGCCGATCCTGGCTGAGAGCGTCGCCGAACGACGCCCGACAGGCTCGGCCACCAGTCTCATTCGCCGTGCTGGGGCGCCGGTTCCTCGTTCATGAACGCCATTCGATCCAGCGCCGTCTTCTTCGCCGATCAGGCGCGGATCATCGGCGCCCTGATGATGCGCGAACTGGCGACGCGGTTCGGCCGCCAGGGCCTGGGCTTCGCCTGGCTGATCGGCGAGCCGCTGGTGTTCTGCGTCGGCGTGATCCTGCTGTGGACCCTGACCAAGCCAGCCTATGAGCACGGGGTTCGGATCGCCCCCTTCATCATGACCGGCTATATGTGCCTGCTGCTGATCCGTAACCAGATCGGCCTGAGCATGGGCGCGCTTCAGGCAAACATCGGCCTGATGCACCATCGGCAGATCGCCATCCTGCAGCTCTTTCTGGCGCGCAATGTGCTGGAGGTCATGGGCGCGACGTGCGCCTTCATCGTCGTCTATGCGGCCCTGATGGCCCTGCGGCAGATCGGGCCGCCGCATGATTTGCTGCTTCTATATTCGGGCTGGTTGCTGCTGGCCTGGATGGGCATGGGGTTCGCCCTGATCATGGCCGGATTGTCGATGCGGTACGAGGTGATGGAACGGGTCGTGCCGATCCTCTCCTATCTCCTCATTCCCTTGTCGGGCGTTTTCATCATGGTGAGCTGGTTGCCGCCCGCCTACCGCGAAGCCTACCTGTACGTGCCCTTCCCCCATGCGGTGGAGATGTTGCGGGCGGGCGTGTTCGGCGAGTTCACCCCGACCTATTACGACGCGCCTTACGCCCTGGCGTGGGCCGCTGTATTCAACATTCTGGGCATGGCCCTGATCTACGGCGCACGGGATCGCGTCGATGTCGAGTGATCCCTTGAACCGTCCCCATCTGCCCCCGTCGGCTGAAGCGAAATGACTGATTCCAAGCTGAACTATCTCGGCCCCCTGCCCAAGGCCCTGACCTTCGACCGGCCGCGGCCCGGCTGGATGCAGCGGCTGCCGCTGCCGTTCCTGATCGTGGTCGTGCTGCCGACCTTGCTGGCGGCGATCTATTTCCTGCTGATCGCCAGTCCGCTGTATGTGTCGGAGGCGCGGTTCCTGGTGCGGGCGCCGAGCCAGAGCCAGCCTTCCGGGCTGGGCATCGCCTTGCAGGGCGTCGGCATTTCGAGCGCCCAGACCGACGCCTTCGCCGTGCATGAGTACATCCGGTCGCGCAGCGCGGTGACCGATCTGCAACAGCGTTTCGACTTGCCGGCGATCTTCGGCCCGGCGGGCGCCGACATCTTCTCGAAATACCCGCGCCTGGGCGAAAGCCGCACCACGGAGGGGCTGCACAAGGGTCTGCAACGGTTCGTGACCGTCGGCTATGACGCCACCACCGGCATTTCGACCCTGCGCGTCGAGGCCTATCGCGCCCGCGACGCCCAGGCCGTCGCCGATCAATTGCTGGTCGGCGGCGAACAGTTGATCAACCGGATGAACGCCCGCGCCGCCGTCGACGCCGTTCGCGACGCCGAACGGTCGCGCCAAGAGGCGCAGGCGCGTCTGGCCTCGGCGCAGCAGCAACTGACCGCCTTCCGCAATCGCGAGCGCATCATCGACCCGGCGCGCACGGCCAATGAAGGCCTGCAGATGATCGGCGACCTGATGACCACGGTCGCGCGCCTGCGCGCCGAGCGGGCGCAGTTGGCGTCCGAGGCGCCGAACAGTCCGCAACTGCCGCTGCTGGACGCGCGCATCGCCGCCTTCCAGCGCCAGATCAACATCGAGCGCGCCAACATGGCCGGCGCCCAGGGGTCCCTGGCGCCCAAGATCGGCGCCTATGAGGACCTGGTCTTGAACCGCGAGGTCGCCGACAAGCAACTGGCTGCCGCCACCGCCGCCCTGACCACGGCCGAACAGGAGGCGCGCCGCCAGAAGCTGTATCTGGACCGCATCGTCGATCCGAGCCTGCCGGACGAGGCGATGGAGCCGCGCCGCTGGCTGGCGCTGCTGACGGTCTTGGCCACCTGCCTGCTGATCTACGGCGTGGGCTGGCTGATCTGGGCCGGCATCCGCGAGCACAGGCAGGACTGATGGAGCCGGCGTCCGACGACATCGGGCTGCGTGTCGAGAACCTGGGCAAGACCTATCACGGTCGCAGCCAGCCCCTGTTCTCGGCCCTGAACCTGGAACTGGAACGTTCGGGCCGACTGGCCATCCTGGGCCGCAACGGCCAGGGCAAGTCGACCTTCATCAAGATGCTGGGCGGCGTGCTGCCGGTGTCCGAGGGCCGCATCCGCTGGGCCATGTCGTCGTCCTGGCCGATCGGCTTCGGCGGCGGCTTCCAGGGCAGCCTGTCCGGCCTGGACAACGTCCGCTTCCTGTCACGCCTGTACCAAAAGGATTATGCGAGCACGCTGGAGCGGGTCGACGACTTCGCCGAACTGGGCGCCTCGTTGAAGCTGCCGGTGAAACACTATTCGTCGGGCATGCGGGCGCGCCTGGCCTTCGGCCTGTCGCTGGCGATCGAGTTCGACTGCTATCTGATCGACGAACTGGTGGCGGTGGGCGACGCCCGCTTTCAGCAGAAATGCCAGGAAGAGCTGTTCCAGGCGCGGGGCGACCGCGCCTTCATCATGGCGTCGCACGACACCCATTTGATCTCGTCCTACTGCGACCGCGCCCTGATCATCGAGAGCGGCAAGGCCAAGCTGTTCAACGACGTGGCCGAGGCCGTGGACATCTACACCTGGCTGCGCGCCGCATGAGCGACCGACCGCTGCACATCCTGTTCACGCCGTCGTTGCGCGAGGGTCCCTGGGAAGACGGCATCCGCGAGACGGCTGCGGCCAAGGGACTGACGGTCGGCCGTTGGGGGGCGGACACGGCCGACATCCTGATCGCCGACCACATCCCCGATCTCAAGGTGATGGAGCAGGAGCCGCGCGACTGGGTCATCCTGGCCGACACCTCGGCGGCGGCCCTGACCGCCTACAGCGCCACCTTCCATGAATATCCGCCCGCCGGACAGTCGCTGCTGTACGCCAGCCACCGCCTGGTCAGCGCCGCCTGGTTGGCCGAACGCGGGGCGGCGGTCCTGGGCCAGCCCGCCATGGCCTTGAGCCTGCCGAAACTGGGCCTGGTCTCGCCCCGGCGATGCGAGATTCCGGCCGATGCGCCGGGACCGCTGGCGCCGTTGCTGACGTTGTACGACGGCCTGCCGGTGCGGGTCGGGGCCAAGTCGGTCTGGGGACCGGAGCAGTTCTCCTTTCCCGCCAATGGGGAAGAGGACGGCGGGCCGTCACGCATCGACCTGACGGGCCGCGCCCGCATGTTGTTGCACGGCGGGCATCTGTGGCTGCCGCCCGGACATTGGCGCGCGACCGTGCGCATGGCGATCAACCCCGAGGGACGCGACGCGCCGCTGAAGTTTGAATGGGGCATCTTCTGGGGCGTCGGCCATGACGGCGCCAACGATCTGGTCTCCGTGTCCGAGGTCATCGAGGAGCCGGGCTTCTATACGGTGTCGCTGGAACGACTGTGGGACGTTCCCGGCCCGGCCCTGCTGCGGGTCAGCGTGACCCAGCCCCTGTTCCAGGGCGTGCTGGAGTTCCTGGACTGCACGGTCGAACGCCTGCCCGATCCGGCGCCCAAGCTGGAGCTGGAAACCCAGACCTAGCCCAGGCCGAGACGGCGCGTCGCCGCCCCGTCCGCGGCGATGGGCCGCCACCAGTCGCCGTTGTCCAGATACCAGCGCACCGTCTCGCCCAGGCCGGTCTCGAAATCGGTCTCGGGCCGCCAGCCCAGCTCGTCACGGATGCGCGAGGGGTCGATGGCGTAGCGGCGATCATGGCCTGGTCGATCCGCGACGTGTTCGAGGGCCGCCGCGTGCGGTCGGCCGTCGGCGCGCGGCGACTGGACGTCCAGCGCCGCGCAGATCGCATGAACCACCTGCAGATTGGTGCGCTCGGCCTCGCCGCCCACCGCATAGGTGCGGCCGATCGCGCCCCGGTCCAGCACCTGCACCAGGGCGCGGGCGTGATCCCTGACGTGCAGCCAGTCCCGCACCTGCAGCCCATCGCCGTAAACCGGCAAGGGCTGACCGGCCAGAGCACGCAGGATCGTCAGCGGAATCAGCTTCTCGGGATGCTGACGCGGGCCGTAGTTGTTGGAGCAATTGGTCAGCAGCACCGGCAGGCCGAAGGTGTGGCCCCAGGCCCGGACCAGATGGTCCGACGCCGCCTTGGACGCCGCATAGGGTGAACGGGGATCATAGGCCGTGGTCTCGTCGAAACGGCCGTCGGGACCCAGGGCGCCGAAGACTTCGTCGGTCGAGACGTGCAGGAAACGGAAGGCGGCGCGATCCGACGCTTCCAGCGTCTCCAGCCCCCGCCGCGCGGCCTGGAGCAGGACCAGGGTTCCGACCACATTGGTGTCGACGAAGGCGGCGGGCGCGTCGATAGAGCGGTCGACGTGGCTTTCGGCCGCCAGATTCATCACCGCCGAGGGCCGATGCTCGGCGAAGACGCGGGCCACGGCGGTCTCGTCGGCGATGTCGCCCTGGACGAAGACATAGCCGGGTCGGCCTTCGCACGCGGCCAGGGACGCGCGATGGCCCGCATAGGTCAGCTTGTCGAAGGCCACGACCGGACGACCGGCGTCCAACAGCACCCGCGTCAGGGACGAGCCGATGAAGCCCGCCGCCCCCGTGACCAGGACCGGGCCGCTCACGACGCCGTCTCCAGCGCCATGGGCCGTCCGTCATAGGCGAAGGGCGCGCCGACCTGGGCCAGCGAGGGCCAGGCCCGGTCGCGGTCGGACAGAACCGCCCCATCGACCTGGAACCCGTCCAGGCCCAGGGCCGGATCGTTCCAGGCCAGGCCGCCCTCGGCCTGGGGCGCATAGGGGGCGGAGACCTTGTAGGCGACGCGGGTATCGGCGCTCAGGGTGATGAAGCCGTGGGCGAAACCGGCGGGAACATAGAGCTGATCGCCCGTCTCGGCGTCCAGGCGGATCATCAGGGCCTGGCCCAGGGTCGGCGAACCGTCGCGCAAGTCCACGACCACGTCTTGAACCGCACCGGTGACGCAGCGCACCAGTTTGGCCTGGGCATGGGGCGGACGCTGGAAATGCAGGCCGCGCACCGTGCCGGGCGCCCGCGACAGGGACAGATTGTCCTGAACGAAGTCGTGGTCCAGGCCCAGGGCGGCCAGGCGGGCGGACGAGAAGCTTTCCTCGAACCAGCCTCGGCCGTCGGCGAAGCGCCGCGCGCGGATCAGGGTGACGCCCAGGCTCATGTCGGAATCGCGCGAGGGATCAGGCGCCGCCTTCGGCGGTCTGCGCCGACGCGGGCTGGGCGGCCTGGCCGCTGACGAGGGCGTAGGCGCGGTCCAGCGCGTCGTTGCGCACCCAGATCAAGCCGTTGCCGGGCCGCGCGGGCGAAGCCGCCTCGTTAGCGCCGGGGTTCGCGCCGTTCAGCGGCGCGCCATAGAAGATGTGCGCCCCGATCTGGCGCACCCGCTCCAGCCGACGGCCCCATGAAGGGCGCACATAGTCGGCGTGATAGTTGACCGAGCTTTTCGGCAGTTGGATCGAGGAGCGGCCGTCATGAACTTCGCGCGCGATGCGTTCGGCGCGGCGCCAGGCGGTCAGATTGACCCGCCCCCGGCCGATGGAGCCGTCGCAGGTGAAGGTGAACTGGCAGGTGCGGCTGTTGCGCTGATAGACCACGGCGCAGACCGACTTGGGATAGGCCCCGTGACGCGAGCGGTTCATCACCACCTGGGCCACCGCCGCCTGGCCTTCCTCGCTCTCGTTGCGGGCCTCGTAATAGACGGCCTGGGTCAGGCATTCGATGTCGTTGTCGGGAATGCGCGGCGCGGTGACCAAGTCCAGACGCGGGGCGACATAGCGGCCGTCGCGATTGGTGCTGGGCCGGGCGAAGGGATCGGCCGACGGCGGCGCCACGGTTCCCATCGGCTCGTCGCGCGACGGCGGGGCCGAAACCTGGCTCGCGACCGGGCGAAGACGTGGACGCGGCGCGGCGCGGGGTGCGGCGCGGCGGACGGGATCGACCAGGCGGCCGCCCTTGCCGTCGTGAATCATCTGTTGGAGGCGGGCGTTCAGCCGGGCGCGACGATCCGCATCGGTTTCGACCGGGACCGCCGCGACCGCCTCGACCACCGGCTGGGCGGTCGGACGCAGACGCGCCGACTGGGCCGCGCCGGCCAGACCGGCCACGCCCAGAAGGCAGACGGCGCCCGCCGCTGCGACTGTCCGAAAAGAGGCCTTCAAGACGCGGTGTGCTCCCCGATCAGGCTTCAGAAATACCAGCGCGGCGCCGTGACGCCAAGCGAAGCCGCGTTTCAGCATGAAATCCGGGCCTTTGTTCGGCCGCAAGCGAGACGCTAGAACAGGCCCATGTCCCGCTCGCGTCGCGCCGGATTTTCACTGATCGAAGCCCTGGTGGTGCTGGCCGTCGGGGGCTTGGCGCTGGCCGTCATCTTCTCGATCGGGACCAAGGCGGGCGACACGGGGTTCAAGCTGGGGCGTGGCGCCATGGCCGCGGCGGATCGCGACATGGCGGTCGGCGACGTGCGCGCCACCGTTCGCAGCATCGCCCTGCGTCCGCCCACGACCTTCTTGCCCGACATCGACCGGCCGATGGACGGCCAGGCCCAGAGGCTGGAAGCCGAGGTGGTGATGGAGCGCGCCACCCAGTGTGCGCCGCAAGGCTGGACCGGGCGGCTGGTGCTGGAGATCGCGGTCCAGGGCGGCGAACGGGTGCTGACGTGCCAGGCCGGCGATCGGCCGCGCACGCGCCTGATGACCCTGTCGCCGGGACAGGCGGGCTTCAGCTATTCGACCGACGGACTGCAATGGTCGCCCGCCTACGCCAATACGCCCGCGCCGCGCGGAGAGGGTCCCCTGCTGCCGGTGAACCTGTGGGTGCGGGTGTCGACGCCGGGATTGGATGTCGTGGAGCTGGCGTCCTCGGGTCAGCCCGAGACCTGGATCAGGGCGGGGTCCGATGGCGTGTTCTGAACCCAGGCGGCCCGGTTTCGCCCTGCCCGCCGTTCTGGCGGTGACCGGCGTCGTGACTATCATCTTCCTGGTGGCCATCACGGCCCTGTCCAGCCTTCAGGCCGAAGCCGCCTCGGCCCGCTCGCGCGTGCGGTTCCTCCAACGGGCCATGACCGCCGAGGCGACCCTGGCCTATATGCTGTCGACCGAGCCGTTCCGCACCAACGCCGTCCTGACCGGCGCGCCGCGCAACGCCAACGACATCGCCGGGCCGTCCATAGAGGAACCCGTCGTCTCGGGCCTGCCGACCGCCGAGGTCCGTCTGGACGGGCGGCCCTATCTGATGGACCTGCAAGGGCCGTTGACGGTGTCGATCCAGGACGCCTCGGGCCTGATCAACCTGGCGCGGACGACGGAAACGGTGCACCAGCGGCTGGCGGCGCGTCTGGGGCTGCCGCCCGCGACGGCCCAGACGGTCTATCCCCTGTACCTGGACTATATCGATCCCGACGATCTGCGGACCCTGAACGGGGCCGAACGGCGCGACTACGGCGTCGCGGGCGGCCCGGCCGACCGGCCCATGCTGCGTCCCAGCGAATGGCTGGCGATGAAGGGCGTACGTGACGGCGTGGACCCTCGGCGCTGGAACGCCGTGCGCCAGGCCCTGGTGATCGAACCGGCCATGACCGCCTTCAACGTCAACACCGCCCCGGCCGCCGCGCTGGAGGTGATGTTCGACATCGGCCCGGCCCAGGCCGAGACCGCCATACGCCGACGCGAAACGACGCCCTTTCAGTCGCTGGAGGAATTTCTTCAGACGGTGGGTTCAACCTATGTCGACGACCCGGAGCGGCTGTACGTCTTTCCGGGGGGGCGGATCGTGTACGAGATCCGGGACGGGCGTTCGGCCTGGACCTGGCGCGGCATGATCGTGCTGACCCCCGGCGGGCTTGTGCAGCCGCTGTGGATCAAGCAGACCGAACTGATGGAAGCGCCCCGGCGGGCCGCGGCGGATACGACGAATGCGACTCGATTTCCTTACGCCCCGCATTGACCGGCTGAGGGCCGACGGCGCCCTGGAGGCGGTGCATTCCGGCGCCTTTCTGGGGCGGGTGTTCCGGCGGCCGGTGGTGCTGCTGGCGCGCGACCTGTGCGCCTTCGCCCTGTTCGAGACTGCGGGCCTGCCCAAGAACCGGCGACGCCAGGCGGCGCGGCTGCATGCGCGCACGGCCTCGCCCTATGTCGCGGGCGGCGCGGCCCTGGTGAAGGCTGGTGATGATTTCGGCGTCTGGTGGTGGGATCTGGCGCGGATCGCGCCGATGGTCGCCGGGCGCGGGAATGTGGCGCTGCGGCCCGAGACCCTGGCCCAGCCGACCGGGCGCGACTGGCGGATCGTCAAGCTGGAGCGCGGCTATGAGGCCCAGCACTGGCGCGACGGGGCCTTACGCGCCTCGGCCTGGCGACTGACGAAATACGATGAGGCGGCCTGGACCGCCTTCGCCCGCACCCAGCGCGATGCGCGCGTCGAACCGCCCCGGACGGCGCCTCCGGCCGAGACCCTGCCGATAGATCTGGCGGGAGAAGCCTTTTCTCTGGCGCGGGCCGAGATCACGCGCGAACAGGCGATCGGCCTGGGCCTGGGCGGCCTGGCCCTGGTCTCGGCCAGCGTCTTCGCCCTGGCGCTGGGTCAGACGGTGCAGACCGATGCCGAAGCGGACAAGGTCGAGGCGGAGATCGCTGAAATCCAGGCCGCGACCCCTCGTCAGGCCGATACGATGGCGCTGGAAGGCGAACGTCGCAGGCTGGCCTCGTTCCGCGAGATCGAGGGTCGGACCAGCCCTCTGACCGCGACGGGCGCGGCCATCGGCATCATCGCCATCCACGACCTGACGCCCCTGGCTTTGGACGCCCAGGAAGACGTGGTGACGGTCACCCTGCCCTATGATGCGGTGAAGATCGCCGATGACCTGGTCGCCGAATTCGAGGAGTCGGGCTATTTCTTCGACGTCCAGCCGCGCACCGACGCGGCGGGCCAACGCCTGATCATCGAGGCGAAGGTGCGGGAGGCCGCGCCGCCGTTGTCGCCTGGCGGATGAAGCGGCAGTCGGCGTCCTGCGCCCTCAGGGTCATGATCACCTGATCGCCCTTCAACAGATTGGCCGTCGTCGACGAACAGGACCCGCCCGGCGCGATGTCCAGCGACGGCGCCAGCGTATAGCGCCACGGTTCGCGCAGGATGACGGTGCGTTCGCCCTCGCTCGGCGTCGCGGCCGGATCGACCAGGCGGATGGCCTCGCCGGTGCGGTTGGCCTCGCGCCGCAGGTCCGAGACCTGACGTTGGAATTCGAAGAAGACGGCGTGGGCCGTGGCCTGGTCCAGCATCCGCGACGTCGAGGGCATGATCACCGCCGCCGCCAGGGCGAAGATGGCCAGAACGACCAGGATCTCGATCAGGGAAAAGCCGGGGCGGCGCGGCCGCCGCGCCTTAACGGGCCTGGTCCGAGCTGACATCGGCGTTGACGCCCGTGCCGCCTTCCTGTCCGTCCGCGCCGTAGCTGAGCACGCGCGCCGCGCCGCCGCCCGACGGCGTGGCCCCGGTCGTTTCGGCCGGAGCGACATAGACATAGGGACGTCCCCAGGGATCGGACGGCAACGTCTCCATATAGGGACCCTGCCAACCCGGCACGGCGGCCGGATCGCCCTGGATCAACAGGTTCAGCCCCTCTTGCTGGGTCGGCAAGCGGCCGATGTCGATGCGCATGGTGTCCAGACCCGCGGCCACGGCCTTGGCCTGAATGCGAGCCGTGGTCGTCTTGGAGCGGTCCAACTGGGCGAACAGACGTGGTCCCACAACCGCCGCGATCAGGGCGATGATGGCCAGCACGACAAGGATTTCGAGCAGGCTGAAGCCGTCGCGACGAACGCGTCGGACCTGTCCACGGAGGCGGTTTTGGAGACGGAACGTCAAGGTCTGCCTTGGTAAATCTGTTACGAACCTTTGTCGGTTGCTATAGCCCAGCCCTGCTGGGCGGTCGAAGAAAAAACGAAACGCGGCGCGAGGGCGTGCGGCGCATGGAGCGGATTTGAGAGCTGTCCTGGCGAACGTGAGAACGGCATGGGCCGTGCGCAGTCGCGCCCTGATCGTCCGCCTCCAGCGGACGACGCCGCGCGAGCGTCTGTTGCTAGGCGCCTTGGCGCTGGGGGTTCTTCTCTATGCGCCGATCCTGGCCATGGACCAGCGGGCCGAGGCTTCGGAACGCTATGTCGACGCGGTGACCGAACGGGCGGCGGCGCGGCTGACCCTGAGCGCCGCGCGGCGCGCGGCGGCCGATCCGCTGGACCGCGCCGTATTCGAGGACATGCGCGGTTGGGGCTTCGAGGCCTCCAACCCCGCCACGGCCCAGGTGCTGCTGGAGCGGCGGCTGTTTGAAGCCGTCGGCCGCGCCCAGTTGGTCAATGCCCAGATCACCACCCGGCCCGAGATCGAGACCCTGGGCGCCACTCAATGGGTCGAGGGCGAGGTCCAGGCCGATCTGCGCTGGACCCCGGTCTTCACCTTCCTGGACGCGATCGCGGCCTGGCCCGAGGGGTTCCGCATCACCAGCTTCCAGTACGAAACCACGCCGCCGCCGGCCGCCAATGCGGGCATTCCGCCCGAGGTGCTGGCCGCCGCCATGGCCTTCCAGCCGCTGGGCCGGGTGCGGATCGGCGTGGCCGTGCCGGTGCGAATCGTCGATGCAGCGGCCACGCAGGGCGGCGCCTGATGCGGTTCCTGCCCTTCCTGTTCGCCATTCCCGTGATCGCCTTCCTGTTGGGCATGGCCTTCCCGGGCCTGCCGGAAGATCCCCCCGCCGTGACGCGCGGCATGGGCGGTCAGAGGGCCGAGATGCTGCGCCCCGGCGAGACGGCGGCCGCGGCCGTGCGGTTCCTGCGGACGCTGAAATCCGACCCCCCGCCTCCGCCGCCGCCGCCGCCGCCCGTCTATGTTCCGCCCCCCCCGCCGCCCCCGCCCGACGTGGCGGTGGTGTTCAAGAGCCTGCTGGCGGGCGTCGAGACGGACCCGGCGACGGGCCGCCTGCACGCCCTCGTCCGTGATTCCGCCTCGCCGACGCCGCAAATCACCCGCATGGCTGTCGGACACAGGTTCGGGGACGGTTGGCGGATAAGTGAAATTTCAGAGACCGCCGTCACACTGCGCAAGGGTCGGGAGACCCGCGTGGTCCGCCTCTACGGCTGATTCTCGGGAGAGCCGCATGATCGATACGACCTCCAGCCGCCGCATCGGAACGGCCGCGTTCCGCGCGGGCCGCCGCGCCGCCGCCCTCGCCCCCTTGCTGCTGGCCGCCGGCTGCGCGGCCTTCCCCTATATGTCGGCCACGACCACGCGGCCGGACGCCGCCGCCGCGTCCGGCGACGAGATCACCGTTTCACGCGGCCCATCCCAGGACCAACCCCAGGGCCAGATCGGCGGCGAGCGTCGTCCGGCCGAGATCCTGACCTTGCCGGGCAACGCCCCGTCGGCGCAGTCGGCGCGCCAGCCCGCCACCGAAGCCGAGATCGCCGCCCTGGTGTCGGATGAACAGGTCGACGCCACCCTGGCGCCGCAGTCGATCCCCCAGTTCGCGGCCACCGTCTTCGGCGGCGTTCTGGGCGTGCCCTATACGATGACGCCGGATGTGGCCCAGCGCGTCGAGACCATCGCCGGCGGCACCGGCGGCACGGTGTCGAAACGCAACCTGTTCCGCATGACCCAGTTGGCGCTGAAACAGTACGGCATCGACGTCTATATCGAGAACGGCTTCGTCACCGTGGGCGATCCTGGCAGCGCGGGCGCGCCCGGCGGGTCCCAGATCGTGCGCGGCCGTTCGATCCCGACCGCCAACGGCCGGGTGGTCCAGGTCTTCAACGTCCAGACCGTCGAAGTGAATGCTTTGCAGGCCCTGTTGAGCCAGACTTTCGGCTCTATCGCCCAGGCTCAGGTCACGCCCGACGTGGCCTCCAACAGCCTGATCATCACCGGCAACGGCCGCGATGTGGCCCAGTTGGTGCGCCTGCTGCGCGAGATCGACCAGCCCCGTTTCGCCGGCGCAAATGTATTGCGCGTCGAACCGGCCTTCATGTCCGCCGACACCCTGGCGGCGGCGGTCGAACAGGCGCTGACGGCCGAAGGCTATGCGGTGTCGCGCAACGCCTCGGCGCCGCGATCGATCATGATCCTGTCCTATCCGGCGGCCAATCAGGTGCTGATCTTCGCCAAGGACCCCGAGCTGGCGGATCGCGCCAACTATTGGGTGTCGAACCTGGATCGTCCCGCCACGCTCGGAGACAAGGCCGCGACCTTCGTCTATCAGGTGCGCAACACCGACGCCGCCTCATTGGGCCGTCTGGTCATCGGTCAGGCGCCGCAGTCGATGTCGGCCCAACCGCCGGTCGGCGTGCCCGGCGCACCGCCCGCCGCCAGTGCCAGTGGCGGCCAATCGTCTCAGAGCCAGAACAACGGCGGAGCCTCGTCGGAAAGCGGCCAGTTCCTTCAGGGTCGACTGCTGACCGACCCCATCGGCAACCGCGTGCTGTTCACCGGCACAGCCTCGGACTACGCCCAGCTTCGCGCCCTGTTGGCGACCCTGGACACGCCCGCGCCCCAGGTGGTCATGGAGATCATGATCGCCGAGGTCACCCTGACCGACAAAACCGCCCTGGGCGTCCAGTTGTTCGGCGAACATTCCGGCGGCGACGGCGACTGGACCGGCAATACGGGCGGCATCGCCATCGGCTCGACCGGCGCCTCCTTCACCTTCACCGGCCCAGACCTGCGGGCGGCCATCAACGCCAACGCCTCGAACAACCGGGTCAATGTGCTGCAACGCCCGCAACTGGTGGCGCGCAGCGGTGAAATGGTGCGGTTCCAGGTCGGCACCGACGTGCCGATCATCACCTCGCAACGGGCGACCAACACCAATACGGGCAACAACGGCTCGGACGTGCTGCAAAGCGTGCAGTATCGCCAGACCGGCGTGATCACCGAGGTCACGCCCATCGTCTATGGCGACCGGATCGACCTGACGATCACTCAGGAGATCTCGTCGGCCGGCGAGCCGCCGGCGGGCACCAGCATCGGCAGCCCGACCATCCTGAACCGCAGCCTGACGACGCGCATCCAGGTCGCCAACGGCTGGACCGGCGTCCTGGGCGGCCTGATCGCCAACAACTATTCCAAGACCAACAGCGGCGTGCCCTTCCTGAAGGACCTGCCGCTCGTCGGCTCGGCCTTCCAGGCCAACAGCGTCAGCGGCGATCGCACCGAGCTGCTGATCCTGGTCACGCCGCACATCGTCCGCAGCGACCAGGACATGGCCGACCGCGCCGACCGCTACGCCGCCGACATGAACGCGGCCTTCCGCACCGGCGCGGGCTGGTCCTACACCCTGACGCCGTTCGGCGGCGGACCCGCCATACGGGGCGTCGGCTTGGATCTGCCCAGCGCCGCGCGCGCATCGGAACGGCCGCCCCTGATCCCGCGCCGTGCGCCGCCCGCCGAACCACAAGCGGCGGAACCCGAGACCGCGCCGTCGGAGACGCCCGCGCAGCCGGAAACGCCGCCCGAAGCGCCGCCGTCGCCTCCGGCCGTGGTCATGGCGCCGCCGAACGGCCGTCCCTGATCAGAAGCCGACGCCCGCCGCGCCCGTGTTCATCCGCCGCCAGCCCATGCGGTCGAACGTCAGGGGCGCCGGCGGCGACCCGGCGACCGGCTGAATGCTGACGGTCATGGTGTAGAGCTGGACCTCAAAGGCCCCCTGCCCCACCGGGAAACCGGCGTTGGTCACCGGCCGCCCCTTTGGAACCGATATCCAGCGCACCGTCTCGCCGCCGGGCACGGTGATCGATCCGTCCGGCCGCTCCATGGGGTTCACCGTCCGCGTCAGGGCTAGGGCGTTTTCCTGTAGGGCCGACTGGGCGATGGCGCGCTGGGCGCGCTCCTGGCCGCGCGCCATCTGCTGTTGCAGTTCGAAGATGGCCATCAACATGATGGCGGCGATCGTCAGGGCGACAATGGCCTCGATCAGGCTGAAGCCCTCGCGGCCCGGCCGCATCAGCCGACGGCCTCGAAGGTGCTGGACAGGGCCAGGACCAGCGACAAGGCCACAAAGCCGACGATCAACGAAATGAAGGCGATGGCCAGCGGCTCGATCAGGGCCGTCAGCCGCTTCATCCGATCCCGCAGCCGGTCTTCGTAATTGTCGGCGATGAAGCCGAACATGGCCCCCACCGCGCCCGACTTCTGGCCCGCGCGCAGCAGGCTGAGGTCCATCTGCTCCAGATGGGTGTGCGAGGCCAGCGAGGCGTCCAACGTCACCCCGGCGCGCAGATCGCTGTCCAGCATGTCCAGTCCCCGCCGAAACGACCCGACCGGCACGGCCGCCCGCGACAGGGCCATGGCCGACAGGATCGGCACGCCACTGTTCAGAGCGAAGGCCGACAGGCGCGCCCAGGCGGTGATCTCGCGCGCCTGGATCACCGGGCCGATGATCGGCGCGGCGTGGGCGACGGCATAGGCGCGGGCGCGGATCTGGGCGTTGGCGGCGATCGCCACGCCCAGGGCGATCAAGGCCCCCACGGCCAGGCCGACGATCGGCAGATTGGCGTTGGCGAATTCTCCCGCCGCCAGAACCCAGCGCGACATGGCCGGCACATTGGACCGGTCGTCGCCGATCATGGCCCCGAAGCGCGGCACCACCTGGGTGAAGATGAAGCCCACCGCCGCGAAACCGGCGAACAGCAGGAAGGCCGGATAGGTCATGGCGTTGGCGAAGTCGCGCCGCAGCCGATCCTCATAGGCCATCTGTTCGGCCGCCTGACGCAGCACCTCGGCGATCTTGCCCGAGGCCTCGCCCACGCGGGCCATGGCGTAGACGTAGTCGGGAAAGCCCGGAACATTGTCCACCAGGGCCTGACCGAAGGAATCGCCGCGCCGCAGGGCCGCGATGGCGGCCTGGAACTGAGTCTTGCCCTTGCGCGCCTGGATGCCCTGGGCGACCGTGTCCATCGCCTCCAGCAACGACACCCCCGCCTCGATCATCAGCGCCAGTTGACGCAGCACCAACACCCGTTCGGCGGGCTTCAGGTCGCGGTCGCGGCCCTGGGCCTTCACCGCCGCCGGGGATATCTTCAGCACCGTCAGACCATCGGCCGACAGACGGCGCACGGCGGCCGATTCGTCGGGCGCCATGACCTGGCCTTTCAAGGTCAGGCCGTCGCGGCCTACGGCCTCGTACTGGAACGACAGGTCGGTCATGGCCGATGAAAGGCCGCGATGCGCTGGCCACGCGGATGGCCCCAGTCGCCGATGGGTTCAAAATCCCATCCGGTCTGGCGCGCCGCCCATTCCAGATCGGTCAGCCGGTAATGATAGGGGTCGCGGTCGTCACGGGTGACGACGCCGGCGGGCGCATGGGTCAGGGGCTGGTAAAGGTCGGCTTCAGCCGGACATTCGAAATAGGTGAACAGCGCCTGGCCGCCGCTGTGCATCGCGCCCTTCAGCTTCGCCAGACAGCGCCGCAGGTGGTTCAACGGCAGATGGGTGAAGACCGACTGGGCGATGGCGAAATCGACCGGCTGGGGCAGAAACCCGAAATCGAAGTCGTCGTTGACGGCGAAGTGCGAACGCGGCGCGCGCGCGCGCAGGGCGTCATCCAGTTCGGCGGCGTATCCGGCGTCGATCAGCGCCTCGGACAGATCCGTTCCGAAATAACGACCAGGCTCCAACCAGCCGATGGCGCGCACCCCCAGGCGCAGAGAACCGCAGCCAATGTCCAACAGGCGTTGATCCGGCCGAAGTCCCCGGGCGATCAGAAACGCCATTTGATGGGCGCCCATCTCGTCCCACAGGCCGCCGATCAGGTGACGATGGTCCCCTGCCTGGGCGCCGCGGGTGATCGCCTCGGTGTCGTAATAGGGACTGGGTCCGCCGGTCACGACACGTCTCCGCCGCCGACGATGCGATGCACCTCGGTCAAGGCCGTCTCGCCGCGCCGGGCCTTCAGGAAGGCGTCGTCGCCAAAGCTGGTGAAGCCCTCGCCGCGCGCGACGGCCGTCAACCGGTCCTCGTCCGCGCCCTGACGCAGGGCGCCGGTCATGGCGGCGGACATGGGGGCGATCTCATAGACGCCGACCCGGCCGCGGAACCCGGACTGGCCGCATTTCGGACAGCCGACCGGCTCGTGCCAATTCGCCTTTTCCTGCCCGGCGGCGGCCTTCACCGTCGCGGGCAGTTCAGCCTCATGGACGGCGGCCTCCTGCGGCGTCGAGGGGCGTTTGCAGTCGGCGCACAGGCGACGGACCAGACGCTGGCCCTGAACGCCGCGAATGACGTCGGCCAGCAGATAGTCCTCTATGCCCAGGTCCAGCAGACGCGGAATGGCTGCCAGGGCCGAATTGGTGTGCACGGTCGAGATGACCAGGTGGCCGGTCAGGGCGGCCTGGACGGCGATGCGCGCCGTCTCGGGATCGCGGATTTCGCCGACCATGATGACGTCCGGGTCCTGACGCAGGATGGAGCGCAGGCCGGCCGCGAAGGTCAGGCCGATCTCGGATCGCACCCGCACCTGGACCACGCCCGGCAAGTCCAGTTCGACCGGGTCCTCGACCGTGATGATCTTGCGTTCGCCGTCGTTCAGATGGGTCAGCAGGCGATAGATGGTGGTCGTCTTGCCCGAACCGGTCGGGCCGGTGACCAGAAAGACCCCGTTCGGCTGTTCCGACAGCTCCAGCAGGGTCGCCTCCTGATCGGCCGAGACGCCCAGTTCGGCTAGTTCCGGCAGGCGGCTGGTCTTGCCCAACAGGCGCAGCACGATCGATTCGCCCCATGACGCCGGAAGCGACGAAACCCGCAGATCGACCTCCTGACCCGAGACGCGGATCGACTGGCGGCCGTCCTGCGGCAGGCGGCGTTCGCCGATGTCCATGCCGCTGAGCAATTTGATGCGCGAACAGACGGCGTCATAGCTGGAGCGCGGCGCCGAGCGGACGGTGGTCAAGACGCCGTCGATGCGCATCCGCACCAGGAACCGATCCTCGAACGGCTCGACATGCACGTCGGACGCCCGCCGGGTCAGGGCCTCGGCGAAGACGGCGTTGACGAAGTCAATGGTCGGGGCCTCCTGCGCCAGTTCGCGCAGACGTGCGGCGTCGGCCCCGCCGCCCATGATGTCGATCTCAAGTCCCGCTCGATCCCGATGGGTCAGGTCGCCGGTCAGACCCTCGATCGTCGACCTCTGGGCCAGGAAGAAGGTGACCGGATCGGCCATCGCCTGACCGATGCGTTCGCCCAGCAAGGTGTCCAACGGCTGCACGGCGGCGCAGAAGATCGGCGAATCGGCCTCTTCGCCCGCGCGCCAGGCCACGGCCTCGCGCTCGGCCCACCAAGAGACGGGCGAACCGATCTCGGTCAGAAAGGCGGCGATGCGGTCGGGCGCGGGCGCGTCCTCGGACGCCAGGATCGCCAGGCCGAGCTGGTCGGACAGAACCTCCAGCAGCCGCGCCTCGGACAGGGCGCCCAGACGCACTAGGTTCAAACCGATCAGCCCGCCGTTCTGGGCTTGCAGCGACAGGCCGTTCTGCAGGTCTCCCGGCGTGATCATCTGCCGTTCGAGCAACAGTTCACCCAGCCGACGGCGGCCGGCGGCGGGAAAGCGGATCTGCACGGAATCGGTCGCGGACACGGTCACACCCTGGATGAGCGCCTGGCGCGGCGTCGTCAGGCGTTCAACTCGGGCATCAGGCCGTCAACGATGAAACGCATGTTCGTCGAAGGGTGAGCCATGGAGCGGAGAAAGGCCAGGGTGTTTCCCGCCTGTTCCTGGAAGGTGAAGCTGCAGCCTTCGTTGAAGGTCACATTCTGGAAGATCGGCGCCTTGCCGCCTTCGTAGAACAGGGTCGCGCCGTCGAAGACGACATTGACGTAGCTGTTGCCGTCGAGATCGACGCGGCCGGTGAGGGTCTGGTCTTTGATATCGGCCAAGGTCGGCGCTCCTGATTGGGGGTGTCAGCCGTTGATAGCCGGTTTTGCCCGCGGAAACAGCCTGCGCGCCACGACGGCGAAACCATGGCGCGCCAAGCTTTTACGCAAAAAGACCTGGGCTTCGCACAAAAGAAAAGAGGGAGGGCCGAAGCCCTCCCTCCCGTCGAACCATCCGAGGATGGAGCGAGCGTTTCTTACGGCACGTTCAGTTGGTTCTGGTCGTTGGCGACCGTACCGCTGTTGAACTCGGTGATCGAGCCGTTCGACAGGGTGGCGTAACGACGGGCCGTGATCGAGTTCGAGGGAGCCTCGATCGAGATCTGCACGTCGCCGCGGCCCCAGTTGCCCAGAGCGGACGACAGGGTGGCGGTGTTGACGACCAGTTCACCGTTGGCCGGGATCGAGGCCGCGATCTGAACCGGGGCCGGAGCCGCAGTGTAGCCCGAGGCCGACGAGGCCGCGTTCAGCACCTGGGCGAAGACCGGACCCGTCGCCGCCGAGGCGACGTTGCCCAGACGGATCAGGTTGGTGGTGCCGGTGACGGTCTGGATCGAGGTCGAGTTCATCCACGGGAAGATCACGTTCGTGCCGTCGCGCTGGATGGTTTCCAGAGCGCCGGTGGCCGGACCTTCTTGGTTATACCAGGTGCCGTCCAGAGCGTAGGTGACCTGAGCCGAGTAGGTCGAGCTGGGGATCACGCCGCCGGTTTCGCGGGTCACGATGAACGGAACCGGGCCGGCCGTCAGAGCGACCTGCTGGTTGTTGATCGTGGCCGTGGTGGCCGCACCGTTGAAGGTGGCCGACGCGCCCAGAGTGGCACCGCCGCCGCCGCCCGGAAGACCGTCGAAGGCGCTGAAGTTACCGGTGACGACCGTGTCGGCGTCAACCACATGGGCGGCCGCCGCGAACAGGGTGCCCGTCAGGTCGGCGTGCTGGGTAGTGTCCACGGTGATGCGGATGGTGCCCAGTTGACCGGCGGTGGCCGATTCCGGAGCGACGTTGTGGCCGCCGGAGGTGCTGAAGGTCGTGTAGACCGGGGTCACCGCCAGGGTGGCGAAGGTGTCGGCCAGGGCGCCGCCGCCGGGAGCCGCAGAACCGATGACGCTGTCGAACACGACGTCGAAGGCGCTGCCGCGCGTCACGATGTTGCGCGAAGCGGTCAGACCGTCGATCGGGGTGCCGGCTTCCGTGGCCAGGGTGGTGGTCACGGTGGCGGTGCCGGCGCCCGGGGTGATCGGCAGCAGCAGATTCAGACCCGAGCAGTCCGGGTTCGAGTTCGAGATCAGGAAGGTCACCGAGGTGCTGCCCGAAGCGCCGCCCGACGACAGGGTCGAGGTGAAGGTCGAGCAGGCGCCGACGCCGCCCGTGATGACACCCGCGCCGACGGCCGACGAGAAGGTGCCGCCCGTCAGAGTCACGGTCAGGACGACGTTGCCCGACGGCAGGCTGCCGCCCGACAGGGTGTCGACCAGGGCGAAGTTCGCCGATCCCGGCGGCACCTTGGCTTCCGAGGCCAGCTTGTAGGCCGAGGTCGTGCCACCGGTTTCGGTGGCGTCGATGGCGCCGGCGACAGGGCCGGCCTGGAAGGTCAGGGTGTGAGCGCTGGCGGCGCCCGCAAAAGCCATGACCGAAGCGGCGGTCGCGGCGAGAAGGATGTTCTTAGTCATTTGGATATGGTCCCCCAAAGAAACCCGTTGTGTGGACGTAGCCAACGTTGAAACGCCTTTCGGCCACAGTTCAAGTCTGAAAACTCAGGCTAGGCTGCGCCCACGGCAAGCGCTTTCTATCCTGACGACTTTCGCCGGGTCAAGGGCATTTGCGCGGCGCCGCCCGTTGTCACATTGGTGAAACGCAAGCACTCACGGGTGTTTAGTAGGGTCGCCCGGATTCGTCGTTTCAAGCCCCGCGTCGCATTCCCCACGCCGACGACACCACCCGTCACGCGAAACGACGACATGCGGCGACGGCTCGCTCAAAACCGAGATTGGGGGCATCATCGGTATGGAATTCAAAGCGTAAGTACATTTGAGGCGTCGATATGCGGGGACGCTTCCGGCCTATCGGCCAAAACCCGCGCCCTCGTCGTCGTCCCCTGTGGGTTGAGCGCCTCGCAGGCTCGGACGCGGTCTTCACAAGGAAACTCGGCCGTGGCGAAACGCCTTCGTCGGCGCGACGCCATGCAAGAGGAGCCGCGTCACGTGGCGCGGAAGCAACACCCGGCGTCGAGACCCGGGATTCGCGCCCGAGTCGATTCATGGACATGATCTTGGTTCAACGGCGGGAGCCATCCACGCGGCCGACAACGGGGTCGTCTCGCTAGGCCGTCTCGGCTAGGACCCGCCGCAGATAGTCGCCGTAGGCGTTGCCCATGCCCGCCGCCAGGCGCTCCAGGGCGGCGGCGTCGATGAAGCCCTTGCGCCAGGCGATCTCCTCGGGACAGCCGATCTTGAAGCCCTGTCGTTGTTCCAGGGTGCGCACGAACTGCCCCGCCTCGATCAGACTGTCGGGCGTGCCGGTGTCCAGCCAGGCGAAGCCCCGGCCAAGGCGTTCGACCGACAGCCGTCCGCGCTCCAGATAGGCGCGGTTCAGATCGGTGATCTCCAGCTCGCCGCGCGCCGACGGCTTCAGGGCGGCGGCCAGCTCGGGTGCATGGGCGTCGTAGATATAGAGACCGGTCACGGCCCAGTTCGACCTGGGCGCCGACGGCTTCTCCTCTATGTCCGCGGCCCGCCCCTCGGCGCCGAAGGCGACCACGCCGTACCGCTGGGGATCGGTCACATGATAGGCGAAGACAGTCGCGCCCTCGCGCCCCATGGCGCGACCGAACACCTCGCCCGCGCCGCGCCCGTAAAAGATGTTGTCTCCCAAAATCAGCGCCGAAGGCCCGCCGGCCACGAAGTCGGCGCCGATGACATAGGCCTGGGCCAGGCCCTCGGGCCGGGGTTGCTCGGCATAGGACAGGCTGAGACCCCATTGGCCGCCATCCCCCAGCAGGCGCTCGAAGGCGGGCCGGTCGTGCGGCGTGGTGATGATCAGGATCTCGCGCACGCCCGCCAGCATCAGCGTGCCGAGCGGGTAGTAGATCATCGGCTTGTCATAGACCGGCATCAGTTGCTTGGAGACGACCTGGGTCATCGGATGCAGCCGCGTGCCCGCGCCGCCGGCCAGGATGATGCCCTTCATCGGTCCCCTCCCCGCGTCATGCGGCCGACCAGCGCCCCCACCGCCTCGCGCCAGGGCGGCGCGGTGATTCCATAGTCGCGCGCCAGGGCGTCCGACGCCAGCGGCGAACGGCGCGGACGCGGGGCGCGGCCCGGACCCGTGTCCGCCGGGCGGCCGGAAACGAGCGGCGCGGCCGATCCCCCCGCCGATTCGCGCGCCGTCAGGATCGCCTGGGCCAGGTCGCGCCAGCTCGCCTCTCCCGCCCCGGCGAAATGATAGACGCCGCCGGGCGCGGCCGGGTCGGCGGCCAGACGCGCCGCGACGGCGATCAGGGCGTCGGCCAGGGATTCGGTCGTCGTGGGCGAACCGAACTGATCATCGGTCACGGCCAGGGTCTCGCCCGAATCGGCGCGGTCCAGGACGGCGGTCAGGAAGTTCGGGCGGTCCGGCCCGATCAACCAGGCCGTGCGCACGATCACGGCGTCCGGCGCGGCGGCCAGCACCGCCGCCTCTCCCTCCAGCTTGGTGCGGCCATAGACGCCGAGGGGGCGCACGGGGTCGGTCTCGACATAGGGGCGGTCCCCCGCGCCGTCGAAGACATAGTCGGTCGAGATATGGACCAGCCGCGCCCCGGTCTCGGCGGCGGCGCGGGCCAGGGCGGCGGGCAGATCGCGATTGAGGCGACGCGCGCCGTCTGGATCATGCTCAGCGCCGTCCACGTCGGTCCAGCCCGCGGCGTTGAGGATGACCGTCGGACGGCGCACGGCCAGGGCGGCGGCCAGGGCGGCGGCGTCCAGCGGATCGAGATCCGTCCGACGGGCGAAGACCGGCGCCAGTCCCTTCGGCCAGTCGGCGCGCGACAGGGCGCGGCCCAGCCGCCCGCCCGCGCCGATCACCAGCACCGACGCCGAATCGCTCACGCCTGGATCGGCGGCGGCGGACGCAGCCGGTCGAACGGGCGTCCGTCGCGCGCGAAATGGGGGTTGAAGCCGGGGTCCGCGGCGAATCGTCCGCCCCAGCGGCTCCAGACCCGCCGCGTGGCCTCCATCGAGGCGCGCAGCCGCTCGCCGTCCAGGCTGAGACCCCGCGAACGCGATTCCAGATGATAGAGGGTCGCGCCGGGTTCGTAGATCACCGCCAGACCCTCGGCCTGGGCCTTCAGGCACAGGTCCACGTCATTACCCTCGACCGGCAGGCGTGCGGCGTCGAACCCGCCCAGGCGCCGAAAGACCGCGTTCGACATCGCCATACAGGCGCCGGTCACGGCCACGCAGCGATGGGCCAGGGCGTGTCGGCCCAGGTTTCCGGGGTCGGAGCCGGGCAGGCCCACCCCCTCATGAATCAGAAAGGCCGTCGGCCGGGGGCGGGCGGCCATGCCCGCGTGCTGAAGGGTCCCGTCCTGATAGACCAATCGCGCGCCCACGGCTCCGACGCCGGGCCGCATCGCCTGGGCCGCCAGGGCGTCCAGCCAGTCGGGGCTGATGACCACGGTGTCGTTGTTCAGAAAGACCAGAACGTCGTCGTCGCTCTGGGCGGCGGCCAGATTGTTCATCAAGGCCCAGTTGAATTCGCCGTCATAGGGCATGACCTCGATCTGGCCCGCCGCCTGGCGCTCCATCAACAGGGCGCGGGTCTCGGCCTCGCGGCTCAAATGGTCGACCACCACCACGCGCATGGCGCAGCGGTTGGCGGCGCGGTGCGTCTCCAGACTGTCGAGACAGGGCCGCAGCAGGTCCAGCCGGTCGCGCGTCGGTATGATCACCGTGGCCGAGGCGCCGTCGGCAAGCGCGTGGCGCACACGAACCGCGCCCGACACGGCCGCCCCCAGCACGTCGGTCTGGAGGACCACATCAGCCGCCTCGCCCATGCGGGCCAGGTGGGCGCGGACGACCTCGGCCCAGCCCGCCGCATCGGGCTGGGGAACCGCCTCGATCCGGCGCGTGAACAGCACACGAGGGATGGAGGCGACGATCGCGCCCGCCTCGGCCGCGGCCAACACGGTGCGCGCGCCGGCCGGAACCCCGTCGCCCGCGAAGGCCAGGCAGTCGCCGACCCAGGACGACTGGCGCACGAAATCCAGATCGAAGGCAGGCTTCAGCACGGGCGCGTCGTGATCGCGCAGCCGCCAGTCGTCATTTCCTTCGGCTTCGCTCGCCAGCACGTCTTCATCGACATAGGCCAGGGCGGCGTCCGGCCGCGCCGCGAACAGGGCCTCGACCGCCTCGACCGCGTCCGGCGACAGCAGGCCCGAGGCGGGGAAGGCCAGAACCGGACCGGCGCCCGGCGTCGGTTCGCCGACCGTGATCGCCGGACCGTTCGCGCCGGCCCATCCGCGCCGGGCGGCCAGGTCCTGAATCAGGCGACGGCCCTGATCATCCAGACCGACGACGAACACGCCGCTGGGCGTGCGGCTCTGCTCCAAGGCGCTGTCGATCGCCTCCTCGACCCAGGCGGGCGAACACCCGGCGGCGTCGATGCGGACGCGCGTCCGCCCCGGCACGGCGGCGGGCAGGGCCGCGCGGATCGCCTCATGCGCGGGCCGGCACCAGGCGTCGAAATAGGCGGGCCAGTCGGTCGCGCGGCGGGTCAGGGCGGTCTCGACCGCGGGCAGCATGGTCTCCAGCCGCGCCAGGGTCTCGCGAACCGTCGCCAGTTCACGCCGTACGGTCTCATAGGCCGGAACCTCGGCCGGGTTGGTCTCGGCCAGGACGCCGACGCCCAGCGGCGCCGGGTGGCCGGTCTCGCGCACCTCCAGCCTCAGTGTCTCGCCGGGACGCGCCAGGCCGCGTGGAATCGGCAGGCTGTAGCCCGCGCCTGTCGCACCGGGGAAACGATCCTCCATCTCGCGCCGGAAGACGCCGGTGGCGCCCGCCGACACGAAGGCGCCGTCGGCCCACAGTTCGACCGCCAGGCGACGTCCCGGATCGTTCAGATCGACGGCCCAGCCGGCGACCCGATCCGTGTCCACCAGATCCAGCGCCCCGGCGACACGGCGCTTCGCATCGCTCTCGGCCTGCGTCACAAGCGCGGCCCAGGCCGGATCGTCGAACGGCCGCGCCGTCATGCCCATGCGGACGGCGGCGTCGGGTTCGGCGAACAGGGCGCGGTACAGTTGCGCCCAGGACCGCGCGGCGGCGGTCTCGGCGACGGCCGGTTCCGGCAGGTCGAAGGCGGCGGCGGCCCAGGCCTTCAACGCCTCGGACGGCGGATAGTCGAACAGCGCTTCGCGCGGCTCTCCGCCCTGGGCAAAGGCGTCGGCGATGCGTTCACGGAACTCGGGCGACTGGAAAAAGATCGCCGTCAACTCGGACAGGGGCTTGTCCATGAAGCCGGACAGGTCGGCGCCCGGCTCGGGCGCGCGACCCAGGGCCAGGGCGTAGAGCCGTTCGATCCGGCTGTGTTGCTCGGCCTGGTCCAAAGACCCCTCCTTCGCCCTCGCCCCACGGGTCTAGCGGCGGCCGGAAGCAACCGCAACGCGCGCAAGAAAAAGGTCCCGGAGCGTTCGTGCGCTCCGGGACCCTTGAAGAGGCTTCGCTGCCCGCGCTTACCCGAAGAAGTGGTCGTTTTGCGGGGTGTTGTTGCGGTGATCGGGGGCGTTGATCAGGGCGGCGATGTCGTCGACGGGATCGAAGCGGGCCGTGTCGCCGTCGTGCAGCCAGGCCAGGGCCGAGGGCGGGGTCGGCAGGGCCTCGTCCGTCGCGCCGGGCAGAACCTCGACCGGAACATCGACCAGGGGCGTGTCGCCGGCCAGGACGAAGGCGTCCTCGGTCAGCATGACCCCGCCGGTGCGGTCGAACGGCGCCGCGCCGGTCTCGTTCGGCGCGCCCGGCAGGACCTCGGCGACGAAGCCGTCGTCGACGATGACGCCGGGCAGGACCTCGGCCGTGAAGCCGTCGTCGGCCGCCGCCGTCGGCAGCACTTCGGCCGTGATCTCGGCCTGGGCCGGGATCGCGACATCGCCGCCCAGGCCGTCGAAGGCCGGGGCGTCGCCGACAGTGCGCACGATGTGGGCGTTCCAGGCGTCGACCGCGTCAAGCGCGCCCGGCAGGACCTCGGCCGGCAGGGAGACCTCGGCGACCAGGCCGTCCTTGTCGTGGGCGGCCAGGCCCGGCAGCACCTCGGCCGCGAAGCCGCCGTCGACCCCCGGAGCGTCGTGATGCGCGGGCAGGATCTCCGCATGGATCTTGCCGTCGTCCTCGGGCGACGAGGCCGGATACAGGCCGTTCTCCAGCGTGCGGACCTGGGTGTTCCAGGTGCGCTGATAGGCGACGGCGTGCTCGATCGACTGGGAGAAGCTGACCAGCAGTTCGGCGCGGCTCAGCCCGCCGTTCAACTGGGCCGTCCAACTGGCGATCCCGCCGCTGTCGCCGGTTCGGTTCAGGATCACCTGATACATCTTCTCGACGAAGGCCTGGTTCGACAGGCCGCCATAGACGGTCTGATACTCCGGCTGGCCCATCAGGGCCTGGGCCACCTGCAACAGGGTCGTGCCGGCGTCCATCTGGCTGCGATAGGCGCGCAGGCCCGCGACGTCGGGCAGCTTGTCCAGAATGCTGTCGTACAGCCGCGCGATCGAGATGGTGTTCTCGTCCTGGATCCACATCCCCTCGGCCAGGATGCGGGTGGTCATGACGTTCTTGTGCTCGATCGATTCCGAGAAGTGATACAGCACCTCGGCCCGGGTCATGCCGCCGGCCATCAGCCCCTCCCAGTGGGCCAGGCCCGGAGCGTCCGCCTCGCGGTTCAGCGAGAAACGGTACATCTCCTTGATGAAGTTGGTGTTGTTCAGCGCGCCATAGCGGGTCTGGAACTCGGCCGAGGCCTCGAAGGTGTCGGACAGGACCCGCAGGTTCATGCCCCCGGCCAGGGCGTCGGTCCAGGTCACCATGCCGAACGGATCGGGACCGCGGTCGAAGGCGGCGTCGTACATGCGATAGACCACCGACTGCCAGGTGTCGGTCTGGAACGACAGGGCGCCGTCCAGGAACTGCACCGTCTCGACCCCCGAAACCGTGTCCGTCCCGCCTTCCAGGCCGCCGCGAACGGTCATGCCGTTGAACCCGCCCGAGGTCTGGGCGTAACCCAGATACAGCCCGTTATACAGCGCCCGATCGATCCCCGCCCCGCCCGTGATGGTGTCAGAGCCGGA
>Ga0209793_1000397_pt1 | contig 54506 bp, 57 predicted proteins | sample EBPBio122009_DNA_FD_185863 | JGI IMG/M metagenome (GOLD analysis project Ga0209793, IMG submission 185863) | Wastewater treatment Type I Accumulibacter community from EBPR Bioreactor in Madison, WI, USA - Reactor 1_2/2/2009_ DNA (SPAdes) (version 2) | ecosystem: Engineered > Bioreactor > EBPR >... | reverse complement strand
GCCGCGCCAAAGTCATCGGCCGCTTCCCCGGCGAGACCTCCTGCATCAGCCTGGTCTGGGCCGTCCTGGACCGCGCCTCCGCCGGCTGGCGCGGCCTGGCCATGACCCCCGCCAGCTCACGCCTGCTACACGACCTCCGCCGATCCCTACTCGACCCACCCCGCGAACTACGACCCCGACACGCCGTCGACCACGCCCACCAAACCAACGCTGTCAACGCCACCGCGTAACATCAACCCCACGAAACCTGAACCAAGGCCCGCGCGTTTACACCGGAATCTGGACGCCACCGGCAGGATCTCCTTCGACATGGTGGTCGTAGCGAAGGACTACGACAGGTCTTCGCCGGCACTGAAGGGCGCCCTCGCTGCCAACCGGCACCTGCCAGAGGTGGTCCTGTCTGTCCGGCGCACGATCGAAGGTGAGTCGAGCGACTATCTCTTGGTGACGCTGACCGACGCAAGCATCGCTAAGTACGACCTCGCACCTGGACCGGATCGCGACGACGTGCTCGTGGAGCACGTCGGACTCGCCTATCGCAGCATCAGGTTTGACTACCACGGTCAGCACGAGGTCGAACTCGAGGTCCGCGACGCCCGCTAACGGTTGACCTCTCAGGCGCCAAGCGCTCCGCAAGTCGCTAACCTAGCGTGCCGACGGCCTCAAGCCGGGCGAGCGTAGCCGCCCTCAGTGCGGCAGTTCCGGACGTGTCTTTGGGAGCTTGGCTAGGGTGTGCTGGTGACTGCAGCACCAGCCAGTGGCGCGAACGAGCGATGACGTGCAGCGTCTGGAGTTGAGCATCGCAGTCGCTCAGCCGGCGTGCGCGGCGCTGGACCCAACCACCAACGCGTTGACGCACGCCGACGTCGTGCGTCGCGCCGCCTCCCGCGTGGTGGTCTTCCCCGAGATGTCCATAACCGGCTACGAACTGCAGGCGCCAGCGGTGGACCTCGACGATGAACTGTGGCGGCCGCTGGTGCAGGCGTGCGCGCAGACCGGATCGTTGGCGTTGGTTGGGGCCCCGGTTGCCGACGACACGGGCGCTGAGTTCATCGCCACAGTCGCAGTCACCGCCGACGGCGTGCAGGTCGCCTACCGCAAGGCGTGGCCGGGCGGGGAGGAGCCAAACCGGTTCAGCCCTGGCCCTGGGGCGGTAGTGGTGCAGGTGGACGGCTGGCGCCTCGGATTGGGCATATGTCGGGACACGGGCATAGCGGTGCACATCCAAGCCACTGCTGCGCTGGGGGTGGACGTGTTCGCGGCGTCACTGGCTGATGCGCCAGAGGACATGCCTGTGCAAAGGGCACGTGCTGCGCGCATCGCCCGCACCTGTCAGGCGCACGTCGCCTTCGCCAGTTTCGCGGGGCCTACCGGGCGTGGTTATGAGCAGACGGCCGGCGGCTCGGCCATCTACTCCCCGGCCGGGGAAGTGCTGGCGGATTGTGGCTCGGATAGTGGTGAGATCGCCAGAACAGGCATTGGCTGATCCCCTGCTAGGTCCAGGGCGGGACGCTCATGCCGCGAAGCGCGCGTCGTGAGCGAGACGTCGCATGGAATTGGGAGACACGCCCTAGCGGGGGCTAGCGGGCGTCCGGGACGGACTTGAAGGAGGCGTACCAGGCGTCGATGCCGGCGGCGTCGTCCAGATCGAGGAGGGTGAAGACGGCGCGGCTGAACTCGAGCGGGGCCTCGCCGATCGCGGTGACCAGGGGGCCGTCGTGGGCGACGGAGGCGTGCACCCGCGAGGCGCTGCCCGGGTAGTCGGGCTCGTCCGCGTCGGCGTCGACGACGTGGGCGTGCCGCTCCAACAGGCCCGCGCGGGCCATCGCGCGCGTCGCCCCGCAGATGCCGGCGACGGGGCGCCTGGCGTCGAGCAGACGGCGGGCTAGATCGAGAACCTGCTGGTGGGGGCCGTCGAGCCAGGTGTTCCCGCCAGGGAGCAGCAGCAGCGCGATGTCGTTCTCGGCGACCTCGGTCAGGGCGCGTTCGGGCAGCACGCGCAGGCCGCCCAGGGTGGTGACCGGTTCGCCGGTGGCACCGGCGACAACGAGCCGGTAGCGGTCGTCACCGCCGCGCGCCTGCATCTGCAGGACGGTGGTGATATAGGCGTACTCCCAGTCCGCCATGGTGTCGAAGGCATAGAGGACGACATCGGCCATGCCCTCACTCTAGGCCCGGGGGAAACCCGGCCGCTGTCGGTGGCCTGAGGCAGGATGTCCGCGTGACCAACCAGCCGGACCTGGCCCCCGATGTCGTGCCCGACGACGTGCGCCACGAGTGGACCGAACTCGCCGAGCAGGCAACCGCGGCGCAGTTCGCCTATCACGTCAAGGACGCGCCGACGATCAGCGACGGGGAGTATGACGCGCTGATCCGCCGGCTGCAGCAGCTCGAGGAGGCCCATCCTTCGCTGCGCACGCCCGAGAGCCCGACCCAGACGGTCGGCGGGGCGGTCTTCAGCACCGACTTCGTCGCGGTCGACCACCTGGAGCGGATGCTCAGCCTCGACAACGTCTTCTCGCCGGAGGAGTTCGCCGCCTGGGCGGCGCGGGTGGAGCGAGAGGCGGGGGGCGCGGCATACCACCTGCTCTGTGAGCTGAAGATCGACGGACTCGCCGTCAACCTCCTCTACGAAAAGGGCCGGCTGACCCGTGCCCTCACCCGCGGCGACGGCCGCACCGGGGAGGACGTGACGCTGAACGTCAAGACGATCGACGGCATACCCAGCGTCCTGCGGGGAGCGGACGTGCCCGAGCTGGTCGAGATCCGCGGAGAGGTGTTCTTCCCGATCGAGGCCTTCGCCGATCTCAACGCGAGCCTCGTCGCGGGCGGCAAGGCACCCTTCGCCAACCCGCGCAACGCTGCCGCGGGGTCGCTGCGGATGAAGGATCCCCGGGTGACCGCCACCCGGCCGCTGCACATGCTCGTCCACGGCATCGGCGCCCGGCGGGGGTTCGACATCGACCGGCAGTCCGCGGCATACGACCTGCTCGAGGCGTGGGGGCTGCCGGTGAGCAGCCACTATCGGGTGCTCGACACACCCGAACAGGCGCAGGGGTTCATCGCCGGGTTCGGTGAGCGGCGGCACAGCGTCGAGCACGAGATCGACGGCGTGGTCGTCAAAGTCGACGAGATCGCCGTGCAACGTCAGCTGGGCGCGACGAGCCGGGCGCCGCGGTGGGCGATCGCCTACAAGTACCCTCCCGAGGAGGTCAACACCAAGCTCCTCGACATCCTGGTCAACGTCGGCCGCACCGGGCGCGTGACACCGTATGGCGTGATGGAGCCGGTCACGGTCGCGGGCTCGACCGTCACCAATGCCACCCTGCACAACGCCTCAGAGGTCGAGCGCAAGGGGATCCTCATCGGCGACACGGTCGTGTTGCGCAAGGCCGGCGACGTCATTCCCGAGATCCTCGGGCCGGTGGTCGACCTGCGTGACGGATCCGAACGCGCTTTCGTCATGCCGACGCACTGCCCTTCGTGCGGGGCCGAACTCGCGCCGGAGAAGGAGGGCGACAAGGACATCCGCTGTCCCAACGCCCGTTCGTGTCCGAGCCAGCTGAGGGAGCGGTTGTTCGGGCTGGCCGGGCGGGGTGCCTTCGACATCGAGGCGCTCGGCTGGGAGGGCGCTACGAGCCTGCTCGACTCGGGTGTGCTGGCGGACCCGCAGCTTGGCGGGCCCAGCGAGTCGATGCTGTTCTCGTTGGGGGAGAAGGAGATCGCCCGTGTGCCCCTCTATACGCGGGCGGCCAAGAAGACCGATCCACCAGAGGCGGTCGTCGACGGTCGCGTGCTGTCGGCCAATGGCCAGCGCCTCGTCGCCAACCTGCACTCGGCCAAGGAGCAGCCGCTCTGGCGGGTGCTTGTCGCGCTGTCCATCCGGCACGTCGGGCCGACGGCCGCCCGGGCGCTGGCGCAGCATTTCGGGTCCATGGCGGCAATCCGGGACGCCGATGCCGAGGCCCTGTCGGGCGTCGAGGGTGTCGGCGGCGTCATCGCCGACGCGGTCCGCGATTGGTTTGACAGGGAGGGCAACGACTGGCACGTGCGGATCGTCGAGCAGTGGGCGGCCGACGGGGTGCGGATGGTCGACGAGCGCGACGAATCCGTCGAGCAGACGCTGGCCGGCATGACAGTCGTCGTCACCGGGTCCCTCGAGGGGTTCAGCCGCGACTCGGCCAAGGAGGCGATCCTCGCCCGCGGCGGCAAGGCGGCCAGCTCGGTGTCGAAGAACACCGACTGGGTTGTCGTCGGCCCGGGCGCCGGCTCCAAGGAGGCCAAGGCGCGCGAACTCGGGCTGACGATCCTCGACGAGGCCGGCTTCGTGCGGCTCCTCGAAACCGGGTCCGCCTGAGCGTCGGACCGCCCACGTGAAGGCAACGCCGGACCCTCGCTCGAAGGTCCGGCGCCGCCGGTGAGTGTGTACGGCTGCGCTCAGGCGCGCGCCATGATCCACATGAGCAGGGCGATGATCAGCAGCACGCCGACGATCGTCCAGATCAGTCCTGAACCACGCATGTGTTCCTCCTTTGGCTCGCACCAGATACCGACGAGGATAGGACGGCAAACGGCTGATCAGGCCGATTAGCGTCGGCCGATAACCGGCCGCACCTGCCTAGGGTTGTGGTATGCCGCAGGTCAGTGCCGACGTCTACGTCCCCGTGCCCCCGGAGCTCGCCTTCGCCGTTTCGCAGACGACCGGCCAGGTCCGGTTGCGGTGGGACCCGTTCATCCGGCGCCAGTTCTTCCTGGACGGTGCCACTGCGCCGGGCCCAGGGGTGCGCACCAAGACCTTTGCGCGGCTGGGGCCGAGCATGGTCAGCGAGTACGCGTCATACCGTCCGCCGACGTCGGTCGGGATGACGATGGTGCGCGGACCGTGGTTCTTTTCGCGATTCGGCGGCGGCTGGCGCTTCGAGCGGGAGGGCACGGGCTGCCGGGCCGTCTGGAAGTACACCTTCGACGTGCGGCCGGATTGGCTGCGCCCGGTGGGGCATCGGCTCGGTCACTGGCTACTTGGCCGTGAGATCCGCCGACGCATCCACGGATTCGCGAAAGGATGCACCGATCCGGTCGTCGTGGAGGCTGCCCGCGCGCTTCTTGCACGAGTAGACGACGGCGCGCTGGATGAGGAAGCTCGCCGCGAACAGCGTACCCTCGGTCACGACCTTCGCTACCAGCAGTGATCCGGTTGCGGCCAGAAGTGCATGCAGCAGAAGAATATTCGCCACAAGTATGGTCGCTGCGAGCGCGGCATACCGCAGGAGCGAGGGGAGCAGCGGGGCCTTGGCGGATCCGTTGCGGAAGACCCACCACCGGTTGACCGCATAGTTGCTGCCGCCGCTGACCACCCGGGCGGCGATGGCCGATCCCGTGACATTTCCGGTCAGCGCGACGCCCGCGAAGAGCACGGCGGTGTCCAGCACGAAGGCGAGCAGCGAGGATCCAACGAAGGAGATCAGCTGCCGATAGATGAGCGCCGAGTCGTGCAGCGGACGGAAGTGGGACGAGGCGTTCTCGTCGAGGTAGATCGTCGCGATCTCGACCTCACGAATGTCCTGATCCTCCGCGGTCGCGCGCAGCAGGAGTTGCAGCTCGTATTCGAAGCGGTCGCCGGGCACCTCCAGCAGCCACGGGATCAACCGGGCCGGGTAGGCCCGCAGGCCGGTCTGAGTGTCGATCAGCTTGCGACGGGTCGCCAGGGCGAACAACTGCCGGGTGATGCCATTGCCGACCTTGCTGCGCAGCGGGACCCGACCGGTGAAGAGCCGGGCGCCGAGGACCATGTCGGGGCCGCTGTCGTCGAGGGCGGCGGCAACGCGCAGGATGTCGACGGGCGAATGCTGGCCGTCGCTGTCGGCGCAGACGACCGGTTCACCGGGGAAAACCTGTGCGAGGTAGGCGAATCCGGTCTTGAGGGCAGCACCCTTGCCGCGGTTGACCTGGTGGCGCAGCACGGTCGCGCCGCGCCGCTCGCACTCGGCGAAGATCGCCGCATAGTCCGGCCCGCTGCCGTCGTCGACGATGACGACCGGCGAGGCGCCGCCGAGGTCGGCGACCAGCTGGGGGAGGCGCTGGTCCGGCTCGTAGGACGGGATGAGAACGATCATGGTCAGGTCACCCGGCGATGTAGACGATGTCGCTCGTCCCGCGCTCTTGGCCCTTGCCGAGCGGGTTGTTGACGAGATCGCCCTGGAAGATCATCGCCGTGGAGCCACCGCCGTCGAGGTTGTAGGCGACCTGGGCACCCTTGTCGACGAAGATCTGCGCCATCTCGTTCATCGTGACGCCGCGGCTGTAGCCGGAACTGCGGCCGTCCACGGCGACGAAGAGGAAGTGGTTGTCGGCGATCATCCCGATGCCCGTGCGCGGTTGCTGGCCTTGGATCGAGTGGTTGCCGAAGTTGGTGTCGACCTCGACATTGTCGATGCCGTCGAGGATCTTGCCGCCCTCGACCAGGCCCGGGCCGAACGACAGGGTCTGCCAGACCCCTTCGGAGAGAAGGGTCTTGGCATTGGTGGCGGTCTCGTCATAGAGCTTCATCGAGCCGTCCTTGTAGATCGCCAGGCCCTGCCGCGCACCATTGTCGCGATAGATCACGCCATTGCGGATCTGGATGCCGTTGTCGCGGAAGCCGTAGTAGTCGCCGTTGATCGCGAGGACGGCGTTTGCCTGGGCGGCGATCGCCGACGGGTAGGCAATGATGTTGTTGCCGAATTGGTCGTTGGCGAAGGCCGACTTGAGGATGGTTGCGTCGCTGATGGTGACGTCGGCGACGAAGTAGGTGACCTGGTCGCTCCCGCTGCCGGTGACGACCTTCTCGATCGAGATCTGCGCCGTGTCGCTCGTGTAACTCGTGGCGGTGCTCGTGGCGCTCGCGGTGTCGGCCTGCACGGCCTCGATGGCCGTGGACGTCTGCTGCGAGACGTTCTCCACCTCGACGTGGTCCACGACGTAGCGGTTGAGCGCCCAGCCACCGGTGGCACCGATGCCGCCGAACAGCGCGACGAAGCCACCGCCGAGGACGGCGCGCCGGCCTACCTTCCGCTTCGGGGGTGTGGGGCCCTGCGGGGTTTCCGGGGCCGGGTCGAGGTCCGGCCGGAGGGAGTTCACGGTGGTGGTCATGTCACGGTCCTTATCGGGTTGAAGCGCAATAGGTTTGGGGCAAGGGGCAAAGCCGGGTTCGCCCGGCCGGCCGGAGCCAGGGTGGTCGGCCGGGCTGCTTCTTGGTTGGGCGCGGGGGTGGTCATCTGGGGCCACCCATGCCGCCCGTCGCCTGGCCCGCAGTGACGGAGCCGACCTTGGTGGCGCCGTCGGTGGAGCCGCCGAGGGAGAAGGTGGCGAGCTGGTCGGACCCGAGAGAGCCGGAGCCGACGTAGACGTCATACGACTGTCCGCTGGTGATGTCGTCACCGACGAACACGAGATTGCTGTAGTCCTTCTTCGCGGTGAAGCTGGCGATCACCGTGTCACCGGAGACGATCTGAACCGTCTGGCCCGCAGTGACATTCGAGGAGAAGCCCAGCTGCACCCAGCCCTGGGTGGAGCTGGTGTCGGGTGCCTCGGCCATGCCCCCGGAGCCTGCGGCCAGCACGGTGCCGCCCGTGACGTCGATGCCGCCGTTGGAGTCGAGGGAGCCGTTGCCGTTCATCGTCGGCCCGTAGACGACGGTCGTGCCGCCGCTGATCGTGGTCTGGCCGTTGGAGTCCAGGCCGTCGCCGCCGCTGTCGACGACGAGGGTGCCGCCGGAGATGACCAGCTGTGAGCCGTCGTTCGCCATTCCGCCGCCGCCCATGCCGCCGCCACCGGAGCTCGACCCCTGCGTGGTATTGAGGCCGTCGTCGCTCGCGGTGACCGAGGAGGTGCCGCCCGCGATCACGACATTGGCGCCTTCGAGGCCCTCGTTCGACTTCGTGATCGTCACGGACCCGCCGGTCACCGCGAGGTCGCCCTCGGCGTGAGCGCCGTCGTCGCCGGCGTCGACGGTGGTCGTGCCGCCGGCCAGGAGGATGTAGCCGACCGTGTCGTCGTCCTCGTTGTCCGACTTCAGGCCGTCGTCGCCGGCGGTGACCGTCACGGTCCCGCCCTGGACGACGAGGTAGTCCTTGCCGCGGATGCCGTCGTCGGCCGCGGTGACGTCGACGGTGCCGCCGAGGATGACCAGGCCGTCCTTGGAGGCGATGCCGTCGTTGGTGTTGCCGGTCACCTTCAGGGTGCCACTCCCACCGATCGTCAGGTCGGCCATCGAGAAGAGGGCGGCGTTGGGAGCGTCCTCGGCGGACGTGTCGTAGCCCGTGCCGTCGGCGAGGCTGTTGGTTGTGCCCTCCTCGAGGACCACGACCGCTTCGTCGGCCGCCACGATATTGAGGGCGGCGCCCTGGCTGTTGGTGACGGCGGCATTGTCCAGCACCAGCCGGACCCTGCCCTCGTCCGCGCTGTTCACGACGATGGTGCCATCGGTCAGCGTCCCGGACAGGACATAGGTGCCGGGTGCGCTGATCGTCACCGTGTCCCCGTCGATCTGCACGCCGGTCTGGGTCGAGGCGCTGCTCGCCCCGTCCTGCAGCGTGACCTTCACGACGTCCTCCGCGTCGTATGCCGGGTCGCCCTCTTCCGCATGCGCCTTGGCGTTGTCAGCGAGCAGTGCGGAGCTGGTGGAGGCGCCGGAGGCGTTGGAGGTGCTGGAGGCGGCGGCCGCGGGCGTCGACCCGCTGCTGGCGGCGGCGGTCGCGGCCGGGGTGGAGGCCGCGCCGGCGGTCGCCGTCGACGCGTCGTTGCCGGCGCCGCAGGCCGCGAGGCCGAGGGCGGCCGTCAAGGCGACGGCGGTGGTGGTGAGGCGGTTGCGCTGCATGGGGGTGGCTCCTGGGACTGCTCGTAAAGGGATTGGGGGAGAAGGATTTCCGGCGGTCTTCCCGGTGGGGTGATCAGGCGGCGAGGAAGTGCTCGTGCAGGACGCGGTGCCACTTCAGGTCGGGCAGCTCGGGTCGCACGGCCCGCAGGCCGGTGCCGTACTTGCTCACGCGCACGGGGCGGTGCCCCATCCGCCAGAGCGCCCGGTCGACGACCGACGGAGAGGTGGTGCCCTTGGTCTCGACGATGACGAGGTCCGGCAACGTCAGGTGCGTGCCACCGGGCGCGTGCCACTCGAGGTCGGTGTCGATGGTGGCCCGGGTGGCCGGCACCCCCGGCGCTGTCGTGGCCAGCGTCGTGCGGCGGTAGCGGGTGATCAGCGTCGGGACCAGCTCCGCGGCAGCAACATCGGGCACGAGCGCGTCGGTGAGCAGGCCGTCGACATAGGCCACCGCCACGGGGTCGAGCCGGGTGTCGAGGATCTCGGGGTGTTCGATGCGGTTCTTGACAGTGGTGCCGCGCGGGCCGCGGGTCTTGACCTCCAGGTAACTCGCGCCGCTGTCCAGATAGGTCCGCGTCCGCACCTTGAACCGCCGCCGCCGTTTCTGGCCCGCACCCCGGAAGCTCGCCAGGTCGGCGGTGTCCCAGTAGGTCGATCGGTAGCCGAACTCGCGGCTCCCGTCGATCTCCAGGGCCCGGGTGCGGTTGCCGGCCTGGGTGGTGGCCAGCCGGCCTGCCAGCGCGCCAAGGGCGGCGCGCGGGACGACATACTTGCGGTCCACCCGGGTGAGCATCTCGGCGGCGCCGATCAGCTCCGGGAGCGAGATCGGGTCGAGGTCACGCAGATCGGTCATGCGCTGAAAGTGCTGGTATGCCGCGACGGTGACGGTGGTCATCGGGTCACCTCGGCCGCGGGGGCGAGCGCCCGGGCGCCGGTCGCCGGCGTGTAGCGGACCTCGACGGTCGTGGTGTCGTTGACGAGGTCGGTCTTGACGACGCTGACCGTGGACACCTCCGTGCCGAGCACGCGTTCGACGTGGGCGCGGGCGGCCGTCACGTCGCCGTATGCCCGGTCGAGCACCATGGTCTGGCGCTCGGTCTTGCGCGAGACGGCCGGGTGGTCGCCGATGAGGAAGACGGCGACGAGCAAGCCCATCAGGGCCGCGACGAGCGGGACGTTCGTGCTACCCAGCCCGCCGAGCAGTCCGAGGGCGAGGGCGGCGAAGTAGTAGGCCACCTCGGTGCTGCTCAGTTCCTCCGAGCGCAGCCGGATGATCGACAAGACCCCGAAGAGCCCCAGACCCAGACCTGCGCTGACCGTGGAGGTGGCCAGGGCCGACGCGACGGCGAGGACGCCGACGTTGACGCCGAGGTAGGCGACGATCAGGTCGCGGCGTCCGTGGCGGGGCAGGAAGAGGGCGAAGACGAGGGCCGTGATGGCGATCAGGTCGGCGCCGATGAGGATCGGGTTCATGGTCGTGGCTCCTGGTGTGTCTGTTGGCGTTTCGTGCCGTGGTGACACCTATTTCGCTCGGCCAACCCATCGAGACCCCCAGCAACACCTGTGCCCCACCTGTGAACTGCACCCCACGAAGTTCTGCGCTCCTCCGTCGCTCCGATACTTCGCGGGGACACCGAAACGTCACCCCACGGAGCGCACCCCCGTCGAGTGAGCGCGACACGCCCATGGTCCGGCCCGGACCTGGGCGTGTCGCGCTCACTCGACAGAGGTGGTCTCGGGTGTCGCGCGGGGGAGCCGGACCATGGCGCGGAGGCAAATAGACTGACCGGCATGTCCGAACTGACCCGCGCCGACGTGGCGCACCTGGCCGGGCTGGCCCGCATCGCGCTGTCCGACGCCGAACTGGACAAGATGGTGGGCGAGCTGGGGATCATCCTCGAGTCCGTCGCGACGGTGCAGAACGCCCCGATCGCCGACGTGGCGCCGATGTCGCACCCGATGCCGCTGATGAACGTCGCCCGCCCCGACGAGGTCCGCCCGTCGCTGACCCCGCAGGCCGCCCTGGCCGGAGCGCCCGAGCAGGACGAGCAACGCTTCTCCGTGCCCCGCATCCTGGACGAAGACTGATCTCTGGACCAAGCAGACTGAGCGGACGAGGACGAAAACCTAACTGTGACAAACGAAATCATCACTTCCAGCGCTGCCGACCTGGCTGCCCGCCTGGCCGCCGGCGAGATCTCCTCCGTCGAGGTCACCCAGGCGCACCTGGACCGCACCTCCGCCGTCGACGGCGCCGTGCACTCCTATCTGCACGTGGACTTCGACGGCGCCCTGGCAACCGCCCGCGAGATCGACACCCGCCGCGCTGCGGGCGAGCAATTGCACCCCCTGGCCGGCGTGCCGATCGCGGTCAAGGACGTCATGACCACCAAGGGCCTGCCGACGACCTGCGGCTCGCGCATCCTCCAGGGCTGGATCCCCCCCTACGACAGCACGGTCGTCGCGCACCTCAAGGCCGCCGGCATGCCGATCCTCGGCAAGACCAATATGGACGAGTTCGCGATGGGCTCCTCCACCGAGCACTCGGCATACGGTCCCTCGCACAACCCGTGGGACCTCGAGCGCATCCCCGGCGGCTCCGGCGGCGGCTCGTCCTCGGTGCTCGCGAGCTTCCAGGCGCCGCTGGCCACCGGCACCGACACGGGCGGCTCGATCCGCCAGCCCGCGGCCGTCACCGGCACGGTCGGCACCAAGCCGACCTACGGCGGCGTCTCCCGCTATGGCCTTGTCGCACTTGCCAGTTCGCTCGACCAGGCCGGCCCATGCGCCCGCACCGTCCTCGACACCGCCATGCTGCACGAGGTCATGGCCGGCTACGACCCGATGGACTCCACCTCCATCGACGAGCCCGTCCCGGCCATCGTCGAGGCGGCCCGCCGCGCCGACGTCACGGGGCTGCGCATCGGCATCGTCAAAGAACTGACCGGCGAGGGCTTTCAGGCCGGGGTGCAGCAGCGCTTCGACGAGTCCGTCCAGCATCTCGTCGACGCCGGCGCCGAGATCGTCGAGGTCTCCTGCCCCAGCTTCACCTACGCGCTCGCGACCTACTACCTCATCCTGCCCTCCGAGGCCAGCAGCAATCTCGCGAAGTTCGACGCCATGCGCTACGGACTGCGCGTGCCGCCGGAGGACATCGACGACCCGAGCGCCGAGCAGGTCATGGCCGCCACCCGTGACGCCGGCTTCGGCGACGAGGTCAAGCGCCGGATCATCCTCGGCACCTATGCGCTCTCCAGCGGCTACTACGACGCCTATTACGGCTCCGCTCAGAAGGTGCGCCGCCTGATCTCCGACGAGTTCACGGCCGCGTTCGAGAAGGCCAACGTCCTCGTCAGCCCGACGGCGCCGACGACGGCGTTCAAGCTCGGCGACAAGCTCGATGACCCGATGGCGATGTACCTCAACGACATTGCCACCATCCCGGCCAACCTGGCCGGCATCCCCGGCATGTCGCTGCCGAGCGGCCTGGCACCCGAGGACGGCCTGCCGGTCGGCTTCCAGATCCTCGCGCCCGCCATGCAGGACCAGCGGTTGTATGCCGTGGGCGCCGCCCTCGAGGCCCGCCTCCTGCACGCCTGGGGTGCCCCGCTCCTTGCGTCCGCACCCGATCTCACCGCAGTAGCGAAGGGGACCTCCCGATGACCCAGGCGACGACGGACGCGACGCTCTCCTATGACGAGGCGCTGGCGGCATACGACCCGGTGATGGGTCTGGAGGTGCACGTCGAACTCGGCACCAAGACCAAGATGTTCTGCGGGTGCGCGACAACCTTTGGCGCAGAACCCAATTCGCAGGTCTGCCCGGTCTGTCTCGGCCTGCCCGGCGCGCTGCCGGTCGTCAACGAGAAGGGCGTCGAAGGCGCGATCCGCATCGGTCTCGCCCTCAACTGCGAGATCGCGCAGTGGTGCCGGTTCGCCCGGAAGAACTACTTCTATCCGGACATGCCCAAGAACTTCCAGACCTCGCAATACGACGAGCCCATCTCCTATGACGGCTGGCTCGACGTCGAACTCGAGGACGGGACGGTCTATCGCGTCGAGATCGAGCGCGCGCACATGGAGGAGGACACCGGCAAGTCGTTGCACGTCGGCGGATCCACCGGCCGCATCCACGGCGCCACCCATTCGTTGGTCGACTACAACCGCGCCGGCATACCGCTGATCGAGATCGTCACCAAGCCCATGGTCGGGGCGGGAGAACGGGCACCAGAGATCGCCCGCGCCTATGTCGCGACGCTGCGTGACCTGATCAAGGCGCTCGGCGTCTCGGACGTCAAGATGGAGCAGGGCTCGATGCGCTGCGACGTCAATCTCTCGCTGATGCCCAAGGGCAGCAACACGTTCGGCACGCGCAGCGAGACCAAGAATGTCAACTCGCTGCGGTCGGTCGAGCGTGCGGTGCGCTACGAGATCCAGCGTCATGCGGCCGTCCTGCAGTCCGGCGGTGCGGTCACCCAGGAGACGCGCCACTGGCACGAGGACACCGGCATCACCACTGCCGGGCGGGAGAAGTCGGACGCGGAGGACTACCGCTATTTCCCCGAGCCGGACCTGGTGCCGATCGCCCCGTCCCGCGAGAGCGTCGAGGCGTTGCGAGCGACCCTGCCCGAGCCGCCCGCGGCGCGGCGCAAGCGGCTCCAATCCGCCTGGGGCTACAGCGATCTCGAGATGCGCGATGTCGTCAACGCCGGTCTGGTCGAGCTCATCGACGAGACGGTGACGGCCGGCGCGTCACCGGCCGGCGCCCGCAAGTGGTGGTCGGGTGAGATCGCCCGGCGCGCCAACGGCGAGGGCACCGATGTCCCGTCGTATGCCGCGCAGCTGGGCGTCACTCCGGCTCACGTCGTCGAGTTGGAGTCGCTCGTCACGGCCGGCCGGCTCAACGACTCGATGGCCCGCCAGGTCTGGGAAGGCGTGCTCGGCGGCGAGGGCGCCCCGACCGCCGTTGCCGATGCCCGCGGACTGGAGCTGGTGCAGGACACCGGCGCCCTCGACGCGGCGGTGGAGCAGGTCATCGCCGCGAATGCCGATGTGGCGCAAAAGGTTCGCGACGGCAAGGTGCAGGCCGCGGGCGCCCTCATCGGCCAGGTGATGAAGGAGATGAAGGGCCAGGCCGACGCAGCGGCGGTCCGCGAACTCATCCTCGCCAAGCTCACGTAGGCATCCCACGAAGTTCTCCGCTCCTGCGTCGCTCCCGGGCTTCGCGGAACTCCGGAGAGCGGACCCCGCGCCCGGCGGGGAAGGCTTGCATTTGGCGCCTCCTTCGGTGGTAATCTGGAATCACTCCAGAAAAACCACCGAAGGAGCTTCATCGCATGGCCCTCATCAACACCCCGATCAAGCCGTTCACGGCGCAGGCGTTCCACAACGGCGAATACGTCGAGGTGAGCGAGAAGGACGTCCTCGGCAAGTGGGCGATCTTCTTCTTCTACCCGGCCGACTTCACCTTCGTCTGCCCGACCGAACTCGGCGACCTCGCCGACCAGTACGACGAGCTGCAGCAGCTCGGCGTCGAGGTGTACTCCGTCTCCACCGACACCCACCACGTGCATGCCGCGTGGCACAAGGAGTCCGAGACCGTCGGCAAGATCAAGTACTTCATGCTCGGTGACCCCTCCGGCGTCATCACCAACAACTTCGAGAACATGCGCGAGGGTCAGGGCCTGGCCGACCGCGCCACCTTCCTCGTCGACCCCGACGGCATCATCCAGGTCATGGAGGTCACCTGCGAGGGCGTCGGCCGCAACGCCGCCGAACTCGTCCGCAAAGTCAAGGCCGCCCAGTATGTCCGCAACCACCCGGGCGAGGTCTGCCCCGCCAAGTGGGAAGAGGGCGCGGACACCCTCAAGCCGTCCATCGACCTCGTCGGCAAGATCTGAGGCTGAGTAGACCCATGCTCGACCCGGCACTGAAAGACCAGCTGCGGACCTATCTGACCAACGTCCGGCAGCCGATCGAGCTCGTCAGCTCGCTCGACGACTCGGCGAAATCCATGGAGATGGCCGAGTTGCTCGACGAGATCGCCGGGCTGAGCGAGCAGGTCACGCACGTCCGGAACGGGGACGACGCCCGTCGTCCCTCGTTCCGGATCGTGCGGGCCGGCACCGACGTGCACGTGACCTTCGCCGGCATACCGCTCGGCCACGAGTTCACGTCGCTCGTCCTGGCCCTGCTGCACGTCGGCGGCCACCCGCCGAAGGTGGACGAGGACACGGCAGAGCAGGTCAAGGCGCTGGCCAAACCACTGCACTTCGAGACCTATATGTCGTTGTCGTGCCAGAACTGCCCGGACGTGGTGCAGGCGCTCAACATCATGAGCGTCCTGAACCCGGAGCACATCTCGCACACTGCGATCGAGGGCGGCCTCTTCCAGGACGAGGTTGCCGACAAGGGCATCCAGGCCGTCCCCACCGTCTACCTCAACGGCGAACTCTTCGACTCCGGCCGGATGTCGCTGGAGCAGATCCTCGGCAAGGTCGACGAGCACGCCGACACCAAGGCTGCCGCCAAGATCGACGCGATGGCGCCCTTCGAGGTCCTGATCATCGGCGGCGGTCCCGCCGGCGCCAGCGCGGCGATCTATACGGCGCGCAAGGGAATTCGGACCGGCATCGTTGCCGAACGCTTCGGCGGGCAGCTCAACGACACGATGGCGATCGAGAACTACCCGAGCGTCTCGCATACCGAGGGTCCGCGGATGGCGGCCGATCTCGAAGCCCACGTGCGGTCGTATGGCGTGGAGGTCGTCCTCGGCCAGCACGCCGCGAAACTCGTCCCGGCCGAGCAGCCCGGGGGCTATCACCGCGTCGAACTCGCCTCTGGCGCAACGCTGCAAGGGCGCACGGTCATCATCGCCACCGGTGCCCGGTGGCGGACGATGGGCTGCACCGGCGAGGAGGACTACCGCAACAAGGGCGTCACCTTCTGCCCCCACTGCGACGGGCCGCTCTTCAAGGGCAAGCGCGTCGCCGTCATCGGCGGCGGCAACTCGGGCATCGAGGCCGCGATCGACCTGGCCGGCATCGTCGGCCAGGTGACGGTCGTGGAGTTCCTCGACCAGTTGCGCGCTGACGACGTCCTCGTCGACAAACTCGCGAGCCTGCCCAACACCGAGGTCCGGCTGGGCCGGCGCACCACGGCCGTCGTCGGTGACGGCGCCAAGGTTACCGGTCTGACCACCGAACCACGCGAGGGCGGCGACGCCGAGAGCATCGACCTCGACGGCGTCTTCGTCCAGATCGGCCTTCTGCCCAACGCCGAATGGGTCAAGGGCACGCTCGAGGTCAGCGACCGCGGCGAGATCGTCGTCGACGAGCGCTGCGTCACCTCCGTCCCCGGCGTCTTCGCCGCCGGAGACGTCACGGTCATTCCGTTCAAGCAGATCACGATCGCCAGCGGCACGGGAGCAACGGCAGCCCTCTCGGCCTTCGACTACCTCATCCGCACCCCGGCCCCGGAGCCGACGGCGAAGGAGCCCGCACTCGCCGGCTGAGTCGAGTCACGGCATACGACGAGGGGCCCGGACCGATCGGTCCGGGCCCCTCGCGCGATCTTCCCGGGGTTCAGCGGCGACCGCCGCCGAGGAGACCACCGAGGATGTCGCCGATGATGGAGCCGCCACCGGCGGACTGGGTCTTGTTGCTTGTGCTCGACGCAGCGCCGCCGAGGACGTCCTTGAGGATCGAGTCGAGGTTGGGCTGCTGACCGCTGCCGGCCTGGGTGTTCTGCTGGGTCGGCTGCTGGACCTCGTCGGGGAAGACGTTGGTGTCCTGCGGCTGGCTCTGCTGCGAACCGCCGAGGACCTGGCCGAGGATGTCACCGAGGCCACCGCCGCCGGAGCTCTGCTGGGTCTGGCCGGCCGAGCCGCCGCCGAGGACCTGGCCGAGGATGTCGCCGAGGCCGCCGCCGGAGCCACCCGCCGCACCGCCGGTGCGCTGGGTCATGTGCTTCATGATGTAGGACATCACGATCGGGGCGAGGATCGGCAGGAGGCGCTTGAACAGGCTGCCACCGAGACCGCCGCCGGCGCCGTAGCCACCGAGCTGGTTGTAGACCGCCTCTTCGTTGTTGCCGAAGATGTGGCTGGTGATGGCAGCGCCGTCCTGGGGGTCGATCTGCCCGAGGTCGATGCCGCCGTCAAGCAGGCTTCCGCTGTGCTGGCCGAGGGCCTGGAGGATGGAGTTGGCGCCCATAGGGTCCTGGGCGTTGGCATCCAGTCCGCCGAAGAGCGCGGGGAGCGCGGTTGCGGCGGCCTGTTCGACGGTGTTGGGGTCGGCCCCCACCATGTCGGCCAGCTGGTTCATGTCCAGACTGTTCAGGATGTCGTCAACGGCATTGGACACAGGACGTACCTCTCGTTCGTGCGTCGTTGCTGACGCCGGGCCTCCCCCGCATCGGTGCGGTGGCGATCTCCGTTCGGATCAACGTAGCAACTGGGGGGCGTCTATTCCCGCTCAGAGCCCACGGAAGTGAACGGAAAGAGGCATGCTAGGGGTATGACGACGGCAGCCATGGACCGGACCTTGATCCTGGTTCGGCACGCCGCTACGGCCCACCAGGGACCCGGCGAGGACGACCACGACCGTGAACTGACTCCGCAAGGGCACCTCGACGCCCGCGCCGCCGGCGCGTGGTTGCGCACGCATGACTTCGGGGTCGATCAGGTTTTGTGCTCCAGCGCCGAGCGCACGCGCCAGAGCACCGAGGGCATGTGGGCCGGCGGGTGCTGCGAGGCCGATGTGCATTATGACGGGCGCATCTACAACGCCTCCCCCGAGACCCTGCTCGACGTCCTGCGGGAGGCGGACGACGCCGCCAATGTCGTGATGCTCGTCGGGCATGCGCCCGGGGTGCCGGCCCTGGCGAGCCTGCTCGCGGACGGCGAAGGCAACGACTCGGCGCACGAGTGCCTCGCCGCCGGCTTCCCCACGACGGGGATCGCCGTATTGCGCTTCGCCGGGCCGTGGCGCGACCTCGCCTTCGGTGGCGCGCGCCTCGAGCGTTTCCACCTCGCCCGGGCCTGAAAACAACCAGGTCGCGGACGCGATCTGGGCCGTATGCCGCGCGGGTGCCAGAATTGCCGTATGCCGGAACTGCGTTCGCGAACCTCCACTCACGGCCGGACCATGGCGGGAGCCCGCGCCCTGTGGCGTGCCACGGGCATGACCGACGACGACTTCGGCAAGCCGATCGTCGCCATCGCCAACAGCTTCACGCAGTTCGTGCCGGGGCACGTCCACCTCAAGGATCTCGGGCAGCTTGTCGCCGGCGCGGTCGCCGCAGCCGGGGGAGTGGCCAAGGAGTTCAACACGATCGCCGTCGACGACGGAATCGCCATGGGGCACAGCGGGATGCTCTACTCGCTGCCCTCGCGCGAATTGATCGCCGACGCCGTCGAGTACATGGTCAACGCCCACTGCGCCGACGCCCTCGTGTGCATCTCCAATTGCGACAAGATCACCCCGGGTATGCTGCTCGCCGCCCTCCGCCTGAACATCCCGGTGGTCTTCGTCTCCGGTGGGCCGATGGAGGCGGGCAAGACGGTCGCCGTCGAGGGCATCGTGCACGAGAAGATCGACCTGATCGATGCGATGATCGCCTCGTCCAATGACGCGGTCAGCGACGAGCAGCTCGACACCATCGAGCGCTCGGCGTGCCCCACGTGTGGATCGTGCTCGGGCATGTTCACCGCCAACTCGATGAACTGCCTCACCGAGGCGATCGGGTTGTCGTTGCCGGGCAACGGATCCACGCTCGCCACCCACGCGGCGCGCAAGGACCTCTTCCTGCGCGCCGGATCCTTGATCGTCGAACTCTGCCGCCGCTACTACGACGGCGACGACGACTCGGTGCTGCCGCGCAATGTCGCCTCCCACGACGCGTTCACCAATGCCTTCGCCCTCGATGTCGCGATGGGTGGCTCCACCAACACCGTGCTGCACCTGCTCGCTGCGGCCCGCGAGGCCGACCTCGACTTCCGGATGGCGGACATCGACGCCATCTCGCGCCGCGTGCCATGCCTGGCCAAGGTCGCCCCCAACAGTCCGAAGTACCACATGGAGGACGTGCACCGGGCCGGCGGCATACCCGCAATCCTCGGCGAACTCGACCGGGCCGGGTTGCTGCAGAGGGACGTTCACGCCGTGCACTCGCCTTCTTTGTCAAAATGGCTGGGGGAGTGGGACATTCGCGGCGGCTCCGCCACTGAGGCGGCCCTTGAACTCTTCCACGCCGCTCCGGGCGGTGTCCGCACCACCGAACCCTTCTCGACCGAGAACCGTTGGGCCAGTGTCGATGTCGATCAGGCGGAGGGCTGCATCCGCAGCGTCGACCACGCCTACACCGTCGACGGCGGCCTCGCCGTGCTGACCGGCAATATCGCCCCGGACGGCTGTGTCGTCAAGACCGCCGGCGTGCCGGAGTCGGTGTGGCGATTCACGGGGACGGCCCGGGTCTTCGAGTCCCAGGACGACGCGGTGGCCGGGATCCTCGACAAGTCCGTGACGGCCGGTGACGTGGTCGTCATCCGCTACGAGGGCCCCAAGGGCGGACCGGGGATGCAGGAGATGCTCTATCCCACCTCCTTCCTCAAGGGCCGCGGCCTGGGCCAGCAGTGCGCGTTGATCACCGACGGCCGGTTCTCCGGGGGCACGAGCGGCCTGTCGATCGGCCATATCTCGCCCGAGGCCGCCAGCGGCGGCGCGATCGCCCTCATCGAGGACGGCGACACGGTCGAGATCGACATCCCCGGCCGGTCGATCGATCTCGCTGTCTCCGAAGAGATCCTGGCCGAGCGCCGGGCCAAGCAAGAGGCGCGGGAACGCCCCTACACACCGGTCAACCGCGACCGTCAGGTCTCCGCGGCGCTGCGGGCCTACGCCTCCATGGCCACCTCCGCCGCCGACGGCGCCGTCCGAATCGTCCCCTGAGGCCTCGGTATGTGGGAGCGAGTGCGTGCGGCGGTGCTTCTCGAGCCGGGACGCTACGAGATCCAGGAGTTCGCCCGGCCCCGGCTGGAGCCGGGCGCAGCGTTGATGCGGATGGACCTGTCCGGCATCTGCGGCACCGACAAGCACACCTATCAGGGCAAGACCAGAGTTGGTGACTCACACCTACGGGCTCGCCGATGCCGATACGGCCCGGCACATGAGCATGAACCCGCGGAGCATGAAGGTCTGTATCGCTCCGTCGCTGTGAGATGCCGCGCTTTGGGCGCCGCGTCCGTCCACTGAGACGCGACGGGCGCGTCGTTGACGCGGCATACGTCCGGGGGAGAGAGTTGACCCGTGGCCTTCCTCCTCGTACTCGATGAGCGCGCATAGCCCCTATCCGGCTAGCGCGCTACCCCGACGTCCCGCCCAGGGACTGAGGGGTTTTTTATTGCATCATGACCGATCTGGATCACCACACCACACGAAAACCGAACTGAGAGCGGACGATACGAGATGACAACGACAGACGGAGTGGCCGCGCGATCCGCGACGCCGAGTCCGGCGACGATGGCCCACAAGGCTCAGCCGCAGTCGAACCGAGTCGAGGTCACGGGCGCGCAGTCGCTGATCCTCGCTCTCGAAGCGGTCGGGGCCGACACCGTGTTCGGCCTCCCGGGCGGGGCGATCCTGCCGGCATACGACCCGCTGTTGGACTCCACCACGGTCCGGCACATCCTCGTCCGCCACGAGCAGGGCGCAGGTCACGCAGCAGAGGGGTATGCCGCCGCCACCGGCAAGGTCGGCGTGTGCATGGCGACGTCCGGTCCGGGCGCGACCAACCTGGTCACGCCGATCGCCGACGCCTACATGGACTCGGTGCCGATCGTCGCGATCACCGGGCAGGTCTCCTCCCGCGCCATCGGCACGGACGCCTTCCAGGAGGCAGACATTCGCGGCATCACGATGCCGATCACCAAGCACAACTACCTGGTGACGAACGCCGACGACATCCCGCGCGTCATCGCCGAGGCCTTCCACATCGCCGCGACGGGACGCCCGGGTCCGGTGCTCGTCGACATCGCGAAGGACGCACTCCAGTCCAAGACCACATTCGTCTGGCCGCCCAGGGTCTCGCTTCCGGGCTATCACCCGGTGATCAAGCCGCACGCCAAACAGATTCGCGAGGCGGCGCGGCTGATCCAGGCCGCGAGGCGGCCCGTGCTGTATGTCGGTGGGGGCGTCATCCGCGCCCACGCCGCCGAGGATCTGGCAGCCTTCGTCGCCGCGACCGGTATCCCCGTGGTCACCACGCTGATGGCCCGCGGTGCCTTCCCCGACAGCCACCAACTGCACCTCGGCATGCCGGGCATGCACGGGTCGGTGGCGGCCGTGACGGCGCTGCAGAAGTCGGATCTGCTCATCACCCTCGGCGCTCGTTTCGACGACCGCGTCACGGGCGAGTTGAAGTCGTTCGCCCCGGACGCCAAGGTGATTCACGCCGACATCGACCCGGCCGAGATCTCCAAGAACCGGGTCGCCGACGTGCCGATCGTCGGGGACGCCAAGGCGATCATCGCCGACCTGACCACCGCGGTCACCAGCGGCGAATACCAGGCCGACCCGGCGGCATACCAGGCCTGGCGCGAGACGACGATCGGCTGGAAATCCACTTTCCCCGTGGGATATTCGGCGCCGAGCAGCGACGCGCTCATGCCGCAATACGTCATCGAACGGCTGGGTGCGATCGCCGGCCCCGAGGCCGTCTACGTGCCCGGCGTCGGCCAGCACCAGATGTGGGCGGCGCAGTTCATCAGATACGAGCGGCCGATGGCGTTCGCCAACTCCGGCGGTTTGGGGACGATGGGCTATTCGGTGCCGGCGGCGATGGGTGCCAAGGTCGCCGAACCCGACCGCACGGTGTGGGCGATCGACGGCGACGGCTGCTTCCAGATGACCAATCAGGAGCTGGCGACCTGCGTCATCAACAACATCCCGATCAAGATCGCGGTGATCAACAACTCCAGCCTCGGCATGGTGCGCCAGTGGCAGACGCTCTTCTACAACGAGCGCTACTCCAACACCGACCTGCACACCTCCGTCGGCATGCGGGTGCCCGACTTCGTCAAGCTGGCCGAGGCGTATGGCTGTGTCGGCCTGCGCTGCGAGAGCCCGGACGACGTCGACGCCACCATCACCAAGGCGATGGAGATCAACGACGTGCCCGTGCTGATCGACTTCGTCGTGGAGCGCGACGCCATGGTGTGGCCGATGGTCGCCGCCGGCGTCAGCAACGATCTGATCCAGATCGCCAAAGACACTGCGCCGCAATGGGATCGCGAGGAGTCCGAGGCGATGGAACAGGACCTCGACGCCGACCACGACGGCATACCGTCCGGCAGCCACCGTCCCGAGACCACCGCCTGATCCAGACGAGGAATCCCCAACATGTCAACGCATACCCTCTCCGTGCTCGTCGAGGACAAGCCCGGCGTGCTCGCGCGGATCTCGGCGCTCTTCTCCCGCCGCGGGTTCAACATCATCTCCCTCGCCGTCGGCCCGACGGAGCACCCCCACGTCTCCCGCATGACCGTCGTCGTCGATGTCGAGGAGTTGCCGCTGGAGCAGGTGACCAAACAGCTGAACAAGCTCGTCGAGGTGCTCAAGGTCGTCGAGCTGGACCGCGACAGCTCCATCCAGCGCCAGATCGTCCTGGTCAAGATCCGCGCCGACGCCCACACCCGCAGCCAGGTCCTCGAGATCGTCCAACTGTTCCGCGCCAAAGTCGTCGACGTCACCCCCGAGGCGATCTCGGTCGAGGCGACGGGCAATGTCGACAAGATCCACGACCTGCTCGAGTTGCTCGAGCCCTATGGCGTCAAGGAACTCGTCCAGTCCGGCGTCGTGGCCCTCGGCCGCGGCTCCCGCTCGATCACCGACCGCGCCCTGCGCACGGCATAGCCGCCACACGTCACATCCCGTTTCCCGGCGGGCGGACCGGGGCCGACGGGCCTGAGCCCGCGGCATACGCTTTCCCACAGTTCCCTGCACCCCACCTCACAAGGAGTTGGCCACGATGGCCGAGATGTTCTACGACGACGACGCCGACCTGTCGCTGATCCAGGGCCGCAAGGTCGCGGTCATCGGTTACGGCAGCCAGGGCCACGCCCACAGCCTCTGCCTGCGCGACAGCGGAGTCGACGTGCGCGTCGGCCTCGCCGAGGGCAGCAAGTCCCGCGCCAAGGCCGAGGACGAAGGGCTGCGCGTGCTGAACGTCGCCGACGCGGTCAAGGAAGCCGACTTCGTCGTCATCCTCACGCCCGACCAGGTGCAGCGGCACGTGTGGGCCGACCACATCGCACCCAACCTCAACAAGGGCGCGACGATCCTCTTCGGTCACGGGTTCAACATCCGCTTCGGCTATATCACCCCGCCGAGCGACTCCGACGTCATCATGGTCGCCCCCAAGGGCCCCGGCCACATCGTGCGCCGCGAGTTCGTCGACGGGCGCGGGGTGCCGGTGCTCGTCGCCGTCGAGCAGGACGCCTCCGGGCAGGCGCTCGAGATGGCCAAGTCCTACGCGAAGGCCCTCGGCGGCCTGCGTGCCGGCGGCATCAAGACCACCTTCACCGAGGAGTGCGAGACCGACCTGTTCGGCGAGCAGTCGGTGCTGTGCGGTGGGCTGTCGCAACTGATCATGTACGGCTTCGAGACCCTGACCGAGGCCGGCTACCAGCCCGAGGTCGCCTACTTCGAGTGCCTGCACGAGGTCAAGCTGATCGTCGACCTGATGGTCGAGGGCGGCATCGCCAAGCAGCGCTGGTCGGTCTCCGACACCGCCGAATACGGCGACTACGTCTCCGGCCCCCGCGTCATCGACCCGCACGTCAAGGAGAACATGCAGGCCGTTCTCGCCGACATCACCTCCGGCGCCTTCGCCAAGCGCTTCATCGACGACCAGGACAACGGCGGCGCCGAGTTCACGGCGTTGCGCGAGAAGGGCGCCCAGCACCCGATCGAGAAGACCGGCAAGGAACTGCGCAAGCTGATGGCCTGGCTCGACACCGAGCAGGACGCCGACTACGTCGAGGGCTCCGCCGCCCGCTGACGCTCGCCCGCGCACAACGACTCGGTTACCCATTGGTTGTGGGGGTGTGCACCCCCCACAACCAATGGGTAACCGAGTCTCTGAGCGAGGAAGTGGCAGCCGAATCGTGCGTCCTTCGGGCCCGGCTGTCGCCCTCTCGGTCGTGGTGGCCTGCCTCACGGCGTGTGCGTCAAGCACACCTGGCGCAAAGCCGGATTCCGCCGCCCAGCCCACGCGGAGCACCACAGCATCGACAGTCGCGACGTCGAGCCCTGCCCCGGTCGCCAGGAAGCCCTGTCGTGCCTCGATGTGGAACCGCGCCCATACGCCGCACCGCCGGCCGGTGCTCAGGTCGTGCGCGCTCCCAAAGCTCGTGTCGAGTTCCTGCTTCCGGAGCATTGGACAGTGGTCACGCCCGATTCCTGGGCGTCGCTGGACAAGGCGGCCCAGCAAGACTTCACCCGAAGGCTCTTCATCGAAGACATGGCGAGAACGTTGACGGTCTACAGTGTGGTCGCGGCAGCTCCGGGAGAGGACCCTGCGGGCGTCGAGGTTGTCACCACCCCCGAGCCCGTGATCGGTTTGATCGAACTCAAGACGTATCTCAAGACCAACGGCAACGAACCGGACTCGATCGAGCCCAAACCAACCGGCAGTCCTGTCGGATATCAGGCGACCGTCTTCGCCAACACCAAAGCTGGCTGGCGCACCCGACTCTTCCTGGGCACCTGCGGCGCGGCGGGGTACCTGATTCGTCTCGTGGCCAAGCCCGAACTCGCGGACAAGCTTTTCGAGGATCTCGTCGCATCCCTGCGACGCTCCGAATAACCTTGCGCCCATGTCACAGCTGCGGATCGCCCAGGACGAGCACGCCGACGAGGTCTTGAGCACCGACCCCTTCGGGCTCCTCGTGGGCATGCTGCTGGACCAGCAGTTCCCGATGGAACGCGCCTTCGCCGGGCCGGCGAAGATCCTGGACCGCTTCGGCACACTCGACCCGGCCGTCATCGCGACCGCCGACCCCGCTCCCTTCTCCGACCTGTGCGCCACGCCGCCCGCGATCCACCGGTATGGCCGCTCGATGGCGGGGCGGGTGCAGGAATTGGCACGCACCGTCGTCGAGTCGTATGGCGGTGACGCCGCCGCGATCTGGACCGGCGCGCGGGACACCAATGACCTCCTCGCCCGCCTCAAGGCGCTCCCGGGGTTCGGCGACCAGAAGGCGCGCATCTTCGCTGCCCTCCTCGGCAAGCAACTCGGGGTCACGCCGGACGGCTGGCGCGAGGCGATCGGACCGTATGCCGAGCCGGGCTCCTTCCGCTCCGTCGCCGACGTCGTCGATCCCGATTCGCTGCAGAAGGTGCGGGACTTCAAGAAGGCCGCCAAGGCCAAGGCAAGCGTGTGACATCTCGACGCCCTCGAATCGACATCTCGACGGGGGTCAGCGGCCGGGCGGGATGGCCGAGAGGTCGAACTCGGGCAGGTAGCGGCTGAGGGCTTCGCGGGGGGCGAGTTCGGCGCCGATCTGGCAGAGGACGCCGATGCCGCCGAGCCAGACGCGGTGGATGAGCAGATACTCGGGCGGCAGGTTGAACTTCATCCCCACGGCCCGCCACCAACCCCTGGCGCGTAAAGGCGAGGCGCGGGCTCGTTCGTGCGCGAGCGACGTCGAGCGCCTAACGGATGCGGACGCCGGCTGTGTCGAGGCGGCGCAGCAGGAGTGAAGCAAGCGCGAGGTAGTCCAAGGCCTCGTCGGGAGTGTCAGTGACGTCGACTTCGTGCCCGCGAGGGTTGCGGATTGCCGAGGACGCGCCAGCGAACATGTGGCGGTAGCCCTTCTGCTCGTCAATCTCGGAGTCAGTGGACAGAGAGTTGAGAGCCACCTTCGCGTTGTTCTCATCGAACGATGCCATCATCAACGCGAAGCCGGTCTGCCCACGGACCTTACTGATGAGCTTGACCTCGTTCTCCACGAACTTGAAGGCCTCGAAGACAGCCTCCGCCAGATGCCCGTCGTCGTAAAGCTTGCGGACCTTCTCGGGTAGGTCGGGGTGGATGTTGCGGACATCGAACGGATGCGCCGCGTCGTTGCTCGGTGGATCGCCGATGCGCTCCACCGCGCCCCTCGCGAACGAGCGGGTGATCCGTTCGAAGCGATCCAGTTGCGTCACGACATCAGGTGCTTGCGGATGCTCGCAAAGATCGCGTCGTAGGTCTCGGCATCCCCCTCGGTCGGAAGGTTCACCTCAATCCGAACGGTCACCCCCAGGTCCGAGGTTTCCCTCGAGCCGGAGGCTTGGTGCAGGCTGTTGCCCTGGCCCGCTGACTGCTCGGCGACGGGCTGCGCTGGCGCTGCTGCTTTCTTTGCGGTTGCCTTCGTCGGTTTGGTCGGCGACGCGACCGACTTCTTCGCTCCGTTGCTTCGGATTATTGGCATCTCTCCATGGCCGGCGTACGCGGCTAGCGCTTGAAAGGTCATCGCCTGCCGCTGGCCAACAAGGTCGCTCGTCCGGTCCGAACCTCGGAACCAACCAATAAGCCTTCCTCGGTCGGCGTTGAGCGCCTCGTCACCCATCTCATTGAACAGGTTGGCGTAAGACTGGCGCATAGCAGCTTCCAAGCCAGCCCGAAACTTGTTGTCGGCCTCATAGAAGAAGTGCGTTTTGTCTTCCACCTTCGCGCCGTCCTCATTGATCAGACCCAGGAATCGCAGCACAGACAGCACATACGACTCGTTCTTGGGCGCGATGCTGAACCGCTGAAGGTATGCAGCGTCGACCTTGGTTGGGAAGCTCTTGCGCAGCTGGTCGAGGGTCTGGGTGAGCGCACCAGCACCCTGGACGTACGGATATGTAGGCATCGGCTCCCCTTCAAGCTGTGACGTTTCACCCACAATACCTGTGGCCACCGACAAGCTCCGTCGTTGTGGGGAAACCGCCCTCAGAAGTGAGTGCAGAACGCCAGAATTGACCTTAACGCCTTCGAGAGCGCGACGTGACGAGGCTCGCTCGTGTTGGACATCTACCCGGCGCGGTCACCTGGACCTGGCTAGCCGCCAAGGGAACGCGTCGCGCTCGGGGTCATGCAGTTGCTCTGCCTCATCCGCTTTCGACCTTCCGGACGTAGATCGTGGTAAACAGCTTCGCGGGTAGCGCCCTGACACTGGGAAGTAGACCAGTCAGGAGATAGTGTCTTGCGTTGCGTGGGGAATGATTTCGAGGCTTGCATTTTGGTGCCCTCTTGGCTGTCGCGGCGCTTCAAGACCGCCAACTTCGGACCGCCAGTGTCATAGCGTCCAAGCAACGCCCCCGCTGAGGGGCCTGGGGATGGAGGGTGCTGGTGGCTGGGACTCGGCGGATGTTGACCGCGGCGGATCGGGCGGAGATCGCGACTGGTCTGAAGGCTGGGTGGTCGTTGACGCGGATTGCGAAGGGCATCGACCGGGCGACCTCGGTCGTCTCGCGGGAGATCAAGCGGAACTCGACCAAGACCAAGGGCTATCGGATGGTCGCGGCCGACGTCGCCGCCTAGCGCAAACGCGCCCGCCCCCAAGACCGCAAGGTCGCGCTGGGCCCGGTCCTGAAGATGCGGGTGCTAGCGGATCTGAAACGGTCCCGCACGCCGCGCCAGATCGCGGGCCGGTTGACCCTGGAGGCCAGCGACGACACCGTGGAACTCATGAAGGGCTCCACGCCTGCCGAGGGCAAGACCGCCTCGCACGAGGCGATCTACCAGTTCATCTATGCGATGCCCCGCGGTGAACTGGCCAGGCACGGGATCTTCCTGCGCCGTAAGCAGACCCGGCGACGGCCACGCAAAGCCGCTGGTCGGCGCGGTGCGCCGATCCTCGGGATGGTCTCGATCGACGAGCGTGACCCGGACGCAGCCGACCGGCGGGTACCCGGGCACTGGGAATCTCAATGAAGAAGTCAAGTGGTGATCGGAACGTTGACGGTGGGTTCGACGTAGTGGGTGTTGTCGCGCAGCATGGCCCAGATGACGTTCATGCGTCGCCGAGCGAGAGCGATGAGGGCTTGCTTGTGTGACTTGCCCTCGGCGCGCTTGCGGTCGTAGAACGCTCGCGACGCTGGGCTGTTCTTGAGGCTCGACAGAGCGGCGAGATAGCAGATCCGCAGCAGGCGACGGTTGAACCGGCGAGGTCGGTGCAGGTTCCCGCTGATGCGTCCGGAGTCTCGAGGGACGGGCGCGAGCCCGGCGACGCAGGCAAGCCGATCGACGTTCTCGAACGCATCCAGGGTCCCCCCGATCTGGGCGAGGAACGTGGCGGCAAGCACGGGCCCGAACCCCGGCATGCTGAGCAGATTGGCAGCACTCTGGTGTTGCGCGAGACGCTCTGTGATCTCAGCGTCGATGCCGGCGAGGTCCTCGTCGATCGCGATGATCGCCGCGGCGAGCTTGGTCACCAGCGCCGACCCGATCGATAGCGCGGGCAGCGCGGTGGTCTGCTCGTGGGCGGCATCGACCGCCGTCTTGGCGACGCCAGAACTGTTGCGGCAGCCCCGCGCCTTCAACCATGCGGCGAGCCGGGCGACGCCTATCCGACGAAGACTCTCCGGGGTCGCGTAGTGGCACAGCAGCACGAGGGCGGCCTTGTTCTTCGAGTAGTCGAAAGCCCGCTCCAACGCAGGGAAGTACTCGAGCATCGTCGCGCGCAGTCGGTTGATCGCGCGAACCCGATCATGGATCACGTCGAGGCGGTGAGATGTCAGCAAACGCAGACCGAGCGCGACGTCGGTGGCAATCCGGACGGGTTGCAGGTCCGTGCGCATCCGCGCCTGATCGGCGATGATCCGAGCGTCCTTCGCGTCAGTCTTCCCGTCACCCCGATACGTCGCCGAGGCGTGATGCACGATCCTGCCGGGGATATAGAGCAGCCGTTGCCCGTGAGCGGCGAGCAGAGCGATCAGCAACGCGGCACCACCATCGGTCAGATCCGTTGCCCAGCAAACCTCGCCGTCACTGTCGAGCGCGATGACGGTCGCGATCAGATCCAGCAGCTCCGTCTCGTCGTTGCTGACCTTCGTGGATAGCAGGACGGCGCCGTCAGAGTCGATCACGACGCAGTGGTGCGTTCGCTTGCCGGCGTCGATTCCGGCCCAGAGTGTCGGCATGGGTGAAGTTCCTCTCGATCAGGTGGGCGATGGTTCCCCTGTCGATGACCACGCCGGCACGTCCTTACCCAGCGATCGATGTCGCAACTCTCAATCAGCGGTCGAGCCATCAGCGGGCGGCGAGCGGCCATTCCCAGTGAGCCGTCCAACCGGCAGGGAGACAACTGAGCCATACCCGCTGCCCGAGGGTGACCGAAACGCTACGACAACTGCCCTCCGGCCTCTCCAACAACGTAAGGAAGGAGACCTGATCATCGGCAAGAACGGCGCGTCCGCGGCGATCACCCTGGTTGAACGGACCTCACGGTTCACCACCATCATCGCCCTACCCGAAGGCAAGGACGCCACCGGCGTCGCCGACGCCCTGATCGAGCACACCACCGAGCTGCCCGCGATGATGCGCACGTCGCTGACCTGGGACCAAGGCTCGGAGATGGCCCGGCACGCCGCGCTCACGCTGGCGACCAACCTGAAGGTGTACTTCGCCGACCCGCACTCGCCGTGGCAGCGGCCAAGCAACGAGAACACCAACGGGCTGATCCGTGAGTACATCCCCAAGGGCGAGGTCATCCCCGCCCACCAGCCCTACCTGACCAGCATCGCCGAGGAACTCAACGAACGACCCCGCCAAGCCCTCGGGTTCCTCACTCCGCGGGAGTCGTTCGAGCGGCTCCTGCTCGGCCAGTCACCCGTTGCCTCGACGGCTTGACACCGCCACCTGCTTACTGGCCTTCTGCGCTACTCGAGGCACGGGCGACCACCCCGGACGGCTGGCGCGAGGCGATCGGACCGTATGCCGAGCCGGGCTCCTTCCGCTCCGTCGCCGACGTCGTCGATCCCGATTCGCTGCAGAAGGTGCGGGACTTCAAGAAGGCCGCCAAGGCCAAGGCAAGCGTGTGACATCTCGACGCCCTTGAATCGACATCTCGACGGGGGTCAGCGGCCGGGCGGGATGGCCGAGAGGTCGAACTCGGGCAGATAGCGGCTGAGGGCTTCGCGGGGGGCGAGTTCGGCACCGATCTGGCAGAGGACGCCGATGCCGCCGAGCCAGACGCGGTGGATGAGCAGATACTCGGGCGGCAGGTTGAACTTCATTCCCACGGCCCACTCCGGGCGGCGAATGTCGTTCATGCGCAATGTGATCGAGCGCAGCCAGGCCCGGTCGAAACGGTAGGTCTCATACGTCAGCGGTTCGATGAACATCATCAGATAGGACAGCAGCTCGTCGGCGTCGACCTTCACCGACTCCCTGATGAAGCCCTCCTGCCGCAACCCGGCGACGAGGGCGTCCGCCTCGCCGGCCAGGGCCAGGGTGAGCAGCCGTCCCAGCGCGAGCGGGAGGCCGCCCGGGAGGCGGTTGACGGCGCCGAAGTCGAGGATGCCGAGCCGCCCGTCGGGCGTGATCCGGAAGTTGCCGGGATGCGGGTCGGCGTGCAGTTGCCCCGCCCGCGTCGGCCCGGCGAGCAGGAACTCCAGATAGAGCTGAGCGGCGGCGTTGCGGGTCTCCTGGTCGCCCTCGGCGATGATCCGCGACAACGGCACACCGGCGAGCCACTCGTTGACCAGCACGGCGGGGGTCGCGTGCACGACCTCGGGGATCGCGAAGTCCGGGTCGCCCCGGAATGCGTCGGAGAAGACCCGCTGATGCTCGGCCTCCATGAAGTAGTCGAGTTCCTCGCTCATCCGGGCCCGCAACTCGGCCATGATCGGCTTGATGTCGAGGCCGGGGATGAAGCTCGTCGCCAGCCGGGCCACCCGCGACAGCTGGTTGATGTCGCTGAGCAGCGCCTCCCGCGCCCCGGGGTACTGGATCTTGACCGCCACGTCCCGCCCGTCACGCCAGACCGCTCGGTGCACCTGGCCGATCGACGCGGCCGCCGACGGTATGTCGTCGAACGACTCGAATTTCGCCGTGCGCCACCGGGGTCCGAGCTCGGCGGCCAGGACCGCGTGCACCTGCTCCGGCGGCAGCGGCGGCGCCGCCTCCTGCAGCTTGGTCAACGTCGCCCGATAGGGCGCCGCCCACTCCTCGGGCAGCGCCGCCTCCATGACGGACATGGCCTGCCCGACCTTCATGGCGCCACCCTTGAGTTCTCCGAGCACGGCGAACAGTTGCTCCGCCGTCCGGGCCTGGAACTCGGCCGCGACCGCCTCTGCGGGCCGCCCGCCGACCCGTTTGCCGATCCCGATCGCCCCCCGGCCGGCCATCCCCAATGGCAAGGAGACGAGCTTAGCGGTGCGTTTGGCGCTGCGCCGGGGAAGTTCGTTCACGCGCCTATTGTCACAGGCGCACCCGCCGGCTCGGCGCACGTGGCGCACAGCGGGTGGGTGCGCCACCGGTGCTGGCGCACGCTCGGCCACGGTGCGGCGACGTCGAGGGCGAGCCCGGTGGGCGGCATACCGTCGAGGAAACTGGTGGCGACACGCGCGGCCAGCCCCGCCGCGATGGCCACGAGCGAGACGTCCGCCCGCCCGGCCGGCTGGTCGGCCCCGACGCGGGCCTGAGCAGCGATCAGGCTCCACGACGGGTCGCGGTCGGCCCGCGCCAGGTCGACGCAGCCGAGGCAGGGGCCGCCGCGGGCGGGCACGAGGGGGCCCACCGTCGCCGTGTCCGGGCCGAGGGCGACGGGCAGGTGCGGTATGCCGCGCGCCCGCCACCGCTGTGCGTCGCGGGCACCGGTGGGCTGGTCGGTGACGAGGACGACGAGGGCGGGTCCTCGCCGGTATGCCGGGATGGGGTCGTCCGCGGTGAGGCGGGCGAGTTCGCCGATATCGCCCTCACGCAGCAGGGCGGCGATCCGGTCGGCGAGCCGCAACCGGCCCTCGACCCACACCCGGGCGGTTTCGCCCCGGGCATCGCCTCCGTGCTCGCCGAGGAGGTTGGCCTGGCCGAGCAGGTGGAGCAGTTCTTGCAGGCGCGCGGGGTCGACCCCGGCTCGCGTGCCCGAGCGGACCGGGTCGGCACCCCCGTCGAGGTTGCGCAACCAGCCCACTTCGGCCTCGGTCAGCCCGCATAACCGCACCCCGGAGCCGGGGTCCAGCCCGAACTGCACGCTGCCGTCCAGCCGCACCAGCGGCCGGAACTGCTCGGCCAATCGTGGCCACGTGGCCATGACACTCCCTTCGCGCCGCCCCGCCGGGGGCCGGAACCCGTGTCACCACCCTGGCAGAGGCCGGACGCGGCGGAGGGGCGTTGTCCACAGGGTGTGGACAACGCCCCTCCGGGGGAGCGGTGCAGCTCTCAGGCCTTGGCGAGAATCCGGTTGAGGTTGGTGCCGCAGACCGGGCAGACGCCCTTGGCCATCCGCCGGCCGTTCTCGGTGACGACGATCTTGCCCTCCGCCTCGCGCTTCTCCTTGCACTTGACGCAGTAGAACTCGCCCTTGTAGATCTCCTCGGACATGGATGCTCCTTATGTGGTTCTGAGTCAGGCTCTCTACCCGGGTGGGTGCCCCGGGGCCGTGCCCACCCTAGATCACGCTCAGCGTGAGAGTGGGATTGGCGCCACGCGTAAACGAACGGGGTTTACGCTCAGCGACCGTGACCCCCGACCTACCCAGCCCGGCTCCGGACGTCGAGATCCGGCGCAGCGCCCGCCGCCGGCGCACCGTCAGCGCCCGCCGGGAGGGGGAGCGGATCATCGTCATGATGCCGGCCGGCCTCAGCGCAGCCGAGGAGCAGCGGTGGGTCGAGACCATGGTCGGCAAGCTGGAACGCTCCGCCCGCCGGACCCCGCGCGGCCGCAGCGACGCCGAGCTGACCGACCGGGCGCGCCGGCTCTCCGCCGCATACCTGGAGGGCCGGGCCCAGCCCACGTCCGTGCGCTGGGTCGGCAACCAGGAGCGCCGCTGGGGGTCGTGCACCCCGTCGACAGGGCAGATCCGGCTCAGCGACCGACTCGCCGGGATGCCGGAGTATGTCGTCGACTACGTCCTCGTGCACGAGCTGGCCCATCTGCTCGAGCACGGCCACGGCCCGGCCTTCTGGGCCCTGGTGGACCGTTACCCGCGCACCGAACGTGCGCGGGGCTTCCTCGACGGGATCTGCCTGGCAGCCGGGCTCGACATGACCGCCCCGGACGAGGAATAGCCCCCCGAAGTAGAGCGGACCTGCGCGGGCTCAGGCGCCGGCGGCCAACCGGGCCCGGCCCACGTCGATGAGCCGGGGGAGATCCGCGGCGATATTCGACGGGAGGGCGTCAACGGGGAACCACGCGATATCGGTGGACTCGTCGCTGGCCCGAGGCATCCGCCCGGACGGGGTGACCGCGAGGAAACGGATGTCGAGGTGTTCGGTGCAGTGGCCGAAATTGCCGACGAGCGCGTGCCGGTCCAGGTCGATCGGGGCCGGCAGCGGTTCGAGGCCGTCCAGGCCCGATTCCTCCTGTGCCTCCCGCCGCGCGGCCGCCCAGATGCTGTCATCGCCCATTTCGAGGTGACCCCCGAACTGCAGCCACATCCCGGCCCGGCCGTGCAGGTGCAGCAGCACCGACCCGCCGTCCGGGCTCAAGACCAGGCAGGACGCGGTCAGGTGGGCCGGCGGCCCGGACTTTGACACCGCCATCGGGTCGCCCGCGAGCGCCGACAGGAACCCGCGGCGCAACTGCTCCTGCGTCTGGTTCGGGGCCCGCCAGGAGAGCAGGAGGGCCAACGCGTCGTCATACAGGTGGCGCACCGGCGTCGGCGCGATCCCGGCGACCTGCCGGCCCTGCGGCTGACCGGCGTTCACGGGGAATCATCTCGAGGGGCCTCGCTGGGGTCGTCGCCCGACGACGGCTCGCCCGGCGGCGGCTCGTCGCCCGGCGGGGTCTCCCCGAGGATCGCCGCCAGCGCGGCATCCAGATCGTCGGACGCGGCGGGATTGCTGCGCCGGTCGACATACCCGAGCACGTCGTCGAGATCCGCTCCCATCGGCGCGACGTCGGGGTGACCCCACGCCGAGTCCCGCAGTTCCGCGCCACCACGATCCTCCAGGGCGGCGAAGAGATTGGCGGCATCGCGCAGCCGGCGCGGCCGCAACTGGAGTCCGACCAGCCCGGAGAAGGTCTTCTCGGCCGGCCCGCCGAGGGCCCGCCGGCGCCGCACCGTCTCGCCGAGCGCGGCGCTGTGCGGCAGGTGCGCACCGGCGGCCCGGTCGGTGACGACGTCGACCCAGCCTTCGACCAGCGCCAGCCAGGTCTCGAGGCGGGCCAGCGCTGCCTGCTGGGCCGGCGTCGGCTTGGGGGCGAAGAGTTTGTCCGCGAGCGTGGCCTGCAAGGTCTCCGGGTCGGTGGCATCGATGCCGTCGAGCGCGGCCTCGATGCCTTCGGTGTCGATGGCGATATCGCGGGCGTAGTCCTGGACGGCCACGAGGATCTGCTGCGGCAGCCACGGCACCCCGTGGAAGAGGCGCAGCCGGGCCGCCTCCCGCACCGCGAGATATAGCCACACCTGCTCGAGATCGATCTCCAGCCCCTCGGCGAAGGCGGCGATATTGGCCGGGACCAGTGCCAGCTGGGTGCCGCTGGTCAGCGGCAGCGACACCTCGGTGCCGGTCAGCGTGTCGCCGGCCAGTGCGGCCAGACCCTGGCCGAGCTGCGAGGAGAACATCGAGGACCCGGCCCGTTCGAGCAGCGGGCCCATCTGGGCGATCGCCTGCGCCGGGTTGGTGCCCGCCGGCAGCATCGACGACATCGCCTCGAACCCGCCCTCGGAGAACTGCGCCGTCATCGCCCGGCCGAGAGACTTCGTCACGCCCGAGGCGACCGGGGAGACCAGCTCCTGCCAGACGGGCATCGTGTCCTCGATCCACTCCGAGCGCGACCACGCGACGCCGTGCAGGCCGGGGGCCTCGATCGCGGTGACCTCGCCGAGCCACATGTCGGCCACATGCGCGGCCTCGCGCGCCAGGGCGCCCTCGCGTTCGCCCATGGCCGCGTCGCCTTCTGCCGCAATGAGTTTGCGGGCCACGTCGGTGGCGATCGTGGGGGAGACCGGGCCCTCGTCGGGAGCGTTGAACATCGCCTGGACCTGCGACATCATCCCCTCGAACTGGTCCACTGGGATCGCGCCGAGCCCCATCTGCTCGAACTGCTGCAACACCTCCGGCGGCAGGTCGGCACCGCCGGTGAGGCGGCGCAACGCCTCCTGCATCTCCGGCGGCAACCCGGCTCCGGACTCCTGCGGGTCGTTCTCGGGACGCTCGATGTCGTCGGGCACGGCACTACTCCTCAAGACGCGAAACGAAACCCAGGTGGCCGGGACCCCGCAAAGTACCGGAGCAAACTTGCGAGCGCGGAACTTTGTGGGGTGTCCTGAATGCGCCTGGGTGAGAATGTGTCACCCAAGACAACCATGCGGGAGCCGTTCCAGTTCCCGCCGGCCCACCGAAGGAGTACACATGGCGCAGCCCGACCGCGTCCACGACGTGGTGCGCCTGTGCGCGATCTCGGCGGAGCCGCTCTCCGTCGACGCCGCGCTCGCGGCGATCGCCGACGACGGGTGCGGGGGGCAGGTGGTGTTCATCGGACGGGTCCGCGATCACGACCACGCCCGCGCCGTCACCGCGCTGGAGTATGAGGCGCATCCCGGAGCGCTCGCGGCCCTGCAGCGGGTATGCCGCGCGGTCGCCGACGCCCACGACGTCCGGGCCGTCGCCGCAGTCCACCGCGTCGGTGCCCTCGCGATCGGCGACATCGCCGTCATCACCGCGGTCGCCGCGCCCCATCGCGACGCCGCCTTCGCCGCGGGCCGCGAACTGATCGACCAGCTCAAGGCGACGACCCCGATCTGGAAGCATCAGCTTTTCGGCGACGGCGAGAGCGAATGGGTGGGCCTGCCGTGAAGGTGGCGGAACGGCATACGGCGCCGCCGTGGCAGCCCGACCCCGGCCGCCTCTCACCCCGGGTGGCCCGGCTGCTGTGGGCCGCGTTCGTCGGGATCACCCTTGCGGCGGTGATCGCCCTCATCCCGCTGCCCTACGCCATCCTGCGGCCCGGCCCGGCCACCAACACCCTCGGCCAGGTGGCGGGCAAGCCCCTGGTCGCCATCGAGGGCGCCACGACCTACCCCACGGAGGGGGCCCTCGATTTCACCACCGTCTCCGTCGTCGGTGGCCCCGGCCGCCGGGTCAATGCCTGGGATCTGCTCGGCGCCGCCATCGACCCCAGCGCCGAGATCTTCGACGAGGACCAGCTCTTCCCCAAGGGGGCGACCTCGGAAGAGGTCAAGGAGGAGAACGCCCTGGAGATGACGACCAGCCAGCACGAGGCGGCGGCCGTCGCGCTGCGCAGCCTCGGCAAGAGTGTGCCCAACAGCTACGTCGTCGCGAGCGTGACGAAGGGCTCGGGCGCGGACGGGGTGCTGCTGGCCGGCGATGTGATCACCGGCGTCGACGGGGAGGCGGTGGCGTCCATGGTGGACATCCAGCGGCTGGTGCGCACGCACAAGGCGGGCGAAGACGTCACGGTGTCCGTGCGCCGCGATGGCGCGGCCAAGGACCTTATTGTCCGGACGACGGCTTCCGGCGACACCGTCGTGCTGGGCGTGCGGCTGCGGATGGACTACGACTTCCCGGTCGCGGTCACGATCGATGCCGGCGACGTCGGGGGGCCGTCCGCCGGCACCATGTTCGCCCTCGCCGTTCGCGACCTGCTCACGCCCGGCGCGATGACCGGCGGCAAGAAGATCGCCGGCACCGGGACCATCGACGACGCCGGCACGGTCGGCCCGATCGGCGGCATCCGGCAGAAGATCGTCGGCGCCAAGGAGGCCGGCGCGGGCTACTTCCTCGCCCCGGCCGCGAACTGCCCGGAGCTCGCCGGCCACGTCCCCGACGACATCACGGTCGTCAAGATCGCGACCTTCGACGAGGCCGTCAGCGCCGTCGACGGCATTGCCGCCGGCAAGACCGGCCTGCCCAGCTGCTCCTGAGGGCGACTCACTCCGGCACGTCGTCCCGCAGGCTCGCGACCAGCGCGGCGACGAGGCCGGGGGCGAGATCGGGACCGGTGCCGACGAGGTTGTCCGCGTCATGGCTGCGCTGGCGGATCAGGCACACCGACGGGCCGTCGCGCAGCACGGCGACGAGGAGGCGCACGTCCTGACGGTCGGGGTGGCGCTGCAACTGCTGCGAGGCCGCCGCCGGATCGGATGGCAGGTCGCGCTCTGCCGCCGGGGGCACGACCAGGCGTTCGACGGCCAGGGCGCAGCCGCGCACTGCCGGCGGCCACGCCAGCGTCTCGAGCGCCCGCGGCAGGTCGCTGTCCGGGGCGAACCCCTCCTGCTCGACCGCGGACAGATGATCGGCGTCGACGCCACCGACGTCGAGACCGGGCGCGCTGCTCGCCAACTCATGGGTCGGCACCAGCGCGAACAGGCGCGTCGGCTGATCCCAGCCGTCGGCGCTGACATACCGCTCGGTTTCGATGGCGACCAGCTGCAGCGGGTCACGTTTCGGGGTCGAAGTGTCGGTCACGCCCCAATTCTGCCTGTCCGGGCGCGTCATACCCAGACACGGTATGTAGGTTGACCCGGTGAGCGATTCGCAGTGGCCCCCCGACGAGGTCCCCGAGCAGCCGGCGCCGAGTCGTCCGGCCCGTCGCGCGATGTCGCCGCGGCGCCGGGGCGGACCCTTGGTGCCGACCCTGGTGGTGCTCGGCGCGCTGGCGTTCCTCGCCACCGGGCTGGCCGAGGTCTGGACCGACATCCTGTGGTACCGCTCGGTCAACTTCTCCGGTGTCTTCACCACCACCCTGCTCACGCGGATCGGGCTCGGCGCCGCTGCGTTCGTGCTCGTCGCTGGCCTGGTCTGGTCCAGCCTCTACCTCGCCTACCGGCACCGGCCCTTCTACGTCCCACAGCTGGGGGCCAACGAGAGCCTCGAGCAGTATCGCGACGCCATCGAACCGGTCCGCAAGGTCGCCCTCTTCGCCATCCCCGGGGTGGTCGGCGCGCTGGCCGCGACGGCCGCGTCCGGCCAATGGCGCACCTATCTGGCGTGGGTGAACCAGGAACCCTTCGGCAAGACCGACCCGCACTTTAACAAGGACATCGGCTTCTTCGTCTTCACCGTGCCGTGGCTGCAGGCGCTCATCGGCGTCCTCACGCTCGCGCTCGGCGCCGCCCTGGCCGCCGCCGCGTTCACCCACTACATCTACGGCGGACTCCAACTGCCGGGCCGGGGATCGTCGACGCGGGCCGCCATGGTGCACGTCGGCGTGCTCGCGGCCCTGCTGGCGCTCGTCCGCGCGGGTTCTTATCTCGTGGACCGCTACGCCCTGGCCACCAAGGACGCCCCGCTGATGACGGGCATCAGGTACACCGACGCCCATGCGGTCCTGCCGACCAAGATCATCCTCGCCGTGGCGGCCCTGATCGTCGCCCTGCTCTTCGTCGCGGCGATCTTCACGCACTCGTGGCGGCTGCCGATGATCGGCGTCGCCCTGCTGGTCGTCACCTCCGTCGTCGTCGGCAGCGTCTATCCGGCGATCATCCAGTCGGTCAAGGTCAACCCGTCGGAGAAATCCCTCGAGGCGCCCTACCTGCAGAAGAACATCGAGGCGACCCGGGCGGCATACGGCCTGGACGGGGTGCAGGTGCAGCCCTATTCGGCCGCGACCGACGCCACCGCAGGCAAGCTGCGCAACGACGCTGCCACGATCCCCGGCATCCGGCTCGTCGACCCGATCGTCGTGCCGCCGACCTTCAAGCAGTTGCAGGCGCTGCGCACCTACTACACCTTCCCGGACGCTCTGGACATCGACCGTTACCAGATCGACGGCAAGGAGACCGACATCGTGATCGGCGCTCGAGAGATCTCCCTCGACGGCGTGCCGGCGGCGCAGCGCGGCTGGCTGAACGACCACACCTTCTACACCCACGGCTACGGCCTCGTCGCGGCATACGGCAACCAGCGCAAGCCGGGTGGTGAGCCGGTCTTCGCGGTCGGCGACCTGCCGCCGGCCAACACGCTCGGGGAGTTCGAACCGCGCATCTACTTCGGTGAGCAATCACCGAACTACTCCGTCGTCGGCGCCAATCCCGGCGAGGCGCCGCGCGAACTCGACTACCCCGACTCCAAGGAGGAGGAGGTCAAGAACACCTACGCCGGCACCGGTGGGGTGCCGATCGGCTCGGTGCTGCGACAGGCGGCGTATGCCGTGAAATACCGCGAGGTGAACTTCCTCCTCTCCAACGCGGTCGGCTCCGCCTCGAAGATCCTCGACCACCGCCGTCCGCTGGAGCGGGTGCAACGGGTCGCGCCGTGGCTGGCCCTGGACGGCAACCCCTATCCCGCCATCGTGGACAAGCGGGTCGTGTGGATCGTCGACGGCTACACCACCTCGGCGAACTACCCCTATTCGCAGATGGAGAACCTCACCACGGCCACGTCGGACTCGACGACCGCGCGCGCGACCAGCGTCGCCGCGCTACGCGCCGGGCAGGTCAACTACGTGCGCAACTCGGTCAAGGCCACCGTCGACGCCTACGACGGCACGGTGCGGCTGTATGCCTGGGACGAGGCCGACCCGATCCTGAAGACCTGGATGAAGGCCTATCCCGGCACGGTCTCGAAGACCTCGGAGATCAGCGGCGACCTGATGTCGCACCTGCGCTATCCGGAGGATCTGCTGAAGATCCAGCGGCTCGTGCTCTCCCGCTATCACGTCACCCGCGCTGACGCGCTCTTCAGCGGAAATGACAACTGGCGCGTGCCCAACGATCCCGCCCAGGAGGACCGCAGCGTCTTCCAGCCGCCCTACTACCTCACTTTGAAGATGCCCGGGCAGGAGGCGCCCAGCTTCTCGTTGACGACCCCCTTCATACCCTCCGGCGACCGGCAGGTGCTCTCGGGCTTCCTGGCCGTGGACGCCGACGCCGGGAGCCAGGCGGGCACGAAGGCCGACACCTACGGCACCTTGCGGCTGCTCGAGCTGCCGCGCGACTCCACCGTCAAGGGGCCCGGGCAGGTCCAGAACGACATCAACTCCTCCAACACGAGCTCACCGGGATTCTCGACCTTCCCGCTCAGCGTCTATCTGAACAACAACCGCCAGCAGGGCTCCCGGGTCACCTTGGGCAACCTGCTGACCCTGCCCGTCGGCGGCGGCCTGTTGTATGTGCAGCCGGTGTATGTCAGTGCCAGCGCCGAATCCGCCTTCCCCCTGAGCCGCGTCACCGTGGTCGCGTTCGGGGACAAGCTGGCCTGGTCCGACACGCTGGAGCGGGCGCTGAACCTGCTCTTCGAGGGCGAGTCGGGAGCCCCGGTCGAGGATCCCGGCACGCCGACGACACCGACGCAGCCACAAAGCGGCGAAGAGGCGCTGGCCGCGGCGCTCGCCGAGATGAAGGCGGCGTTCGAGGACGGCAAGAAAGCGCTCGCCGAGGGCGACTTCGCGGCATACGGCAAGGCGCAGGAGCGGCTGCAGCAGGCCCTCGACAAGGCGATCGCGGCCGCCCCCGGGGGCGCGCAGCTCGACCTGACCCCGTCCGGTACACCCTCCGGCTCAGCGACCTCGTCGGCCACGCCCTCCGGCTGACGCCGATTTGGTCTGCCGCCCCGCGTCACGTAAGGTGGTGCTTACCGACGCGGGGTGGAGCAGCTCGGTAGCTCGCCGGGCTCATAACCCGGAGGTCGCAGGTTCAAATCCTGCCCCCGCTACAAAGTTCAGGCTCGGAGATCGTGGATCTCCGAGCCTGAAAGCGTTTCAGACTTTATTAGACAGCCAGAAACCGGCCAGAAACCGGTCCGCGTCGCCCTCCCAGACCGCACTCGCGGGGCAGGGCATGGGATGTCATGGAATGCCGCGGAGTCGCTCGGTGCCGACTTCACACCTATTGGTCATGGAGACCAACACACCGCTGAGCGGCCTAGAGTCGCTGTTGACGATCGAGGCTCTTGCCGAGTACCTCGATGTGCCGGTCCCGACAATCCGGGACTGGCGCACCGACGGCAAAGGTCCATGTGCGATCCGCGTTGGCGGACGAGTCCGCTTCGCCGTGAGCGACGTTCTTCGGTGGCTGGCGCAGCAGCGCGAGACCGAGCCAGGCCGTGCTCCGACCGGGCGGTGATCAGTCATGGCTAGGCCGCGCACGCCGATTGGGACATCCGGCGAGATCTACTACGAGAAGACCCCAGCCGGACGGTTCCGTGCGTTCGCTCGTTTCCGTGATCATGAAGGCCAGCTGCGGCGTGTGCAAACCACTGGCGTCAGCCAGCAAGCTGCGGCTCGTCGACTCAAGGCCCTGCTCGCCGAGCGCGCCGAGCAACGTTTCGGCCGGGGTGAGTTGTCGGGTAGCAGCTCGTTCGGGCACCTTGTCGAGGTCTGGCTAGAGGACCTTGATCTCGAGGGCAAACTCGCACCCAGTACTCGAGCTCTGTACGAGCGGAACATGCGCCAGCTTGTGTTGCCCGCCTTCGAGCACTTCGTCCTGCGTGAGATCACCGTGCGCAAGGTCGATCAGTTCATCAAGACTCTCGCGGCCAGGAAGAGCCACAGCACCGCCAAGCAGGCGCGCACCGTGCTCAGCCTCGCGTTCGGGCTCGCGGTCCGCTATGAGGCGATTCACCGCAACCCGGGGCGGGAGACCGTGAGGCTGCGCAAGCCGCCGTCGACGGCGATGGCGCTGACGGTGGATCAGGTCGAGGCGATCCGCCATGCCGGCTATTCACCGTTGAGTGTGGGGTGAGCGCGACGCGTCGCTGCCGGGATGAGGGTCGAGGTCTCCCGATGATGGAAGCTCTGACACTGCCCATCTTGAAGACCTCGACATGGCTGACGTTACCGTCACTCGCCCCGACCTGGACACCTTCACCGGTGTTGATGGCACGACGGGACGGGCGCTTCTTGGTGTTCTTGTCCTTCGCGGTCGCCTTGACGCGGGCGAGCGCTTCTTGTGCCATCGCATCCAGCTCGGCGCTTCTTTCCGCGGCCGCGCGGGCGGCTGCTTCGCGGACCTGCTGGTAGATCGGGTTCACCGCAGCACCGGCCTCGATCCGCTCCAGCTCCGCGACGACCTGTGCGCGCAGCGCGGTCGGTCCGGTGGAATCGTCGGCGATCTGCTGGAGCCAGCCGACCTGTTCGAGCCGCTTGTAGGAGGCGGTGCTGGTCACCATTCGGGCAGCTTGCTCGCGGGTCTTGCCGATGGCATACGACGGTGGTGGCGATTCGCCACCACCGTCGTTTCCCGGCTGATGCTCGGCGCTGAACCGGCTCGCCGCCTGACGACGGGCCGCGCCTTGTGCCATCACGGCCCGTAGCTCGCGATACAACGCTGCCGCCTCCAACTGCGTCAGCGGCTTGTGCAACACGTTGTCGTCCTGCTCCGCGACGAGTTGACCGAGACGCTCAGAGATGCCGGAGCGGACCCACACGTTGACCGTCTTCCAGCCGAGCTGCTTGATAGCGGCGAGGCGTCGTCGTCCGCAGACCAGCACCCCTTCGGGGTGACGGTCGGTGGTTGCAGCAGGCCCTCGCGGACGATGGAGGCGGCGAGGGCGTCGATGTCGCCCAGGTCGGCACGGTGACGGCGGCCGACGATGATGGATTCCACCGTCCGCTCCAGATCGATGTGCCCGGCCTGAACGGTCACGACCGACCCCGATCACGCCGCTTGCGAGGCGCCGACAGTGAGACGGTCAGCACCAGGTCGTCGTCGCGCAGCAACACCGCGATCGACTCACCGATCAGCAGCCGCAACAGCACACCGCGTCCGGTGCTGGTGGCCGCGTACGCCGGATGCGGGTTGCCCAACAGGACCTTCAAGAGCGCTGATTATGAGCCGCCCGGCAGGTCGAGGAGCGCGCGGGCGTGCTTGTCCCGGCGCAGGGTCTCATACGCGGTGTGGCGGGTGCCGGACTTCGCCAACGCAGACGTGCTCAACCGAGGCCCGTGCCACCGACGCGGGCCACCCCAACAGCGCGAACAACGCGATCGCGTCCTCGACCGCTGACGACACCGAACCCGACTCCGTGGCCGGACCCGTGGTGTCTTCGGCGCGGTCGTATGGTCGGTGTCGAGGTTGACCTGGAGGGCGGGGTGGTAGTCCGCCAGCGGGTTGTGGCGGTCGCTGAACCGCTCGGGGTCGTGGAACGCCGAGACGTGCGGACGCCTCGCCTGGTGCGTCGAGCACAACAGTCCTTGGGCCCGCTCCGCAGCGATACAGGTGATGCGCACCGCATGGGTGATGACCGCCCACGGGTTGTCGGCTTCGCGTGCCGCCTTGGTGCGCATCACGTCGAACGCCGCGCTGGCGGCCTCCCACGGGTCCAGACCGTGCTTACGCGCCAGCGGCGCGTACTTCTCGGCCGCGAACCCCATCAGGTCGGCCGCAGTCGGGTCGTGCTGCCACGCGCCCGAACCCGCCGAGTGCAGCCGGTTCAACAGCACGCGCAGCCCTTCGCCGCGCGTGAAGTCCTCGACCTCGCTGGCGGTGGAATCTTCGATGGTCATGGTGGGGGCACCTCCTGACAGGCAAGTGCGCACGTCGCCCCGAGAAACGACGGTCCCGTCGATCAGCCCTGTGGCACCCACAACTCGTTCACCCCTGCTCAGCTCATCCCGACCCCGGAGCGAGTCGGCCCGCTCTGTATGGCGCCCCGGCGACCGAACGCCGAGACCGGCGGCAACCGACGCGTCCGATCCGCCACCCGTCGTGTCGTGGCGATGGGGGGGCGCCCTGCGGGACAGCTCGGCTTGGAAGCTGATGCCGCAACCGGCCAGCGGACTCGTCGGGCGATCAGGTCACTGACCCGCACCCACTCCACACCCTTCTTCTGATCGGCCGCGTCCTTCCCGCCCTGGCCGCGCTTGCGGGCGATCTCGGCTTCGCGTACCGCGTCGTGTGTTCCGCTGGCCTCGACAGATTCCGCAGCAGGCCGGGTCGATTCCGCAGACGCGGCCTGCCGCCGCTGCTGCTCTTGGTGATGCTGGTCGTGTGCGGTGCTCATCGGGTCGTCTCCTCGCTTTCGGAAGCAGAGTCAGGCGTAGGGGATTGGTACGCGAGGCGAACCAGCGGCCCACCGTGGACGGATGCACGCCCAGGTGACGGGCGATGGCCTTGTACGACCACCCGCGGTCGCGCAGCTCGGCGGCCAGCTCGCGCCGGCCCCGCACACCAAGGGCCTCGACGCCCTGCTCGGCGATCAGCGGCACCCCCGCCTGTTCGGCGGCGGCAGGAACCGGGGTCGCGGCATCGAACGACACCGTGGGGCCCGCTGTCGTCGCTTCGGTTGTCTCGGTGGTGCGGGTCAAGATCACGGTCAGGTGGGTGATCGCCAACAGCACCACCGGAGGCGCCGCCGCCACCGACGCGGCAAGGAGCGGCGGAACGTCGGCGTCGGCGGCAACGATCGCGTGGATCGCGTTCGCGGCGACCGACACCATCGCGGCGCCGATCAGCAGCGTCCACGGATACCAGGCCGTCCGCTGCCCGGCGAGTGCGACGACGGCGACGGTGGCGACCACGATCAGCCCATCGACAATCAGCGGCCACGCCCACGCCTGCCCGGAGCCGATACCTGAGCGGGCGGCCAGATCAGCCAAGGCGGTGAAGGAGAGCCAGAACCCGCCCGCCGCGATGCACCGTCCCGCTGACGGCGGTCGAGATCACCCAAAACGGCGGGCTACCGGCGCGGCCATCACACTCCCCGCGCCCTCACCGGATGTCGGGCCGCAAGGCCGCCACCAAGCTCGGTCCTGCCGTCCGCACGACCACATCCCCGACCGTGACCGGCTGCTGACCGAACTCACTGAACACGATCGCCGAACCCGATCGGACGATGATGAGCTTCACACGGTCATAGGCCACCGGCTCCATCGACCGGTGCAGCGTCCGCGTGCCCGCCACCACCGGGGCAAACCCGCGAGCATCCCCGCCGGGATCATCGTCCTCGCCACGGGCGGTCGTCGTCAGAGCGCGCCGACGATCACGCGGGCATCGGCGACCACCGAGTCCTTCTCGGCGTCCGGGCCGTTGACGATGAACGAGAACGTGACATCGCCGGACCGGACGAAGATCGTGCGCACCACACCGATGGCCTCAAGCTCCTGGTACCAGGCTTCGTCGCCGAGGTCGGACACCGGCTCGTAGATGCTCTCCACACCCGCGAGAGCGCCGGAGTCGGGGTAGGTGCTCAGACTCATCATCGGCACATCGCGGTTGCTCAGGTCGGAGTTGAATCCGCACTGAGAGACGGCACCAGCGGTGGGGGGCTCGGTCGTCCATTCGATCGCGGGCCACTCGTCACCGATGGTCGTCTTGGCGATCAGTTCGCACGCATCAACCGAGGCGCCGTCACCCGCGCTGGTCGATGAGTCGCCGCCGCTGGGGGTGTCAGAGCCGGCCTCGTCGTCCGACCCGCACCCGGCGAGCGCGAGGACAACAGCAAGGCCAGCGGCGGGCAGCCAGGTACGGACAGACATGCGGGGCTCCTTCGGTCGTTCAATGTCGAGATTCGATGGGTCGATATCGGCCATGCTGGGCGGCGGTGTTCCCAGGCGACAAGTGAGAGGCATTCCCGAATCGCCGCAGTGTGGCAATGGAATGGGCCGACATGCGTCCAGCGTCAGACCAGCGGTATCCCGCGCGCATCGGCGAAGGAGCCCAACTTGTCCCAGAAGCGTCCCGGAACGATCGGGATCGTGTTCCTGTCTTCTCGGCGGCTTGACTCTCATGGTGCTTGGACTACGCCCTCCTTGGCGGCGCGCTTGTGGGCAATCCGGGCGCCGAGGAGGACCAGGCCGATACCGGCCGTCGTGATGACGAGGTTGACGGCGCCGTAACCCCAATAGTTGGAGTCCGCATAGTCGGGGAACTTCCCGAAGGCCTGGGTGCTCCGGCCGCTGGCCCAGTCCAGTAGCAAGCCGACCGACTGGAAGGCAAAGACGAAGGCACCGCCGGCCAAGTAGACGGCGATTGCCACACCTCGGTTCTTGACGAAATAGCCGATCGGGAAGGCGAGCAACACGGTGTAGATGACGTTCATGGGACCCCTAGAACTCAGGCTCGGGTGAGCAGACGGCTGATGTCTTCCAGTGTCATGTGGTTGCTCAGCAGACACATGGGCGCAGGGCCTGACGGTCGATGGGGATTCGGCGTAGGTGCCAGCACGGAGTTCCCGGCGACGCCGCCAGTGCGACGATGGAGGCATGTCTTCCAGGGTCACCATCGGGCTCACAGCCGTGGCGACCTTGGTCACGGGCGCGGCGGTGGCGCTGAGTCCGTCACAAGACGCGGTGCTGCCGGCTCTGACGTTGCTGGGCGCGGTGGTGCTCGGCTGGTTGATCGTCGTGCGTCGCACCGACTCTACGGTCGGTCCGGCGCTCGCGTGGTGCGGTGCCGCGGTGGCGGTGAGCATGACGGCCGAGCACGTGGCCGACGGTGCCGCAGGGGCGGGGGCGGCGTCCGTGGTCGGACCGGTCGCGGTCGGGCTGTGGCCGGTGAACCTCGCCGGACTATTCGCCCTGCTCTTGGTGTTTCCCGAAGGCCTCCCGCCCGAACGGATCTGGCGGTGGGTGCCGTGGCTGTTCGTGGTCTCGACGGGCGTGGTGCTCGCGGGATTGTGGGGAAGCCGGGTGGTCGACGATCAGGTGACGGGCCAAGCAGCATGGCAGCCTGCGATCACGGCCATCGGGAGCTTGGGGATCGGCGCTGCGATGGTAGTTGCCGTGGGCTCGGTCGTCGTCCGCTTCCGTCGCGGCGACGAACGAGTCCGCGATCAACTGAAGTGGTTCATCTCGGCAGGGGCGTTCACGGTGCTCCTGCTGGTCGGCGGGTGGGCGGCCGAGATGACAGGTACTGCCGTCTCGGTCGCCTACACGCCGTTCGTGGTGGCCATCGTGCTCGTCGTTCCCGCTGCGGTGGCCATCGCGGTGGTGCGATACGACCTGCTCGACATCGACCGACTGCTCAGCGAAGGCGCGGCGTGGCTCGTGACGATCGTGCTGTCCGCCGCCGTGTTCGCAGCGGCGGTGTTCACCGTCGCGCAACTCGTCCATCGCTGGACCACGGTCGGGGCCTCGCTCGCCGCGTTCGTCACGGCACTCACGATCCTGCCGATCCATACCTGGGTTCACCGCAGCATCGGCCGGGTGATCGACCGGGACCGCAATGTCGCCGTCGCCGCAGTCGAGAGGTTCGCCGCCGACATACGCTCAGGGCATCGTGAGCCGGAGGAAATCGAGTCGGTCCTACGTGAGGCGCAACGCGACCCGGAACTGCGTTTGCTGTTGGCTGACAGCGGCACCTGGGTCGGCCTCGACGGCACACCCGAGTCCACCGACACCGACGACGGCATCGTGCTGGAGAGCGGCGGGATGGCGGTGGCGCGGCTCGTGCTGACTCGTGAGACGGCGCGTACCCGGCGTCGGGCTTCGGCGTTGCTGCGTGCCGGATGGGTGCCGATCGAGGTGACGCGGTTGCGGCTGGGCTTGCGGCAGAGCCAGGCGCGCCTCGCGGGCGTGGCGGCCGAGGAGCGCCTTCGTCTCGAACGCGACCTGCACGACGGCGTTCAGCAGCGCCTCGTGGCCACCGGAATGCGGCTGAGTCTGCTCCAGCGACGCCTCGACGCCGAGCACGGCCGGGAGGTGAGCCACGAGTTGGGTACAGCCGTCGATGAGCTCCTCGACGCAGTGGAGGAGTTGCGCCGGCTCGCCCACGGGGTGCGCCCGAGCCGGCTCGATGACGGACTCGGGCCGGCCCTGGCTTCCGTCGCCGCGACCAGTCCGGTGCCACTCGAGCTGTCGGTGGCCAATGAGCTTCCCAACGTGGATGACGCACGCACCCACGCAGCGTTCATGACGGTGACCGAAGCAGTCGCCAACGCCCTCAAACACGCCCGCGCCTCACGCATCGAGGTCGCCGTAGAGGCCGACCATGACAGATTGCGGGTCATCGTCCGCGATGACGGCGCCGGTGGTGCATCCGGCCTGGTCACCCTGCGGGATCGGGTGCGTTCAGTGGGCGGCGAGCTGACCATCGACAGCCCGGCGGGCGGCGGCACCACCGTGACGGCGTTGGTGTGACATGAGGCTGGTCGTCGCCGATGATTCGGTGCTGTTCCGCGAAGGGGTTGTAAGGCTGCTGATCGAGGCCGGGTACGAAGTCGTGGCGGCTGTCGGGAACGGCGATGAGCTCCGGCTCGCGGTGGCCGACCACGCCCCTGACGTGGCGATCATCGACATCAGGATGCCGCCCGACAGCGGCTCAGACGCCGCCGAGTCGGTGGGAGCACGAACTGCGGTTGAACTGCGCCGCGATCACCCGGACACGGCGATCATGCTGCTGTCCCAGCACATCGAGCTGCGCCACTGTCTGGACCTGATCGGCACGCCCGGCTTCGGATACCTCCTCAAAGACCGGGTGGTCAGGCTGGATGACTTCGATGAGTCCCTGCGTCGCGTCGCAGGCGGCGGAAGCGCGCTCGATCCACAGATCGCGCGCGCCCTGGTGCAAGCTCGCCGGTCGGCGATCGACGTACTCACCGAGCGTGAGGTGGAGGTCCTGTCGTTGGTGGCCGAAGGCCACGCCAACGCTGAGATCGCCCGGCGACTGGCATTGTCGGACCGCACAGTCGAGGCGCACATGCGGTCGGTGTTCACAAAGCTCGACCTCTACGACGACGGCACCACCCACCGGCGTGTCCTCGCTGTCATCGCGTACCTCGAATCACGGAACACCTGAAGCAGTTGCGCGCTTTCCCGCTGACTCGGCGACGGTGAGGCGACGGTCAAGACCTACGTCAGCTGGCTCCTCAAGACCTTCGGCGTCGAATCGCGTGTCCTGCTCGCCGTCGCAGGGATCAACGCAGGTGTGGTCACTTCTTCTGGAGCAGGCCACAGCATGTGACCGAAAACAGGGAGACCTGATGGCTGATGTTCTCCGATGAGTGTCAGGCGCCGAGGCCGCCGGCGACTCCGAGGGCGATGGCGTCTTCGCGGGTGGTGACGCCGAGTTTGGCGAGCATCGCGGTCATGCGGTTGCGGACGGTCTTGGGTGCGAGAAAGAGCCGTCCGGCGATCTGTGATGGGCCGAGGCCCTGCACGAGGAGGGTGAGTATCTCGCGGTCGCGCGCGTCGAGTGCGGCGAGTGGGTTGGCGTCCGGGAGCACGGTTGCGGCGATCACGACGGGTCCGCTGGCGCCTCGGCCGAGGACGGTGGAGCCTTGCGCGGCGGCGTGGATCGCGGCGCGGAGTTCGGCTGGGTCGGAGTCTTTGAGCAGGTAGCCGTCGAGTCCGGCGCCGAGGGTGCGGATCACCGCACCGGGGTCGGAGGCCATCGTGAGGACGAGCACTCGTGTCGCGGGCCAGCGGCGTTTCAGCGTGGTGCCGAGGCTGATCCCGTCGCCGTCGGGCAGTTGGAGGTCGAGCACGCACACGTCGGGTTCGCCGTCAGACGCCAGTGCCTCCGCCAACGATTGGGCTTCGCTCGCGCTTGTGGCGCTGGCGAATACGGTCATGGTCGAGTCGGCTTCGATGAGGGCGGTGAGCCCGGCCAGGACGACGGGATGGTCGTCAACGACCAGGACCCGAATCATCGGTCGTCCTCATCGAGGGTGAGGACGAGCCGTGTGCCTCTCGGTGCCGCTGGCTCGATCGAGAGCGTTCCACCGGTCTCGGAGACTCGGCTGCGCAGAGACTCCAGGCCCACTCCGGGGACCACGGTGCCGCCGATACCGTCGTCGGCCACGGACACACGCAGTCCACCGGCGTCTCGTTCCACAGCGACGAGCACCTGGGTCGCGTGCGCGTGCTTGATCGCGTTGGTGATGCCTTCGGCGATGGCGCGGTAGATCAGGACCGAGGCATGGGGGTCGATCCGGTCGGGTATGGCGGTGGTCAACGTGACATCAGGGCCGTTGCCGCCGTCGAAGGAAGCGACCAGTGCGGTGACGGCGGCGCTCACGTCGCCCCCACCGAGGGCGGACGGCGCGAGTCCCGACACGATCCGGCGCAGATCGGCACGGCACGATGCCAGGTCCGAGGCGAGCGCGTCGAGTTCGGGCAGATGGTGGGTCTCGCTGGCAGCCTGCACCCGCATGCTCATCCCGGCGAGCACGGGGCCGAGGTCGTCGTGCAGGTCGGCCAGGATGCGCGCTCGTTCGAGGTCGCGCTGGTGAGCGACATCGTTGCGGGCGTACTCGGCGTCGAGCGCCAGAGCCACGGCGCGCGCGACGAGCGCGATGGTGGGCAGCAGTTGACGGCACACGCGCATCTGGCGTGCTTCCAGACCGCCCGGATGCGACGGATGCAGCAGCATCGTGCCCACCAGTTCGTCGCCGACGAGCAGCGGCCAACAGTCCCACCCTTGCGGTGCCGGAACGTCGTCCAACACCAACTGCGTGTCCTTGACGCCGCTCGTGGCGGTAACCATCGCGCCGGCCTTGGTTAGGAGTTCACGGGGATCGGCCGCGGTCTTCAAGTCGGCGGTCAGAGCGGCGATCTCATCGGACGAGAGGACACCGGTGCCGTAGCGGCGACTCAAAAACTCCCGCCGCAGCCACCAGGCTCCCGGAAGGGTGAGAGCCAGGGTCGCGGCGGTCGAGAACGCGCCGAGGGCTTCGGCGCCGAATATCTGCTCATGCCGGGCGACCTGCAAGATCACGACACCGGCACCGGCCGCCACGACGAGCGCGGCTGCTGCGAGGCCGATGTCGACCAACGGCTCGACGACCGGACGCGGTTCGGCCACGAATCCCGAGGCGGCGACCACCAGGGCGACGGCCCCGATTCCGGTCGCGGCGATGGCACCGTAGGCGGCAGGCGTTGCGACGAACCACGCCAGACACGCAGCGCCGAGCGCGCTCGCACAGGACACAACGATCCAGACTCGCCAACGCCGCTCGCCACGAGACTGTCGTCGGGACAGCATGGCCGCCAACGCGGGGAGCGCCAACGCCACGAGCGTCACCGGTCCCCTCTCGGCCGCGAACCGCAGCATCTGCGGCTCGCCGGGGGTGCCCTCGGTCCAGAGGTATCCAGCGCACATCACGGCCGTCGGGGTCGCAGTCGCCGCCACACAGGCCCAGCCGATCGGTGAGTGAGGTCGTCGGTCGAGCAGCACGATTCCGGCGATGCCGAGCGCGAGCCATGCGATCAGCGGCAAGGCGGCACCGGCGGGTGCACCCTCACGCGGGAACTCGCCCACCAGCGGCACACCGCCCGCGGCCAACAGCAGCGACCCCACGATGACGCTCGCCGGGACCGCTGGCGGAGTCTGCTCCAGCGGTGGGTTCGATGCGGTCACGACGGTGGTCACCACACCATTGTCACCTCGGACGAGGCGGCGGTCGTCGGTCGCCGCTAAGCCGGGGATGACTCCGGGAACAGCCGGGACGACACCGGGACGCCCACGGGTGCGCACGGCATCGACCACAGGCCGCCGATCGGTCGAGTCTGGGAGTCCACCATCAGCAGCCTCCCGAACAGACGGGATGATGAACCGAGGAGAACTCCCATGACCCAGACACCCGCCACCACACCACGACGAGACATCATCCCCGCCTATCCGGTCTTGCTCGGCATCGTGTTCGTCATCTGCACCGTGGGGATGGCCCTCAACCTGATAGCCGCGATCGCCACGGATGTGGTCGACGAGGGACCCCGCACTCTGCAGGAGCAGCTTGCCGGAGTGATCGGGTTCGGCATCGGTGGCCTGGCCGTCTCGCTGCTGGGTGCCTGGTGGTTCTCCCGCACCGAGGCACGCGCCAAGGCCGGCGCGATTGTGTTCGGTGCGCTCGCGGTGCCGACCATCATCCTGTTCTTCTCGGGCACCCCCGGCATGTTCGGCGCCACCGCGGCCTTCCTCGCCGGACTGACCCGCGGCCGGACCCCCGCCACCGGCGCACCGCGGGTCTTCGGCATTGTCGGCCTGGTCCTCGCGATCCTCAATATGCTCATCACCGTGGCTGGCGTGAGCATCGCCTGGATCGCAGGATGACCCCGGGCTCTGCGGTTGGTGATCTGTTCTCACTGGTCGCCTGGGATGGCTGGGGCGGAGCGTGGTCGTACTGTCATCGACCGCGAGGAGATCGCTCATGTCCACATCCGACCTGCTGGGTTCCGGCCCGGCTCCTACTGAACGACCGCCACGGACGACCGCAGGGTTGCTGCGGACCGCCGGGCTCGGCGCGCTGCTCGGGTTCGCCGCGTGGCTGCTGGTCCCGGTTCGGGTGTTCCTGATGCCGACCGAAGGCGACTTCGACAAGAACCCGGAGCTGTTCTACAAGACCGCCGAGCAGATCGCGGACGAACGCTGGAGCGGCCTGTATTACCTGGTCGCGTTCGGCGGGATCGGGATCGGTCTACTGGTTCTTGTCACCGCGCTTGGTCGGGCGGCCGGTGCCGGTGGTGTCGTCTCCGACCTCGGACTGCGTCCGGGCCAGCTCGGTGGGTTCGCCTTCGTGCTCGCGGGGTCGGTCTACGTTGGGTTCTACGCCTTCGGGGACTCCTCCGGTGAGATCACCGATGACGAGTCGGTCCAGCGGCTGGTGCACGTCGGGGTCGAGGTCGCCTCGACCGGGTTGCTCGTCGCCGGGGCGGTGGGCTTCGCCGCCCTGCTGCTGTGGCTCGGCACCGCCGGCCGGACGGCCGGTATCGCGGGAGTCCCGGCGCTCATCGCCGCGGTCGTGTTCGTGCTGGCGTTGATCGTCCCGCTGGCGCTGGCCGGGCAGCCGATGGCCGCCATCAGCCTGCAACCGCTGTTCTGCCTGGTGCTCGGGATCGCCTTCTTGGTGAAGGCCCGCAAAGCCGCCTGATCGTTGAAGGGCGAGTATTGAACCGTGTACGACTCCGATACCGCGCTCCAGGTGAGCCAGGCCGTCATCGTGGCGGCCTGCCTCACCTTGGGCGTGGTGCTGGTGGCCGATGTCGTCCGGCGCCGCCGCTTCACCGCCTGGCTGCCGCACCTGGCGATCGTGCCGTTGATCGCAGGACAGCTCGATGCTCGTCTCGACCTGTTGTGGGCGGTGGCCTTCCCGCTGCTGGCGGCGACGTTTCCGGACGGCCGGTTCGTGCCGCGTTGGCTGGTGGTCCCGGTCGCGGGCTACGCGGTCTTCGGGCTGGTGGACATCGTGACCGGTGGGTGATCGACCGACCAGCCGTGGGGTCCGGTGGTCAACATCTCGCTGGCAGCGTTGCTGGCTGCGCAGGTCTACCGCTACATGCGCCGGTTCCACCACCGCCGAGCGCCAAGCGGTGCGCTGGGTGATCTGAATCGCCCCGGGTTTCGTGGAGGCTCGGTTAGTTGGGTCCGGCCTCGGTGAGGACCGGGTTCTTACGGTAGTGCACCTCGGACTGGGATGCCCAGTGGTTGGTCTCGTACTCGGTGGGTGGGGCGAGCCCGATCTCGCCGTGGAGGCGTCGGTGGTTGAACCAGTCGACGTATTCGGCGACGGCGATCTCGACGTTGGTGACGTTCTTCCACCTGCCTGGGGGACGCATCACCGGGTTTCGGATGCACTCGGCCTTGAACAGTGAGTTCAGCGCCTCGGCCATCGCGTTGTCGTACGATTAACAGGCAATCGCCTTTGCTGCCAACGGATCCGACCGCTTCGGCCTCGGCGAGTCGTTCGGTGTAGCGGATCGCTCGGTATTGCACGCCCCGGTCGCTGTGATGGACCAAGCCGGTGACGTCCTGGCCGGCTCGGCGACGCGACCACAGCCGGATGTCGAGGGCGTCCAAGGCCAGATCGGTGCGCAGGCTGGTGGACACCTGCCAACCCGCGATCATCCGGGAGAACACGTCCAGCACGAACGCGACGTACGTCCACCCGGCGTGCGTGCGCACGTACGTCAGATCGGCCACCCACAAAACGGGTTCGGGGCGGTCGCGACGAACCTCCGCTTTACCAGATCCTCAGGTCGCCCGGTTTCGGCGCCGTCGCCGATGGTGGTCTTGCGGGTCTTCTCCCGCGCGATCCCACGCAGGCCTTCGGCCTTCATCAGCCGCTCGACCGTGCACCGCGCCACGGTGACTCCTTCACGGGTGAGCTCGGCGTGGATCTTCCGCGCGCCGTACACACCGAGGTTTGCCCGGTGCGCGACCTTGATGTCCTCGATCAGACGGTGCAGATCGGCTCGACCCCGAAACGGTCGCGGTACTGGTCGATGTACTCGACCAGTACCGCGGTGGGCACCGCTACGTGATCTTGCGGTCGAGCTCCGCGGCCGCGAAAAGAGGCTTGATATGCAGGTGATCGGCGCGTCGGTTCCGGGCTTCCGGCGGGGGTGGGTGGAGGCTGATGGTGAGGCATCCGTCGAGGAGGTTCGGACGTCTGGGATCGGGTCGTTCATGCCGTGTGAGGTGTGTCTGAGTTAATTCGGCATCCGGGCTGATCAATAGCCATCAGCGTTGGTGTCGTGCTCGTGGTTGTGTTGTTCATTGTCCTCGACTCCGTCGGTGGTGGTCGAGGCGTTCTTGGCGGGCCTGGTCGAGTCCGTCTCGGCGGGCCTTCCTGATGGCGTCGCCGCGGCCTTCGTGTTCGTCGTCGGGTGTGACGTAGCCGATC